>Ga0209026_1000556_pt1 | contig 25593 bp, 35 predicted proteins | sample AraplaCL_Col_mCL_FD_184262 | JGI IMG/M metagenome (GOLD analysis project Ga0209026, IMG submission 184262) | Arabidopsis root microbial communities from the University of North Carolina, USA - plate scrape CL_Col_mCL (SPAdes) (version 2) | ecosystem: Host-associated > Plants > Roots >... | reverse complement strand
CAGGGCCTCGTAGTGCGGCCGCGCCTGATCGGCGATGCGGCGTAGGTCTTCGGAAAGCTGGGGCGCCGCCTTTTCGCGCGGCGCCTCGAAGCCCGTGGAGCGCTCGACCGCGTCGTACCAGGCCGGCGCCCAGACGCCGTCCGAGCCGCGGCGGCCGGCGGGCCAGCGCAGCATGGCCTCGTCGAACGGGATGCTTAGCGCGCCGCATAGCCCGGACAGCGCGCCGCGCGGGTCGGCCAGCACGTCGGCGCCGCGCAGCACCGGTGGCGCGCGGCCCAGGCGGTCGGCCTCGCGGTCGAACAGTTCGCGCTGCTGGACGACGCCGATGTCCTCCAGCGTCACCTCGGCGCGCTTCACCGTGTAGGACGCCAGCACCTCGGCCGGATCGCGGATCAGGAAGGCGTTGGCCCGGGTCCCTGCCCAGTCCAGGCCGAAACCGGGCAGCATGTGGTGGGCCATATGCTTCTCGTAGACGACTGGCCCGCCCAGAGCGTCCAGCCCGGTCACCACGTCCGACCAATCCTGCGGCTGGGAGGCGAGGACCTCGTCGCGCATCGGATGATCCAGCCCAGTCTCGGCGAGGTAAGCCGCGTAGAACGGTTCATCGACCACCTGGCAGTCCGGCCGGTTCTCGAACGACCGCATCATGGCCGTGGAGATGTTCCGCGGCCCCGACCACATGGCGATCCGGACGGTCACTGGCCCGCGTCCTCGTCCTTGAGCGCCTCGTAAGCGGCGCGCAGGCGCTGGGTCATCGGGCCGGGCAGCGCCTCGGGCAGGCGGTGGCCGTCGATGCTGTTCACCGGGGTCAGGCCGCCGAAGGTGCCGGTGACGAAGGCCTCGTCCGCCTCGGCCACGTCGGCGAGGTCGAAGTCGCCCAGGGTGATCGGGATCTCGTGCCGGCGGCACAGGGCGATGACGTTGGCGCGGGTCACGCCGTTGAAGCAGTAGTCGCCGGTCGAGGTCATCACCCGGCCGTCCTTCACCCAGAAGAAGTTGGTGGCGTTGCAGCTGGAGACGAAGCCGTTCGGGTCCAGCATCAGCGCCTCGTCCCCGCCCTTCTCGATGGCGTCCAACAGGGCGCGGATCAGGGCCAGGCGGCTGTGCGAGTTGAGCCGCATGTCGAACATCTCGGCCGGCGTGCAGAGGATCGCCGAGGTGGCCAGGGCCAGGCCCTTGGTCAGGATCTCGGGCGAGGGTTCCTTGTACTCGGCGGTGATGACGATGGTGGGCTTGCCCAGCCAGTTGCGCGGGTCCTGATTGACCGCCTTCTTCTCACCGCGCGTCACCATCAGGCGCAGGTGCGCCCCATGCTCCATGCCGTTCGCATCGAGGGTGCGCTGGATCTCAGCCGTCAGCTGCGCCTGGGTCAGGCCGATGTCCAGGGCGATGTCCTTCAGCCCCTGGTACAGCCGCTCCAGGTGGGTCTCCAGGAACAGCAGCCGGCCCTTGTGCAGCCGCAGCCCCTCCCAGACGCCATCGCCCAGCACGAAGCCGGCGTCGAAGACCGAAACCTTGGCCTGGTCCTTGGGGACCAGTTCGCCGCTGACATAGACCTTGAGATCGGCGTTCCGAGGGTCCGCCGCGAAATCTTGACTGCCTGCCATGGCGGGAACCTAGCGGCGCCGCGCGAAGGCTCAAGCTCTTCTCTCGCGCTCAAACCTTCCAGTTCGTCATCCCCGGGCTTGACCCGGGGATCCATCCGGCCCTTCCGGAAAGTCCCCATGGATGGCCGGATCGAGCCCGGCCGTGACGAGCGGGTGGGGTGGCGCATAGTGAAACCTCGCGCCATACCTCCCCACGAAGGAGCCATCCCATGACCGACATCGGCGGATCGACGGCGGCGCAGGAGCTTGCCGCGCTGAAGCCCTGGCCGAACCCGGCGCCGGCGATCACGCGCGAGGAGCGGCTGGCGCGTCTGGCCAAGGCGCAGGCGCTGATGAGCACGGACGCCATGATCATCGGGGCCGGCGCGTCGCTGCTGTATTTCGCCGGCGTCGGCTGGGGCGCCACCGAGCGGATGGTGGCCATGCTGCTGCCCAGGCGCGGCGAGCCGGTGATGATCTGCCCCCGCTTCGAGGAAGGCTCGCTGCGCGCCTCGCTGGGCATCGAGGCGCCGATGCGCCTGTGGGACGAGCACGAGAACCCCGCCGCCCTGGCCGCCCAGGTGCTGGCGGAGTGGGACGCCAAGTCCCTCGCCATCGACCCGGCCCTGGCCTTCGCCATGTTCGACGCCCTGCGTCTGGCCGCGCCTGACGTGGAGATGCCGAACGCGGCGCCGGTCGTCGACGGCTGCCGCTCGATCAAGTCGGCCGCCGAGCTGGCCCTGATGCGCCAGGCCAAGGCCATGACCCTGGAGGTCCACCGCCGCGCCGCCCGCATCCTGGCGCCCGGCATCACCACCGGCGAGGTCCGACGGTTCATCGACCAGGCCCACCGGGCGCTGGGCGCCGACGACGGCTCGTCGTTCTGCGCCGTGCAGTTCGGCGAGGCCTCGGCCTATCCGCACGGCGTGCCGGGCGAGCAGGCGCTGGGCGACGACGACTTGGTGCTGATCGACACCGGCTGCCGGGTCCAGGGCTACAACTCGGACATCACCCGCACCTACGTCTACGGCCAGGCCACCCAGGACCAGTTGCGGGTCTGGGAGGTGGAGAAGCGGGCCCAGGCCGCCGCCTTCGCCGCGGTGAAGCCGGGCGTGCCCTGCGAGGAGATCGACGCGGTGGCCCGCAAGGTCCTGGCGTCCGAGGGCTTCAGCCCCGACTACGACCTGCCCGGCCTGCCGCACCGCACAGGCCACGGCATCGGCCTGTCGATCCACGAAGCGCCCTATCTGGTGCGCGGCGACAAGACACCGCTGCAGCCTGGCATGTGCTTCTCCAACGAGCCGATGATCGTCATCGCCGGCGCGTTCGGTGTGCGGCTGGAGGACCACTTCCACGTCACCGAGGATGGCGCCGCCTGGTTCACGCCCCAGCAGCCTGCCATCGACAAGCCCGTCTGATGAAGCTGCTGACCGTCGAGGACGCCCGCGCGCGGATGCTGGGCGAGATCGCGTCCCTGCCCGCGGAGCGGGTCGCCATCCAGGACAGCATCGGCCGGGTGCTGGCCGAGGATGTGGCCGCCGTCCGCGATCAGCCCCCCTTCGCCGCCTCGGCCATGGACGGCTGGGCGGTGCGCGGCGCCGACACGCCCGGCACCCTGCGCATCGTGGGCGAGAGCGCGGCCGGCCACGGCTTCGAGGGTACGATGCAGGCCGGCGAGGCGGTGCGCATCTTCACCGGCGCGGCCATGCCCGCCGGCGCCGACGCCATCGTGATCCAGGAAGACGCCAGTCGCGCCGGCGATACCGTCACGGTCCCGGCGACCGCGGCGGGCCACTACGTCCGTCCGGCGGGCGGCGACTTCAAGGCCGGCGCGGCGCTGCTGTCCGTGGGGGCGCGGATCGACCCCTGGCGGCTGTCTCTCGCCGCAGCGGCCGGGCGCGCCGACCTGCAGGTCGCCCGCCGTCCGCGGGTGGCCCTGTTCTCCACCGGCGAGGAGATCGTCGAGGCGCCGGCCGAACCAGGCCCCTTCCAGATCTACGACTCCGGCTCGCGCGCCCTGGCGGCCCTGATCGCGAGCTGGGGCGGCGACGTCCGGCGCGCGCGGCCCGTGAAGGACGATCTGGACGCCACCATCGAAGCCCTGCGCACGGCCGACGGCGATCTGGTGGTGACGATCGGTGGGGCCTCGGTGGGCGACCACGACCTGGTGCGGACGGCGGCCGAGGCCCTGGGCCTGGACATGAAGGTGGCCAGCGTCGCGGTGAGGCCTGGCAAGCCCACCTTCTTCGGCGTGCTGGGCGATGGGCGGCGACTGCTGGGCCTGCCGGGCAATCCCGCCTCGGCCATGGTCTGCGCCGAGCTATTCCTGAAGCCGATCCTGGCCGCCTACGAGGGTGCGGACCCGGCGGTGCGGATGATGGGCGCCAGGCTGGCCCAGCCGCTGCCGGCCAATGGGCCGCGCGAGCACTGGATGCGCGCCAAGCTGAGCTTCGAGGACGGCGCGGTCGTCGCCCAGCCGTTCCGCGATCAGGACTCTTCGCTGGTCAGCGTCTTTTCGGCCGCGGACGCGCTGCTGAAGCGGTCCGCCCAGGCGCCGGCCGCCGGCGTGGGCGATGTCGTCGAGGTGCTGCCGCTCTCGCGGGCGTAGCGCAGGGCGGTGATCTCGCCGATCACCGACACCGCCACCTCGAACGGCGCCTTGCCGCCGATATCCAGGCCGATGGGCGCGTGCAGCCGGGCCAGCGCGCCCTCGGGCATGCCCTCGATCTGCAGCTCCTGCAGCCGGCCGGCCAGCCGCCGCCGCGCGCCCAGCAGGCCGACATAGCCGGCGTGCGACGGCAGGGCCGCCTTCAGCGCCGCCCGGTCGGTCTCCAGATCGTGGGTCGCCACCGCGACGCTGGTCCAGGGATCGAGGCCGATCGCCGCCAGCGCCTGGGCCGGCTCGTCGCGGCGATAGGCGACGCCGGCGATGGGCGGCGGGGTCTGCGGCCCCTTCGGCCGCACCAGGGTGGTCTCGAAGCCCGACTTCACGCCCAGCTCGGCGATGGCCAGGGCGGTCGGGTCGCCGCCCACGACCACCAGCCGGGGTGTGGGATCGTAGCGCTTGAGGACGGCGGCTTCAGGCCACGGCGAGACGTCCGGCCCGCAGGCCCGGGCGGTCCCGTCGCTGACATAGGTCACCGGACGCCGCTCGGCCTCCGCCGCCAGCAATTCGGCCAGGGCCGAATCACCCGGGGTGATTCGCTCCAGGAAAATCTCGATTCGAGCGCCGCAGAGCAGCCGGATGTCCGGCCAGGGGCTGCCCTCGCCATAAATCAGCGTGCGCGGATTTCCGTCCTCCAGGCAGGCCCAGGCATGGCCTGCGACGTCGCCCTCGACACAGCCGCCCGAGAAGTATCCGGCCAGGATCCCGGGGCTGAAAACCATCTGCGTCCCCTCGGGGCGGGGGCCTCCGCCCGCCACCGAGACCAGGGTGGCCAGCACCAGCGGCTGGCCCGCGACGGCCGCGCGGCGCAAGGCCGGGCGCACGTCTTCGGCGACCCCGAACATCGGCCACTCGGGAAGAGGGTCAATCACGCCTTAACCTTCAAAGGGATACGGCTTCTTAGCCTTTCCTGCGTCAAAATGGCCACTCGAACGGAATAGACCAAACTTTTCAGACCGCATGACCTCCGCCCTCAGCAAGCTCGGCCTCGGGACCAGCCAGTTTGGCCTCGACCAGCCCCCCGGCCCCCGGGGGAAGCCGCGGGATGCTGAGGCCAGGGATATTCTGTCGATCGCCGGCCGCTCGGGCCTGTCGGTCCTGGAGGTCGCCCGCGGCACGGTCGCATCCGACGCCCTGCTGCGCGGCGCGCTCCCGCAACCCAATCCCTTCCGCATGACGCTGACCGCCATCCGCCCCGACCGCGGGCCCGAGATGGTGGAGGCCGAACTGCGCGCGCAGATGCTGCGCCTGGGCGTCGAGCGGGTCGACACCATCATCGCCCCGTCGGCCACCGACCTGTTCTCGCCCATGGGCCCCAAGCTCTGGGACAAGCTGAAGCAACTGAAGGACGAAGGCGTCTGCCGCCGCATCGGCGTGCCGGTCTACGCCTCGGACGATCCGGTGGGCGTGGCCCGCCGCTTCAAGCCCGATCTGGTGCAGGCTCCGGCCTCGCTGCTGGATCAGCGCCTGCTGCTGGACGGCTCGCTGGCCACGATCGCCGAGATGGGCGTCGAGGTGCACCTGCGCTCGATCTTCCTGAACGGCGTGCTGTTCCTGCCGCCCGACCGCGCCCCCAGCCACCTGAAGGCCGCCGCCGGCCGCATCTCGCGCGCCCGCCGACTGATCGCCGAGGGCAAGTCGGATCCGTTGCAGGCGGCGCTGGGCTTCGCCCTTACGCGTCCGGAAGCCACCCACGTCCTGGTCGGTGTCACCTCGGCCGCCGAGATGAGCGCCGTGGTCGCCGCCGCCATGAGCCCGCCGCCGGACCTGGACTGGGACGAGATGGCCATCGACGACCCCGACGCCCTGAGCTGGGCCGCGGCTTAGGGACTCGTCCCTCCCCCTCGTGGGGAGGGTGGATGCGCGCGAAGCAAGCAGACGGGTGGGGAACTCACGTTCAAGCTCAGCGCCTGATTCCTTAGTCCCCACCCTGACGACTTCGTCGTCTGTCCCTCCCCATTAAGGGAGGGACCAATCGCTCTTCCCGCCGGTCTTGGAGACCAGGCGTACGGCCTCGATCACCATGCCCTTCTCGGCCGCCTTGAGCATGTCGTAGAGCGTCAGGCAGGCCACCGACACGGCGGTCAGCGCCTCCATCTCCACGCCCGTCTGGCCCGTGGTCTTCACCCGAGCCGTCACCTTGAGGCCGCTCTCGCCCGGCTCGACCCGCACCTCGGCCTTGGAGATCGGCAGGGGGTGGCACATGGGAATCAGGTCGGAGGTGCGCTTCGCGGCCATGACGCCGGCGATCTCGGCCACGGCGCGGACGTCGCCCTTCTTGCCCTCGCCGGACAGCGCCAGCGCCAGGGTCTCGGGTGTCATGCGCACGAAGCCCTCGGCCACCGCCTCGCGGGCGGTCACGGCCTTGTCCGAGACGTCGACCATCCGGGCGCGGCCAGTCTCGTCGATGTGCGTGAGCTTACCCACTAGGCTTCCATCAGCCGGGGCATGAGCTCGACCATGTTGCAGGGGCCGTGACGGCTGTCCAGCTGGGCCGAGATGACCTTGTCCCAGCCGTCCTTCACCGCGCCGTTCGAGCCCGGCAGGCAGAAGACGAACACGCCCTTCACGATGCCCGCCAGCGCCCGCGACTGCAGGGTCGAGAGGCCCACCGACTGGTAGCTGACCATGTGGAAGACCACTGAGAAGCCATCCAGCTCCTTGTCGAACAGCGGGCGTACGGCCTCAGGCGTCACATCGCGCCCGGTGATGCCGGTGCCGCCGGTGGTGACGATGGCCTCGACGAAGCCCGACGCCGCCCAACCCTCGATCTTCTCCCGAATGGCCATGATGCTGTCAGGCACGATCGCCTTGTCCACCAGCTCATGGCCCGCCTCGGTGACGCGGCTGGCCAGCAGATGGCCGGACGTGTCGCTTTCCTCGTCGCGGGTGTCCGAGATGGTGAGCACGGCGATCTTCACCGGCTTGAGCTGTTGGGCGGTGTCGATCCGGCCGCCGGGCGTAAACGCATTCATGGAGGGCTCCTTGCACCTCCAATCTAGCGTGCCGGCGCAGCTATTCCACCGTCACCGACTTCGCCAGGTTGCGCGGCTGGTCGATATCGCGGCCCAGGGCCTGGGCCACCTGGTAGGCCAGGAGCTGCAGGGGGACGTTCAGCAGGATCGGATCCAGCTCGGGCTCGGAGCGCGGAACGGCGAAGCTGGCCTCGAGGCCCTCGGCCACGACGCCCGGATGGGTGATGGCCAGCACCGGGCCGCCACGGGTGCGCACCTCGGCGATGGTGGAGAGGTTCTTGGGCAGCAGGTCGTCGTCCGGCAGGACGATCAGCGTCGGCGTCTCGGGCGAGATCAGCGCCAGCGGGCCGTGCTTCAGCTCGGACGCCGCATAGGCCTCGGCGTGGAGATAGCTGATCTCCTTGAGCTTCAGCGCGCCTTCCTGCGCCACCGCATAGCCGGCGGCGCGGCCGAGGAAATAGGCGTGGTCGGCCTGGGCCAGCCGCGCGGCCAACGGCGCCAGCTCGGCCTCCCGCGCCACGATCCCAGCGATCTGGTCCGGCAGCGCCGCCAGCGCCGCCAGCAGCCGCGCGCCCTGCCCCGCCGACATGTCTCGCACCCGGCCCAGCTGCAGCGCCAGCAGGGCGAAGGCCACGGCGGTCGAGGTCCAGGTCTTGGTCGAGACGACCGCCACCTCGGGGCCGGCGTGCAGATAGACACCCCGGCCACACTCCCGCGCGATGGTCGAGCCGACGGAATTGACCACGCCCAGCACGCGGCCGCCCTTGCGCTTCACCTCCTGGATCGCCGCCAGGGTGTCGAACGTCTCGCCCGACTGGCTGACGGCGACATAGAGCGTGTCCTGCTCGATCACCGGGTTGCGATAGCGGAACTCGGAGGCTGGCTCGGCGTGGGCCGGAATGCGGGCCAGTTGCTCGATCAGGTGCGCGCCCAGGGTCCCGGCGAAATAGGCCGAACCGCAGCCCAGGATCTTCACCCGGCGAATATCCAGCATCTCGCGCGCCGCCAGCTCGATGCCGCCCAGGTGGGCGGTCGAGAACCGATGATCCAGGCGGCCCAGCAGGGTGCGCCGCACGGCCTCGGGCTGCTCGGCGATCTCCTTGCGCATGAAGTGCGAGAAGTCGCCCTTGTCGAAGCCCTGGACGTCGCCCGAGAGCTCCAGCGTCGTCTTGGTGGCCTGGCCGCCGTCCAGGGTCAGCACGATGAAACCGTCGGCGCGGAGCTCGGCGATCTCGCCGTCGTCCAGATGCGCCACCGAACGGGCATGGCCCATGAGCGCCGCGGCGTCCGAGGCCACGAACATCTCGCCCTCGCCCACCCCGATCACCACCGGCCCGCCGTTGCGCGCCGCCACGATGGTCTCGGGCCGGGCGGCGTCGATCACCGCGATGCCGTAGGCGCCCTTCACCAGCCGCAGCGCGGCCCGGACGGCCTCGACCAGAGTAGCTTCGGGCCGCCGGGCGATCAGATGCGCCAGCACCTCGGTGTCGGTCTCGGAGCGGAAGGCCACGCCATCGGCCAGCAGGGCGCGCTTCAGCTCGGCGGCGTTCTCGATGATGCCGTTGTGGACGACGGCGATCCGGCCCGATGCGTCGGCGTGCGGGTGGGCGTTCACGTCGCTGGGCGCGCCGTGGGTGGCCCAACGGGTGTGGGCGATGCCGACTCCGCCCGGCAGATCGGCGGGCAGCACACTCTCCAGCTCGCGCACCTTGCCCTTGCGCTTGTGGACGGCCAGCCGGCCGCCATCGGCCACGGCGACGCCCGCGCTGTCGTAGCCCCGATACTCCAAGCGCCGGAGGCCCTCGACCAGCAGCGGCAGGCAGGCGCGCGGCCCGATGTATCCGACGATCCCGCACATCAGCCGATCCCCTCAGCCGTAGATGATCCGGCGGATCTGACGAAGGCTGTAGGGCGGGGCCGGAAACCGGCGCTGGGCGACCTCGTCCGCGATCCGCGCATAGATCTCGTCGTTGCGCCGGCCCAGGCGCAGCAGCGCCGCGTGCCGGCGGCGGACGAAGTCCTCGGGGCTTTCGGAAAGATAGGTGAGCACGTCATCGACGATCCGCCTCGCTTGCGACGACGCAAGGCCGCTGGACCGCGCCACATGGGCCACGAGATCGTCCAGGTCGCCTGCATCCGACATCGAGGGGTCTTCTGGCGTCAGCATCACAGGCAGACAACGCCCTTGCCCGAATTCGGGCAAGCCCGCAAATCATTGATCTATTGTTCGACGAACATGTTATTCGAACGTGGTTTTCGAGAAACGCCGAAGTGTGGAGACGTTCCGGCTAGCTCCAGCGATCCCGGTCGGCATGGTCCTGGGCGGTTGGCTCGATCCAGCGTTCGCCAGCCGGACCATGCTCCTTCTTCCAGAACGGGGCGCGCGACTTCAGATAGTCCATGAGGAAGTCACAGGCCTCGAAGGCCGCGCGGCGATGGCCGGCGGCGGTGGCGACGAACACGATCGGCTCGCCAGGCCCGATCCGCCCCACCCGATGCAGGATCATCAGGTCGTGGAGTCCGAAGCGCTCGCGGGCCTGGTCGGCGATCTTGCCGATCTCGGCCTCGGTGAAGCCGGGATAGGCCTCGAGCTCGAGGACCGCGGTCTCGCCCCGCTCGGCGCGGGCAATGCCGGTGAAGGTGGCGACGGCGCCGGTTTCGGTACGGCCGCGCGTGAAGTCCGAGAGCAGCGCGCCGGGATCGAAGGGCGCCTCGGCAAGCCGGATGGTCATCCTCCTACGCTCCCTCGGAGCTTCGAAGGATCGGGGCGCGCCCTCCGAAGCCTTGGCGGAGGAGGGTCATCCGCCACTCATGGGCGGCAGGAAGGCGACCTCGCTGCGCGTCGAGAGCGCAGCATCGCCGCGCACCAGGGCCTGATCGACGGCGACCTGCACGCCCGGGCCGACCAGGGCCTCGCCCAGCGCGGCGTCTTCGCCCGCCAGCAACGCCCGAAGGGCCGAGATCGAGCCGGCCTCGACGTCGCGCGCGCGCCAGCCGGCGAGATCGCGCAGGGGACCGAAGAGCAGGACGCGGGCCACCGTCAGCCGCCCGTGGTGGACATGTGCCGCGCCACCGCCGGCCGGGCGCGAGCGATCTGGAAGTCGTGCCCCTTGGGCTTGCCCTGGACAGCCGTCCGGATGGCCGCCGTCAGGTCGGCGTCGCTGCCGCCGGCCCGCAGCACGGCGCGAAGATCCGTGGCGTCCTCCTGCCCCAGGCAGGTGTGCAGCGTGCCGGTGCAGGTAAGCCGGACCCGATTGCAGGTCTCGCAGAAATTGTGGCTGAGCGGGGTGATGAAGCCCAGGCGACCGCCGGTCTCGGCGACGCCGACGTAGCGGGCGGGACCGCCGGTCGCCAGCGGCAGGTCCTCCAGCGTCCAGAAGCTCTCGAGGTCGCGGCGGACGTCCTTCAGCGACAGGTATTCGTCGGTGCGGTCCACATCGACCTCGCCCATCGGCATGGTCTCGATCAGGGTCAGGTCGTAGCCCTGGCCGTGCGCCCAGCGGACCAGATCCGGGATCTCGGCCGCATTGGCGTCGCGCAGCGCCACGGCGTTGATCTTCACGGCCAGCCCCGCCGCCTTGGCCGCCGCCGCACCGGCCATCACCTTGGCCAGGTCGCCGCCACGGGTCAGCTTGCGGAACAGGTCGGGCTTCAGCGTATCCAGCGAGACGTTGATCCGGCGCACGCCGGCATCGGCCAGTTCACCGGCGAACTCGGCAAGGCGGGTGCCGTTGGTGGTCAGCGTCAGTTCGTCCAGATCGCCGGACCGCAGGTGACGCCCCAATCGGCGGACCAGCCCCATCATCCCCTTGCGAACCAGCGGCTCGCCGCCCGTGAGCCGCAGCTTGCGGGTTCCGAGACCGACGAAGGCCGAGGCGATGCGGTCCAGCTCTTCCAACGTCAGCACCTCGACCTTCGGCAGGAAGGTCATGTGCTCGGCCATGCAGTAGACGCAGCGCAGGTCGCAGCGGTCCGTGACCGACAGGCGCAAATAGGTCACCGTCCGGCCGAGGCCGTCGATGAGGGGCCGCGTGGCCGTGGTCGCCATGTCGTCGTAAGGCGTCATCCGACGCCCAAGATAGGGGGGAACCGCGCGTGACGACAGTGGGCAGCTTCGCCGCGATCGTGCTGGCCGCGGGTTCGGGCTCGCGCTTCGGCGGCGGCAAGCTTTTGGCGGACGCCGGCGGAGCCCCGCTGCTCCATGCGGCCCTGGCCGCCGCGCGCGCCGCGCCGGTCGATTCCATCACGGTGGTCACGGGCGCCGACGAGGCGGCGGTGGCCGTCGCCACCCGCGCCTTCGATCCCGCGATCCGCCTTGTCCACGCGGCCGAGCACGCCGAAGGCATGGCCGCCTCGCTAAGGGCCGGTGTCGCCAGCCTGGCCCCCGACGTCGCGGGCGCGTTCGTTTTCCTGGGCGACATGCCCCGCGTGCCGCACGCCGTGCTGGCGCCGCTGGCCCGGGCGGTGATCGCCGGGGCGCCCGCGGCCGCGCCGGTGTTTGGCGGGCGTCGCGGCAATCCGGTGGTTCTGGGACGTGAGTTGTTCGGCGAGGTCGCTGGCCTGCGCGGCGACGTGGGCGCGCGTCCGATCCTGCAGGCGCTGGGCGCGCGGCTGGCCTTGGTGGATGCGTTGGATGACGGGGTGTTGTTCGACGTGGACGAGCGCGGCGACCTGGCGCGCGTCAGACCTTGACGTCGACGCGCGGGGCCACCGTGGCGGGCGTGATCCGCACCTGATCGGCAATGTTCAGCGTCTTCACGGCCGCAGCGATGGTCTGCGCAACCTGCACCGAGGTGGGCAGGGTGAACGGTGACCAAAGTCCCGAGCCGGAATTTCGCAGCTGTACGCTGACCATAGCGTCTGCCTCGACATTCTGACGGCGAACATACAACGGCACATCTTAATCGCGGGTTAACCGATATCTCAATTGACGGTTGCAGGCGCTTGTGTCGCAGCAGACTGCGGCGTGGCCCTCTCGGCGACGTCGCAAATGCGTCACCGCTCTCGGCGATCTGCGTTCGCGGGACGCGATATCCGGCGTTCGTCCTGAGCTTGCGCTACTCCACCATGGCGCGCATCCTGCTGAACATGTTCAGATTGCTTCGCGCCCCGATGGCTGGGCTGGCGCTGTCTTTCGTCGCCGGCGCCGCCCTGGCGGCGGACTATATCGTCGTCGCCTCCACAGATCCCGCCATCGCCCGCGGCGCATCGTTCGACAGCGGGGCCAAGGTGCCCCTCGCGGCCGGCAAGACCGTCACGCTGATGCATGCGTCGGGCAACATGATACGACTGACGGGCAAGGCCGGCGGCGCGATGGTCCCGGCGCGCAAGGCCGGCCAGGCCGAGGCCGAGCGGCTGGCGGTGCTGCGCCTGATCGTGGCGCCGCCTGAACGCCAGGCGACAGGCGGGCTCTACGCCACCCGCAACCGCGCGGGCGTCTGCCCGCCGGCCGCCGATATCACGACGCTGGATGCGATCGTCCAGGTCCACCAGGGCGGCTGCAAGACCGAGGCGGCTCAGGCGCTGGACGCCTGGGTGGCGTCCCATCCCCCCACCGACGCCTGATCCGACCTCAGGCGCCGCGCGCCACGAACCAACCGTTGCGGAAGCCCTCGCCCGCCTTGCCGTAGGCGAACGGCTGGCCCTCCGGCGTCAGCACCGAGCCGCCCGCAGCCTCCAGCACCGCCTGCCCCGCGGCGATGTCCCACTCCATCGTCGGGCCGTGCCGCGGATAGACGTCGGCCGAACCTTCGGCGATCCGGCAGAACTTGATCGAGGAATCCATCGGCTCGCGCAGGTCGAAGCCGTACTGTTCCGCCAGCTTCTGCGCCGTCTCTTCCTTCATCGTATGGCTGACCAGGGCCACGGCCTTGCCCGTCGGCCAGGGCCGCACGGTCACCGGCTGCGCCGCGCCACCGCGAGTGCGCTTGAGGGTGCCGCCGCCCTTCGTGAACCAGGTCTCGCCGCTGGGCGGCGCGCAGACCGCCCCGGCCACCGGCCGGCCGTCCTGGATCAGGGCGATATTGACCGTGAAGTTCGGGTCGCCACGGACGAACGCCTTGGTCCCATCCAGCGGATCGACCAGGAAGAAGCGCGGGCCGATGGCGTCGGGCGTGCCGAACTCGCTGGCGTCTTCCTCGGAAATCACCGGGATGTCCGGAAAATGCCGGGCCAGATGCTCCAGGATCAGCTTCTCGCCCCGCTGATCGGCTTCGGTGACCGGGCTCTCGTCGGCCTTGGTCAGCACCTGGACGCCCGATTTCCACAGCGGAAGGATCAGGGCGGCGGCCGCCTCGCAGATGTCGGCCAGCACTTCGCCGATGTCGTTCTGGTTGTCGCTCAAGTCGCCCTCGGCCCTATTTGCGGGGATCGTCGCCCACGAACACCAGCGTCACGACGGCGGCGTCGATGGTCTGCTTGCCCACGTGCTCGAAGTTCACGGTGATCTTCCGCCCGACCACCGACTGCACCTGGCCCAGCCCCCATTCGGTCTCGATCGGGTGACGCACCAGGACACCCGGCTCCAGGAAGGGATCCCAAAACGTGTCCATCGGCGGGTCTATTAGAGAGGCCCAGGCGTTTCCCCAAGGCGCAAATCGCGCCAAGGTTACGCTCCATGACCGAAACCACCGACCTCGCCGTGCGGCCCGCCGAACTCGCCGCCTATCTGGCCGCGCGGATGTGCCACGACTTCATCAGCCCTGCGAGCGCCATCTCGTCAGGCCTCGACCTGCTGGACGACCCCTCGGCGCAGGACATGCGCGAGGAGGCCATGGGCCTGATCGTCTCGTCGGCGAAGAAGCTGGCGGACCTTCTGTCGTTCTGCCGCGTGGCGTTCGGCGCCTCGGCCTCGGCGGAGACCTTCGACGTCCGCGACCTGGAGAAGCTGGCCCGTGGCGTCTTCGACCACATGCGCGCCGAGCTGGAGTGGACCATCGACACCCCGGGCGTGAACAAGCCCGCGGCCCGCACCCTGCTGAACCTGGCGCAGATGGCCGGCGCGGCCCTGCCCACGGGCGGAACCGCACGGGTGCGCGCGGTACAGGAAGGCGCCTCCCTGGCCATCGCCATCGAGTCCGTCGGCCCGCGCGCGCGCCTGCGGCCGGAAGTGCTGGCGGGCCTGCAGGGCCAGCCGCTGGGCGACGGCCTGCATGGACACTGGGTCCAGGCCTACTACACCCATCTCTTCGTCAAGGACGCGGGCGGCCGCGTTTTTGCGGACGTCCAGGACGAGCGCGTCATTTTCGCCGCCACCCTGCCTGCCTGAATCGCCGGGGCCACACCCCGCGTTAACCAACTTGGCGCGACATAGGCTCCGAAAGCCACGGAGCCGCGTAGAGCCTTGCTGACCTGCCTCGTCGTCGATGACAGCCGCGTGATCCGCAAGGTCTCGCGCCGGATCCTCGAGGACCTCGGCTTCGAGGTCGCCGAGGCGGCCGACGGCGTCGAGGCCATGGCCTGGTGCAGCGCCGTGATGCCGGACGCGATCCTGCTGGACTGGCGGATGCCCGCCATGGACGGGCTGGAGTTCGTCAAGAAGCTGCGCGGCGAAGCCGGCGGCGATCACCCCAAGGTGATCTTCTGCAGCGTCGAGAACGACCTGGAAGCGATCCGCGAGGCGCTGGACGCGGGCGCCGACGAATACATCATGAAGCCGTTCGACGGCGGCATCATCGCCGGCAAGCTGAACTATCTGGGGCTGGCCGCATGATCGCGACACAGGACCGCGAATTCCTCGCCACCCTCTGCCTGGCCCGCGCCGGCCTGAAGGTGGACGCCGAAAAGACCTATCTGATCGAGAGCCGTCTTGCGCCCCTGGCGCGGCGGGAGTGCTTCAGCTCGACCGAAGCCCTGATCGACGCCCTGCGCCACGGCGCCGACGACCGCCTGGTCTGGGCGGCGGTCGAGGCCATGGCCCTGCCCGAGAGCGAGTTCTTCCGCGATCACCATGTGTTCAAGGCGCTGGCCGAGGAAGTCGTGCCGGCGCTGGCGCGCGCGCGCGGCGGCGAGCCGGTCCGCATCTGGAGCGCCGCCTGCGGCGCCGGCCAGGAGGTCTATTCGCTGGCCATGATGCTGGCGGACGCCCCAGGCGTCGGCAAGCTGGAGCTGTTCGCCTCGGACCTGTCCGAGCGCAGCCTGGAGAAGGCTCAAAGCGGCCGCTACTCCCAGTTCGAGGTCCAGCGCGGCCTGCCGGCGCGCATGCTGGTGCGCCACTTCGAGAAGGACGGCGAGACTTTCGTCCTGTCGCCCCGCGTACGCCAGATGGTGCGGTGGCGGCGGGTCAACCTGGTGGACGATCTGTCCCGGCTGGGCCAGTTCGACCTGATCCTCTGCCGCAACGTCCTGGGCCAGCTGGCCCCGGAAGCCGGGTCACGGCTGCTGGAGCAGATCGGCGCGGCGCTGGCGCCCGGCGGCGGCCTGATGCTGGGTCACAACGACTCCGCGGGACGGGACTTCGTCCGCGTCGCTCCCGACATGGCGCTCTACGCGGCCACCGGCGAACGCAGCCGCTCAGCGGCCTGACACCCGGGCAAGCAAAAGGCCCCGGAGCACGCCCCGGGGCCTCGTGACGGTCGAGCCGTCTTTACTTCTTTGCGTCTTCGGCAGTGCTGGTGACGGCTTCACCGGCGGACTTCACGTCCTTGCCGGCGCCGGACACGGTGTTGCAGGCGGTCGCGGCCAGGCTGGCGGCGAGAACGGCCAGCAGAACGACTTTACGCATGATGGATCTCCCGGGCTTCTTTTCAGGTCCCCGCGGCAACGCTTCAGGCGGCGGCCTGGTTCCCCTGCGACGGCGCATCCACCCGATCAGCGGCCGGAGTCGGGAAGATCAGTCGCGCCGTGACCCCGCCGGCCTCGTTGCGGACGATTTCCGCGCGGCCCCGAAGCTGGCGCGCGAAGGCGGTCATCAACGTCCGGCCGACGCCCGACGAGACCAGGGCGTTCTCATCGACGTCGCCGTCATCGCTGATCTCGAGCTCGGCCTCGTCGCCCCGGACCCGGAAGTTCAGCCGCAGCACCCCGCCACGAGCGACGAAGGCGTGCTTCTGGGCGTTGGTGATCGCCTCGACGGCGAACAGCGCCAGCGGGGCCAGGCGATCCGGATCGATCACCAGCGGATCGACGTGCAGTTCGGTGCGGACGGTCAGGCCTTGCGAGAGCTCACCGTTGACCAGTTGGGCGGTCAGCTCCTCCAAGAACGGGCGCAGGTCGACCCGCTTCAGGTCGGGCCCCTGGTAGAGCGCGCGATAGATCAGAGCGAGTGCGGTGATCCGCTGGCGCGTGTCGCTCATGGCCGAACGGGCAGCCGGGTCGACCAGCGAGCGCTGCTGCATGTTGAGCAGGCTGGAGATGACCTGCAGGTTGTTCTTCACCCGGTGATGGATCTCGCGCATCAGCGCGTCCTTCTGGGCCAGGCTGTCGCGAAGGGATGCGTCGCGCCCGACGATGGCGTCGGCCATGTCCTCCAGCGTCTCGGCCAGTTCGCGGATCTCACCCGGCATCTGCTCGGCCTGGACCGGCCGCACGCTGAGGCGGCCGCGGGCGTAGAGCGCCGCGATGCGTTGCAGGTAGACGATCCAGCGCACGACCACCCGGTCGGTCACAGCCGACACCGCGATGAGCGCCAGCAGGAAGGTCAGCAGCGGGAAGACGATCCCGGTCAGGGGGTTCAGCCGCGCCCACGACAGGATCCCCGGCGAGTCCGCCGAAAGCACGACATAGACCTCGTCGCCGATGACCGGCGCGGCGGAATAGACCCGCCGGCGACCCTTCTCGTCGGAGCCGTACCAGACGAGCGAACCGTGGGCCTCCACCTTGGCGCGCCAGTCCTGTGGTAGCTGGGGAAAGGCGCCCGGCTCGGTGAAGGTGATATAGCGGCCGGTCTTCTCGACCAGGCCCACCTCGGCGCCCTTCGGCAGCGAAGGATCATTCACCTGGGGCTGGAGACTGGACAGCGAGATCACCGCCGCGAACGCGCCATCGAACGCGCCGTCGGCCCGCGTCGCACGGGCCGCCGTCAGGATCGCCGGCTCCTGCGCATAGGCCGAGCCCGGATCGCGGGTGATCGAGATCGCCCTGCCGTCCGACAGCTGCCGGAACCAGGGGCGTTCAGCCCGCCCCAGGTCGGCGGGCACCCCGCCGGCGGCGCAGACCACCCGCCCCTGCCGGTCGAACCGGATCAGGTTGAGGTAGCCTGGGATCCGCGTCGTCACCTGCTCCAGGCGCTTCTGGCACTGGAAGCCGATCGCGCCGGGCGCCAGGGTCTGCAGCAGGACGTCGGCGCTCTCCATCCGCGCGCGGGCCGTGGCGGCGCTGCGCTCGGCCGCGAAGCCGAGGTTTTGCCGCAGCTCGCGGCCTTCGCGCTGGAAGCCGATGGCGGACTGCAGCGCGCCCAGGACAAGGACGGGCAGCAGCGCCGCCGCCAGGGCCGCGATCAAGCGGACCCGGATCGTGCTGAGCGAGCTCCAGGAGGCGCCGGGCATACTCTAAAACCGTCCCTACCGGGCGGTGCTTAGACGCTCCGCGTCGGCCAGGATAGAACGCATCGCGTCCCCGGCGGACGCGCCGTCACGCTCATAGGCCCCATCCTCGAGGATGGCGTGCAGGGCGCGACGAGCCCGGCTGACCCGGCTCTTCACCGTCCCGACAGCGCAACCGCAGATCTCGGCCGCCTCCTCGTAGGCGAAGCCACCGGCCCCGACCAGGATCAGCGCTTCGCGCTGCTCGGCGGGCAGCATGGCCAGGCCCTGCCGCAGTTCGTCCAGGGCGACGGGCGCCTCGGGATCGTCCACGGCCACCAGGGTCCGCTCAGCGGCTTCCTGGTCGAGCTGGCTCTGCCGCCACGAGCGGCGCTTCTCGGAATAGAACTGGTTGCGCAGGATCATGAAGGTCCAGGCCTTCATGTTCGTGCCCATCTGGAAGCTGGCGCGCGCATCCCAGGCCTTCATCATGGCGTCCTGCGCCAGATCGTCGGCGGCGGTGGGATCGCCGCACAAGGTGCGGGCGAAGGCGCGCAGATGCGGGATGAGCTGGACCAGCTCGCGCTTGAACGCGGCGTCGTCGGCAGCGGTGCGGGGCGGGCGGACCTTTTCGGCAGAGGCTTCCATCAAGCCTTCTCCGAGCCGCGTTCGTCGGCGCGACGGAGGATCTCGAGGAACTCCTCAGGCACCTCCTCGTTCACCACCTCGTCAAACATCTGACGAAGGCGCACGCCGATCGCCTGCTGACGCAGGCGGGCTTCATCTAGAGCTGCAGAGGCCTTGCGGCGCTCCGCCATTGGACGCTGTTCGATCATCTCGTCGGCGCTCCGCTCGCGCGGAGTCCGCCCCCTCTCTTGTATCTTGCGACTGCTCAACGCCCTGATCCGAATTCGGGTTCCCATGCGGCGCCGCCAGGATGCGGAAAACTTCACTGTAAGGGAACCGGTTCCCACAACTCACGTTTTTGACCATCATGGGGCCCGGTCGGGGAGCGTTTCGCTGTGCCGGGCTGCCATGCTCGAACTGCAATACGGGAGGGGTGATCCCTTGAGTCTTCTAGCCCGACTGGCGCCGCATCTGCCTTACGTGCGCCGCTACGCCCGCGCCCTCACCGGCGACCAGACGACCGGTGATCACTATGTGCGCGTGGCCCTGGAGGCCTTGGCCGCCGGTGAACGTACGCTCGCGGACAACATGACTCCGCGCGTCGCGCTCTATCACGTCTTTCACGCCATCTGGTGCACCTCGGGCGCTCAACTCGAGAGCCCTGCCGACGACGACAGTGGGCTGGATGACGCCACGCGGCGGCTGATGCGCATCGCGCCGCGCTCGCGCCAGGCGTTCCTGCTCACGGCCCTGGAAGGCTTCACGCCGACCGAGGCGGCCCAGATCCTCGGCGCCGACTTCTCCGAGGTCGAAGGCCTGATCTCCGAAGCCCAGGCCGAGATCGACGCCGAGCTCGCCACCGACGTCCTGATCATCGAGGACGAGCCGGTGATCGCCGCCGACATCGAAGCCCTGGTCACCGAACTGGGCCACACGGTCGTGGACATCGCCGCCACCCGGACCGAAGCCGTCGACGCCGTCGCGCGCAAGACGCCCGGCCTGGTGCTGGCGGACATCCAGCTGGCCGACGGCTCGTCGGGCATCGACGCGGTGAAGGACATTCTGCAGCGCTACGATGTGCCGGTGATCTTCATCACCGCCTTCCCCGAGCGCCTGCTGACCGGCGAGCGTCCCGAACCGACCTTCCTGATCACCAAGCCCTTCCAGCCCGAGACCGTGAAGGCTGCGATCGGCCAGGCGCTGTTCTTCCATCCGCGCCGGCAGAACAAGCAGGCCGCCTGATCGCGGGCCGAGAGCCAGGCCGAAAACGGAAAGGGCGCCGCTGCGAAGCGGCGCCCTTCTTCGTTGGGCCCTACTCCCGCCCTTACGGATTCTGGGGGTTCGGCGGGGGCGGCTCGGGCGCGCCGAACCCACGGCCGTCGACGGTCTCCTGCGCGGTGCCCGCCGGCCCTTCATCGGCCGACTTCCAGGTCCAGGCCGCGAACATGCCGATACCGGCCAGCAAAGTGCCGACCAGCAGCACCCATAGCATGTGGCGGCCCCAGCGGCCCTGGCGGGCGCGCGTGGCGTTCAGAACAGGCCGCCCTTCGGTCTCGTTGGACGAAAACGACATGGATCGGTCTCCTTACTCAGATGGGAAATAGCTGAAGGGGCCGGTGTGGGCGGCCGTGTCCCTGTTGGGCGCCGTCAGAAATCCAAGGGCCGCGCTGGCGGCCGCCAGGCTGGCGACAGCGGCGACGATGACAGCGCGCCGACGCGCGGCCTGCTCGCGCGAATTTGGGCTGCGCGAAAGCTTGAGCCCCGTGGTGACGGTGAAGGAACTGCGCATGCGAGACGGCCTTTCCAGCGGCAGACCCGACTAACGCACACGGCCAAGCCGGCGTTCCGGCCCCTGTCGGCGCGCCATTCAACACCGTGAAAAAAATATCAACTCAGCCCGGAACGGTTCTCCGGCGATTGTGTTCTATCTCTGCGGAGGCGGCGACGCCCCCCCCGACTTGAGGCTGGCGAGCATGCCAGTCTGCCGTCTCCGCACCCCTTTTCTCGATGATGCACACCTGGGCGGGCCGCGAGCCCGCCCTTCTCTTTTGTGCGCTCTCGTCGACGAGGTCGGCGGCTAGGGATTGCTCAGCTTCAGCGTGATGTCGGCCCGGCGGCGCACCGGCTGGATCTTGCCGTCCGGCGTGACCGATCCGGCCTGGCCCACGGCGGTCAGGTCGAACTCGGCCGGCGGCAGGCCCGCGCGCATCAAGGCGTCGGTGACGGCGGCGGCGCGGGCTTTGGACAGCTCCAGGTTCGCCGCGGGATCGCCCGCCGCGTCGGCCAGACCTACGACCCGCACGTTCTGGATCTTGCACCGCTTGGCCTGGTTGGCCTGGCTGGTGATCACGCGCCGGCCTTCCGGGGTCAGCTGGGCCACGTCCGGCTCGAAATAGATCGGAATGGTCACGTCCTGGCAGGTGGCCGGGGCGCGCACGACGCGGTCGCGGGCGCTCTTCATCGTCGTGCACGCGGACAGCCCGGTGACAGCGGCCAGGCAGATCACGATCGCGGTCTTCATTTCAGCCCCTCCATTCCAACCCAAAACCGAAAAAGGGCGGCCGGAAGTTCCGACCGCCCCTTTCATACGTCGGCTTCAGCCCTCGCGTCAGCGCGGCGTGCCGTTTTCCCAATAATAACGGCCCGTGCCCGGGTCGTAGTAGTAATAGCGGCCGGCGCGCTCGTCATAGTACTGGCGACGGTTCGGGGTGTCCTTGCCGCAGCCGCCTTCGTCACGGCAGCCCTTCACAGCGCCGACGGTGCCGCCGACGGCCGCGCCGACAGCGGCGCCGGTGCCGACGCCGACGTCACCCGAGATCGCGCCGATCGCCGCGCCGCCAAGCGCGCCGAGAGCGGCGCCGCCGAGGGCGCTGCGTTCCGTATGGCCGGTGCTGGTGCAGGCCGAGGCCAGAAGGCCCGCACCCGCGATAGCGATAAGAGGCTTGAACATGGATGGCTCTCCTTTGGGGTGTCCCCGGCCGCCCGCCCGCAGGCCAGCCGCCAGATCTCAACTTCTTGAACGCCGCCTCTTCGCCCTGCGGCTGGCTGCGCTCTGACCCGGAAACGCATCCCCACCTGTGCAGTTCCGTCCGGAACCAAGCCTCTCGGGCGCCGTTGCAGCGGGGGAACACTCTGGAGATATCGCCGTGACCTCTTACAGCGACCGCGACGCCGAGCGCAGCGACCTGCGCCAGGCCTATGAGCTGGGCCGGCGCGACGCCCGTTCGCAGCGCCGCCGCCACCCAATCCTGATGACCTTCACCGTGATCGCCGCCGCTGTCGGCCTGGTGGTCATGGCGCTGGCCGCCGTGAACGGCTCGTTCAGCGGCGCAGGCGTTGTGGTCGATCAGAACCTTGCCACGGCGGCCGACCAGGCCGAACCTGTCGTTCGTAGCGCCGCCGCCGATGCCGGTCAGGCCGTGCGCGACGTGACCTCGACCGACAGGACAGAAACGCCTGCCCACAACTGACGCTGACGCGCCCGCCCGTCCCCGCCTCGGCAAGATCGAGGTGGTCGCCAATGTCGCCTCCGGCAGCGTGGGTCCCACCGCGCCTGCCGAGCTGGAAAAGTTGCTCGCCGACTTCGGCGTGACGGCCCGGGTGCGCACGCCCGCGCCGGGTCAGCTCATCGACCAGCTCAAGGCCGCGGTGGACGCGGCGCCGGACGTCCTGATCACCCTCGCCGGCGACGGTACGGTCCGGGCGGCCGCCGAGCTGGTCGGCGCCGATGGGCCGATGCTGGTCCCGTTGCCGGGCGGCACGATGAACATGCTGCCCCATGCGGTCTACGGCCAGCGCAGCTGGCAGGACGCCCTGAAGCTGGCGTTGGAAGATGGCCGCGAGCGCGACCTGGGCGGCGGCTGCATTCAGGGCCACCGGTTCCTGTGCGCCGCAATCCTGGGCTCCCCGGCCCGCCTGGCGCCGGCGCGCGAAGCCGCCCGAAAAGGCAATCTGGTCGAGGCCTTCGGCGGCCTGCGCCACGCGGTGCAGCGCGCCTTCACCGGACGGCTCCGCTACAAGCTGGACGCTGGCGAGCGGGCCAAGGCCGAGGCGCTGGTGCTGATCTGCCCCATCGCCTCCAAGGTCATGCACGCCGAGGACCCCAAGCTGGAGGCCGCGGCCCTCAATCCCAGCGGCGCCGGCGAGATCATCCGCCTGGGCCTCAATGCGCTGGTCCGGGACTGGCGCGTCGACCCCGCCGTCGAGGACCAGTTCTGCAAGCGGGCCCAGGTGTGGTCGGCCCAGGGCATCCCCGCCCTGCTGGACGGCGAGATCGTGCGCCTGCCCAGCGTCATCGACGTGCGCTACGACCCCAGGATCTGCCGCGTGCTGACCCCGCCCAAGGACGCGCGCCAGGAATGAAGGTCCGCCTGGCGCACCTCTCGGACATCCATTTCGGCGGTGAGAACAAGGCCGCTGTCGCCGCCGCGGGCGAACGCATCCGCGCCGGCGGCTTTGACCTGACGATCGTCTCGGGCGACCTCACCCGGTTCGCCGAGAAGGCCGAATTCGAGGCTGGTGTCGCGTGGCTGAAGACCCTGCCGCAGCCGCAACTGGTCACCCCCGGCAATCACGACGCGCCCTATCTGGCCTGGGCCGAACGGCTGTTCGCACCGTTCCGCCGCTTCGAGCATTACATCGGCCCGGCGCCGGCCCAGACTTGGCGCCAGGGCGGGGTGGCGGTGCGCGGCATCAACACCGCCCGCGGCGCTCAGCCCCGGATCAACTGGTCGAAGGGACAGATTTCCCGCCAGCAGGCCAAGCGCGCGGCCGAATGGTTCGAGCCTGGCGATCTGGTGCGGATCGTGGTCGTGCACCATCCGCTGATCGAGATGATCGGGGGGCCGATGACCAGCCGGACCTGGGGCGGGGAGAAGGCGGCCGACGACCTGACGGACGCCAAGGTGGACCTGGTGCTGTCCGGGCACATCCACGCACCGTTCACCTGGCCCTATCCGCATGGCGACGGGCGGACCTATGCGGTCGGCGCCGGCACCCTGTCGGTGCGCGAGCGGGGCGTGCCGCCCAGCTACAACGAGGTCGAGGTCGAGGACGGCTGCATTCGCGTGACCGCCCTCGCCTGGACGGGCTCGAAGTACGAGCCCTATCGGACCTGGGCGCTGGATCGGCGCCCAGACTGATCGTTTCGCCTTAGAGCGGTCCCGGGCCGACGCCACGGCCGCGCACCAGGTGCATGACCAGCGAGACGACGAACAGGACCAGGAAGACGAAGAACAGGATCTTGGCGATCCCCATCGCGGCGCCGGCCACCGAAGTGAAACCGAGCACGCCGGCGATCAGGGCGACCACCAGGAAAGTCAGGGCGTAGCCGAGCATGTCACTAACCTCCGTGCGCAGGCCGAACTGCCTGCGGCGAAGGCAACGCTTCGAGCGGCTTGCTGTTCCGGCTACTTCGGCGGCTTGGGCGTGTTGTTGCCCGCGACGAAGGCGCTGACCAGCGCCGTGACCAGCGCGGGGTTGCGGACCATCACCGTCGCCGCGACGGCCGCCGCGCCCAACGCGATCAGGGGCCGCTCCTTGGCCATGCCGATCACCTTGTCGACGGGCGAGGCCGGCGGCGGAGCAGCCGCCGTCTTTTTCGGAACCGCCTTGCGGGTCGCGATCCAGGCCACGACCACCGCCACCAGGGCGAAGACCGCCGCCACCACGGCCGCGCCGCCGGCGGGGCCGATGTACTCACGCGCCAGCGCATAGATCGCGAACGAGGCCGCGACCACGCACACCGCCGCAGCCGCCGCCACGGCGGCGACCGCTGCGGCCAGGCTCAGGATCCGCTTGAAGTTCAACGTCGGCGGATCAGCGCTTGGACGCGAGCAGCATGCCGATCAGCACGCCGATGCCCAGCGCCGCGCCGGTGGCGGCGAGCGGGCGGGCGCGGATCTGTTCGCTGGCGACGCGGCTGGCCTCGTCGAACTGTTCACCCGCCACGTCGGCATAGACGCGGCTCTGGGCGCGCACCTGCTCCAGCGCCTGCTGGACGGTGGCTTCGATACGCTTGGCGGCGTCGGCGACGGCCTTCTGGGCGTCGGCGGCGATCTTGGCAGCCGTGTCGTTGGCCGCGTCGGCCACGTCTTCGGTCGTCAGTTGGCCGGCCTTGGGGGGCATGTGTCGTCTCCGGGCGGGATGCGCTCCCGCACGGGGAGCTGGACTGTCGCGGCCCGCAACATAGGTCGTTATCCGGGAGGCCGCAAAGGGCCGAGACGCTCCTGTGAACGTTTGCGCGGTTTCTCGTCGCCTCGGAGCGCGGGCTTGCCTATGTTGGATTCATGACGCGCGAGTTGGGACGCAGCTCTGATCGTGAGCGTCTGGAGCTCGCCCTCCAGGTCGCCGGACTCGGTGAGTTCGAATGGAAGCTGCCCGAAGGGCGCTTCACGGTGAGCCCGCGCATGGCCGCGATCACCGGGCTTACCGCTGGGGAGAGGGGCGAAGACGTCGCCAACGTCATCGTCCGCCACGCCCACCCCGACGACGCCGAAAGCTATGAGGCGCAACGGGACGCGGCGCTGCGGTCGGCCGACACGTTCGACCTGCGGGTCCGGTTCATCCGCCCCGACGACCAGCGCCTGGTCTGGCTGCGGCTGGCCGGGGCGATCGCCCGCGACGAGGCCGGCGCCCCGATCCGCGTCACCGGCATCGTCGAGGACGTCAGCCAGAGCCATCTCGAGGAGGACCAGCGCCTCCAGCTGATGTCCGAACTGGACCACCGGGTGAAGAACGTGCTGGCCGCGGTCCAGGCCCTGGCCCAGCAGACCGCCAAGCGCACGACCTCGCTTGATTCCTTCCTGCAGACCTTCGGCGGCCGCCTGAAGGCCATGGCGTCGGCGAACGAGCTGCTGACCGCCGCCCGCTGGCGTGGCGCGGCCATCGACCACCTGGCCGCAGCGGAACTGGGAGCCATCGCCCCGGGCCAGACCAGCTGGGAGGGGCCGGACCTCTTCCTGACGCCCCGCGCCGCCAACGCGCTGTCGCTGGCGCTGCACGAACTGGCGACCAACGCCGTGAAGTTCGGCGCGCTGTCGGTCGAGACCGGCCATGTGAACCTGCGCTGGACGGCGCGGTCCGGCGGCGGTTTCGAGCTGACCTGGACCGAGAGCGGCGGCCCGGTCGTATCCGCCCCGGCTCGCCAGGGGTTCGGTTCGACCCTGCTGGACCAGGTCACCGGCCGCGAACTGAACGGCGACACCAAGGTCGACTATCGCCCGGCCGGCGTCACGGTGCGGCTGCGCGCCGGGCCGCAGGCCATGGCCGACCGGCCCGAG
>Ga0209026_1000552_pt1 | contig 25752 bp, 22 predicted proteins | sample AraplaCL_Col_mCL_FD_184262 | JGI IMG/M metagenome (GOLD analysis project Ga0209026, IMG submission 184262) | Arabidopsis root microbial communities from the University of North Carolina, USA - plate scrape CL_Col_mCL (SPAdes) (version 2) | ecosystem: Host-associated > Plants > Roots >... | reverse complement strand
GATCGATTTCATTTCGGGGTAATTAAATTACCCCGAAATGAAATCGATCATCAAATCACAACCTACCATATTTGTTATTTTTGGAGGTACCGGCGACCTGAGCCAACGTAAAATTGGCCCGGCGCTTTACAACTTATTTTTAGATGGCTGGATGCCCGAACAGTTTTCCATCATCGGCACAGGCCGTACCAAATTGACCAACGAGGACTTTAGCGGCCGTGTACTGGAGGGCATCAACCAGTTTTCGCGTAGCGGGAAACCCCAAAAAACCAAATGGGATTCCTTTTCGAAACATCTGGCTTACCAGGTTTCGGATATTAACGACTTTGAAACCTATAAGGAATTTGGGAAACGAATTGACGAGTATAGAGCAGAGTGGGGGCAGGAGCCTTACGTAATTTATTACCTTGCCGTATCCCCAAATTTCTTCCCAATCATCGCTTCTAACATCTCTAAAGCGCATCTGGCAGATAACCCTGAAAGAACCCGGATTGTAATAGAAAAACCTTTTGGCCACGATCTGGAAACCGCTAAAGAACTGAATCATTTGTTGAGCAGTATTTACGACGAAAAGCAGATTTACCGTATCGACCACTATCTGGGTAAAGAAACAGTACAAAATATAATGGCCTTCCGTTTTGCCAACTCTATACTGGAACCGATATGGAACCGTGATAATATTGAACACGTACAGATATCTGTAACCGAGCAATTGGGCATGGGTGAGCGTGGCGATTATTACGACGGGGCCGGCGCTTTGCGCGATATGGTGCAAAACCATATTTTGCAATTACTTTGCCTGGTAGCAATGGAGCCGCCTATCAATTTCAACTCCGACGAGTTACGTAACCGCAAAGTAGAAGTACTGCGCGCTATGCGCCGTTTTTCGGCCGAGGATGTTCGCATGAGTACTGTTAGAGGCCAATACGGACGGGGCTGGATTGAAGGTAAAGAAGTGCCGGGCTACCGTGAAGAGTCGAAAGTAAACCCTGACTCGAACACCGAGACTTTTGCCGCCATTAAATTTTTTGTCGATAACTGGCGCTGGCAAGGTGTGCCGTTTTACCTGCGCACCGGTAAAAGGCTGCATCAATCATCCTCAGTTATCAGCATCCAGTTTAAAGATGTGCCGCACCGGGTTTTCCCAGCAGAGGCTACCGAAAGCTGGCAGCAAAACAGGCTAATCATCAGCATACAGCCCGAAATGAGTATCCGCTTGCAGGTTCAGGCTAAGCGCCCGGGATTGGATATGATATTGAATACTGTTGATATGGTATTCGATTACAGCGGAACATACACCAGCGATGCACCCGAAGCTTACGAAACGTTATTGCTGGACACGATGTTGGGCGACCAAACCCTGTTTATGCGTGGCGACCAGGTTGAAGAAGCCTGGGAACTGATCATGCCGATATTGAAAACATGGGAATCGCGTAAGAGTATTAACTTCCCTAATTATTCGGCAGATTCCTGGGGGCCCGAAACAGCGGAGGCACTGATAGCTCGCGACGGCTTCCATTGGTTTACACTGCCGCTTAACAACGGTAAAAAGAAAAAGTAATGCTGCATATATTTGATACAACCGACGAAGTTTTAACCGGTTTGGCAGATTATTTCGTAAAGGCTGCCGGCGATGCAATTGCTGCTACCGGGAAGTTTAGCGTTGCCCTGTCGGGCGGAAGCTCGCCTAAAAAGCTGTACGAACTTTTAGCTTCGTCGGCTTATAGCAATAAAATTGACTGGACTAAAATATCTTTCTTTTTTGGCGATGAGCGTAATGTGCCCGATACCGATAAGGATAGTAACGCTTTGATGGCAAAGATCGCTTTGTTCGATCCACTAAAGATCCATCCGGCACAAATATTCAAGGTAAATACAGAGCTGCCGCCGGCAGATGCTGCAAAAGCATATGCCAACAGCATTAACCAATTTTTTAACCATCAACAGGCGGTGTTTGATCTGGTGCTGCTTGGACTTGGCGATAACTCGCATACAGCATCGTTGTTTCCGCATACACCAATATTGCATGATGATACGGTAAGCGTAAAAGATGTTTGGCTGGAGGATCAGCAGGTGTACCGTATAAGCTTTACGGCACCGATGATCAACCAGGCTAAGCAAATAGCTTTCCTGGTTTATGGCGGAGGCAAGGCTGAAGCAGTGCATCATGTATTGAAGGATACTACAGATATTGATGAATACCCGGCACAACTGATACGCAAAGATGTAGATTGGTTTTTAGATAGAGCCGCAGCCGCTAAAGTTGCTTAAAATTCTTCTCGCAGTACAAAAGATTGTACATTAGGGCTTTGATATTTATATGAATACCAAAGCCCTTTTTATTTTTACTCTTCTTTTAATTTGCGGCATTGTTAAGTCAAGCGCACAGTTTGGCATCACACCGAACCAGTTAATAGCCAGAAAATATGCTATCGGCGATAAGTATCGCTATAAACTCACTTTAAAAGAATTTCATGATGGCAAACTTGCACTCATCAGTATTTCGGTGTGCGAGCTGAAAGTAGTTACTGACGAAAAGGGTGTTCCTTACGATGAAGTGCGCTGGCAATCTAAAAAGACCACCCGAGGGCACACTATAGTTGATGATACTGACAATGCCTTGCTTGTAAAACCTTACCGCATTTCGCTCGATAGCAGGGGAAGTGTAAACTTGCCCAAAATTGAGATCTGGCAAATGACTGAACCGATAGAAGATTTTAATACGTTCTTTATTGCTGTAGGTTCAATGTTTCCGGGCATGGATGAGTTAACAAACAAAGGCGACAGCCTTACGATGGGGTTTCCAATTGTAGCAGATTTTTCGAATGGGGTAAGTATACTAAAAGGGCAAGATGCTTTTTTTATGCGATTTAAGGTAGAAGAGATAACAGACGTGAATTTTGTACTTAAAACATCCTTTTTACCGCCCGCTAAACAAGGATTTGCTTATTTAACCACTGATATGAATGCGCAAGTTGTACCGGGCACGTTTAACAACTTCCAGATGGTTGCACCGGCAGGCAATGAATTGTACGATGTACAATATGGACGTGAATATTTTACCATCACGAACACAATCAGAAAATCGGATGGTAAAATAGTAAAGGGTGAGATGTTCAATCAACTGAATACACAATTGATGACCAATTGTGATAAAGAATATAAAAATCCTTCATCCGTCAGACCATACTCAGAACGCAGGATATTAACCCTCGAACTTTTATAATTTGCACTATTGAGGTAAGCTTTTCTCGGATATGCTTTTTATCTTGGGCATAATAAATTTCCACCAGTTTACTGCTGATAAATAGCGTTGTTCGCCATGAGCTACGGGGGCAAAGTCTTTCTGAATTATGGTTAACATCGTGCAGTCGTTAGCGGGGCATACAATGTATTGTGTGGTTAGATAGTTTTCAGGCACATCAGGGATGTTCCATAAATTAGAAAATACTTTTTGTTCTAAATAATAAGGCGCGATAGCTTCGGTGACTTTACCCTTCCATATTCTTAAACGGCTCTTTTCCACATTTAAGTAATAATCATTAGCACTACCTCTGTGCCAATCAGATATTGATGTCAGGTCTTCAACAAGTACGCTATCGCGTGTTATCGTATCCCATATAACATAAGGTGTAGCTTTGATCAGGATACTATTAGTTATTTGCTGATTCATATCGTTTTTTATTAAACGGTTAACAAATAATATAACTATATGTTTGATACTGTAGCAATAGCATTTAGAAGTACCATCTTATTTACCGGTTTTACCAGGTAGGCAAGAGGACCGGTCTTTAACGCATCGTTAATAACTTCAGGGTCGCTAACCGAAGACTGATATATAAACGGAATTTTCAAATGATCATTTATATACTTTGCCAAATCAATTCCGGTTTCGTTGCCTTCAAGCATAATATCGGTGATTACCAAATGCACCTTATTTGCCCGCAGATCATCAACTGCTTTTTCGTACGAAGCGGCAATGCCCACAATTTTATGGCCTGCCCCCAAAATAATATGTTTTAATGAGGCCGAAATTAACGGTTCATCTTCAACAATGTAGATGTTAAGATTTGACATTTTATATGTTGTGGTTAATACAATTATTAAATAAACCGGGGACGTTTATTATAATTTAACCTTTGTTTTTCAGTAGATATAAATATTATCTCTCTAAATTATCGTTATTAGAGGTGGACAGCTAATTTTATGGGTGGACAAATGTGGGACAAATGGTTAACTATTAATTATAAATTTAAGAACTGGCGTAAATGATTGACTAATAGCGACCAAAGTATTCCCTAAACGAAATTACGATTTTTTTTAAAATTCGGCAATCGCGGTATCTATATCTTCTTCTTCCGTAAGATCCATCTTTTTGCGGAGACGCTGTTTGGCTTTTTTTATTCCTTCAACAGTTATACCAAGCATATTCGCCATTTCGCGATTGTTGAGCCCCAGCTTAACTAGTGATAATAAGCGGGTATCGGTAACTGATATTTTGGGGTATTTTACTGATAAATTATAAAAGAACTTTGTATGTACTTTGCCGAATAACTTTTTAAACTCGTTCCAGGTTTCGTCCGTCATGATGTGGGTTTGCACAAGGTTGTTCAGTTTTTCAATTTCGATTTCGTTATGAACATTAGCCTGTAATTGTTCTACTTTCTTTCTAAACTGTTCGATCAATTCATTTTTATTCCTCAGGCTTTTTGTATAAATAACTAAGGCCGTCGTAGCATTTTTTAAATCTTCGTCAACGGTCGATTTTTGGGAAAGCAATATTTCTCTGTCTTTTTTTACCCGCAATATCCTGCGGCGATAAACAACAACTGAAGCAATTAATAAAAGGCCCATTAAACCTATTATAAATGTCATTTGCGTTGCTGCTACCTGCGCGTTGGCTTTAATTTGGTTGAGCTGAATAAGATGTTTATCCTTTTCCCATTGTAGGCTTACCCGATCTACCGCAGCTATATTATCCTGTTTTATGAGGCTGTCTTTGGATGCCTCAAATTTTTCGCGAAAAGCAAGGGCCTGTTTTAAATTGCCCGTTCGTTCGTAATATATGGCTTTGACTTTATACAGATCAGTTTGGTATTGCAAAACATTTGTTTTTTGCTGACCAAGCAAAGTGTCGATACCAATAATTTGAAGTCCGGCCTGCTTAAGTTGGTTGGTCTCCAAACTAATATGAACCAGTCTTAACAGGGTGATCGCAGCATTAAGTGTTTCTTTATATTTTAAAGAAACTGCATAATCTGTATGCAGGTAGGGTAGCGCCTTGTTATATTGCTTTTGCATAAAATATACCGATCCGATATTGCCATTGGCTATACCTATCCAGGCGGTATCCTTACCTGCGATCGCCATATTAAGGGCCTGATTGAAAACAGCCAGTGCTAGAGTATATTCTTCATAATTGCGATATACCAGCCCGATGGTGTTCGTCATGCTTATTTTATCACGTAATCTCGGGATATTATATTTTAAAGCCCGTGTTAAATAAATTTTGCAATCGTCATAATCGCCTATGCTGTAATAGAAAGCGGCAAAATCCCACAGGTATGATGCGATATTCGGCACCTTGTCGAAGCCGATCTTACTAAATATCTCCTGTGCATCTAAAAAGTACTGGCAGGCTGCGGTATTGCGTTTAAATAAAGCATAGTAAAGTGCTTTCTTGTGAAGGCACGCCCCCTCCTCTAACTTTAATTGATGTTTTTGCGCATAGTATACTGCTTGGCTATAATAATATATTCCTTTTGGGTTAAAACCATAATTTACAGAATAGTAATCGGCGCGCATTTCATACACCGCACATTCTAATTGTTGATCACCCAGGTTACGTGCCATTAAAGTCAGGCTATCGAGCACGCTCATTGCCTGGAATTCTGACTTTTTACGGCAGTTGATTTTGTAGATGCTGAGTGCTGTATCTACTCTTTGTATTTGAGGTAAGGAGGATACAGATTTAAAAATATTTGCCTGACTTTTTGTTGAAACAGGTTGCTGTTTAGCATATACCGTTTCCTGAACGCAAACAGAAAGCGCAAAAGCGGCAATTAATATAAGTTTACAAAACCGTGGATAGTTCAATTTTGTAAAGCAACTTACATCATTATTACCGGGGGAATAAGTAATAAGATATCTCATCCTTAAAAACTCCTGATTTGAATGTTTTTTTCTTTTAGCTCAAAATATTCCCTTTGTACGAAAGGGGTATTATATAGTTCGGCTAAAAATTAAAATAGGACCGGAATTTCCAATAAAAGTTATTTGAGAGCAAATAACGGAAAAAGTAGGTGATGTTATGCTTAGCCGTTATTTTTTATTGCATCGTCCAATTCGTCTGAGCTTAATTGTAAAAAGCTGATCAGTTGCGATAGGTCGGCATCAGGATGTTCTTTGATATACGCATGTATTAATTTAGTGATGCCTAATATGTTTGCCAACGGGCGCCTTACCGTATGGCTCTGGTGGTACGACATTTTTTTTAATAAGTCGTTTTTTTCGACAAGTTCGCGTTTCAGATGTTCTAGCTCAAATGTTTTGAGTTGCAACTCTTTTATAAGCATAAACTGCTCTTTTTTTTGCAGGTAGTCTTTATCAGCAAACAGATCAGCAAAAAAATCTTTAATAGATTTTAGTATCCCCGACTGGTTACCTTCCCATTTGGTCCAGGTAAATTGAGTTTCGGTTGTTGATGGTGTCAAATTCATTGTTTGCTTTTTAAATTCTGCTATGGTAATCTTCTCTGTATTTGTTTTGCTTTTTAACTCCCGAGCAGGGGAGATGATTAAAAATACTGACCGGGGATGTCTCAGCTTTATTTTGTACTTATCTAATAAGGACATTTGCTTTTTTGATTTTTCTGCCCCTGTGTGCACTACGACAAACGAATTCGTCATAGTGCCCAGGTAACAGATCCCCTTTAATTAACTGATGTAAAGGTACGGCGGCAACCGGTACCCACACACCGTGAAAACACCGTATTTGCAGCGTGATTTAACCGGAATAAACAAATTGGAGCTAATTGCCGATCAACTTAAAGCGATTGTGATCAACATTTCAAAAAAGTGGTCGTAATGAATTGCGGTTTTGAAAGTTGGCCTAAAGCTACTGCTGTGTATAGTAAACTTCGGCACCTCCAGACGATGTAGGCACATCGTTGTAAAAAGTAAGTACATTGTTTACAATCTTATAAAAGGTTTTAGCCGCAGTGGTATTACCATCATAAATAATGCGTGTTGCTGCCTGGTGGTTGTATTACAAAGTATCGGTCACCACATCGTAGATGCCGCTTTGTACTTCCTGGTGGTTTACATATTTATAATAAGACTTTGGAGTAAAGTATAAAACGTTGTTGGGGCCTGATGCCGAAACCGGCGAAATTTCTTCCGGGGTGCTGCAATTACATGAGGTGCCGGTATAGCCCTATTTGCCAACCAACGCCGAGTTAACAGGTTCTTCGATATGTTTTTCGCAGCCCCCGATAATTGTAACTGTAAACAGTAACAGCAGGTAAGACAGAACCCTTTTCATACACCTTTTTTATGGCAATATGCATATCACCATGTAAGTGTTTCAAATAGTACTTTTATTTGGCTTTTATTGATGCACTAAAAGTAAGGCAACAAAATCGATGATAAAATGGCAGATCATCAACACCTTAATATTATTGTATTTTTGATAGTACCAGCCGAATATCAAGCCGATATACAAAGGCCCCAAAGTATTACTTAACGTGCCGTAGCTGGCGTGTGCCAACCCGAAAAGCAGTGCCGAAATGATAATGGGCGTCCAAATACTTTTAAAGTATAGCTGTAGGCGTGGAATAAGGTAACCCCGAAAAATAAGCTCTTCGCCAACCGCAGCTGTGATAACAGTGAACAACTTTAACCAACCGGGAATATTAGCAAATGTTTTAATTACCACACTCGATGGAGTTAGATGTAATAATTTAATACAGATATTGATGACGGCCGATCCGGCTATTATACCCAATAGCACTAAAACAACCGAGAGTGCGTTTGTGCCGATGTTATATTCTTTTTCACTCCAAAGCAATATAGGCTGCCTTTCGATTTTAAAAGCATATAGCCACACTGCCAGTACATATAGCCAAAATAGTAAACGCGAAATAAGTATCAATGTGTTTTTTGATGCGGTGGGGGTTATTGCCGGTATAAAAAGTTTGGTGATTAATTCCCAAAGCAGCAGTAATACAAGTGATAAAATAATGCCGCGCAATATTGCCGGGTTTTTTGTGGGACTGATAGTTAATTCCATTAACAGTTTTTAAGTATTGGAGTATAATAAGATGCAATTATTACGAAGCTAATCGTTTAAAACATTTTAAAGATGAATATAGGTTTGCTTTATAAATAGCAATATATCAATAAGAGCAGATAACAGCATCGTTTTCCGGATCATCAACCGGTTACAAGTGTATGCTTTTTAATATAATCCGGGTCAATATCAACGCCAAGGCCAGGCCCTTGTGGTATTTTTACAATGCCGTTTTCGCTTTTTAGCGATGAGGTTTTGCACTCGAAAGGGAGATTCTTGCTCAGGTCCTTAAATTCGTGAAACTTGCCTGCATTAGGTATGGCAGATATGAAATGCGCCAGGTATACATAGCCAAAACCATCTCCCGTGGTGTGCGGTGTGCATAATTTGCCTGCAACCTGCGCCATACGTGCAACGCGCATGGATCGTATCATACCGCCAAAGTAAAACTGATCCTGCTGAACTACTGATAGTGTGCCGGTGCCGATAAGCCAGCGAAAGTTGTGAATGCTTGGTTCTTGTTCGCCACCTGCTACAGGTATTTTAAGCGCTTTGGCCACCTGCCGGGTTTCTTCGTACCAATCGAAAGGTACCGGCTCCTCGTAAAAGTCGTATTTGTACTCTTCCATGATCTTGCCGATACGTATAGCTTCTTTCACATCATATGATCCGTTGGCATCGGCAGAAATAACCATATCATCGCCAAAGGTTTTGCGTACCAGCGGGATGAGTTGTTCGGAGCGCTTTGGGGGATATTCAGTATGGCTCATACGGCCTCCCAGTTTAAATTTAATGGCTTTTGCTTTTGATTGGGCAAGCTGAGCCTGTAGATGCCGGATGGTTTCTTCGGCAGTGATATCGCGTTCGCTGTTTGCCTGATATACCGCTATTTCGGTATGATGGATGTCGCCGATAAGCTGACCTATCGAGCGGTTAACCATGCGGCCCATCATATCCAATATAGCAAACTCCAGTGTTGCGAGCGGGTTCCATAGCGCAATACCCTGAAGTTTATAGTTGCTATCGTAAACATACACCTGTTCGATCAGCGCTTCCAGATCGCGGGCATCTTTACCAATAAAGAACTTCTGCACCCGGTTTACAAATACAGGGTACAGATAGCGCATTTGTAAACTATTACTCACAGAAATGCCCTCGGCGCCATCTTTTGAGCGTACACGGCATAGGAAGGTATCTTTATAACGCAATAGCTCAATGGTGTCAATAATAACCGGTGTATTAAACAACTCCTTTTTTAGTACCGGGTGGCGCATTGCCTCGTCAAGTTTGGCAAAATCCGGGTTGGCATCAAGTTCAAACTTTGAGGCACTTGACGGAAATGGCAATGCGGCGGCTATACCGCCTAAAGCGGCCGTAGCGAGAAACTTGCGTCGGTTTGTTGGCATAAGTGATTAATTGGCTTGCATAAAATTAGTTATAATTTTTAAAGATGACGCAGGTATCAGAAACAATCAACTCAATAATGCAAGGCGTTTCATTATCGCAAATTACAAGGATAAATCAGAGTGGTTTGAAACGACAAAAGCTATAATAAAAATGCCTTCTTATGATAAAAAAGGTCGTTTTATTCAATAAAATATAGCTTAAGGAAATGTTTAAAGAAAGTGAAACCTTGTAGCAGCGACGGCGTATAAGCGGCTAACTAATTGATTTATGACTGAACTATTTGCCGTCGAGGAAAAGATGATTTTGATTAATGATTTCGAATTGATTCATTACAATCTCAACAACGGCATAACAGTAATCAGCCATTCGCGCATATTGAATCTGATAGGCGTTAATATCTATAGCAACAAATTACATAAACACCTGGACGTAATATGGCCTTATTTGCCGCTGTTTTTCTTAAAAAGAAAGATAAAGAACGGCGTGTTATTTAAGAGCGGTAATTTTGTTTTAAAGGGTATAGCATGCGATGATCTTGAAACATTGTTCAGAGGGCTGTTAAAGGCACGAAAAGCAGGACACCTGCCGTATAGATTGTCGTTACTGGCTGGCCTGGCAAGTGTGCATTTTATGAACCAGGATCCACCGCCGGCCATAATAAAAGAAAAGAAAAATACAGCACCTCAGCACGTCGATCCGCTTAATGTTTCGTTAAAAGCCTCGCAAAATCGTGCTCAATCCGGCGATTCGGACTTGCAGGTAATACACAGTTCCTATAAACTCACTATGAACGGTTAATTACCGGGTAACAATTCACAAACAGCAATTTTTCAACATCCTGATCAAAGCCGGGGCTTTAATTTAACTTTACGGATTAAATTAATTCCAATTCTACTTTGGCTAAAGAAGCTGTTAAAGAAACACCGTTAATGCAACAATACAATGCCATCAAGGTTAAATACCCTGGTGCATTATTGCTTTTCAGAGTGGGCGATTTTTACGAGACCTTTGGCGAAGATGCGGTAAAGGCAGCAGGTATATTGGGCATTGTGCTTACGCGTCGCGGAAATGGTGTTGGTACACATATCGAACTGGCTGGTTTCCCACATCACTCGCTTGATACTTACTTGCCGAAATTGGTTCGTGCAGGTCAGCGTGTGGCGATCTGCGATCAGTTGGAAGATCCAAAAGCCACCAAAACTATTGTCAAACGTGGCGTCACCGAGCTGGTTACGCCCGGCGTTGCTTACAGCGATAACATCGTTCAACAGAAGACCAACAACTACCTGGCTTCTCTTTACTTTGAGAAAAGTAGCGTTGGCATAGCTTTACTCGATATATCGACAGGCGAGTTTTTAACAGCCCAGGGCAACACCGATTATATTGACAAGTTGCTGCAAAGCTTTAGCCCGAGCGAGGTGATTATGCCCAAGAGCCGGAGCGCCGAGTTTAAAGAAACTTTTGGTGACCGGTTTTATACCTACACTTTAGATGAATGGCCATACAGTGGCGATTACGCTACTGAGACACTACTGAAACACTTTGAGGTAAAATCATTAAAAGGTTTTGGTATCGAGAAGTTGAATTTGGGTATTACCGCTGCCGGGGTCGCGCTACATTATTTGAATGAAACTGAACACCGCAACCTGCAACATATATCTGCCATAAGCCGGATAGAAGAAGACCGGTATTTGTGGCTGGATAGATATAGCATCCGCAATTTGGAGCTGATAGGATCGGCAAATGAAAACGCCGTAACGCTGGTTGATGTGCTCGATCATACGTGCTCGCCGATGGGAGCGAGGATGCTTCGCCGCTGGATAGTGATGCCTTTAAAGGAGCGCAAACCTATTGAAGACAGGCTGAACGTAGTTGAATACCTGGTGGCTCACGAAGAACTGCGCGAAGAGTTGAAGCAGTACATCCGCCAGATAGGTGATCTGGAAAGATCGATATCTAAGATAGGTTTGCAGAAGGCTAATCCGCGTGAGGTATGGCAATTGAAGAAGGCGCTGAATAGCATAGAACTGATCAAAAATATATGTGGCGCGAGCGAAAGCAAGGCATTGCAAACCATAGCTGAACAGCTGAATCCATGTATCCTTATCCGTCAGAAAATAGAAACGGAGATACAGGCCGACCCACCGGTAATGGTAGTAAAGGGCGGTGTAATTGCAGAAGGGATTGACGAAGAATTGGACAGGCTACGTAAGATAGCTTTTGGCGGCAAAGGGTATTTGCTGGAAATACAAAAGCGCGAAGCCGATCTGACTAAGATACCCTCGTTAAAAGTAGCCTTTAACAATGTTTTTGGTTATTATCTCGAGGTGAGTAATGCGCATAAAGATAAAGTGCCGTCTGAGTGGATACGAAAGCAAACGCTGGTAAATGCTGAGCGTTACATCACACCAGAACTAAAAGAATACGAAGAGCAGATATTGGGTGCGGAGGAAAAAATACTGGCCCTGGAAACCCGCTTGTACAACGAGTTGCTTTATGCGCTCACCGAATATATTAAGCCTATACAGCTCAACGCGTACTTGGTTGCCCAGCTGGATGTACTATTGAACTTTGCAACCATCGCTATCAAGTTTCATTACGTAAAACCGCTTATAGATGATAGCCAGGTAATAGATATTAAAGGCGGCAGGCACCCGGTGATAGAACAACGTTTGCCGATAGGCGAGGATTATATTACCAATGATGTATTCCTTGATTCAGAAACGCAGCAGATCATCATTATTACCGGCCCCAACATGGCAGGTAAGTCGGCACTACTGCGGCAGACCGGCCTGATAGTATTGATGGCACAGATGGGTAGTTTTGTACCGGCTAAGCAAGCCAATATTGGTTTAGTTGATAAGATATTTACCAGGGTAGGCGCATCGGATAATTTATCCTCGGGCGAATCGACCTTTATGGTGGAGATGAACGAGACCGCCAGTATATTGAATAATTTGAGTGACAGGAGTTTGATCTTACTGGACGAGATAGGGCGGGGGACATCTACATACGATGGCATATCCATTGCCTGGGCAATAGCCGAATACCTGCACAACCATCCGTCGGCGAAAGCCAAAACGTTATTCGCTACACACTATCATGAGCTAAACGAGCTCAGCAACTCATTTAACCGGATCAAAAACTATAATGTTACAGTTAAGGAGATAGGGCACAAGATCATCTTCCTGCGTAAGCTTGTACCCGGCGGCAGCGAGCATAGCTTTGGTATTCACGTGGCTAAACTGGCGGGTATGCCACCAAAGGTATTAAGCAGGGCTAATGAGATACTTAAGAAGCTGGAAGCGGAACGTACCGGTGGGGAAAGTATAAAAGAGAGCATCAAGAAAGTACAGAAACAAGCCGTACAGATGCAGATGTTTAGTATAGACGACCCTGTTTTGGTGAAGATACGCGATGTGCTGAATAACCTGGACGTAAACACCTTAACGCCCGTTGAGGCTATGATGAAGCTTGATGAGATACAAAGGATGATCAAGAGTTGATTGAGGTTAAAGGTGAAAGGATAAAGGTATCTGCAATTGAAGCCGTTCGCCTTTTTAGCTTTCACCTTTAACCTTTTCTGTTGATATGTTAATAACATCCGTTATTTCCCATCGTTATTACAATCTATTTTTATAGCATGAAAATAAACCGCCTGTACCTTATCGCCATCGTTGGGCTTGTTGTATTATCGTCGTGCCATTCGCGTAAGGCAGCTATGAAAGGAAAACCTGGCGAAATAGTGAAAGCATCAGGTTCGGTAGCTTCGAAATATGCCGACTTGATGGGAGTGGAGAAGGGTGACATCACCAACGGCCGGTTGTATGCCTTTATCGACGACTGGTACGGTACACCATATCACTTTGGCGGACAAGATAAAAGCGGGATAGACTGCTCGGGTTTTGTGCAATTACTTCAGCAACAGGTTTACGGGGTTATATTACCGCGGGTTACCAGCCAGCAGGTTACGGTGATTAAAAGGAAATACGAGGAAGAACTGCAGGAGGGTGACCTGGTATTCTGGGATTACGATGGTAAAAAATTTAGCCACGTTGGTGTTTACCTGCAAAATGGCTGTGTTGTGCACGCCAGTACCAGTAAGGGCGTTATTATCGTTAAACTTCATGATCCATATACCTACAAATATTTTTCGCGCTGCGGATCTGTTATTGCCTCTGCTGCAGAGTAAAATGATGTCTTAACAGGGATTTTTATAACTTTGCATCGCTATGCCCGAACAAAAACCCGATTATTCCTTTTGGACGAAATACAAAAAATTCGCAGGTAACGAGATCATGCTCTACGTTATTATGGTCGTGGGGATTGTGTTAGGGATAATTATTGTGAGCTACTTCAGCAAATAGTTATTTCTTTTCCATCGTTAAGGTATAGTTATCAGCTTCATACACCGTCTGATAAAAGTCTACCAAATCCTCATAAACATCTTTGGAATAAGTACCGTCGTTAATTTGCAACGTGCGTTTGTAAACAAGTTTATTGCCCACAATGAGCATATTGGCCTTGTATTTGCCAAAGGGCTTGTCAATAGTTAATTCCAATAATTTAGTAGCAATACGATAGCCATCGGGCAAGGTATAAGTTATCTCGTCCTCATCAATATATCCACGGTTAATGTATACCGGATTGTTGCGATTGGTTACACTTTTAAGCGGGGTAATATATCTGCTCGCTGTATTAGGGATAAAGAAAAAACGCCCGCCGTTTTGCGCCAAGTAATCGCGGGCGCTCAACTTAATAACTTCGGTCGTAACAGGGTGCAGGCTTTTATCCTGTTTTAATTCCAGGCTCGCTATTTCCAAATTTTCAACCGGGTATAATTCTTTGAGCTTCTTTACCTGCTCGGCAAAAGTTTCGTTTACCAGATAATCGCGGTTATCATATTGCGCCCCTTCAAATCTGGTTGTCATCTCGCCATTAAGTATACCATCGCCGCTTAACGTAAAATTGGCTTTACGGATTTGTTTATTATCAAGTGTAGTGTATTTGGGCGTATGTAATAATATGCCTCCATCGGCCGTACACGCTACAACAAGGCGGTCGTCGGTAAAATCTCCAAGGTAACCAAAAGGGTTTTCTTTGCTGGTGCAATCAACCCAGGTAGTATCGTTTTTAAAAGGCAGGCACAGTATCACGTGGTCAAACTGGTTCATGCTGGCAAAATCGGGTATAGCGCTTACCTTTTCATTGCCGGCCATGTTTAATACATAATATGAGTCGATGCCGGCAGCTTTGAGTAAGCTTTGCGTATAGTTTACCAGCGCCTTACAATCGCCGTAACTTAGCTGGTCGACATCGCTTGCCAAAAACGGCCGCCAGCCTCCAATGCCTATCTGTACGCTTACGTAGCGGGTTTTTTGCTGCATGTATTCGTATATTTTTTTTGCTTTTAGCTTAGGGTCGGCAATATCTTTCACCAGATCTTTTATCATTGCAGCGGTTTCTGGGGGAAGTTGCTGCCTGTCTTTCACCAGCTTATCGTATACAAATTCGCCATATTGTTTCCAATTGGTAAATGATCCCGAAACATTAGTGTAGGCAAATTTTTCGGGCGCTATTTTAACTGTTGTGTATAGCTGTTGATCTATGGGGCTATAGGGTTCATAGCGCTGTACTTTAACATTGTTAATTTCCCAGGTATAAGTTTTCAAAAGAGGGGTTTCGTCAATGCGTACCTTTCCGGGATAATTGATCTCTTTAAAACGGATGTTGAAGCCAGGTTTACAGATAATCTTGTACGAACTGTGCTGTACCGATACGCTGTTTGATAAATTAGGGTTAGGATTCCAGTCTTCAAACATCAGGGTCTGTTTTGCTGTTACTTCATAATCGTATTCTATCGTATATGGGTAGGTAGTTACAGCGGGCCTGTATCGTTTAACCCGGTCGTCATTAAAAAGTGAATAACCATCGGCCGCGCTATTATCCACCAGATCGCGTTCGGCAAGTTTACCCAGTGGTTTCCCCGATTCATCATAAATAACGCCTTTAAATGATTTCAGGCGTTCCACTTTATTGTACCAAATGCTCATCCGGGCATCATCGTCGCCATTTTTGTTTAAAACCGTAACGGCCAGTTTGATATGCGATGTAACATCATCGAGATTTTTTACTTCGACGGTAGTTTCATAGTTGCGAACAACCGCGCTGGCATGCGATAACAGCTCTTTGGGGATCGAACTCACATCGTAACCCGGCTGAGCCTTAACCGAAATGCCCGTTAACAAAAGTATAAATGAAATATAATGGTATCTCATGGTTTTTTATGAAATACTACGTTAGCCTTTTGATTTTGGATCATCTTATTAAAAAGCTCTTTTAGATAAGGATACTCATCCGGGGAGTAAATAGCTTTGCTAAACTGCTCAACCTGCGAGTAAGTCAGCGTATTATTTTCAACTGCAACGTCTGTCATAAAACGTCCTCCTTTTATAGGCAAAGCCATCGAAACCGGGCTAGGTTGGGCAGTTATTTCGAAATTGGCGGGATAATGTAGAGCCATCATCATCTTGCTTTCGGATGCCGAACCCATGTCAACAGGATAGCTGCGTTCGTTTAATTTAAATGGATTGACGGAATTATAATCCCAGAAAGCAGGATTGAACGCGATGCTTTCGCGATTGAGGTTATCATAAGCCTCAATTTCAACCTCGTATTTTTCGGTTACCGGTTTATTAAGGCTATCCAGATCCAGAATTTCTGACTTCAATATTTTAAACTTAGTCCTTTTTTCGCCGAGGCTTTCAACGTATTCATCTACAGTATTGAATTTTTTTATAGCCCTTCGTTTTTCGTAAGCAGCGTAACCTAATGAATAAGTGGTAATGGTGCCTTTTATCTTGCCATTATCCTGCAAAGTAAGGTCGAGAGATGTTGTCGTGCTCTTTTTCTGAGGCAGGATCATATCGATCCAATAGGATGGTTTGTTTAAACTCATTACGCGCCCCTGATCATTTATGCATCGTAAAGGCAGCATGCCGAAGCCCAAAAGCGGATCTGTAGCATCTAACAGATAGCTTTTATTGCCGATGTTTACTTTAGCTACCACGTAATCAAAATTGCTGATAACCGGATATAACTTATTAACAAAACCATTTTCGCGCGATGACAGTATAACAGCTTCGGTATTGATGCCGGCGGCGCTTAATGCGGCAATTAAACTAAGATTAATATCGCCGGAGTTACCGGAATGATTCTCTATTGCTTTTTTAATGCCGTCGTCACTATATTTTGAATACATTTTATCCCACTTAAACCAATTTTGAATGTAGGTGTAAATGGCTTTGGCCTTGTCGATGCTATCTGTCAAATTGGCGATAACGGGTATTATAGTTTGTTTAAAAAGGTCTTTACGTTTAAGCTGATCTCCAAAATCCTCGTTAGTTTTTAACTCATGATCAATGTCCGTCCACTCTTTGGTGATTTTTTGCTTTATGCCGCGGTCATTAGTCATCTGCGCTAATTCAAAATAAATGGCCGATACGAAGTTAGTGGGAGAGGTCATATAGTCCTCTTCGATAAAGGCGGGTACATCTTTGATGCCATAAGTTAATTTTGAGCAATCGCATTTAGTACCGTAATAGCTAAAACATTCCCTTTCCAGGTCAGCGTTGTTTACTGTAAGGTTTAAAGCACCGCGTTTTGATACGTTATATTCGTAAATGGCTGGTATGTGCGCTTCGTATTCAGAGTATACTTTGGGTATGTCCCATTGAAATACCCACGTATGAAAGTTGAAGTGATAAGGGGATTCGGTAGTATATTTATATTCGATGATGCAGCCCGGTCGTAAATTGGGCAAAGCAAATTTTATCCTTTCGTAGTGCTTGTTAACTTTCTCGTGGTATATTTTGTTGGTTTCAAGGTTAGTGTGTTGGATAGCTCCGGCATCGTCTTTATAATATGTTATACCTGCTATGTCGTATGCTTTTTCAAAATGGTCGTTGTCGCCTATGTACAGATCTATAGATACATTGCCGTGGTCAAAACCCTTGCTATCCAGTATTTTAATTTTAACATGATGATCGAATACTAAGGGCATATCATCAGCACTGCTAACGCGTGCTCTTCCAAATTCTCGCAGTACTACAGCGTGGGCGCTGGTGTCCTTATCATATCTCTTCATATCCATACCATCGGCATCCAAAACACCAAAATCAAAATCCTGTGCTGCTGCTTGTTTAAAAAATAATAAGATGAGAATGAGGGGTAAAAGTCTTTTCATATTCAGGGTTCAAATCACGGGCAACATACTCATATTTTTTTAATTATTGATCACTGTACCGAAATACTTTGCAGGCATTTTAATTAAATGTGAAACCGAGGATTAGTGATCTATTTTGATCTGACCGGTAAAAACCTTCCCGCTAAATCCATGTTATAAGCGGTATGAGAGACATTGCCAAACGCTTTCCCGAAAATCCTTTATTATCACCTAAAGATTTAAAAGCCACCACCGAAGGTTTACACATCGCTTGTCTGTTAAACCCTGGGGCATTTCGATTTCAGGGTAAAACATGGTTGTTGGTGCGCGTTGCTGAAAGACCAGAACAGGATCAAATCGTGGTATCATTCCCAATATTGACAGCTACCGGCGAGACCGAGATCATGAAAATAGCATTGGATGATGCCGACCTTATTGCAACGGATGCCCGGGTGGTGCGATATAAAGGTGTAGACTATTTAACAACCTTATCGCATCTGCGTTTGCTTTGCAGCGACGATGGCAAACAGTTTTACGAGCCCGATGGTTACGAAAAGCTATTCGGTAAAGGTCCCTTACAAACTTTTGGAATAGAGGATTGCAGGGTTACGCAATTGGATGATACCTATTATCTCACGTTTACCGCCGTGTCCGACAGTGGGGTGGGCGTTGGTATGCGGACTACCAAAGATTGGGTGAACTTTGAAACACATGGCATGATTATGCCGCCGCATAATAAAGATTGCGCCATTTTTGAGGAGAAGATAAATGGGTTGTTTTATGCCCTGCACCGGCCAAGCAGTGTTGATATTGGCGGCAACTACATCTGGTTGGCCGAATCGCCGGATGGTATACATTGGGGCAATCATAAATGTATTGTTAAAACCCGTAATGATAACTGGGATAGCGCCCGTGTGGGTGCTGGTGCAGCACCTGTTAAAACCGAAAAGGGCTGGCTCGAGATCTATCACGGAGCTAATTATGAGCATAACTATTGCCTGGGCGCTTTCCTGCTCGATCTGGATGACCCTTCAAAAGTATTGGCTCGTACGGATGAGCCAATAATGGTGCCGACAGAGATTTACGAAACGAGCGGTTTTTTTGGCCATGTAGTATTTACCAACGGCCATATTGTTGAAGGAGATACCCTAACCATATATTATGGTGCCGCCGATGAGTTTGTATGCGGCGCGCAGTTTTCGATTAATGAAATTTTACACTGCTTGAACGTATAAATATTACGGGTAAACTTCTTTATTCGCAGAGCTTAAAGTATTCTTCAACAAACCAATAATGGTCATTAGCCCAACGCCACCAGGAACCGGGGTTATCCACGATGCTTTAGGAGCAACGCCTTCAAAATCAACATCACCGTAAAGTTTATAACCAGATTTGGTTAGGGTAGAGGTTTCGCGGTTCATGCCTACGTCAATTACTACTACCCCATCTTTTACCATATCTGCGGTGATGAAATTCTTTTTACCAATGGCTACGATCAAAATATCGGCATCAAGCGTGAATTTTTTAATATCGGGTGTGCGGCTGTGGCAAATGGTAACTGTACAGTTGCCCGGAGTGGTATTACGTGCCATTAAAATACTCATGGGCGAACCCACAATATTACTGCGGCCAACAACTACGCAATGTTTCCCTGTCGTTTCAACGCCGTATTCTTTCAGCATCAAAGTGATCCCGTAAGGAGTAGCCGGAATGAAAGATGGCAGGTTGCGCTGCATCCTACCTAAATTAACCGGGTGAAAGCCGTCAACATCCTTGCGGTGGTCTATCCGTTCCGTTACTTTTTCAGGATCGATATGTTTTGGGAGTGGGAGCTGAACGATGATGCCGTCGATATCTTCGTCGGCGTTCAGTTCAGCAACCTTATTCAGCAGTTCATCTTCGGTAACCGTGTCTTCGTATCGCACCAGGCTCGATTTAAAACCTACTTTTTCGCAGTTCTTCATCTTGCTGGCTACATAAGTTTCGCTGCCGCCATCATGGCCAACCAAAACCGCTACCAAATGCGGCTTGCGGCCGGTTTTAGCTAAGTATTCGGCTGCCTGGTCGGCAATTTCGCCTTTAAGTTTTTCTGATACGTATTTACCGTCGAGTAATTGCATTAGAAGTATTTAGTAGTTAGTATTTAGTACCGAGACAAAAAAAGCTCGATACCTGTTCTCACCTTTTTAATCCAGTTTTAAAACCGCCATAAACGCCGATTGCGGTATCTCTACGTTACCAACCTGGCGCATGCGCTTTTTACCCGCTTTTTGCTTTTCTAATAACTTACGCTTACGCGAGATATCGCCGCCATAACATTTGGCAGTCACGTCTTTACGCATGGCCTTTACCGTTTCGCGGGCGATGATCTTAGCGCCGATAGACGCCTGTATAATGATCTCGAACTGCTGGCGCGGAAGTAGTTCTTTTAGTTTCTCACATATCTTCTTGCCAAAATCGTAGCTGTTGCTGCGGTGTATCAGCGATGATAGGGCATCAACAGGTTCGCCGTTTAATTTAATATCCAAACGTACCAGATCTGATTGGCGGTAGCCTGTCTGATGGTAATCAAACGAGGCGTAGCCTTTAGATATCGTTTTCAGCTTATCATAAAAATCGAATACGATCTCGCCCATCGGCATCTCAAACACCAGTTCCACACGGTCGGATGTTAGATATGACTGGTTGATAATCATCCCACGTTTATTGATGCAAAGTGACATTACCGGACCTACAAATTCGGACTTGGTGATGATATTGGCCTTAATGTAAGGCTCCTCTACAAATTCAAGCTTGCTTGGATCGGGCAGGTCGGATGGGTTGTTTACGAGCAATTCTTCGCCTTTGGTAGTGTACGCTATGTACGATACGTTGGGTACGGTGGTAATCACCGTCATATCAAACTCGCGTTCCAAACGCTCCTGGATGATCTCCATGTGGAGCATGCCCAGGAAACCGCAACGGAAACCAAAGCCTAAAGCAGCAGAAGACTCCGGCTCGAAAACCAGCGAAGCATCGTTCAATTGCAGCTTGGCCATCGCTTCGCGCAGTTCTTCATAATCTTCGGTATCAACCGGGTAAATACCGGCAAAAACCATAGGCTTAACCTCTTCAAAACCTTGTATACCGGTTTCGCAAGGGCGGGCAATGGTGGTAATGGTATCGCCAACCTTAACCTCGCGCGCTTCTTTAATACCCGATATGATATAACCTACGTCGCCGGTTTTGATCACATCTTTGGGTAATTGGTTTAATTTTAGCGTACCAACTTCATCCGCAATATATTGTTTTTCGGTAGCAAAGAATTTTACCTTATCGCCTTTTCGGATCTCGCCGTTAACAACTTTAAAATAGGCGATAATACCACGAAAAGAGTTAAATACCGAATCGAATATCAATGCCTGTAAAGGAGCATCCGGATCGCCGACAGGTGGCGGTACGCGTTTAACAATAGCTTCCAAAATATCTAGCACACCCAAACCGGTTTTACCCGATGCGGCTAAAATATCTTCGCGTTTGCAACCAATCAGGTCTACGATCTGATCCTTCACTTCTTCGGGCATAGCGCCGGGAAGGTCCATCTTGTTCAGCACCGGGATGATTTCCAGGTCGTTCTCTAAGGCCAGATAAAGGTTTGATATGGTTTGTGCCTGTATGCCCTGCGATGCATCGACGATCAATAAAGCCCCCTCGCATGCAGCGATCGAACGCGATACCTCGTAGCTAAAATCAACGTGGCCGGGTGTATCAATCAGGTTTAAAACGTATGGCTGCCCATCGAGCACATAATCCATTTGTATGGCGTGGCTTTTAATGGTGATACCGCGCTCGCGCTCAAGGTCCATATCATCAAGCAATTGGGCCTGCGCCTCGCGCTTGGTGATGGTATTGGTATATTCAAGCAACCTATCAGCAAGGGTACTTTTGCCGTGGTCGATATGTGCAATAATGCAAAAATTACGGATGTGCTTCATTCAACCGCAAAAATAGTTTTTTTGGGGGATAATCTGTAATGTGGATTGCGAATTATCCGTACTTCCATATCTCCGTCAGGCAAACTGTTAAATTGAAGCAAAAGTGCATGAACATGCCATAGTACAACGTATTTTCTTTTACCCGTACATAGCCTAACGCTATGGCGAATGGGATAAGCCAGAATAACGAAAGGAACGACAAATGCAAAATGGCGAACAGGAACGAAGAGATGAAGATAGCTTGATTTTTATCGGTTACTTTTAATAAGTTTTGGAGCATATACCCCCGGTAGGCTAATTCTTCGAATAAAGCAGGCATTATAGCAACAAAAAAGACCATTAAAAGCGGTGCGTATTTATGCTCCGAGTAAAGGCCGTAGTAGTAAAATTCTTTCGAAAAAAGTGTGTGGTTCAACCAGCCAACGCAATAACTTACCATTACCGAGGAAATGGCCGCGGCCAAGCCATAGCCCAATAGTTTTAGGATGGAAAAATTAGAACATTTTAAAAGCACCTTGTTTTTTGACCAGCCCAAAAAAAAGAACGTGAGCGTTACATAAGCCAGTAATATATCAAAAGTAACCGACCAAGCAAATGTTTTGAACGCGTCGATGAAGGATGCCAGGCAGCACAACAAAAGCTCGATGCCATAAAATAGCGCGGCCTGTTGTATAATATTCCAGGGTTGTTGACCCGAAGAGGTATCTTGTACTACTTGTACTATACCACAATGTTTGCAAAACCTGCTTTCTAAAGCTATCAGGCTATCGCACTGGAGGCAGTGTTTATGCCTATCCTGTTCTTTGGTGAGTGAAATATCGTTATTCAATATTAAGCTCTTTTTTTACCTTTTCGGCCTCTAACGCCGACTTGATTCCCTTAATCAAGGCCGCGATAACGGCGATCTTAAAGATGATACCTCTTACAATTGTTAATGGGTTATCAATCGCGTTAAGTATTACCATAATTCCATACAATGATGCGCCTGATATGATGGCAGCCAACGGTTTTTTTTGGCTCCATCCACCGAGGGCTACAAAGATCATAGCTATTACCAGGTTAACAATAAGTAATGTTAGCTTATCTTCATCCTCGCTATTTGTAAAATAAAATAATACTCCGCCAAAAACAAGTATCCCTGCTATCCAGTAAAGCGCGGTGCCAGCTTTTTTTATTTGATTATTGTAATCGGCAAGATCCAATTCCTTAACACTTCGGTGGGTAATAAAATTCTGTTGCTCTGTTTCTGTGCCTTTTAAAGGATAGCCGCAGCTGTCGCAAAAAGCGTCGGCTTCATTTACTTTTTCGTAACAGGATTTGCAAAATACCGACTCATTTGCCGGTATTGAAAGGCTATCTTCCATAGTTGTGATTTTGATAAGGTTATTAATGGTAATAATAAATATTTTAATCTGATTTTTTGACTACTGTAATAAATATTCTAAAATCTTTATTCATCCGACAGCCCCGGGGTGATTAGTGCCTTAGCTAATACAATTAAAATTTAACTCAAACTTAAATCTTCATCGTGCGTTGTTATCTGCACATGAACCGACTGCAAAAGAAATTAGAGAAAATAGGCCGAGACCCCAAGGTAACCGCAAAGGCTGTGGGCCTGCGTTACGTAAGCGATTCGTCGCCGGGATACACGCGCAAGCCATCAAAAAAAGGCTTTAATTTTTATGATGCCGATGGTAAAATAGTTAAAGATAAAGAGCTGGTACGACGCTTTACCAAATTGGTTATACCGCCGGCGTATACCGATGTTTGGATATCGCCGTACGAGAACGGGCATTTGCAATTTACAGGCAAAGATGCCGCGGGGCGTAAACAATACCGCTATCATCCGGATTGGAACCAGATCCGTAACCAGTCGAAATTTCATCATATGCAGCTTTTTGCAAGTTATCTGCCTGCCATACGTGAGCAGGTGGCTAAGGATTTGTTGCGCCACAATATGGGTTACGAAAAGATTTTGGCCCTGGTTGTAAAGGTGATGGAACTAACCAGCATCCGGATAGGGAATGATGCTTATAAAAAATTGTATGGCTCGTTCGGGTTAACCACTTTGCAAAACCGGCATGTTAAGATCGATGGATCGAGCATGAGTTTTGAATTTAAAGGTAAAAAAGGCGTTTATCAAAAAATATCGCTGCAAAGCAAACGACTGGCTAAGCTGGTTAAACAATGCAGAGACATCCCCGGAAAGGAACTTTTTCAATATTACGATGCTGACGGTCACCGTTGTACGATAGGCTCGGGCGATGTAAACAGTTACCTAAAAGAGATAACCGGACAAGACTTTACCGCAAAAGACTTCCGTACCTGGGCAGGCAGCGTTAGCGCCTTGTATGCCTTTAAAACTGTAGGTGGTTTTGAAACGGTGACAGAATGTAAAAAGAAGATTGTTAATGTTTTGGATGAGGTGGCCGGAAACCTGGGTAATACCCGAACGGTTTGTAAAAAATACTATGTACATCCTGCCGTGATCAAAAGTTACGAGGAGGGGAGTCTGTTTAAATACATCAGCGCTCTGGATGAAAAGGATAACGAAAAAACAATTGAGCTTAACCAGGCCGAAAAGACTTTGCTGAAACTATTAGAACATCAGGATTTGGCTAAAGCAGGGTAAGGCGCTGTAGGTGAGCGTGATATTTCGGAAGAAGTAAACTTCTTATAATGCTTATTTTCAGATACTTATAGTATTAATCTACAAAAACAGTCAACTTTTTTTAAATAAAATTTGTAAAAATAATTTGTTGCGATATATTTGTCGACTAATTCTATAGAATATGTATAATTATAAAATGAATATGCTAATCCAATCTCAAATGCAGCGCTCCGCTGCATGTTGTTGCTGCTGATCGCAACATCCTATACCATCAGATAATTATTACTAATCAGCAATCCATTTCACAACAAAACCTTATGAATTTTTTTACTAAAGCATTTAAAATAACTATATTATTCCTTGCGCTGTTACCGGCCTTGAGCTATGCACAGTTAAACGGATCGTACATTTTAAGCGGGCAGGTTAACGATGATACAGGCCACCCACTGATAGGAAGTACCGTAAGCATTAAAGGGACTACGAATGGCACATCGACCGATACTTTAGGCCGCTTTTCGTTAACTACCAATGCCAAATTGCCTTATACCCTGGTTTTTACCGCGGTAGGTTTTAAACCCCAGGAGTTTTTGATCAAAAATATTAACAGCGCATTAAACATCCAGCTGGTGTCGCAGTCCGTCCTCATCAACGAAGTAGTGGTTACGGCATCCCGTAAGGAAGAAAAGTTGCTGCGCTCGCCTGTTGCCATCGAAAAACTGGATATTAAGGCCTTGAAACAATCGCCCGGAGCAAGCTTTTACGATGCTTTGGAAAACGTGAAAGGTGTGCAAATGACCACCACCAGCTTAACACTAAAAGTGCCTAATACCCGTGGCTTTAACAGCCCAAACAACTTTAGGTTTATGCAACTGGTGGACGGCGTAGATATGCAGTCGGCTACGTTAGGTGTACCGCTGGGTAACGCCATCGGGCCAACGGAACTGGATATTGCCAGCGTTGAAATTACACCGGGTGCCGCCGCCGCCCTCTACGGCACTAACGCCCTTAATGGCTTAGCCAACCTGATCACTAAAGATCCGTTTAAATATCAAGGGTTGAGTTTTTATCATCGTACAGGTATAAACCATGTTGATGGTATCGGCATTAACCCAAGTGTGATTACCGAGGATGCTTTTAGATACGCCAAGGCGTTTAATAATAAATTTGCTTTTAAGATCAATGCCAGTTATATGCAGGGCCAAGACTGGCAATCGAACACCCAGGCCGATCAAAATCCGGGCAACCTT
>Ga0209026_1000549_pt1 | contig 25871 bp, 17 predicted proteins | sample AraplaCL_Col_mCL_FD_184262 | JGI IMG/M metagenome (GOLD analysis project Ga0209026, IMG submission 184262) | Arabidopsis root microbial communities from the University of North Carolina, USA - plate scrape CL_Col_mCL (SPAdes) (version 2) | ecosystem: Host-associated > Plants > Roots >... | reverse complement strand
GAAGCCTTTTTTCTAAGCCAACTAAAATTGTACAGTTCTGATTTTGTAATAAGCTCCTTTTGTATCCAGGCGCTATCGCCCCAATTAATACCAATAGCATCGGGAAGGCCGTCTGTTGGCAGGGGAACTTTCATTATTACTTTGCAGCTGCTTACAGCAAACAGCGCAATAAATACATAGATAATTTTTTTCATAATTTTTTGAGTTAAGATTAAGTGAATAATTAAATAGCGCAATTGCATTAAACAAAAGTACCATGAGCCTGTATGTACATCGGGGGTTTTTATACGGTGTTTTTACACGTGTTTTTACCTCTTTTATATGGATTAGAAATTGCATGATGAGTTAGGGCGTCAAATGCTGCACTAAGATTTGATTTACCGAAAACATGCTTCTTGGTATTACTTAAACTTGCGGAAGGCGTAAAGAAGCTGTTTAAAATAGCTATATACCGGATAATGATCTATGCCGGAAAATCCGTATACCGGGCGTTCGCTATTTTTAGGAAGATAAATGGTTTTCCATAAGGTATCCCATATTGAAAACTTCGTCGAAAAATTACATCCTTTACCGTTGGCATTGTGATGATGCCAGCGATGTAATTGCGGTCCGTTCAAGATATATATTATGCGGCCCTGGTTAACATTGATGTTTGAATGATTATACATACCCCAAACAGCATCTAAAGTAGCCTTGATGATAGCTATTTCGGGCCGGGCCCCTAATAATACTACAGGGGCAAACTCAAAAGTTTGCGCTACTAATATCTCTAATGCGTGCGATCGCGAACCCACCAGCCAGTCAACCTCAGGCGTAGCATGCGCGGCCTCGTGTATGCGCCAAAAATATTTATTGCGGTGTTGAATTCGGTGAAACCAATACTGCCACAGATCGTGTGTTACCAAAAAAAAGAGCATTTGTAATAGGAGCGGCCAGCGTGTGATGAGGTGTAATCTTGATATCACACCACCATTATCTATTGATTGGATGATCCAGGCGATGAGTATACCCAAAAAATAACTTTGCACCAGGGTATACCAAAAAAAGTCCATCCAAAAACCCTTCCTCAATATGCAGTATCCTGGTTGATAAGGAAACAATCGCTCCAATACCGCTAATAAAACGGCCCAGGATATAATAATGATCAACGAGATATATTCCAAACGCATTGCTATTTTAAAATTAAACAGGTTAGTAATATCGTTTACGGCCTTTTGTTAAGTAGATGTTTTAATTATTTAATGCAGTGTTGGCCAATTTCAAAATTATCCGGGGGGGCGTGGAAAGTTAAAGTAAAAGACACCTTTTTTATAGGGTATTTATACGGTATAAAATAAGGCATAACAGCGTTGAAAATAATGCAGTTATCTAAAGAATTTTGAGATTATAAATATATATTATTTGTATTTTTCAACTTAATTAATTTATGTTCAACCTAATTAATTCCTTAACCCCTTAAAGTCATGAAAAAACTATTATTTGGCGGATGTATTTTACTGATCGTTTCGTCATGTGACAATGCCAGTAAAAATGGCAGTACAAGCACGACTGATACAAGTGTAGCAGAGGTAAAACCAAAACTATTAGCCCGGGCCTTTGCGGGACAAGGCTGGACCTTAAATGGATTTCCGGAAGGTGATGCTAAAACAATGATCAGTAATTATAAAGCGCATTATTTAAAAGATGTAAATAGAGAAAAGGCCACCTCGGTATTTTATACTGTTGCAGAACTAGCACCAATATTTGCATTACTTGAACAGGAAAGCAAAAGCACAACCACCCCCCTAACCGGCATACGTTTTTATTTAGGTGCTGCAAAAGAGCCCGCCCCCGGTACTACCGAGCTTAAGAGTACTATATTAATGATTCCAACCATAGACGACCCGTCGGTGCAACCTCCTGCGAGTATTCATGTAGATTATTACAGCCATGCGGGAAGTGCACTTCCACTATCCGGTACCGAGTACGACGATGGTAATGGAGGAGTAGCTCATGCGGGGGGCCATGGCAGCGGAGGTTTTTACAAACCAAGCTCGGCGAACGGATCGTGTAACAAACCCTGCACACATTTTCTTCCTTACGGCCTGGCAAATATATGGATAAGGGCGCGTGACGGCGGTTCTAATAATAAAATGCCGTACAATACTATAAGCGAGTGGTTTGAGTACAAGTGTTTTATGCAACCATTATTATCGTTAATTGTAAACGGTGATAAGCAGGGTAGGAAGTTTAGTGGACTGAGGGTGTATCTTGGTCATGGTTATAAGTACGTAAATAGTCAGCACCCCCAAGGCATTACAAAGGATATTTTTATAATGTTTCCAACAATTAAGACCAATAACGGAGACGAGGAATATTTAGATTGTCTGGAAGATCTGGTAACTACCGATGGCAGTAAATTTTGTGACGAGGCGGCTCTAATGCACATACTTCGCAATCCAAAAATGCGATATCCATTTACTAAAGATGGGGCTGGTTATGATGAAGGCGAATTATGCCCGGATAATTGTAACCCGGACCCTAGCGATTCAACAAAAACAGATAGTACAAAAAAAGCTATAAGAACCTTCAAAAAGCCAGCAAAAAGTAATTGAAAGTGCTCGAATACATAACTATTAACATTACAGCAGAAACGCTATGCTTTATTGTTGCAATATTTACTTTGTCAAAAAACACCGACTGGTTATGGCGAAGTAGTATCGGCTATCTTTTTATAACATGTGTTATCGAGTTAATCGGCAAATATTTAAAGATGCACCATCAGCCTAATCAATGGCCATACAATGCATTGTTGGTTTTCCATATATTTTATACGCTGTTTATTTTTAAACACATCCTCGATAGATACATCAAAAGCATGCCCATGATAATAAGTGGGCTTGCTTTACTTTTGACCATGTATGCCTATGAATTGATAATGCATGGTTTTTTTGAGTTTAATCAGCTAACGTACAATACAATGTCTGTCTTTTTTGTTATTTGCAGCTTGTATTATTTTTACGAGCTACTTAAAGATAGCCGATATACTGGTCTTGAATTTTCTGCCGATTTTTGGTGGGCAGCTGCCACATTGTTATTCTATTTTGGAAGCACTGCTGTAAATTTATTTCGTGGCCAATTATCGGTAAAGGTTACTCCTAACCACTATCTAACCTATTACATTTATATTGTGTTAAATATTTTACTCAGTTTGGGCTGGAGCTATTCATTTATTTGTCGTAAATGGCTAACAACAATATCAAAGAATTAATAACAGTAACTACGCTCATTTTTTTAATAGCGCCTGCTTTTTTGTTGCTGTACATTTTTATTTACAATCGCCGAAAAAAAAGACATATCGAAGAGAAAGAACAGATGAGACTAAATTTTGAAGCAGAAATAGTGAAAACGCAACTGGAAATACAGGAACAAACCATGCAAACCATCGGCGCCGACCTGCACGATAATATTGGCCAATTGCTAAGCTTAACCTCGCTAACATTGGGTTCGATAGAGTTGGACGACCCGGATAAGATCCAGGAAAAAATTGAAGCTGCTATTGATCTTACCGGGCGCTCGATCAAGGAGATGCGGTTATTAGGCAAGCTTTTACAGGGCGAGCAATTGATAAGTATGGGACTGGCCGATGCCATTCGCCACGAAATTAAATGGGTGGAGAGGTCCGGGCAATACATAGTTAGCTGCGTAATTGACGAAGAGATGCCTGCCGAAAATAATGCAGATAAAGACCTTATTATTTTTAGAATATTACAGGAAACCTTGAATAACATTATTAAGCATGCCCAAGCAAAACATATCAATATCAAATTAAGTTATGCCGGGCGGCAATTGATATTAGATATTAACGATGACGGCAATGGATTTAATGTGGCCGGTCAATCGGCAGGTATGGGTTTATATAATATACAAAAGCGCACCCAGATAGTAGGGGGGCAGGTAGTAATTGATTCAGCCATTGAAGAGGGTACACGTATAACCATTTTTATTCCATATCCATGATGCAAACAGAACCAATAAAAATTGCCATAGTTGATGACCACACCCTTTTTAGAAGCGGTGTTGCTGCTTTAATGGGCGAATTTGCCGAATTGAAAGTGATTTTTGAGGCGTCAAACGGGCAGCAAATGCAGCAACTATTACTTAAATCTGAGCTACCGCAGGTTATATTGATGGATATTAATATGCCGGTGATGGACGGGTACGAAACAACACGCTTTTTAAAAGAGCACTATCCAAAAATATTGGTACTTGCTTTAAGTATGTACGAGGACGATAAGTCGGTTATAAAAATGATCAAAAGCGGTGCCTGTGGGTATGTTTTGAAGCAATCAAAACCACGCGAACTGCTGGAAGCCATTCAATCGATTGTACAAAAAGGCGTTTTTATTAACGAGATAGTTTCGGGTAAGCTTATCCGGTCTATATCCTCAAGTATCGACGAACTTAAACTCTCTAGCCGCGAAATAGAGTTTTTGAAACTGTGCTGCTCCGAAATGAGCTATAAAGAAATTGCCGACCAGATGTTTGTGAGCCCGCGTACGGTCGACAATTACCGCGAATCTCTTTTTCAGAAACTCAACCTTAAGACGAGGTCAGGGTTGGTGCTTTATGCTATCAAAAACGAAATATTCAAATTGTAATAATGTTAATTTAAGTTACTATCGCGGCAATTACCGATACTTTTCGTCAAGCTAAAAACTGTTATTTAGTTAACACATATTATGAAAAGATCGATCCAACTTATAATTGTCCTGGTGCTCATCACACAAACCAAAACTTTCGCCCGGCAAAACAAAGCCGACTCGGGCAGAATGCTTTTAAAGAGTGAGGATTATATTAAACGCTTCGGCGACTTAAACAATACGCTTTATCGTATTAAAACCGAAAAAAGTATTAATGTGGTTTTCTTTGGCGGATCGATAACCCATAACCCAGGCTGGCGCGATAAGGTGAGCCAATACCTGCAACAGAGCTTTCCGGATACAAAATTTAACTTATTAAATGCGGGTATCCCATCATTAGGTAGTTTGCCGCATGCATTCAGGGCAAAGCAGGATGTGTTAAGTAAAGGGCGGGTCGACTTGATGTTCCTCGAAACCGCGGTGAATGACCGGGGTAACGGGACCAACGAACAAACCCAGCGACGGGCATTGGAGGGTATCATCAGGCATGTACTCAAAAACAATCCCAATGCCAATATCGTGATGATGGCTTTTGTGGATCCTGATAAAATGAAGGATTATAATTCGGGTAAAATACCACCCGAGGTACAAATACATGAGGATATGGCCAAAATGTACCACCTGCCTTTAATTAACCTGGCCAAAGAAGTTACTGATAGGATCAACGCCGGCGAGTTTAGCTGGGAAAAGGATTTTAAAAACCTGCACCCATCGCCGTTCGGGCAGGAGGTCTATTTCCGTACAATGAAGCAGCTGTTGTCCGTTGAGTTGGCTAAGCCTGCGCCGTCAAAATTAACGCCATCGTACCTGCCAAAACAAGCTGATGCCCTGGCTTATACCAATGGTAATTACCTGCCAGTTGATAGGGCAACAGATCTTAAAGATTTTAAACTTGATCCAAACTGGAAACCTGCCGACAGCGTACACACCCGTCCCGGTTTTGTAAACGTGCCGGTATTAGCTGGTGAAAAGGCAGGCGCATCGTTCGAGCTGTCGTTCACAGGGCAAACCATTGGTTTTGCGATTGTATCTGGACCGGACGCAGGTATGGTGAAGTATACTATTGACGGGAAAAGCTACCCCGAGTTAGAACTATACACACAATGGAGCAAAAGCTTGCACCTACCCTGGTATTTGCTGTTGGGTGATGGGTTGGCGCCAGGTAAGCATTTGCTCAAACTGCAGGTAAGCGCCAATAAAAATGAAAAGTCGAAAGGAACAGCCTGCCGCATCGTTTATTTTTTAGTTAATGGCGAGCAGTAATCGTATGAGGCGTTTCAGCATCTTTATCCTGTTTGTGTATGTGCAGTTTTGTGCCTCATCGGCGAAAGCCCAGCAGCCAGCCTACATATTGGATATGGTGCATAATAATCCCGGTGAGCCGTTAACACAAACTGCTTATAACGACCCTGTGATTTTAAAACAACAAGGCTACAACGGGCAGGTGATCAACGATTTCACTTTCGCTCACGCAGCCATCACCTTTGATAGCCTTAATCCGGATATCTTCCCGAAAGGATCAAAAGAACGAGCTTGGGTAATGCAAGCCGCAAATAGGGTCCGCGCCAATATTAAACGCGCGCATGCTGCAGGCGAAAAGTGCTACTACTTTACCGATATTATTGTGCTGCCTAAACGACTGGTGGAGCTGTATCATGATGAGATATGTGATGAAAAAGGGAAAGTATCCTTCGAGCGGCCAAAAACTATCGAAATTCACCGTATTATGTTTAAGGAATTGTTCGATACTTTTCCCGATCTGGATGGCCTGGTCATCCGTACGGGCGAGACCTATCTGAATAATGTACCGTACCATACCGGCAACAACCCAATAACCAATGGGGCCGAAAGTCACGTAAAGTTAATTAACCTGTTGCGCCGGGAAGTTTGTGTAAAGCGCAATAAAATGGTTTTTTACCGCACCTGGCTTTCGGCGGGTATGGACACCAAACCCGATGTGTACCTTTCGGTTACTGATCGTATCGAACCGCACCCCAACCTGGTATTTTCGGTTAAGCATACCAAAGGCGATTACCAGCGTACCATGGATTTTAACCCCACCTTAGGCATTGGTAAACACCCGCAAATCGTCGAAGTACAGTGCCAGCGCGAGTACGAAGGCAAGGGCGCCTATCCCAACTATGTCATGGATGGCGTGATCAACGGATTTGAAGAATTTACTACCAATACGCCGCAGAAGGGTTACAAGGGGTTAAAAGACATTGTAACCACACCGCAATACAAAGGTGTGTGGTCATGGTCGCGCGGTGGGGGCTGGGTTGGGCCGTATATCACTAACGAATTTTGGTGCAGGCTTAATGCCTTTGTGATCAGCCACTGGGCGGCAAATACCCAACAAACCGAAGAGCAGGTTTTTGATCGCTTTATGGATGAGAACGGTATCAAAGGCGAAAGCCGCAAAGCTTTTCGCGAATTGTGTCTGCTATCTGCTAAAGCGATATTGCGCGGGCACGATTCGGCCGTATTGCCTTTTAAAAGCGGCTGGACATTTTGGATGCGCGATGAATTTTTAAGCGGTACCGACGGACGTTTGGCAGAGGTATTCAAAACGTTCTACGATAACGGAACGCTGCAAAAAGCAGTCGACGAAAAGTATGAAGCTGCAGCCATATGGAAACAAATAGTTGGTCTGAGCAAAACGATCAACCTGCCCAATAAAGCTGATCAGGATTATATCCTGGTATCGGCTGAGTATGGTTTGTTGCTGCACCAGATCATTGCCGAGGGCTGGAATATTATGGCCTTAGGTTACGCGGGTGATCAAACAGGAAAATATGATCAAGAGAAAATAGCGAGATCGATCAAAAAGTACGACCAGTACTGGAAGGCCTATCTTCAACTTAAAAACAACCCGCAATGTGCCACCCTATATACGCCTTATCAATGGGCCAACAACCCGCCGACTTATCACAAGGAGTTAGGTATGGGCGCTTCGGTTGATAAATACCGGAAGATAGCAGGAGAATAAAAAAGCCCGGTAAATCAATATATTTACCGGGCTCGCATTTGTATATAAGGTTTGATTAAGCCATCCCAATGTGAGCCGCCGCTGATTTTGCTTTCTTTTGGTAGGCTACCAGCATTAACAACAAAGCCATCCCGATAACAAAATAACCATCCAGCACCAGTGCCGAATCGCGCATTTCGTGGGTGCGGTCTTCTACGTAACCAAACGTAAATAAACCAACTACAATGGATAGTTTTTCGGTCACATCGTAAAAGCTAAAGTACGATGCTGTATCGGGTATGTTTTGCGGAATGAATTTGGAGAATGTTGAACGCGACAGTGATTGCACGCCGCCCATTACTATACCCACCAGGGCTGCGGCGACATAAAACTCTACATGTGTGGTAACAAAATAAACGGCTCCGCATATCAAACACCAAAACAGCACAATGCCGCTTAGCACTTTTACATTCCCGAATTTTTCGGAAAGTTTAGCTGTAAACGCTGCACCGATGATGGCTACCACCTGTATGGTCAGGATAACGGTGATCAGGTTATCTTCGGGTATCTTCAACTCTTTGGCGCCAAAGTTAGCTGCTACCAGCATAATGGTTTGCACCCCTACCGAGTAGAAAAAGAAGGCGGGTAAAAAACGTTTTAGTAAAGGTAGTTCCTTTACCTTTTTCCAAACTTTAGCAAGCTCCTTAAAGCCGCCGGTAAATACATTGTAGTTATGCGAACCTGCATTTGGTGTGCCTTTTGGCAGGATGTAAAACGCGATGAACGAAAAGCCTATCCACCAGATGCCTACGATCAGGAACGAGATACGCGCCGCATAATCTTCGGTGATATGGAAATAATCGTGTCCCATTACCGGGATCAAACACAGCAGCTGTACTACAATGCTACCCGCAAAGCCGTAAATAAAACCTTTGGCGCTTACGGCATCCACCTGATCTTCGGTAGCTATCTGTGGCAGGTACGAGTTATAAAAAACAAAGCCGCCGCAATAACCAACCGATGCTAAGCAAAAGCAGATCATTCCAAATTCAAAATGGTGTAAGTGGAAAGTGGGATCTTCGTACATAAAGTACAATCCGGCGCAAGCCAAACTACCAATCCAGGTAAACATTTGCAGGTACAGTTTTTTCTGCCCCTTGTAATCGGCAATGGAGGTTAATATAGGGAGCAGTACTACAATAATAAGGTACGATAAACCCAATACATAAGTTGATAAAACCGTATTGATGTACTTGTGACCAAAAAAAGTAACTGTTTGGTCGGGATTATGATCGGACGTAATACCTACAAAATAAGCCGGAAAGATGGTTGAGGTAATCACCATATTATAGGCTTGGTTTGCCCAATCGAACATAGCCCAGGCCCAGATGGTTTTTTTGTCGTTTTTAACGGCTTCCATGCTTATTTAATACCGTAATGGTCGTTCATCAGTTTAACAAACAAGCCGCCGGGTAATATCGATTTAAGCGTAACGGCGATAGTTTGGCCAATGGCACCAACCAGGTAATTATGTTTAGGGCTCGAGGTATCAACTATCTTGCAGATCTGGGCAGCCAGTTTTGATGGATCGGCGCCAATGCTTTCGTCTTTTTCCATCGCAGCTACGGCAGCTTCAAATTCAGCTTTCAATTTGTCGTTCCTTAAAGGGAAAGGCGCTTTTTCGCGGTTGCCTGTAAAGTCGGTTTTAAAATCGCCAGGGTTTACCACGGTTACTTTAACGCCGGTATTGCGTAACTCCATGCGTAAGCTTTCCGAATAGCCTTCGATAGCAAATTTCGATGCCGAGTATAAACCCTGATAAGGCAAACCGAATAAACCTGCAAGCGAACCGATATTGATTACCAGGCCTTGTTTCTTTTCGATCATGTGAGGTAATACAGCGCTGCACATCCGCACCACGCCAAAAAAATTAACTTCAAACTGTTTTTTTGCCAGCTCAACAGGCATAGCGTATAATGGTCCGGTAATGCCATTGCCCGCGTTGTTGATCAACACATCGATCTGGCCTTCGGCGGCTAATATTTTATCTACGGCAGCTTTTACCGAGGCATCATCGGTAACATCAAGCTGGATGGTGCTGAACGACGCGTTTTTTACCTTGTCTATACTGCGCGCGGCGCCGTAAACCGTATGGCCCTGGGCCGAAAGCGCGTTCGCGGTAGCTAAACCTAAGCCCGAGGAAGCGCCTGTTACCAAAATAACTTTTTTCATTTTTAATCAACGTTGGGTTTAATGTGCAGATGTGTTACATGCTGAGATAACCATGTGCTTTAAAAAAGCGCTGCAAGATAAAGAAATGAATTAAATACCCATAAAACGGGTTTAGTTTTGTTGTAACGAAATTGCGATTTAACTGATCGGGAACCCGATAACAAATTGCGAGCTTAATTACTGGCTGTAATGCTGTAGCCGGTTTTTTTTACGATAAGAAAATTACCTCGCTATGTTTAAGGTTCAGGTTATGGGATAAATATGCTGGCTGCTTTTTAATATCCCTTCCATTTTGTCTACCAGCTGTCCCGCATTGTTTACATTATACTCCAGATCAAACAGCCGTGCGTTAACTTCGCATTCGTTTTCATCTTTAAAAGACTGGATCAGCCTGCCTTCATACCTTTCAATAAAAGCCAGGGTGTATTCTAAGAACAAGGCTTTGCCATCAACCGAAGTGCTGTCCGGAACACTGGTCTTCTCCCGATTCGGTATAACGAGTTTAATGATCGAATCCGTCATTTTGCTGTACGATACAACGATTTTGTAAAAAGTACTGTTCATTTGACGGTCTATCATGCCATTATTAAAACAATTATGATATTTTTCATATCGCCTAAATAACGAACAGGCGGTGTTGATACACGATTTGTATTTTGTGTAAATGTTGTTGCTTTCCATAGTAATGAGATGTATTTAAGCGCCCTCAAAATCATTGCCAATTCATCTAAAAAGAAATTAAATTAATTAACAATATTTTTTCAAGCGTTTTTAATTAATTGCCGGCCCATTTCACTTCAATAAAAGTGTGATATAAACGCGTTTTTCGGGGCTCTTTTTTAAATGCACCAAATGCTAAACAGCGGCAGTGCAGTTTTGAAGATAAATTACAGAATTTGATACACTTTTGAAAAAACACGAATCACCGTAATATTTACACCTGTTTTAATTCAACTTTTATAGCGTAACATTTACGCGTATTGCGATCCTGCCGCCAAAGTGTAATAAATACACCTAATGTGTTATTAATCAAATGATTTGTAATTGTATTTATTGCGATTTAAGCGTATCGTTTTGTTGTGTAAGTGTCTAATATTCAATTTTTTGTGTGTAGTGGCATTGTTATTTAACAATTTAATTTAATAGTTTTGGGTTAAGCCGGTTTTACCAAGCCTATTGGCCGGTTCAATAAACTAAATTATGTCTAAATTTTACTCTGGTGTTTTTACGCTATCGTGCTTAGTGCTGTTTGCTCCTGTAGCAAAAGCCCAGGCCCCCGCTTTTTCGGCCGCTAATAAAACGGTTAAGGTTTATACAACGGCAAAAGGTACCGACTACCGGCTATCGCAAACCGAAACTTTAAAATTCGCCGATAAGGCGCAACCGCTCGAAACGGAGATCTGTGTATTTGTCGATCCGGCAAAAACCTTCCAAACCATGTTGGGTATTGGCAGTGCTTTGACTGATGCCTCTGCAGAGACTTTTTACAAATTACCTAAGGCTGCACAAAAGGAATTTTTAACCGCCTTTTATGATAAAGAAAAAGGTATAGGTTACTCACTGGCGCGGACCAATATTCAAAGCTGTGATTTTTCGAGCGACTCGTACAGCTATGTTGGTGATAAAGACGCGGCCTTGAAAACCTTTAATATTGGCCACGATCTGAAATATCGTGTGCCCTTTATCAAAGAGGCCATTGTTGCAGCAGGTGGTAAACTAACACTGTTTGCTTCACCATGGAGCCCGCCTGCCTGGATGAAGGATAACAACGATGTTCTGCACGGCGGTAAGTTAAAGCCAGAATACATGCAAAGCTGGGCCAACTTTTTTGTGAAGTTTATTAATGCCTATCAAAAGCAGGGCATCCCGGTTTGGGGCGTAACCGTACAGAACGAACCCATGGCCAGGCAAAAATGGGAATCGTGCGTATTTACCGCCGAAGATGAGCGCGATTTTATTAAAAAATATTTGGGGCCAACGTTAGCAAAATCAAATGTAGCCGGCACCAAACTCATTGCCTGGGACCATAACCGCGATTTGATATATCAACAAGCCAGTACCATGCTGGAGGACAAAGAAGCTGCCAAATACATTTGGGGTATTGGTTACCACTGGTACGAAACCTGGACCGGCAGCTCCATGCAATTTGATAATGTGAGGCGTGTTGCCGATGCTTTCCCGGATAAGCATTTGCTGTTTACCGAAGGCTGCATCGAAAAGTTTGATATGGCACGGGTGAACGATTGGGCGCTGGGCGAAAAGTATGGGCAATCCATCATTCACGATTTTAACAACGGCACCGTTGGCTGGACGGACTGGAACATTTTGCTTGATGAGCAGGGCGGGCCAAACCATGTAGGCAATTATTGCTTTGCACCGGTACATGCCGATACCCAAACAGGGAAGCTCATCTATACCAATATTTACTATTACCTGGGGCAGTTCTCTAAATTCGTTCGTCCGGGAGATAAGCGCATTGTAAGCTCATCCAATCGTGATAAGCTGCTAACAACGGCGTTTAAAAATGCATCAGGTAAACTAAGTGTTATTGTGATGAATACCAGCGACGATAAAATAACCTATAACCTGATCATTAAAAATAAAGGTGCTGTGGTAAATAGCCTGCCGCACTCAATCAGTACATTAATTATACAATAAATGCCCGGCATTAAAAGGATACTTACTATTGCATTGATAATAAATGGCTTTTGCAGCTATGCCCAAAAGGATGTTATTAAAGGAAGCGCATGGATCACGAATGCGGATCGTTCTGCGCTGTTTACACAACAAAAAGATGCGCTAATATTTAAAGCGGGGAAAACCGAACTACCGACCATTGCTGTTAAAATGGATTCTGCTTTTCAAGCCATAGATGGTTTTGGCTTTGCTCTAACCGGCGGGAGCGCCCAGCATATTATTCGTATGGGTGCAGTTGAGAGAGCGGCATTGTTAAAAGAACTCTTCAGCACCAAAGACAATGGCATTGGCGTAAGTTACCTGCGTGTTAGCATTGGCGCCTCGGATTTGAACGATCATGTGTTTTCGTACGATGACCTGCCAGCTGGCGAAACCGATCCTGAGCTGAAAAAATTTGATCTTGGCCCGGATAAGAGCGATGTGATACCCGTATTGAAAGAGATACTAGCGATTGACCCGAAGATAAAAATATTGGGGTCGCCATGGTCGGCGCCGGTATGGATGAAGAGCAACGGTGATACCCGTGGCGGCAGTTTAAAGCCAGAAGCTTATAAAGCTTATGCCGATTATCTGGTTAAATACATCAAAAGTATGAAAGCTAATGGTGTTACTATCGACGCCATTACCGTTCAAAACGAACCCTTACATCCGGGTAATAACCCAAGCATGGTTTTGCAACCAGAGGAAGAACTGGCCTTTGTAAAAAATAACCTCGGGCCGGCTTTTGCCGCGGCGCATATTAAAACCAAGATCATTATTTACGATCATAATGCCGACAGGCCAGATTATCCGATCACAATACTGAACGATCCGCAGGCAGCGAAATATATTGATGGGTCGGCCTTCCATTTATACCGCGGCGAAATAGGCGCTTTAACGCAAGTGCACAACGCACATCCCGATAAGGGTTTATATTTTACCGAACAGATGGTGATCGATGGCCGCGATTCGTCAAGGTTAAAAGTATCATCGCCTGTTGAGCGTTTGTTTATAGGCGCTACGCGCAACTGGTGCAAAAACGTGTTGGAGTGGAACCTCGCCGCCGATCCGCAAAACCAGCCGCATACCGACCGTGGCGGCTGCCCGATGTGCCAGGGTGCGATAACTATCGATAAGAACAAAGTAACCCGCAACGTGGCCTATTACGCCATGGCGCATGCGTCGAAGTTCGTAAGGCCAGGTTCGGTGCGTATCGCCACGGATCTGCTGCCTAACCTGCCGAATGTAGCCTTTAAAACACCGGATGATAAGAAAGTACTTATCGTGGTTAATGCAGGTACTACAGCGCAAACATTTAACATTGGTTACGGACTAAAACATGCAACCACCACGCTAAACGCAGGTTCGGTTGCCACCTACGTATGGCAATGAAATTCGAACTATGAAAAAACAAATACAAGATATTTTTAAACCGTTAGCCGCTTTAGTACTTTGTTTTATAGCGTTACAGGTAAACAGTCAGGGCTTCATAGAAGCTCGGGGTAAACTGATAGTTGACGACAAAGGTGAAAAGGTTATACTGCGCGGCATGGGCTTGGGCGGCTGGATGCTGCAGGAAGGTTATATGTTCAGGTTATCGAATGTAGGTCAGCAATACAAGATCAGAGCCGGGATACAAAGTCTGATAGGTTCGGAAAAAACTGCCGCGTTTTACGATAAATGGCTGGCGACGGAAACCCGCAAGATAGATATCGATTCGATGGCATCCTGGGGCTTTAATTCTATCCGCCTGCCGATGCATTACGCATTGTATACACTACCTGTCGACCAGGAACCTGTTGCCGGGCAAAATACCTGGGTAAAAAAAGGTTTTGCCTTAACAGATAGCCTGTTGAAATGGTGCACCGCCCATAAAATGTATTTAATACTCGATCTGCACGCCTGCCCCGGTGGCGAGGGAAACGATCTGCCGATATCCGACCGCGACCCGGCAAAACCATCCCTGTGGCAAAGCGAAGCCAACCAGCAGAAGATGATCGCCTTATGGCGCAAACTGGCCGAGCGCTATGCCAACCAGCCTTACATCGGAGGTTATGATATTATTAACGAACCCAACTGGGGTTTCGATGATCCGAAGGACATCCGCGGCACCAGCGAAAAAACAAACGCGCCGCTTAAAAAATTGATGATGGATGTTACCAAAGCCATCCGCGAGGTGGATAAAAAGCATATCATCATCATTGAGGGTAACGGATTTGGCAACAACTATAACGGTCTGTTACCGCAATGGGATAACAACATGGTGTTAAGCTTCCACAAATACGGCAATTTTAATACGCAAGGCGCGATACAGCACTTTCTGGATCTGAGCGAGCAGTACAATATCCCGTTGTGGATGGGCGAATCGGGCGAAAACTCCAACACCTGGTTCACCGAAGCGATAGGTCTGGTGGAGAGCCATAACATTGGTTGGAGCTGGTGGCAACTGAAAAAGATGGGTATCAATAACCCGCTCGAAATTAAGCAACCCGCCAACTACCAGCAGTTTCTGGATTATATGGGCGGCAAGGGACCAAAGCCAACTGAGGCAGAAGCAAATGTGATTTTAGATGAACTGCTGCATAACATCCGCCTCGAAAATAATGTGTATCATAAAGACGTAACGGATGCCATGTTCAGGCAGGTGCAATCGGCGAAGGCCAAACCATTTAAAGCCAATATGATTACAGCAAATACCACCATTAATGCTGTAGATTACGATCTGGGCAGACAGCGGGTAGCCTATTATGATAAGGACACCAGCAGCTACCAGTATACTCCCGGCGTAAAAACACAGGGCAACCGGGGGCATGCTTACCGTAACGATGGTGTTGACATTGAGAAAGATGCCGATGGTTACCACGTTTTCAGTATCGAAGATGGTGAATGGCTGCAGTATACCGTGAATGTGAAAAAGAAAGGGGTTTATACTTTGAAGTTTATGATCGCCTCGAATACGGCAACCGGCAGGTTATCGCTTTCGCGGGATGCAGCTCCGGTTGATGTAAGTTTTGCCGTACCGAATACCGGCAGCGAGCAAACCTGGCAGACTGTAGAGCTAAAAACAGTAGGCTTAAAGGCCGGAAAAAACATTTTACGACTAACTGCCGAAACGGGAGGATTTAACTTAAAAAGCATTCAGTTTTTGCAGGATAAATGAGAAAAAAAGCGCTGGTTTTTGCCTTATTGCTGACTATTTGTGCCTCGGCGTTAGCGGCACCGAAGTTTAGGGTGCTGGCTTTGTACGAAAATGGTGGTCATCACCTGGCCTATTCAAAAGTGGCTATACCCTGTCTGAATAAGCTTGCCGCTGATAATAATTTTGCGATCGATTATCTCACCAAAACCGATAGTATAGATGATGCTTTCTTAAGGAAATACCAGCTCATCATTCAGCTTGACTATGCGCCTTATGCCTGGAAAGACAAAGCGGTTGCTGCTTTCGAAAAATACATAACCGAAGGCCGTGGTGGTTGGATAGGTTTTCATCACGCTACTTTGCTGGGCGAGTTTGACGGCTATCTGATGTGGCAATGGTTTTCGGGATTCATGGGTGGGATCAAATTTAAAAGCTATATACCCGGCTTTGCAGATGGCAAAGTGAACGTGGAAGATAAACGGCACCCCGTTATGCGGGGTATTTCGGCATCGTTCGTCATCAAAAAAGAGGAATGGTATAGTTACGATAGAAGTCCGCGACCGAATGTACATGTCATAGCGAGCGTGGATGAATCAACCTATACGCCCGATTCGGAAGTGAAAATGGGCGATCATCCGGTGATCTGGAGTAACCCGCATGTTAAGGCCCGCAATGTATATATTTTTATGGGCCATTCGCCCGATCTGTTTAACGATGAGGTGTACAAACTGATATTTAAAAACGCCATTTTTTGGGCAGCATCAAAAGATAAAGGATGAAAATGATCAGAACCGGTTTAATAATCATGCTGGCGATACTCACACTGCGAGGTGTTGCCGAACCGGTTATTTATATCAACCAGGTAGGTTTTGATACACGTAGTCACAAAATAGCAGTTATTGGCTTAGATGCTACTGATAAAGTTTCTGAGTTTCAGCTCATCAATACAAAAACTAATAAGGCAGAGTTTACAGGTAATCTGGGTAAACCACAAAAAATAGATGAGTGGGTTCCGGGTAAATTGTTTTGCCGTGCAGATTTTTCATACTTTGCTACATCCGGAACATATCAGTTGCGAATAACAGTTGGCGGTAAAAATTATCAGTCGACATCTTTTCAGATCGGCGACGACTTGCTGGAAAACCTAACCATTCCGGCAATCTTACATTATTATCGCAACCAAAGGGCCAATACCCCGGCCGAGCTGGCGGCGGATCATAACCTGCTATTGTATGGCAGCGATCAAACAGTCGACTTGCATGGTGGCTGGTGCGATGCCTCGGGCGATGTAAGCAAATACTTTTCGCACCTGGCTTATGCTAATTACATGTTGCCACAACAAACACCTTTGGTTACCTGGTCGCTAATTAACGCTGCCGAAAAATTGCCGAAACTGCTCAATAAATTGGGTGTGATGGATTCGATACGCGAGGAGGCCTTTTGGGGTGCGGACTACATGATGCGCTGTTTAAGCAAGGGCGATTATTTTTACATGATTGTTTTTAGCTATTTTAACAAAGATCCAAATGCGCGCCGGGTGGTTGGCCTGCATGCTAACAGTATAACTACCAACGAGTACCAGTGCGCTTTTCGCGAAGGTGGTGGCATGGCTATCGCATCATTGGCACGGATCTCACAATGGAAAACCCACGGCGAATATACCCAGGCGCAATATCTGGATGCCGCTAAACGGGCATTTGCGCATTTACTGGTTAACAATGCTAAGTACGATGACGACGGTAGAGAAAATATTATTGACGATTATTGCGCCTTAATGGCTGCTACTGAGCTGTGGATTGCTACTAACGATAAACTTTATGCTGCCGAAGCACGTAAACGTGCTGATAAACTGGAGCACCGGGTATCGCCGGCCGGCTATTTTATGGCGAATGATTCGGGTAGACCCTATTGGCATGCGAGCGATGCAGGATTGCCCGTTATAGCGCTTGTCAGATATCTAAAAAAGGAAAATAATGCCGAATATCGCAACGCTGCTTTAAATGCCGTTAAACAGGGTTTAAATTATAATTTCGCCGTTACCAACAAGGTGAGTAACCCTTTTGGTTATGCAAGGCAAACGTTTGGCTATAAAGGTGAGATTAAGGACGGCTTTTTTATCCCACACGATAACGAAACCGGCTGGTGGTGGCAGGGTGAAAACGCAAGGCTCGGATCACTGGCAGCGGCTGCTATAGTAGGCGGCAGGTTGGTTTATTCCGATCATGTGGAGCAAGGGCAATTATCTGCCTTTGCATCGCAGCAGCTATCATGGGTATTGGGCTGTAACCCTTACCAGATGTGTTTTATGTATGGATTTGGCAAAAGCAACGTGCCGTATATGAACTCGAACTTTGGGCATGGCTCGCAAAAGGGAGGCATATCCAACGGGATAACAGGTAAAGAGGGGAACGGCGATGGCCACGGCATAGATTTTAAGACCAGCGCCGAAGGAAACGAGTGGCGATGGACAGAGCAATGGATACCTCATGCGGCCTGGTTTTTACAGGCGGTTACGGCGATGGCCGATGAGAATTAAACCCTGTATAGCCGGGTTTGATTTTGTATATTTAGTAGCAATTATAAAACTAACTGTAAGTCATTACGACTGGCTTATAGCATATAACCAATAACTGACCAATTATTATCCGGCACAGAGCCGGGTATATTTTCTTGAATGGATATGATGAATTTTTTTTACAGAAATCGTAAAAAAGTAACGCTTGTTAAGAGCCTCTTTGCATTGTTTTTGTTTATGATGCTCGTCAGGCCGTCGATTGCCCAGGAGGTGGTAAAGATCGACGACAGTGTACCTCAGCACATATTCTCCTACGGAGAAATTGAATACCTGGAAGATCCGGACCGTACGCTAACCTTTGCCGATATTCAAAAACCTGAAATTAACGCCAGGTTTCAAAAAAGCCAAACCTACACTCCCAAGTACTATAATGATAAATCGGTTTACTGGTATAAGATCCGCATTAAGCAATTAAAAACATCGCAAAAGCATTGGATGCTGGAGTTTTTTGATCAAACCATTACCGATATCAACCTGTATGCACCAATTGGAAATAATCAATATCAGCATTACCAGTTTGGCAACGGTTACGACTTTAAAAAGAGGGAGTACAAACATAAAAACTTCACTGTTGATATCACAAATAACTCTGATTCAGTAAAAACTTACTACGTTAAATTATCCTCCACCCAGGCGGCCAACGTGATCATTGTGCTGCGCGATATCCACCGTTTTATTGAATACGCGCTCGACGAATACCTGATTTTTGGTTTGTTCTACGGCATGGTTATCATCTTCAGTTTGTATAACCTGCTCATGTTTTTTGCTATCCGCAAAAGCCAGTATCTGTATTACGTATTATACAATCTGTGCGTAGGGTTTTACGAGATGTGCAGTGATGGAATCGCTTTTCAATATGTCTGGCCCAACCGGCCGTATCTTAACGAGTATGCAGTAGGAGTTGCCTTATTTTTAAGTACGGTTTTTGGCTTACTGTTCACCATTAACTTTTTATATCTGCGTACCAAGGCACCCAATTTGTATAAGATCGTTATCGGCTTAATTATAGTGGGTTGCGGGTTTTTTGTCGTATGCCTGTTTAACCGCCAGTTGTTTAGCTATAAAATACTCGAAGCAATACCGCTGCTGTTTGCTTATTACTGTGGCTTTTATGTATTAAAGCGTGGTTTTGGTCCGGCACGGTTTTATGTTGTAGGTTATACCTTTTTGCTGATAGGCTTTACCGTTAAAATATTACTGTTTTTAAATGTACCCTGGTTACCTTACGGGCCGGTTACTCACTATAGCCTGAGCTTTTGTTTTGTTATTGAGATGATCCTGGTGTCCTTCGCGATAGGTGATAGCATACGTCATTTGCGCAAAAAGAAGGATTACGTGCACAAGCGGATGATCAAACAGTTGCAAATTAATGATGAGCTGAAAGATACGCTCAATAAGGAGCTCAGTTCGCTTGTGGAACAACGTACGGAGGAACTGGTAGAAAAAGCCCATGTGATAGAAAAGCAGAACCAGGAACTATCATCAATGAACTTATTGCTTAAGGAACAGGCCGAGAATATATCGCGTATGAACGTGTTGTTGGAGATGGACAACCAGGAACTCCATGTGAACATAGAAAAGGTGACCAGGGCACGCGTAATGTCGCAGGATGTGGATTTTAGCGAGTTTAGTAAGATCTATCCCGACAGGGAGGCTTGCTTTAAGTTCTTGTCCGAATTAAAGTGGGCTAACGGCTACGCCTGTAAAAAATGCGGCAATACCAATTACCTCGCGGGTTTTTTGCCGTATAGCCGCAGATGTACCAAATGCCGGTATGATGAATCGGTGATAGCCAATACCTTGTTTCAGAACTCTAAAATACCGATTAACAAGAGTTTCTACATGCTTTTCCTGATCTACTCTTCAAAAGGGAATATTTCGTCGCATAAACTGTCCGAAATGCTGTCTATCCGCCAAAGCACCTGCTGGTCGTATGGCGGTAAGATAAAAAAGGTGATGGAAGAGCGTAAAAAAGAGCTTAAAAACGCCGGCGAAGAAGGCTGGAGCAAGCTGGTATTGGAGCACCCCGAGAAGCAGGATCATTAATTGATTTGCGCCAAAAGACCACAACGTTTATTATTTATTAAGTAATAATGCCGTTCATACGGATTTATCACGCCTTGTATAACGCTTCGACGTACGCCAAACAACGGCAATAGCTGTTATGTAGACACTTATTTATTGTTGCGTACTAGTGGCTTAAATCCTGGTTATTTTGAGCCGGGATTATTCTAAAAAAAAAAGCTGATGCGTTGTAGGCGTATCTTCAAGTTGCCCTTAGTAAACCATTAGTTAAAACCTGGCAAAGTGCAACGCAAAAAAATGGCCGTCCCAAAGCGGTTTTTTGTAATTGCCATCTTTGCAATCAACTATCCTGTGCCATCCCGATTTTTCAAAAAAAAATCAAAAAAGTTACAAAAAAAATGCGTTGTGTTTTTACCGTATCGTAATTTTTAAACGACTCTAACGCTCTGATACGTTTTATAGAATTTTCGTGCATATACATGCCGTAAACGCAATAAATTTAAAGCGTATCAAAAAAAATTGATACGCTTTAAAAATGAAAAAAGTCACTTTTTTTTACTTGCATTTGCCGAAAAATGTACTTTAAATTTACAAATCGGTTGGCATAAAACAGGATGAAAAATCCCAAATATGTAAACCCGATGAGGCCCACTTGGCCATATAAACCAATTGTATTTTTAATATCCGAGTGTTCAAAACCAATTAACTAATTAACCAATTTTTTAAACCCGATTTCATGAAAAAACAAATTCCCCAGGCGTATCGGCTATGCCTTTTAGCGCGACCGTAGTAACTACAGACTATCATGGATGTAATAGTTATCAATACATATTAATAAATAATATTTATCGATAAGCCATTATCCATTTCATCATTTTAAATACTCTAAGTATCCTAATTAAAATTACCAGTATGAAAAAAATTTGTACTCAAAACATTTTTACATCCGGCAAAACATCAATAACAGCAGCTATGCGGTTATTAATGGTCCCCGTTTTGCTGTTGATATTTTCGGCATCGGTGTATGCCCAGGGCCCGATCAAAATTAGCGGTACCATTACCGATGGTAAAGGCGAAACCGTAATTGGAGCCACCGTTAAATTAAAAGGTACCCCAGTTGGTACAGTTACCGACGTTAATGGAAAGTATACTATTAGCGTACCAAACACACAAGCTGTGTTGGTGATTAGCTATATAGGTTTATTACCCAAAGAAGAAGTGGTGGGTAGCCGCACGGTCATCAACGTTAAGTTAGAAGATAACTCAACTAATCTTAGCGAGGTGATTGTAACAGGTTACGGCCAAAGCGTAGTTAAAAGCGATCTGGCCGGCTCAATAAGCAGCGTGAGCGCGAAACAGATCGGCGAGCGCCAACCACTAAGCTTAGCCGACGCCCTGGAAGGCCAGATAGCAGGCGCCCAGGTAACTACTGATGGTGGCGATCCGCTATCACAAGGTACTATTCAGGTTCGTGGTGCTTCAACCTTAAGCGGTGGTAACGGCCCTTTGTACGTGATAGACGGTGTACTTAACGATGATGCAACCTTCCTTAACCCTCAGGACATCTCATCTATCGAGGTATTAAAAGATGCTGCGTCTGCAGCTATCTATGGTGTGCGTGGTGCCAATGGAGTTATAATTATCACCACCAAAGGTGGCAAGGAAGGCAAAATGAAAGTTACGGCCAACTATTTCCACTTGTTTGGCAGATTAGCACATAAGCTGCAAACCACATCGCCAAGAGATATTACTTACTACCGCCGTATCGAAGGTGGCGGTGCCGGCTCGGGTGCTGCGGTTAACCCCGACTCAGTTTCAGTTTTTGATAACCAGGATAACGAATACCAGGATTTGCTTTATCGTACAGGTAACAAGGACAATATTAACCTGACGGTGAGTGGTGGATCAAAATCGGTACTGTACTATTTGGGTTTCAACTATTATAACGATCGCTCGATCATCATTAATAGCTATGCTCAAAACTTTACAACCATCTTCAATACTGATTTCCAGGCATCAGATAAATTTAAGATTACCAATCACATTTCTATCGGATATGTTACGGGCAACCGGGTGGATGTAGGTAATACGGCTAGTACCGTGTTTCAGCGTAATCCCTGGGTGTCTTTATATCGGCCGGATGGTTCGATGGCTGGCTATGTCGAGTCGAAACGTAATCCCGTGGCTTACGCGTTATACGCCCAAAATTATCCAACCAATTACATTATTCAGGATAACATCGCGGGTACTTATCAACTTACAAAGGACCTTAAATTCACAACCTCGTTTAATGGTCGTTTAGATTTGGATGGCACCGAAACCTTTATCCCGTTGTCGATAACCTCAGGTGCATTAGGCCCCAATAGTGGCTCAAGTAACAGCGATACCAAATTATCGTACGAGATACAGGCTTTCCTGAACTATAACAAAAGGATCGGTAAAGACCATAATATCACCGCGGTATTGGGTACCAGCTTCGATCATCATAAGGACAACGGTTTTAATATTGGCCTGCAGAATTATCTGAGCGAAAGCGTACGGGTATCCACAGCTGCCGACCTTTTGGCAACAAGTAACAGTACTAATACTTATGTTTCGTCATTATACGCAACCCAATCTGTGTTTGCACGTGCACAATACAGTTATCAGGACAAGTACATCATCAACGGTACCTTCCGTCGCGACGGTTCTTCAAGGTTCGGTCCAGCCAACCAGTTTGGTAACTTTGGTGCGGTAGGTGCGGCATGGCGTTTCTCGGCAGAGCCTTTTATGGCCTGGTCAAAAAAATGGCTCGACGACGCCAAACTACGTTACAGTATAGGTACGTTGGGTAATGATAACCTTAAGAACGATTTTTTATACCTCAGCTTACTTAACTTTGGTGCAGGTACGGTTGCTAATAACAGCGGTTCGTACTTTGGCAACAACGGGGCTTATGTAAGTGCGAGCCTTGGTAACCCAACACTACATTGGGAGCAAACACAAACCCAAAACTTTGGTTTGGATTTAACCATGTTTAACGGACGTTTGACCGTTACACCTGAGTATTACATCAAGAAAACAAACGGTCTGCTTTCTGCTCAGATCTTACCTGAAGAAACAGGACTTAAATCGGGAGCGATTAACTTAGGTAATATTCAAAATCAAGGTTTTGAATTAAGTGTAACCGGTACTCCTGTTGCTAAAAAGGATTTTTCGTGGAATATCAACGGAAACATCACGTTCCAGAATGCTGCGGTTATCACTTCGCTGGCGTCTACAGCTACGGCGATACAGGGATCTTACCTGGTTACCCAGGGTGGCCACATAGGCGACTTTTACCTGTTAAAAAACCAGGGCGTATATCGCTGGGATGTATCCAATGCGTATGATGCGGCCGGAAATATGTTGACGCCTGTAGGTGTTAATGCTACTGGCACCGCGGCAACAGGTTATGTGGAACCAGATGGTACGCCATATACCGGTACTATCAGGCAGCTAACCCGCAATGGCAAAGTGCTTAATGGTGGAGCAACCATTTGGCAGGACGTAAACAACGACGGAGTTATCGACGAAAACGACCGCCAGGTTTTGGGTAATGGTATACCAAAAGTATTTTGGGGTATCACCAACTTCTTTACCTACAAAGGCTTTACATTAAACGTAACATTCAATGCGTCGTTCGGTAATAAAATATACAACTCTATTGCCAACGGATTAAATCTTGAATCATCAAACTACACGCCGCCAACCGTTGCGGCTATCTACAATTCATGGATACATCCGGGCGATGTTGCCATCTATCCAAACCTGAATGGTGGTGTTAAAGATACTTACGGTTCTATCGCCAATGGCGAAAATAGCCTGTATCTTGAAAATGGTGCGTTTATCAGGCTTACAAGCGCCAAGTTAACCTACAACTTGCCAAAAAGCATATTGAGCAAAGCTAAAATACAAACCTTCAATGTTTATGTATACGGCAATAACCTGGCTACCTGGACAAACTACAGCTGGTACGATCCGGAGTTTACTACAAGCAATTTTTTACAGCCTGGATTTGATAACGGTAAATATCCACGCCGTCGTGAGTTGGGTATAGGTGTAAACATCGGGTTCTAAAAACAACAAAGATTTAAGATCATGAAAACAAAAAATATATTAATTGTTGCGTCGCTTTTAGGCTTATCCGCAATTGTGGGCAGCTGTAAAAAGAATATAACACTCGATCCGCCGAGCGGAGTTGAGGTTGACAACTACTTTAAAAACGGAAAAGACATTACTGCAAGCTTAGCTGGTATTTATTCGGCTTTCCAGGAAGAGATGGAAGGCACCGGGTCCGGATCTGACGAAGGAACCGGCGGCAGGTATCACTTTTGGGGCGATGCCCGTACCGAAACTTTCAGGGGCTCAACCTATGCTACTTACAGCGTTAACGAAATGACCAATAATACCATCGAGTTTGGTAACCAGGCAACTGATTGGGCCGGTTTGTACCGGGTTATCTCCCGTTGTAACCTTGGGGTAGCACATTACCAGGATGTTTTACAATACGATATCAACCTCACCCAAACATCGGTTAACAACTCACTGGCCCAGGCTTATGCCATGCGTGCTGAGAGCTATTTTTACATTGTAAGATTATGGGGCGATGCACCGGTGTGGACCGATCCATACACCGACATCCTTTCTTCGGGCAGCAAACCACGTACAAAGGCCCTTACTATTATCGATTCATTGATTCTGCCTGATCTTCAAAAGGCGTACAGCTTGATCCAAAAAGGACAAACACCTACAGTTTGGTATATGAATGAAGCTGCTATTTGCGCTATTACTGCCGATGTGTATATGTGGCGTGCAACCATCCCCACAGGCGGTGGTGGCGGTGCTACCGATTGGAATAACGCGTTAACCTGGTACAATAATGTGCTTAAGGCAAAATCGCCAACTGGCAGTGCTTATAATGGCACTACCACTGCTACTGTTCCAATTGGAGCACTTGAAACTGGCGCTAACTGGAAAAACAACTTCCTTACCCCGGCAAATTCAGTTGAGCCTATCTGGAGTATTTATTGGGATTATACAGTTAACGGCTGCGCCTGTATACCGGTTTTTGTTGGAACAAGCAACAATACAGTACAATTGGATCCGGCTTTCCAGATCGATTTTAAACGCTTCTATAAAACCGATGTGCGTGTATCAAAAAGTATAGATACTTTAAACACACTTAATCACATCAATATGTTGTATAAATATTACAACTTAACACCAACCTCCGGAGGTATAACGCCTGCTACGGCCAACGCTAACTTTAACGTTTATCTACCCATGTACAGGTTGGCTGATGTGTACCTTTCGATGGCTGAGGCTTATGCCGAACTGGGCAACCTGCCAAGTGCGCTTACCTATTTAAATTATGTTTATGCGCGTGCAAGATATCAGGCCACTACTGCTTCGCCTACAGCTATTCTGGCGAGTGCGGTTCCAACACAGGCAACGATGATAGACGCTATCCTGAACGAATCGAAATACGAATTGCTGGGCGAAGGAAAACGTTGGTTTACATTGGTACGTACCGGACGTGTGCATCAAATTATG
>Ga0209026_1000546_pt1 | contig 25914 bp, 21 predicted proteins | sample AraplaCL_Col_mCL_FD_184262 | JGI IMG/M metagenome (GOLD analysis project Ga0209026, IMG submission 184262) | Arabidopsis root microbial communities from the University of North Carolina, USA - plate scrape CL_Col_mCL (SPAdes) (version 2) | ecosystem: Host-associated > Plants > Roots >... | reverse complement strand
GCCGCACCGGAAAACTGACACTCGAACCATCAAGCATCGATTTCACGCGCGCATGGCCGGATGGCTGGCAAGGAAGCGCCATCCCGCACGGCGCCGTTTTCAGCAATCCCTGAGCCACGGGATGGTCGCGGTGGAAAACAGGGGTCAGAGTGCACTTAATTTGAAAAGTCGACCCTGACCTCTGTTTTGCATTGCGCTGACACCTTTCCTGTGAGGCAGCCTTACTTCGATGCGTGCTGTGCCATCCCCAGCACCTGCATGACCGCCTTGGCCACCGCGCCCGGCTGATTAAAACAGGGGTCAGAGTGCACTTTTCGAGCTTTGCTCTGGAGACTTTTTGCGCGGGCGCCCGATTTTCGCCGGTCCTGCACGGCGTGACAGTTGCGCTTCGATAGCCGTGCGGAAGCGCTCAGATCCCAGGGCGTGTTGACGTTGCAGGTGGATGCGGATGGCGTCGAGATGATCCTGGGGAAGGTTTTCCACGGCGAGGGCGCGGTAGGCGCGATGTCGCTCTTGGTCTGTTCTGCCCAACGCCAGATAGGTCGGGTGCGGATGGATAAGCGGATCGTCGCGGCCGAAGGCATTGTGTGCGTGGCTCGACCATGCGTAGTCGAGCGGATCGGCGGTCATGCGGGCGCGGACCGGGTTCAACTCGATATAGCGGTAGCAGTGCAGCAGGTAGGTTTCCCGGTCTACCAGTGATGACTTGTAGCGTCCTTCCCACAACGTGCCGGTGCGCCGGTAACGATCGTTGATGTAGCGAACGTAGCGCCGCCCCAGGGATTGCATGACGCGGGCAACCTGGCCGCTGGCGGTGGGCGTCATCAACAGATGCACGTGGTTGGTCATGAGCACGTAGGCGTGGACGTTGCATCCCTCGCGCATGGCGATCTCGCGCAGGTCTTGCAGGTAACGCACACGATCGATGTCGGTGAAAAAGCACGGCTGGCGATCATTGCCGCGCTGGACGACGTGCTGCGGTATCCGGGCAAGATCGAGTCGTGGCTGGCGAGGCATGGCGGCATTCGTGCAGGCGTGTCTCCAGTTTCCCCACGCACCATGCGACGGTCTGCCGGATCACGCCACCATCCCCTGTCGGAAAGTGCACTCTGACCCCGGTTTGCCCCTCATTCGATCAACGCCGCGGCCTACAATGGGCCAATTGACCACCCGCGACCACCTGATGACCGAACCGCTACGCCTCGACAAACACATCACTGCGCTGGCCGGTTGCTCGCGACGCGAGGCCCGGCAATACATCGAAGGCGGCTGGGTGCGGGTCGACGGCAACGTCGTGGAAGAGCCGCAGTTCATGGTCGACACGCAAGTCGTCGAACTCGATCCCGCTGCCCGGCCGACTCCCGCTGAGCCGATCACCCTGGTGCTGCACAAGCCCGCTGGATACGACAGCGATGCCGGCGCAAACCCGGCCAGCGCGCTGGTCACCGCACTGACGCGCACGGCTGACGATGCCTCCGGCGTGCGCCCGTTGCGGCGACACCTGCATCGACTGACCTCGCCGCTTTCGCTTCCGACAGGTGCCAGCGGGCTATTGATCTTCACCCAGGACTGGCGCGTCGTGCGCAAGCTGACCGAAGACGTCAGTCGCATCGAGCAGGAATTTGTCGTCGATGTGGAAGGCACGCTGATTCCGAACGGGCTGGCCCTGCTCAATCACGGCCTGCGCTTCAACAACTATGCGATGCCGCCGATCAAGGTTAGCTGGCAGAGTGAACAACGGCTGCGCTTCGCATTCAAGGTGTTGCGGCCGACCCAGATCGAGCCGATGTGCAACGCGGTCGGGCTCACCGTGCTGGCGATGAAACGTCTGCGCGTGGGGCGTATTCCGCTGACGAAACTGCCGCCGGGACAATGGCGTTACCTGGCGCCACACGAACGTATCTGAGGGTTATTTGGAAAGACGGGGCCAAATTCACTTGCAACCGTTTGAATGGTCGCGAAGTGCCCTTCGGGTCGGCGCCCCTTCGACACGTTCAAGCTTTGAAGCAGTGCTCACGGTGCCAACGCAAGTAGGTCGGGTGTGGCCTCAGTTCCGGAGCGTCCGGTATGCCAAGCGTTCGATCCGGGCGTATCAGTTTGTCCAGGTCGTCAGGTACCCCGTGCGGCGAGAGGATGATGCGGAAGTCATCGCTGAAGGTCATCAGGCCACGATCAAACAGCCAGTGGGCGGTGCCGGTGAGGGCGATGCCGTTGCGGATGGCATCCGGTCCATCCGCCTCGACGGAGCGGATGTGAGCGGCCTGTACTTCCGGGCGTCCGCCGCCGTTGATGAGGCGCAGGCCGGTGACCGCGCAGGTGTTTCGGTAAGCGGCGCGCACCTGGCGTCGGAAGCAGACGTCACGCACCTTCCGTGCTGTGAGTGTCTCCACGATGGGCCGCGCGACGTACTCGGGCGGCTCCTCCGCGATGGCGTGCGCCCGCTCCCAAGGCTCCGGCTGCGTGCTGATGCCCCGCCGCACGATGTCTTCGAATTCGCTACGGGGAAGCTCTCGCACAGCACGCCCAAAGGCGCCCTTGTTCGTTTGGCTGTCCTCTCGCCGGAGTTTCGACTCCCGGTAGCCCGATGCATCTCGAAAAGGTACGGGTTGGTCGAATTCCATATAACCAGCCATCTGCGCGTAGAAGTGGTCCGCGCGGATGGGGTCCTGGACGACCTTCTTGACGTGTGCGATGGCGAAGTACGCTTGCCGGCCGGTGGCGCTGTGTGGTCCGGTGGTCCGCCTTGGCTCGTAGTAGACGATCCAGTCGCCAACCGCCTCCTCGACCTGCCGCAGATAGGTCTTCGGAAAGTGGTACCGCTCTTCGATCAAATCGTCGTAGATCGAGCTGGCGGAAGCGGTGAATACGGCGTTCGTCATCGGCGTCCCCTCGGCGCCGGACCAGGTTACCAGGCAAGACAAGATCCAGCATGTTGGGCACGCATGTTTGCCCATGGACAGCGCACCGCATTCTGCGTGGCTGCTGCCTGGAAAAGGGGCCAGGGACAATGGTTGGCATTCCCGAAGTCCAGGCCATGACGATTTGCGTTATATGACGGATGGCGTTATGGTTTGCCCGTGATCAGAAACTTTGCCGACAAGGAGGCGGAAAAGATCTGGGGCGGAACGCCTTCCCGGCGCCTGCCTGCCGATATCCAATCCGTGGCGCGCCGCAAGCTGCGCATGCTGGCAAACGCTTCGATGCTGGATGACCTGCGCATTCCTCCGGCCAATCGGCTGGAAGCCCTGAAGGGCCAACGCAAAGGACAGCACAGCATCCGCATCAACGATCAATGGCGCGTCTGTTTCCGATGGATCGACGGCGACGCCCACGACGTGGAAATCGTCGATTACCACTGACGCCAACGAGTCGATCATGAAGAGCCTGCCCAACATCCATCCCGGCGAAGTGCTGCTCGAGGAGTTCCTGACGCCCATGGGTATCAGCCAGAATGCCTTGGCGCGCGCTGCCGGCGTGCCGCCGCGCCGCATCAACGAGATCGTGCTCGGCAAGCGCGGTGTCACGGCGGATACCGCCGTGCGTCTGGCCGCTGCCCTCGGGACCAGCGAGCGCTTCTGGCTGGGGCTTCAGGCGGACTACGATCTGGAAGAGGCCCATCGGATGCTCGGCAAGGCTGTCGACCAGATTGAGCGGATTGCGGGGTGAGTACTCAAGTCCCGAGCGCTGCAAACTGAAAATTCGGGGACACGGTGCACTTTATCCGCGCCGTTTGTTGTTCGTTCTGCACTGATCCGGCCAGCTAGCCAAAAGCGGTCATTGAACAGGTGTCCTGGCGAACCATGCCTTCCTGGAGTGACAGGTCTGCATGGCGCGCTGGTAGCCGTCGCGTGCGCTGGTGCGGGCGATATAGGATTTCTCTGTTTCGCCAAGGGTGATGCCTGCACCGTGTTGCGCCAATTCCAGCGCGTACGTCACCGAAATGTCGGCGGCGGTAAACATCTCGCCGGCGAGATAGGGCGTGCGTGCCAGCTGCCGTGTCACCAGGCCCAGCCGACTTTGGAAAACGTCCAGCGCCTGACCGGCGCTCCAGTTCTGCCGCTCGGACTCCGGCGCGAAATTGCGCGCACCGACGACGAAGTAGACGGAGGCCGCCAGGCCGGCTTCGCCAAGATGAAGGAACTGCTGATAGGCGGGGAACGCCTGATCGTGCGGGGCGGGCGCCAGCGGGGTTGGCCCGTAGCGGCCCATCAGGTATTCCATGATCGCAATGGACTCGATCATGGTGACGTCTCCGTCTCGGATCGCCGGGATGAAACCGGCAGGATTGATGGCCAGGAACTCCGGGTCTTTCTCGACGCCGGCCAGAAGGTCCACCGGCCGCAAGCGGTACGCGAGCCCCATCTCTTCCAGCAACCAGACGACCCGAAAGCCTCTTCCCTCGCCAAAGACCGTGATCATCGTGAGTCGTCCTCCTGGGGGGCGGCCTTGTCGGCCCTGCGACAGGAAGACGAACGGGGCCTTCGGAAATCGACGTCGGCCCAGCGAACGCCGGAAGAACGGGGTCAGGTTGACCCCGTCAGGCGGGGCTGATTTCGAAAGGGTGATGAGGATCACGTTTTTTCTACATCGCCTTGAGGCGGGCCTAACGATTGATAAAGGTTCGCCTGCGTAACTTGCAATGCTGGATCGGACCTGATCCATTCCCCCCGAGATGTAGACGAAGGCTTGTCGCAGGCACCCGGGGAAACGACAAGTCTTGGAGTCTTGAATGAATTTTCCCCGCAATGTTCCGGCGGGGCGTCTCGCGTGCGCCCTCGCTTCCACCCCTGCCTTTGCTTCAACCCCTGCCGTAGCCACCGATCCGCGTGCCTTGGGCAAGCCGTCCAGGTTCCTGCGCGGCGTGGGCGCAGGCGGCTGCGCCACGCTGCTGACCATGCTGCTGACCACGCTGTCCGCGAATGCTTTTGCCGCGACGGCACCCGCCGTGACCGCGGCGCATCCCCGGTTGATCCTCGATGCGCCGACCCTTTCGGCCTTGCGCCAGAACGCCGCCGCCAACACGCCCGAGTGGCAGATGCTGAAGTCGGTCTGTGACTCGTACATCGGCGGCACGGTGAATTATCCGACCGGCACCGCCTACCCGAACCTGCCCAATATCGGTTCGGGTTACCAGGGCGAGTCTTACCTGCCGGCACTGCTGTCCGAGGGGCTCTGCTATCAGACCTTGAAGACCAGCAACCCGACCGCTGCGGCCAGCTACGGCGCCAAGGCGGTCGATATCCTGATGAAGATGGCTGCGCCGTACGGCAACCAGGGTGAGAACCCGAACGTCGATGACGGCTACGCCATGCGCTTCTACGGCGTGGGCTTCGGCCTGGGCTACGACTGGCTGTACGACCTGCTGACCCCGGCGCAGCGGACGCAGGTCTACACCACCGCCAATGCGTGGGTGACGTCCTTCGAAACGAAGACGTTCGAATACAACCACCCGCAGAGCAACTACTTCGCCGGCTATTTCCATGCCAAGGCGGCCATTGCACTGGGCACCTATGGGGACAACCCCAGTGCGCCGGCGCAGTGGAACGACTGGTACACCAACCAGTTCGGCCAGCGCGTGCAGCCGTTCTACGCGCAGCACCTGACCGGCGGCGGCTGGCCGGAAGGCTATGGCAACTACGCGCCGCTCGGCATCCTCAACATGAGCCTGCCCGCACGCGAAGTGATGACGGCGACCGGCACGGACATCGTCCACGCCAAGGCGGCACCGTACAGCTACCCGGTGGACAGCGCCGACTACATGATCCATTTCACCTGGCCGTCGCGTGCGTATTTCGACGACCGCGACATGAACCACGCGGATGGCTCGGCGATCGGCATCGGGATGCCCGGCACCACGCAGGTGGGCCTGGCGGAAATGATCCTGGGCGAAATCGGATACTGGAAATCGCCCAAGGTGGGTGTATTCCACGAGTACCTCAACGAGGTCAGCACGGCCACCAACGGCTTCAATTCCTCGGACCCGTGGCTGCTGTTCCTGGAGACCAATCCCGCCGCGCCCACCACATCGTTGACGTCGCTGCCGCTGTCGTACTTCGCCAGTGGCATGAACGCGGTGGCGGCGCGCTCGGACTGGGGCAACGCTGCCAGCTGGATGTCGTTCCGCGCGGGGCCGTACACCAATGCGCCGGCGCAGGGTGAGCAGTACTTCGACCAAGGCAGCTTGGCGCTGACGCAGGGCAATACTCCGCTGCTGGTCAATGCCGGCGGCTGGATGGTGCACGGGCCTACCGGCAGCGCGGACGAAGACCGCATCTACAACGACAACTACGGCAGCAGCGACGGCACGCTCTACATGGGCAACCGCCAGCTCTACAACATCTTCTACGTGTTCAACAAAAGCGGCGGCAAGATCGTCGAACCCGGCGGGCAGGCAGCGTACACAACCGAAGACAACCAGGTGCGCACGCATGTCGCGGCGTTCGAGGACGGTGGGCCGTATGTCTACACCCGCGCCGAACATATCGAGGATATGTATCGCAAGTTCTCCGCCGGTCCGGCCGTGGCGGCCTGGTCGCGCGAGGTGGTGTACCTGCGGCCGCACCGGTTCGTCGTCTACGACCGCACCACGGCCGGCAGCAGCGCCTACGACCAGTACCTGGCGTGGCATTTCCCGGCCACCCCGGCCAAGGGTTCGGCACCGAGCGGCGAGACACGGCTGGATGTGACCTACAACGGAACCTATGCCGGCGCGATGACCTCGGTGCTTCCCGCCAATGCGACCATGACCACGGTCGGTCTGTATCCGGGCAGCAACCCGGTGAAGGTGTGGCAGGTGCAGGAACGCGCGCCGACCGCGGGCCTCAGCCAGCAGTGGTTGAACGTGTTCGATACCTCGTCGTCGCCGACGCTCGTGGCCTCCGCCACTCCCGTCACCGTCAACGCGGGCGCCATCGTGGGCGTGAGCCTGTCGGGCAGTGACGGCAACGACGTGGTCATCAACAGCGCCGGGGCCGCCGGCACGCCCGTCAGCGGGGCCATCCGCTACACCGTGCCCGCGAATGCCGCCAGTCACGTGATCACCGAGCTGGTCCCCAACACCGGCTATTCGGTGACGGTGGCCAACGTCAGCGGACAGCAGCAGGTAAGCGTGTCGCCCGGCGGTACGTTCATGGTCAGCGCCAACGGCGTGCTTGCCTTCAACGTAAGCGGCGGCGGCACCGTGACCGCGGCTCCGCCACCCCCGCCGGCGCCTGCACCTGCACCGGCACCGGCACCGGCACCGGCACCGGCACCCGCACCCGCACCCGCACCCGCACCCGCACCCGCACCGGCACCGGCACCGGCACCCGCACCGGCACCGGCACCGGCACCGGCACCCGCACCGGCACCGGCACCGGCACCGGCACCGGCACCGGCACCGGCACCCGCACCGGCACCCGCACCGGCACCGGCACCGGCACCCGCACCCGCACCCGCACCCGCACCCGCCCCGAGCGGCCAGTTGCAGAACGACAAACCCGTGACCGGCCTGAAGATCTCCACGGGTGGTGACCTGCGGTACACCGTGACGATTCCCAGCGGCGCTACCTACAGCGAGGTGATGACCGTGAACGGAACGGGCAACGCCGATCTGTACGTCAAATACGGCTCGGCGCCGACGCTGACCAGCTACGACTGCCGCTCGTACCATGCCGGCAACAACGAGCTGTGCACCTCAAGCAATCCGAAGCCTGGTACGTACTACGTCCTGGTGCATGCCCGGACCGCCGTCACCGGCCTGACCATTCGGGCCCAGTGGTTACCGTAAAAGCGAGTGACGTCACCCTCCGGTGACGTTCTGGAAAGGGATGCTCCGCGATGGCCGGTCCGGCCATCGCGGAGCTCCGAAGCAGGCGTCAGCGTGCGCTCTCGCCAAGCTGGCGCGCACCGCGACAACCCAGGCAGGACGGACCGCACCAGAAACGTTCGCTTGTACGTCTGCTGATACGTTGCATCTCGCTCGTCGCCTCCGCACGCTTGCGACCATCTCCCGGATCAGTCCGCGGATCAGAATCCCGGCGGCCGCTCCCCGGCCACGGCCACCTTCGCCTCCAGCGCACGACCGACGCGGCCCAGCGTGCCTTCCTCGAACAGACGGCCGATCAGGGTGACGCCGTAGGGTACGCGGTGCGGTTTGGCCAGCTTCGGCAGCGGGTGTTTCGGGTCGGGCGCCCAGTCGCTGCGCACCTGGTCCACTTCCACGAAGCCGGTGCGCAAGGTGAGCGATGGCTGGCCGGTCATGTTGGAGATCACCATCATCTCGTCGCGCAGCGAGGGCACCAGCAGCAGGTCCACCTCGCCCATCACGCGCGCCATCTCCTTCGCCACCTTGCGGCGCAGGCGGTCGGCCTGCACGAAGTCCACGGCGGAGAGGAAGCGCGATTCGCGGAACAGGTTGGGCCAGGCATCCGGGGTCTGCACGTGCATCCGGTCGGCGGCGCCGGAGAGCGTGAGCTCCTCGAAGGCGGCAGCGGCTTCGGCGAACAGCAGCACGTTGAGGTCGTCGTACGGCCAGTCGGGCAGGGACACTTCGGTGGGCACCAGGCCGAGTGCGCGCAGCTGGTCGGGCGCGGCTCGGTCCAGGTCGGTGGCCGGCGCTTCCTTCATCCAGCCGGGGAAGTAGCCGACCTTCAGGCCCTTGATCGGAGCGGTCGCGTCGTAGTCCAGGTGCGCCGCCACGCTGGCGGTGTCGCCGGGATCGGTACCGCGGATGGCGTTGAGCACCAGCAAGGTGTCTTCCACCGAGCGGGCGAGGGGGCCGAGCTTGTCCATCGTCCAGCACAAAGTCATGGCGCCGGTGCGCGGCACGCGGCCGTAGGTCGGGCGCAGGCCGGTGGTGCCGCAGCGCATGCACGGGCTGATGATGCTGCCCTGGGTTTCGCTGCCGATGGCGAACGCCACCAGCCCGGCCGCCGTGGCCGAGGCGGGACCGGCGCTGGAGCCGGAGGCACCTTCCTGCAGCAGCCACGGGTTCATGGTCTGGCCGCCGAACCAGATGTCGTTGAGCGCCAGCGCGCCCAGGCTCAGCTTGGCCACCAGCACCGCGCCGGCCTCGTTGAGCTTGCGGGTGACCGCGCCGTCGTCCTTCGGCACGCGGTGACGGAACGGCTCGGCGCCGTAGGTGGTGGCGATGCCGGAGGTGTCGAGCAGGTCTTTCGCGCCCCACGGGATGCCGTGCAGCGGGCCGCGATAGTGGCCGGCGGCGATTTCCTTGTCCGCCCGCGCGGCCTGCGCCAGCGCGTGGTCCTCGCACAGCGTGATGACGCAGCGCAGTTGCGCGTCGAAGCGCTTCAGGCGTGCGAGGTAGATCTTCGTCAGCCGGGTGGATGTGAGCTTGCGCGCGCGGAGCCACGCGCCGAGTTGGGCGACGGAGGCGAAGGCGATGTCCTCGTCCTTCGCAGGCAACGGCGTGGCCGCGATCTTGGACGGCACGAAGCGATCATGCGTGGGGCCGACGTGCGCACGGCCCATCGCCGGGAACCAGGTGGTGGCCGGGGCCAGTCCTTCTTCCAGCGCCACCTTGCGCGGACCGGTGCGGCGCTCCAGCAGCGCGGCCATGGAGGTGGGCCAGTTGGCCACCGCCATTTCGCGCTGCGCCTCGGTCATCGTCACCTGCGCCAGCTTTTCCGCCTCGACGAAGGTGGCCGTGGTGAGCTTCGGCCCCACCGGCGGCGCGGTGTTGAAGGCGCCGGGCGAACCGGGCGGCGGCGTGGTCGGGGTGGGGTTCTGCCCGGTCTGCGCCAAGGCGCTGCCAGCCACCACGGCACCCAGCAGGCCCAGCGGCGCCTGGGTCAGGAAATCGCGACGAGTCTTCATGGTTCTCCCCGATGCGCTCCGCAGCGGGAGCGCGTTGCTGTCAAATCCGGCGAGGATGCGGCCCGGAAAAAGATGTCGGAGCCTCTCGATCGTCGCCGGACGGAGCCGTGACTCGCCTTGACCCCGACTTGCGGCGAGTGCCGTGCTTACATCGAGGCCGGAGATGCCGGTGCCGATGCTGCCGCAGCGGGCGGCGCGGCCGTGGTCGCGCCTGCGGGTTGCGCTGATTGTGCGTCCCCGGACGCGTATTGCGCGACCTGCAGGGTGAACGGTGCTTGTTGCCCAGCCGGGATCGCCGCCGGATCGACATACACCTGGATCGTGTAGGTCGTCGCCGTCGCAACCAAATCGGACCACGTGTTCGTCCCGCTCGTGCTCGTGTCGATCAGGTTTTTGTCGGCGGTCTGGTCATTCACCTTGAAGTGCAACTGGGGATTGCTCGCGACGAGATTGATCTTGACCGCCATACCCGCCGCAATGGAAACGGTGAAGTCGTGTGCGGGAGCGCCGGAAGCCAGGCTCCCGGCTTGTACCGACCATGGCTGGTTGGCCTGGAACGTCATTGCGGTCGTCGGCGGCTTCAGGTCTGAGGCTCCGTATTGCCCGACCTGCAACGCGTATTTCGCGGTTTCCCCGCGCTTTACCGCATCAGGGGCCATGTAGACCTGGATCGCGTACGTGGTGGCTGTCGCATTCGGGGACGACCAGGTGGAGACCCCTGTTTCATGGGAATCCAGCAGTTGTTTGCCGTGGATCTGGTCATTCACCTTGAAATACACGTTTGCATTGTTGCTGTGGAGGTTGACCTGCAATGTCTTGCCCGCCGCTATCGCCACCGTGTAATCGTGCGAGCTGCCGGAGTGGTCGAGGTTGCCGATTTCCTGCGCCCACACGCTGTTTGCCGCGAAGGTCACCGTGTCCGGCGTGGCGGCGAAAGCAGGCAGTGACATGCAGGCAGCGGCGATGCCGAGACTCATCCCCATGGCGGTGCTGCGGAGAAAATGGAAACGTGGCATGTATGGAATCCTCGCGTTGTCTGGGATGCGGTTGTCGAATAGGAGAGGAGTCAATGCAGCTTGCGGACCATACGCCGGCCTGGTGCCGTTCGCCATATCGCGGGCTGGCGTGGGAATGCCGCCACCGGGCGAAGTTGGGTGCCGTCGGGGCCAAGTGATCCTTGCCCTTTGGGGGATAGTTCGCGGTGGTGATGGCGCGCAAGGCAGGGCGCTTGCAAATCCGCAGTCGCTGCATCGAGTGCTGCCCGGTTCGTGCGTGGTTGGTGGCCCAGCCGCGCATGGGTCGAGGCAAGGACGGGACGCCTCGCCGGCCCGTCCACTCGGCAGGCCCCCACTGCGCCCGCATCGCCCTGACGCTTGCTGTCAGTACCGCGCCGCCGTCAGCGGCGCATCGGCCCACTGCCATGCGACCGCCTGCCGCTGCGAGGTTTCGCGCGCGGCGTCGGCCTGCCCGAGTTCCTGCTGGGCTTGCGCCAGACCGAACAGCGACCAGCCGTTGAGCGGGTAGGTCTTCAGGTCCTGCTCGAACGCTTCCGCCGCGCCGCTGGCGTCGCCCGCTTCGAGCAACGCGGCGCCCAGGTAGGGGCGGACCGGCAACGGCCAGTCGGCCGGTTCGTTGTAGGCCAGGGCGTCCTCGGCGGCGGCCGCTTCGCGCAACGTGGCGATGGCCTGTGCGCGCTCGCCCTGCGCACGCAGCAGTTCGCCGCGCAGCAAGGCATCGGCGACCCGCAACACGCCGTCGGCGTGGTTGATGTCGAAGAAGCTCACCTTCGCCATGGCCGGATCGATGGCGATCGCATGCAGGGCGTCGGCTTCGTGCGCGGCCTCGGCCAGAGCGCCCTTGCGCAGGTGCGCCATGCCGCGGGCGAAGTGCCGGATCGCGGCCGGGTAAGGCGGTTCCGGCGGCACGGCGGCATCGGCGAGGATCGCGTCCCAGTCCCCGAAGCGGACTTGGGTGAGCAGCGGCGTGACCACGTACTGCTGCATGAACGCCATCGGCGCCTCGCCCATCACGGCGCGGTCGGCGCGCCGGGCGGTCTGCTCCGCCGCGTGCAGCGCCAGTGTGCGCGAGCCGGTCAGGCCCGTCGTCATCGTGGCGAAGTGCCAGTTGTGCGGCACGTAGCCCAGCGGGTAGACCCCGTTGCTGCCGTGGCACACCGCGAGGAAATCCGTGTCCGCGGTGGCGGCGGCGAGGTTGGTCAGGGTCGCGTCGTGGTAGCGGCCGACGCGGATGTAGACGTGCGCGGGCATGTGCACCAGGTGGCCCGAACCGGGCGCCAGCGCCGCCAGGGCATCGGCGTAGGGTTCGGCGCGCTGCGGCTCGGGCGAGGACTCGGTGGCATGGATGTAGTAGTGCATCGCGCCGATGTGGCGCGGGTTGCGCGCCAGCACGCGTTCCAGTTCTCCGAGCAGGCGCGGGGTGAACTCGGCCGGGGCGCCGTCCTTTTCCCAGTACGCCCAGGGCGAGAGATCCATCAACGCCTCCGCGTACAGGGTCGCCGCGTCGTCGTCCTCGGGAAACTGCGCGACCACACGCGCCATCGCGTCGGCGTAGGCGCGGTCCAGCGGCTTGCGGTCCTCCGGCGCCGGGTCGGCGTAACGCAACTGCAGCGCCTGGATCAAAGCCCGGTCGACCGGGCGCGCCGTGGCGGCCAGGCTCGCTGCGCGCGCAGCGAGGGCGGTAGCGTCCTTCGCGTGCGCCGGGTCCATCGGCAGGTTGATGTTCGGCCCCAGCACCAGGGCCTGGCCCCAGACACACATCGCGCATTGCGGGTCCAACCGCGCAGCCTCGGCGAAGGCGCGCCCGGCCGCCTCGTGGTTGAAGCCATAGGCCATGCGCAGGCCCTGGTCGAAATAACGCTGCGCGGCGGGCACGCGGCTGGCCACATCGTGGTGCAGGTCGCCGAAGGTATCGAACAGGGGCAGGGCGGTGGCTTCGGGGGCGGCTGCGGTGTCACCGGCCGCCTTCGGCGCCGGATCGCAGCCCACCAGCAGGACCGCCAGCAGCGGCAGCAGCAGGGATCGACGGATCATCGTGGTTCTCCCGTGGTCGGTTGCGCGGACAAGGACAGGGGGAAACAGGGACAGGGTAGCCCGAGTCTGCGGGGCTGTGGCGCCTGGGTTCCGCTTGCCGCGGCTGGCTGGTTCGCCTGAGGCCGGTTCGTCCACACCTTCCACGTTCGCATTGTCCCTGACAGTTTTTTGCCGTTCAGCCGGCTGTTGCGGGAGCGGCGCGGAAAGCTCACCATGCCGCGGCACGCCGATGCGTCACGTCGACTTCGTTGTCGGGAAAGAGGGGTGCTTTCCGGCCGGGTGGAGTCGATGGGGGCGGTGGAGGCGTTGTGGCCGGAATGGTCCGGCGGGGCAGTGAGAGTGAAGTACCAGCTTTGAGGGAGGCACGAACGCCACGTTCCCCTGTTTCCGGGAGGAACACGGGCGGAGCGTGCCATCGGGCTCGTCTGCGCTCCCGGCATCATGCTCGGCATGGTGCCTGTTCGGGTCGAGCCATCCGTTGCGGAAAGTGCTGACAGGGGGTGTGTCATGGCCACGAACTACGCGCAACCGCTTTATTCGTCTGCCAGGCCGCTTGCCCTGGCGATCGACCGCTGGATATGGGTCTTCATGGCGGCCTTCTTCATCGCCGTCACGCTGACCGGGTTCATCCCGGACGCGATCATGAAGGTCGAAATGGTGCGGGCGGGGGCCAGGCCGCCGTTCCCGCCTGTCCTGCACGTGCATGCCGTGCTCATGGGGGCTTTCCTGCTGGTGCTGCTCGCCCAGGCCTGGCTGATGGCGACGGGCCGGCGCGATCGGCACATGCTGCTGGGACGCGCGGCTTTCCTGCTCGTTCCGGCCATCGTCGTGGTCGGTTTCATCCTCGTCCCGGCGATCTACCAGCAGGTCTGGCACGGAGCCCAGACAGCACCGCCGCCGGTGCAGGAAAAGCTGCGGCAGACGCTGCTGTTCCTGGACAACATCGCGTTGTTCCAGATCAGCGCCGGCACCCTCTTTCCCATCTGCATCTGGCTGGCCTTGCGCGCGCGGCGCACCGACCCGGGCTTCCACAAGCGGATGATGTTCCTCGCGGTGGCCGTCCCGTTGTCGGCGGGGATCGACCGTATCGCCTGGTTGCCGACCACCGGGCCGGCCAGCCCGCTTTCGACCCTGCTTTACGTGCCGCTGGTGGTGTCGCCGATCTTCCTCTGGGACGTGGTCAGGCATCGGACGGTACACCGGGCGTACCTGGTCTGGCTGGGCCTGTATCTGCCTTTTGCCGTCGCCGTCTATTTGCTGTGGGACACGCCGGGGTGGCACGCGCTGGTGCCGCGGGTGCTGGGGCCGTGAGCAAGAAACAGGTGGCACTTTTTGTCGAAATCAGGAAGGTTTGCAACCGGCGCCGCAGGTACGTGGCTGCTTGCCGTACACCCGACCTGCGGCTACCCGGCTGCAAGCCTTCCTGATCTCACGCGACTACCTGTGACTGTCGGTGCGCGCCGTGGTTCCCGAATGGAAAACACCGGGAAGCGCACATCAGTGCAAACCCCTGCTCGCGGGAGCCGCCGGCGTGGACGACTCGGCTGCTGCGCGCCTGGATGTATCGGCCGGGCACCAGGTCTTGAGGCGCTTGCCTGCGCGGAACAGATCGATGCATTCACGCATCTCGGCCTTGAAGGCCAGGTCGGGCGTGTCGATCGGGCAGCCATACGAGAGTGGCTTGGTGTCGTTGTACTCGGCGATGCACGTCGACAGCGGCGGCGACTGGATCGGGTGCGGGTCGCCGACCAGCGACGGCGGCGGCAGGTTGAGGCGCTCGTCGCCTTCCTTGGGCGAAGGGGGTATGGGAGGCACGCCGCACAGCAGGTTGGAAGCCGTACTGCGCTTGGTGGGATCGCACACGCTTTTGGCGATCGCCTTGATCGCATCGCCGATATGGCGACCCACCGCGCCACCGGCCGTCTCGTTCGGCGGCGGGAAATATTTTTCGAAACGGGTGGCCTTGTAGTGCATGCGGTTGCTGTCGTGCTGCATGATCCGGCGGTCGTCCGCGGGCTTGGCCGGTTTGGCCTTGGCGTTGGTGCTTGCCGAGTAGTCCGTCACCGCGGGCGGTAGCCGTATCGAGCCATCCTTGGCGAACAGACTGCTGGCGGCCGGCGTGGAAGCTGCCGGCGCAGGTGCCGCTTGATGATCCTGCACGACCATCGCGTCACGACGAGGCTTCTCCTGCGACACGGGGCGCACGCGTGGGGTTGCCGTCTGCCGCGGCGGCACCAACTGGGGCAGCGCGGGTGGTGCAGGCGGCGGCGTGCTGACATGATCCAGCAGGCGCACGACCAGCACCTGATCGCCATCGACAGGCACCAGCGCCAGGTACTGCGGCCTGAGCTGCACCGCGTACCACAGCATCAGTACGAACAGTGCGTGCAGCGCTAACACCAAAGCCAGCACGAGCACCCGCGCCTGGCGCGTCAGCGCCGGCTGTCGCCAGCCTTGGTGACCCAAGGTCGCGCGCGTATCGCTGTCGAGCAAGGCCAGACCGCGCGCACGATCGCCCTCCCGTTGATGTCGGCCCTGCCCGGAACGTTCGATGACACCGCCTCATTCAAGCCAACTACCCATACAAAACCTGCGCCTGCCGTCTGCGCGTGTTCCGGCCAGCCGCCGGTAGACAGGTTCCTTCGTCCGGGGTTCCCCCATCGAGGGAGCCGCTGACGAGGCCGAGGTTGAATGCCCTCTGGCTTGGTGTCTGGGGCGTCGCGGCCGCTCGGGTCGGTGCAGGCGAGTGTCTCCGCGCCATGGCCGAAAGCGTTTGCTTCCAGGGCGCGTTCCTGCCGCGGGTGCTGGTGGATGGCGATCGATGCGTCATCGCCGGCGCCTTGTTTGAGCCACGCCCGGAAGGTATCGGTGCGCACCCGCGGCGCTCCCATCGCGATGAAGCAGGGTAGGGTGTCCTCGATGAGTCTTCGCGACATGCCAGGTTGGCGTGCATGCTGGCGGCGAACTAACGCATCACTCAGGCAGGGCATTGCTCATGAAACAGAATTTCGCCGCAATCGTCCTCGGTGGTACCGGGCAAGTCGGTGGTGCCGCCGTCGCGGAGCTGTTGGCCATTCCGGAATGCCGGGAAGTGGTGATGGTCACCAGAAAGCCCATTGCGGCGCGATCGAGGGTGCGCAACGTCGTTCTCGATACCGGCGCTGCCGATTTTGCCGAGCGCACTGCCGCCCTTGCCCGCGAAGTTTCCAGCCAGGGTCCCGTCAGCGCGGTGAGCTGCGTGGGTGTCGGTTCGGGATCGGCACGCTGGAGCGAAGAAGCATTGCAACGGCTTGAACTCGGCGTCGTCGGCGCCTTTGCGCGCGGCTGCCGTGACGCCGGCATCGCCCAGTTCTGCCTGCTTTCCGCAGCAGGAAGCTCAGCCCGCAGCCGGTTTCGCTATGCCCGCATCATGGGCATGAAGGAAGACACCGTGCGCAACATCGGCTTTGCCCGTCTCGCCATCTTTCGCCCCGGCATCATCGTCGGCAACGCCCATACCCCGGCCTGGGTCGGTTGGTTGGGAAGCATCGTGCCCGGGTCGTTCGGCAATATCGATCAGCGGATACTCGGTCGCTCAATCGCCGCAGAGGTGGCTTTGCACCATCGGGAAGTCGGCCAAGTCATCTACGAAAATGCAGCAATGAAAAAACTCGCTGCGCGGGTTCAAGGCTAGCCAGCCCGGTCGGAACCCCTTGTGCGCGTGAACGCCGGGTGCTCAGAACGGGTGTTGCCGATAAAACTGCTCAAGCTGTCGATAGACGTCCGGCAGATGCTCGCGCAAGGTGGCCGGTGCCTCGAAAAACTGCTCGCTGGCCACCGCGAAGAATTCGGCCGGGCTCTCCAGCGCATACGGATCGATCGGCAACTCGACTCCGTTGCGCCGGTCTTCCTGCAGGCGATCCCATGCGCCCGAGAAGACCCGCGTCCACACGCGGCGGTCCATGCGCCGGTGCAGGGGCGGGAAACCGTTGGCGTCGCCGTTGAGCATGTCGAGCTTGTGCGCCATTTCGTGGACGACCACGTTGTGGCCCGGCCGCGTTCCGCCATGCAGCACATCCGCCCACGAGACGATCACCGGCCCGCGTCCCCACGCCTCGCCGGCCATCACGGTGTGGGTCTGGTGTTCCACACCGGCGGCGTCGGTTTGCGTGCGGCCGGGAATGAACGCGCCGGGATAGACGATGAGGCTGTGCCAGCCGTCGTACCAATCGAGACCCAGTTTCAGGATGGGCAGGCAGGCGTGGGTCGCGAGGAGCACGCGGTCGGCGTCGTCCAGTTCCAGCCCCTTGACCGGCTCCAGCGACTTGCTTTCCAGGAACAGCGTCGCCAGCACGCGCAACGTGGCCTGGTCGGAGGCGCCCAGCCGGCGTGCGGGCGCGCAGCGCCGCAATGCGTCCCGCCAAAGTGCCTCTGCGATCGGGCGCCGGGCAACGATGCGCCGTGCGCGCCAGTTTCTGATCTTGTTGAACATGCTCGGCCGGGATCCATCGTCGGGAACGTGGCGGATCGAGCCCCGCCCTGCGTGCCAGGACACCGGGCGGGGTTCGATGGGTCGGTTCGCGGCATGCGCCGTCATGGCCGGCCACGCGTGCGGCTGGCGACGGTGCGATTCAGCGGGCCGCGGTCTCCTTGTGCGGCAGGCGCCAGTCCGGCCGCGGGTAGTGGCAGGTGTAGCCGTCGGGGTAGTGCTGCAGGTAGTCCTGGTGCTCCGGTTCGGCCTCCCAGAAATCGCCCGCGGGCGCGACTTCGGTCACCGCCTTGCCCGGCCACAGGCCGGAGGCGTCCACGTCGGCGATGGTTTCCTCGGCGATGCGTTTCTGCGCATCGCCGGCGTAGAGGATCATCGAGCGGTACGAGCTGCCGCGGTCGTTGCCCTGCCGGTTCGGCGTGCTGGGGTCGTGGATCTGGAAGAAGAATTCCAGCAGCGCGCGGTAGCTGGTGCGCGCGGGGTCGAACACGATCTCCACCGCCTCGGCATGCGTGCCGTGGTGGCGGTAGGTGGCGTTCGGCACGTCGCCGCCGGCGTAGCCCACGCGGGTGGAGAGCACGCCCGGTTGCCGGCGGATCAGCTCCTGCATGCCCCAGAAGCAGCCGCCGGCGAGGATGGCGCGTTCGCTGCTCATCGTGCGTCCTCCACCTGGTCGAGGTAGCGGCCGTAACCTTCGGCCTCCATCGACTCGCGCGGTATGAAGCGCAGCGAGGCGGAGTTGATGCAGTAGCGCAGGCCGCCGCGCTCGCGCGGGCCATCGGGGAAGACGTGGCCGAGGTGGCTGTCGCCGTGCGCGGAGCGCACCTCGGTGCGGATCATGCCGTGCGAGGTGTCGCGCAGTTCCTGCACGCTGGCCGGCTCGATCGGCCTGGTGAAGCTGGGCCAGCCGCAGTGCGAATCGAACTTGTCGGAGGACGCGAACAGCGGCTCGCCGGACACCACGTCGACGTAGATGCCGACCGCCGAGTGGTGCAGGTATTCGCCGGTGCCGGGGTGCTCGGTGGCGCCCTGCTGGGTCACCCGGTATTGCTCGGGGGTGAGCCCGGCCAGCGCCTCGGGCGTCTTGCGGTAGGTGGTCATGGCGATCTCCGGCGGCGGGACTATGTCGTAGATGGTGGCGTTTGCGGCGACCTAAAGTGGCTGCCGTCGCATGGGCCGGAACCGACCCGGTTTTTGCTACAGTCCGCCGACCGTGCCACGGGCGCAGCGGCGCCCGGCGGCCACCTGGGGAGATCCGCCATGCATCGCGCTGCGACCATCATCGCCTTCTCGCTTGCCCTCGCCGGCATCCTCGGCCCGGCTCCCGCGCCGCTGCACGCGCATCCGGCGACGGACAACCACATCGTCGCCACCCCCAAGGGCGGCGACCGGGCGGAGATGCAGACGATGCAGATCCCCAGCCATGGTGCGCTGATGAATGCGCTGGTCTATGTCGCCGCCGGCGCCGGGCCGCATCCGGCGGTGATCCTGCTGCACGGCTTTCCCGGCAACGAGCGCAACCTCGACCTGGCGCAGGACATGCGCCGCGCGGGCTGGGACGTGCTGTATTTCAACTACCGCGGCTCGTGGGGCACGCCGGGCGACTTCTCGTTCTCGCACGGCATCGAGGACACCACGGCCGCGCTGGCCTACCTGCGCGAGCCTGGCGTCGCCAAGAAACTGCGGCTCGACCCGGACCGCATCGTGCTGATCGGCCACAGCATGGGCGGTTTCATGGCGGTGGAGGGGGCGGCCCGCGATCCGGCCATCAAGGCCTTCGCCACGATTTCCGCCGCCGACCTCGGCGGGCGCATGCAGTCACTGCGGGCCACGCGGGGCGAACGCGAGGCGATCGCCCGCGCCGGCGCGGGGCTTGCCGGCGAAGGCATGGCGCCGCTGGCCGGCTGCACCCCGGAAGGCCTCGCCCGCGAATTGCTGCAGCACGCCGCCGCCTGGTCGTTCCAGGCCAAGGTTGGCGCGTTGAAAAACCGCAGCGTGCTTGTGGTCACCTCGGACGATGGCCTGGCCGCCGAGAACGACGCGTTCGCCGCCGCCTTGCGCAAGGCGGGCGACACCCGCGTGAGCACCACGCACCTGCCGACCGACCATGCCTATTCCGACCAGCGCCGCGAACTGTCGAAGACGGTGCTGGCCTGGTTGGCGGGCTTGCCGAACCAGGCCGACGCGGCAGAGAGTGTGGCGCCCCCGCGCGGACCGTGATCCGTGGACAGGCGCAACGGGTCGATCCGTTCTTCCGGAGCCGCGTCTTGCAGGCGAACCTGATGCCGGCATGGCCGACGATCGTCGTGATGGGCGTCTCCGGCAGCGGCAAGAGCCATGTCGGCGCCGCGCTGGCGCGTGCGTGCGGCGTGGACTTCGTGGAAGGCGACGGGCTGCATCCCGCGGCGAACATCGCGAAGATGAGCGCCGGCATCCCGCTGGACGACGCGGATCGCCAGCCATGGCTAGAGGCGGTCGCCGCGGCGATCGCGACTCACCGCGGGCAAGGCGTGGTGCTTGCCTGCTCCGCGTTGCGCCGCGCCTACCGCGATGTCCTGCGCCGGGCGGACCCGGCATTGCGCCTGCTCTATCTGCGCGTACCGCACGACGAACTCGCGCGCCGATTGCGCGCGCGGCAGCATTTCATGCCGGCGAGCCTGCTCGACAGCCAGTTGGCGACGCTGGAGGAGCCCGCCGCGGACGAGCGCGCGGTCGTGCTGGAAGCCGGTGCCGACCTGGCTGCCACGGTCGCCATGGCCAGGCAGGCGCTGTCGATGCCGGCGCGGCCGGCCCGGAGCTGAAAACCTTTCCGTTCCCTTGTCGAGTTCGGGCCCGGCCGTTCGTCGTGACGGTGAGACCGGAATGGAGATTTCCGATGGCGAAGCTCGTGTTCGAAATGAACCAGTCCCTGGATGGCTACGTCGACCACCAGGCGTTCGGGCCTCCCGATCCGTCGCTCTTTCGTCACTTCACGGAGCGGGTGCGCGATTTGGCGGGCATGGTGTACGGCCGCAGCATGTACGAGGTCATGCGCTACTGGGACGACGACCGCCCGGGTTGGGACGCGGCGGGACGCGACTACGCGGCGGCATGGCGGAGCCAGCCGAAGTGGGTCGTGTCGCGCACGTTGAAGTCGGTCGGCCCGAACGCCACCCTGGTCGCCGATGACATCGAGGCGGCGTTGCGGAAACTGAAGGGCGAACTCGACGGGGAGATCGAAGTCGCCGGGCCGGGCCTGGCGCACAGCCTGGCCGACCTTGGCCTCATCGACGAGTATCGGATCTACCTCCACCCCGTCGTGCTTGGCCGCGGCAAGCCGTTCTTCGCGGGTCCGCGGTCGCGGCTGCGCCTCATGGCCAGCGATGTGATCGTCAAGGACGTGATCAGGTTGACCTACGTTCCTGCCTGATGGCGTGATGCGACCGACGGACGGCGTCGGTGCATCAGGTTCGAACTGGATTGGAGGCGGACGCTCACCATCACCTTTCGGTCGAAGAATGTTTTGTGGCACGGCGGGCCTTCGGCACAAGCATCGCAAACAAGTACAGCACAGCCACCTGGAAAGCACCGAAAGCACTAAGCGCGACAGTGTCACCGAATCGCCACCTAACGAAAGAGTCCGCCCATTCGAAAAGAGATGCTCCTGCGTGGGATGTCGGTAACGACACTACATACAAGATCAACTCGGGAGCAGTTGGGAGCTCGCGCGCTTCGTGCAGCGACGCCAAGACAGCGCACCATGACCAAAGGATCAGGATGCCTATGACGGCACCGTAAGTCAGAGCCAATCTGCGCAGAAAATTTCTCATCACCACTCGCCTCAATCCTTGTTCGCCATTGTGGTCACGAGCGCCCGATTCGGGTGAAGGCAGACATGATGAACCGGCCGACACACGCCTGCAGCATGCCGCAGGCGTGTCGCGACAAGCGTCACCGTGCCCCGTCGGCCACGCAGGGTTGCGGCACGCCAGCCGGCGACGCATCCGCTGCCCAGGCCGCCGCTGCCAGCGTCAGCTTGCCTTCGCCCTGGAACGACGTCGCCGAATGCCCCAGCTGCAACTGGTAGTCGCCGGCCGGTTGCTGCCAGCGCTGGCTCTTGCCGTCGAAGTCCACCAGCAGGCGCGGGTCGGCGTTGACCGTGAGGTGCGCGGACTGGCCGGGCTTCAGGCTGACGCGGCACCAGCCGGCCAGTCGCCGCACCCGGTTGGAACCGGGCAGGGTCACGTAGAGCTGCGGCACGTCCACGCCCGCGCGCGCGCCGCGGTTGGTGACGGTGAACGAGGCGGTGACCTTGCCGTTCGCCACGTGCGGCACGAAACCGCTGTAGTCGAAGTGCGTGTAGGTGAGCCCGTAGCCGAACGGGAACAGCGGTTCGAGCTGCTTGCGCTGGTACCAGCGATAGCCCACGTCGGCGCCTTCGATGTTGTAGTCCACGTCCTGCGCCGGCTGACCTTGCGGCGGCAGGCCGATGGCGGCGAGGCCTGCGCCGGGGATGGTCGGGCGCGGCAGTTGCGATTCGTCGCGCGGCCAGCTCACCGGCAGGCGGCCGGAGGGATCGACTTCGCCGTACAGCAGCCGCGCGATGGCCTCGCCACCGGCCGCGCCGGGATACCACGCTTCCAGCACCGCGCCCACCCGGTCGAGCCACGGCATCGCGACCGGGCCGTTGTTCTCCAGCACCACGATGGTGTGCGGGTTGGCCTTGGCCACGGCTTCCACCAGCGCGTCCTGGTTGCCCGGCAGGGCGAGGTGCGGCACGTCGAAACTTTCCGCCGCCCACTGTTCGACGAACACCACGGCCACCTTGGCCTGCGCGGCCAGCTTCGCGGCGGCGGCGATGTCCTCGCCGCTGGCATAGCTCACCGTGCCGTGCGCGCGTTGCCGGATGGCGGCCAGCGGTGCGGACGGCTGGTAGATGCGCGGCCCCGGCCACTCCGTGGGCGCAAGGCCGGGCACCGCGTTGCCCTGCGGCGACTGCACCGCCGAGGAACCGCCGCCGGTCAGCACGCCCTTGTCGGCATGGCCGCCGATCACCGCCACGGACTGCGCGGCGGACAGCGGCAGCAGCGCATCCTGGTTGCGCAGCAGCACCGCGCCGGCTTCCTCGGCGCGCTGCGCCACCTTGTGGTCGGCGGCGAAGTCGATGGGCGCCTGGTTGGCCGGATGGTCCATCACGCCGGCCGCGAACAGGCTGCGCAGGATGCGCCGCGCCATGTCGTCGATGCGCGACTGCGGCACCTCGCCTGACGCGACCGCGGCGCGCAGCGGCTGGTCGAAGTACACCTCCTTGTCGAAGGTCTCGCCGGCCGATTCCTGGTCCAGCCCGGCCAGCGCGGATTTCGCGGCGCTGTGCACCGCGCCCCAGTCCGACATCACGAAGCCGGGGTAGTGCCAGTCGTGCTTCAGCACCTGGTTGAGCAGCCAGTCGTCCTCGCAGGCATAGACTGCGTTGATGCGGTTGTAGGAGCACATCACCGAGCCGGGCTTGCCGGTGGCGATGGCGATCTCGAACGCAAGCAGGTCGGACTCGCGCGCGGCGGCGCGGTCGATGTTCGCGCTCAGCGTGGTGCGGTCGGTTTCCAGGTCGTTGAGCGCGTAGTGCTTGATGGTGGAGACGAGGTGCTGGCTCTGGATGCCGGCGATGGCGTTGCCGGCGATCAGGCCGGCCAGCAGCGGGTCTTCGCCCGCGTATTCGAAATTGCGGCCGTTGCGCGGGTCGCGCACCAGGTCCACGCCGCCGGCCAGCATCACGTTGAAGCCGCGGCGGTGCGCTTCGCTGCCTATCATCGCGCCGCCGGCCCAGGCGATCGCCGGATCGAAACTGGCCGCGGTGGCCAGCCCCGAGGGCAGGGCGGTGGCGCCGAGCTTGTGCGGCTTGGCCACGCCCAGGCCCGCGTCGCTTTCCTGGATGGCCGGCAAGCCCAGCCGCGCGATCGCCGGGCCGTAGCCGGCGGAACCCAGCGCGCCCGGCGCCATGACGTGGCCGTTCTCGGTGTCGCCGAAGTCGACGCGGATCAGGCGGAACTTCTCGTCCTGCGTCATCGCCTTCAGCACCAGCTCGGCGCGCTGGTCCGGCGACAGCTTCGGGTTCATCCACGGGCGTGCATCGCCGCTCGCGTTCGCGGTTGCGCAGGTCCCTCCGAATGCCAGCAGGGCGGTGCCGATCAAGGAAGCAATGCGGGTCTTGTGAAGTGCCATGACGTTCCCTTCGTTTTTGCGGAACAGGTTGGAAGCATGCTCATCGCGGGTGCCGGATGGCAAGCGCGCGATTCGGCAGGTAGGGGTTGCGGTTCGACGCGGCGATCACCGCCCATGCCGTCGCGGCGAGGCATGGCCGGTGGTAGTACCAGGCGTACAACGCCACGACGCGCGGCTGGGGCGTGGCGTACAGGAACCCGCCCGGCGAGGACTGTTGCGCGATCGATGCGAACAGCGGGTCGGCCCTGGCCTCGTCGCCGACCCATCGCCGGGCGAGCGCGGCTTGTGCGGTGCCTTCCGTCCACATGCCGTCACGGGCGTCGGTGAAGGCGAAGCCGCCCTTGACCGCATGCATGCGCTCGACCCAGTCCAGTGCATGCCGCCAGGCCTTCGGCGCGTCCGGCAGGAGCTGCGCCCAGAGCTGCACGTCGAGCGCGGACGGCGAGCGCAGCGGCGTCGTGCCGTCGCCCTCGGTGCCCGTCCAGAAATGCTCGCTTGCGGTATCCCATTGCAGCGCGACGAAATCGCGGGCGCGCCTTGCCTGCGCGTTCCAGTCGCCACCGGGCGCGGAGATCCGGGTCAGCCACGCGAACATCGCGGCAAGGTCGATGTTGTGCTCGGTTGATTTCCACGACGCCTTGCGCGGCACCAGCAGGTAGGACTCGATGCCGCCATGGAAGCCGGCCGCGCCATGCGCGTCCGATGCATGGGCGACGACCCAGTCGGCGAGATGCACGGCGGCATCGCGCCAGCGCGTCTCGCCGGTGGCGTCATGCAGCGCCAGCAGCGCCAGTGCGGTCCATGCGACGTTCCCGCACGACGTGCCGTCCTGGTACGCGCCGGAATACTCGTGCGCGGCATCGACCCATTGCTTCCGCTGCGCATCCCGCCAACCGTTCGGCAACGGCTTGTCGCCTTCGACGACGCCGGCGCGATACGCATCGCGCAGACGCGTGTCGTGCATGGCCGCGCGCCGCAATGCCTCGCCGATGCGCTCCGCCTGTGGCCGCCTGCCGCACGCGAGCAGGGCGATGACGGCGAGCGCATTGTCGTAGGTGAATGCCGCCGAGTGCAGCGGCGGCAGGGCGGGTGCGCCTTGCCCGCGCCGGCTGTCGTAGCTGCGCAGCAGCACCGGGGCGTTCCCCGGCGCTGCATCGACGCGCGAGGCGATGGCGTTGCAGCCCGCATGGGCGATGGCTTCGATGCGGGGCGCCGCGGAAGCCGCGGTTGTCGTTGCCGCTGCATGCACTGGCGATGCCGCGCACGCGATGGACAGCAGGCAGGCGAACAAGGCCGCCATTCCCGCCTTCGCGGGAATGGCGGCAATCGGGGAGATCGTCGAGCTGCCATTCCATGCCGCCATGGCACGTGGTCCGGCATGCGCCATGGCGGGAGCCTGTTGCACGCGTCTGGTCAGAAGTCCGCGCGCAGGCTGAGGTTGTAGCGGGTGTCGTCGCGGAAGAAGCCCTTGGGCACGGTGGTGCCGTTGGTGTCGATGATTTCGCGGCTCTTGAACGTCGAGTTCAACAGGTTGGCCACCTGCAGCGCCACCTTGACGTGGTCGTTGAGCGAGTAGATCAGCGAACCGTCCAGCCGGCCCTGGGAGGCGGCCATGACCGGCAGGAAGGGATAATCCGCCTCCTGGCCCGTGATGAGGAACTGCGAGCGCCAGTTCCACGCCAGGCGTGCCGACAGCGGGCCTTTTTCGTAATACGCGGTGAAGTTGAAGGTATCGCGGGACAGTTCGCCTGGTGGCAGCTTGAGCTGGTTGACGCACTGCGTGGCCGGCAGATACGTGGCGGGGCAGTAGTTGACCACGCCGAAGGCCAGTCCATGCGGCTTGATGTAGGTGTAGTTGGTCTGCACGCCGAAGCCGGACAGCCAACCAGGCAGGAAATCGAATTTCTGCTGGTAGGCCAGTTCCGCCCCGCCCACGCTGCCCTTCTGGTTGAGGTTGGCCAGGCCCGCCGTGTACTGCTCCGGATAGGTCACGCCGTTGTTCGTCACCGTGGTGTTCACCACGTTGGTGATGTACTGGATGGTGTGGTTCAACTGCTTCCAGAACAGCATGCCGGTCAGCGAACCGGCGTTGCCGAAATACCACTCCTGACTCAGGTCGAAATTGTGCGCAGTGATGGGCCTGAGGTAGGGGTTCGTGCCGTTATAGCCGTTGCCCACCGTGGGCTCGGTGCTGCCATTGGTGCCGTAAGGCAGCAGCCCGCTGATCGACTGGCCCGCCTCCAGCTGGTTGAGCGCCGGTCGGAAGATCGACTCGGAGAATGCGAAACGGGTGATGAGGTCGTCCGTCCAGCCGATCGCCAGATTGAAGCTGGGCAGCCAGTTGCCGTAGCCGCTGCTGGCCGTTATCGGACTGTACCCGCC
>Ga0209026_1000544_pt1 | contig 25922 bp, 13 predicted proteins | sample AraplaCL_Col_mCL_FD_184262 | JGI IMG/M metagenome (GOLD analysis project Ga0209026, IMG submission 184262) | Arabidopsis root microbial communities from the University of North Carolina, USA - plate scrape CL_Col_mCL (SPAdes) (version 2) | ecosystem: Host-associated > Plants > Roots >... | reverse complement strand
GTAGGCCAGCCGTTCGGCGGGGAAGCCGGGATCGAGCGGTACGTAGCCGGCGCCGGCCTTGAGCGTGCCGAGCAGGGCGGCGAGCATGGCGGGGCCGCGTTCGAGCGCGAGGCCGACGAGATCGCCGGGGCGGACGCCGTGCGCGATCAGGCCATGGGCGATGCGGTTGGCCTGCTCGTCCAGCGCGCGATAGCTCAGTGTCTCGTCGCCGCAGCGGAGCGCCGGGCGCTCCGGTGAGGCAGACGCCTGGCGTTCGAAGGCGCCGTGCATGGTGTCCGCGGCATCGTCCCAGGTCCGCGGCGGCGGTTGCAGCGCCGCCAGCTCGCGCTGCGTCGCCGCGTCGACCAGCGGCAGCGCACCCAGCGCGCAGCCGGGCTGGGTCACCGCGGCGCGCAGCAAGGTCTCGTAGGCGCGCAGCCAGCGGCGCACGGTGGCGGTGTCGAACAGGCCGGCGTTGTACTGGCATTCCAGGCGCAGGCCGCCGCGCTCCTGCACCGCGTTGACGAACAACTCGAAGTTCTCGAAACACCGCGGCACGCTGGCGAAATCCAGGCGCAGGCCCGGGAAGGCTTCGCCTTCCTGTTCCAGTGCCTGGTCGATGTTGAACAGCACGCTGACCAGCGGCAGGCGCGCCGGATCGCGCGCGATGTCCAGTTGCTGCAGCAGGCTGCCGAAGGTGCAGCGCTGGTGTTCCAGCGCGTCGAGCAGTTCGCCGCTCGCTGCGGCCAGCATCCGCGAGAACGGCAGCGCCGGATCGGCACCGCAACGCAGCGGCAGCAGGTGCACGCCGTGGCCGACCAGCTGGCCCAGGCCCTCGTTCGCCTGCGCCGCGGCGGGGATGCCGAGCACCACCTCGTCCTGCCCGGCCAGCCGACCGAGCAGGCCCGCGAAGCTGCCGAGCAGGGCGGCGAACAGGCTTGCGCCGTGGCGCGCCGCCAGCAGGCGCAAGGCACCGACCAGTCCGGCATCGAGTGGATGATCCTCGCGGCCGGAAGCGAAGCCGCGCCGCGGCGGCCGCGGGCGGTCGCCCGGCAGATCCAGCGCCGGTGCGGGATGCGCGTGATGGGCCACCCACCAGGCCTCGTCGGCAGCGTTGGCGTGGCGGTCCGCCGGCCCGGCGCACTGCAGGGCGTAGTCCGCGAACGAGGGCGCCGCCGGCAACGCCGCGCCGCCGGCGCCGCTGCGCTGCCCGTACAGCGCGCCCAGTTCGCGCACGATCACCCACCACGACCAGCCGTCGCAGACCAGGTGGTGCGCGCTCAGCAGCAGCACATGCTCGCGTTCACCCAGGCACAGCAGTTCGGCGCGGAACAGCGGGCCGGTCTCCAGCTCGAACGGGGCCAGCACGGTTTGCGCGCGATGCTGTTCCAGCGCGGCGGCGCGTGCGGGCGCATCGAGTGCGTCCAGTTCGGTCTGCCGTACCGCGAGCGTGGCGCTGCCGGCCACGCAGAAGGTCTCGCCGTCCGGGCCGAAGCTGGCGCGCAGCGCGTCATGACGATCGACCAGCGCCTGCAGCGCGTCGAGCAGGGCCGCGCGGTCGAGTACACCGTGCAGCGTGAGCGCCACCGCCTCGTTGTAGGCCAGCGAAGCCTCCTCGCCCAGCTTCGCGGCCAGCCAGATCTCGCGCTGCGCCTCGGTGCTGGGCACCACGCGTTCCAGCGCAGGGCTGGCGAACGGGTCGTAATCGACGGCCGTGAGGCCGGTGTGCGCGTCCATGGGCGTGTTCATGACTCCACCTTGAGGTACTTGCCGGGCTGCGCGGGGTTCGGCACGAACCAGCACGGCCGGCCGTCGGGTTCGCGGCCGAGCCGCGCGCCGGGCAGCGGTGGCCTGGCGGCGTCCATCACCGTCTGCGCCGCGGGGACGTTGCGCGGCAGGAAGCCGGCTTCCTGCAGTTCCAGCACCGATGCCTTGTACGCCTCGGTGATCTGGCGGAAATCCGCCTCGTCGTGCGCGCTGGTGAAGAAGCAGGGGAAGTTGTCGAGGATGTGCACGCCGCGGCTGCGCATCATCGCGAACAGCAGGTCCTGCAGCGGCTGGTCTTCGAGGAACTGGGTGCGCCACAGCGAGGCGAACTGCTTGATCGCGATCGGCGCGCCCACTTCCACGAAGAAGCCGTTGAGTTCGTCGGCCATCGCCGCGGTACGCGCGTTGAGCCGTTCCTGCAGCGCGGGGCCTGCGTGCTTCAGGTGCTCCAACACGGCCTTCGCCGCGGCCAGTGCGAGCGGGTGGCGCACGAAGGTGCCGGCGAAATAGGTGACGCCCACGGTGGGCACCGAGTCGTCGCCGTACTGCCACTGGCCGCCGTCCAGCGCGTCCATGTATGCGCGCCGGCCCGCGATCGCGCCGATCGGGTAGCCGCCACCGATCACTTTGCCGTAGGTGGCGAGGTCGGCGTGGATGTCGAACAGCGCCTGGGTGCCGCCCGGGTGGCAGCGAAAGCCGGTGACGATCTCGTCGAAGATGCACAGCGCGCCGCTGGCTTCGGTGATCGCGCGCACTTCGCGCAGGAACTCCACCGGGCGGAAATCCGGACGCCGGCTCTGCACCGGCTCGATCAGCACCGCGGCCAGCTCGTGCGCGCGCTCGCGGATGATCTGCAGCGACTCCGGCGTGCCGTAGTCGAGCACCAGCACGTGCTCGGCGGTGTTGCGCAGGATGCCCGGCGCGGCCGGCACCGCGCGCAGCTTCTTCGTGCCGCGCACGATCACTTCGTCGTTGATGCCGTGGTAGGAGCCGGTGAACAGCGCCACGGTCTCGCGCCCGGTCACCGTGCGTGCGATGCGCAGCGCGCCAAGCACCGCCTCCGAGCCGGTGTTGCACAGTGCCGCGCGCTCATGCCCGGTGACTTCGCACAACAGCTTCGCCACCTCGCCGGCCAGCGGGTGCTGCGGGCCGATCTCGTAGCCCAGCTCCAGTTGCCTGCGGATGGCGTCGAGCACGAAATCCGGTTGCCAGCCGAACAGGCTCATGCCGAAGCCGTTCAGCGCGTCGACGTATTCGTTGCCGTCCAGGTCCCACAGGTGCGCGCCCTTGGAGCGCTCGACCACCAGCGGGTAGGCGATCTCCTTGGTCAGTGGGCGGAAGCCGCTGACCACGCGCGGGTCGGCCATGTGCGGGCGATGCGCTTCGGTGTATGCCTTCGATTTGCCCGTGCGCGCCACGTAGCGCTCGACGAAGCGATCCAGCCGGCCCTGCTGGCGCGGCGACAGCTCGGCCTTGCCGGTGTCGATGCGCGCGATCGCACCGAAGGCCTTCTTCACGTCGTAGCGGGTGTGCGCCAGCGCCGTTTCCTCGTCGCTGGCGGCAGCAGCGGCGACCGGGGCCGGCATGGGCGCGGACACGGGCATCGGCACCGGTGCGGCAAGCGGCGCGACGGCCGTACCGTTGAGCAGGGCGAGCTGCTGCGCCATCAGCTGCATCTGCTGCGCGATCACCTGCTGCACGTAGCCGTCCGGCATCGCGGTCGCGGGCAGCGACGACAACTGCGCGACCGGTGGCTGCTGCGGGATCGGTGCGGGAGCGGTCGCCGTTTCGGGCGGCAGCTGCGCGTCGAGCAGCGCGGCCAGCTGCGCGAAGCTCGCGGCTTCGCCCATCAGCTGGCGGAAGCTCACCGGCACGGCGAAGGCCTTGGAGAGGTGCAGCGCCACCTGGGTCAGCATCAGGCTGTCCAGGCCCAGCTCGATGAAGTGGCTGGACGGGTCGGCTTCGGCGAGGTCGAGGCCGGAGATTTCCTCGAACGCCGCCTTCAGCTGGCCGATCAGGCGGGGCCGGCGATCCATGGGCGATGCGGACGGACTGGACATGGGCGTTCCTTCGGAAGACGGCGGCGGTGTGGCGGCCGCTGCGGGTACGGGTGCCCGCGATGCCGGCGCGGCCTCGACCCAGTGGCGCTGGCGTTCGAACGGATAGGTCGGCAGTACGAGGCGATGGCGCCGAGCACGGCGGTCGAGCGCCGCCGGATCGATCGCGATGCCGCGGCACCACGCCTCGCCGGCCGCGGCGAGCAGGCTGGCATGTTCGGTCGCGGGCGCATCGGCCAGCGAGGCGAGCGCGTCGACGGCGCCGCGCGCCGCACCGAGCTGCTGGCGCGCCAGCGTGCCCAGCACCGCGCGCGGGCCGACTTCGAGCAGCACTCGCGCCGGCGCGTCGAGCAACGTCCGCAGCGCGGGCGCGAAACGCACCGGCTCGCGCAACTGTCGGGCCCAGTAGTCCGGCGAAATGGCCTCGGCGGCGGCCAGCGGTTCGCCGGTCACGCTGGACACGATGGCCAACAGCGGCTCGCGGCGTTCGGCGGCCGCGACCGCGGCGCGGAACGGCTCCACCGCCGCGTCCATCATCGACGAATGGAACGCGTGCGAAGTGCGCAGCGGGCGGCAGGCGATGCCTTCGCGTTCGAGTTCGGCCTGGAAGGGCGCGATCGCGGGCGTGGGTCCGGCAACCACGCAGGCACCCGGCGCATTCTCCGCGGCCAGCGCAAGCTCCGCCGGCAACCGCTCGCCCAGCGCCGCGGCAGCCAGCCGCACCGACAGCATCGCGCCGGCCGGTTGCGCCTGCATCAGCTGGCCGCGCCGCGCCACCAGCCGCGCCGCGTCGGCCGGCGCGAACACGCCGGCCAGGGTCGCCGCGGCGAATTCGCCCACGCTGTGGCCGAGCATCGCGGCGGGCGCGACGCCCAGGCTCATCCACCAGCGCGCCAGCGCGTATTCCAGCGCGAACGTGGCCGGTTGCATCACCGCGGTCGGCAGCAAGGCCTCGGCATCGTCGGCGAAGCAGCGTTCGCGCAGGTCGAAACCGAAGTCGTCGCCCAGCGCGTCGGCGCACTCATCGAAGGCGGCGCGGAACACCGGCTCGCGGCGATGCAGCTCGCGCCCCATGCCGGGGTATTGCGCGCCCTGACCGGGGAACAGGAACACCACGTCGGGCGACTGTGACGCGCGGCCGCGCGCGGCCGCGGCCTGTATACGCAGCCTGGCGACTGCGTCGACGACATCCTCGGCGACCAGCGCGAGGCGCTGGCCGAACGCCTTGCGGCCCACCGCGAGCGTCCACGCCGCGTCGGCGAGGTTCAGCGCGGGATGCGCGTCGAAGTGATCGGCCAGGCGCGTCGCCATCACCGCCAGTGCACCCGGCGTGCGTGCCGACAGCCGCAGCAGCTGCGGACCCCCGGCAGGCATCGAAGCCTCCCGCGTCGGCGCTTCCTCCATCACCACGTGCGCGTTGGTGCCGCCCACGCCGAAGGAACTCACGCCCGCGCGGCGTGGCGTGGCGCCGGCCTCCCAGTCGTGCAGCGTGTCGTTGACCACGAACGGCGAGGCGGCGAAATCGATCGCGGGATTCGGCGCGCGGAAATGCAGGCTCGGCGGCAGCTTCCGCTCGGCCAGCGCGAACGCGGTCTTGATCACCCCGGCGGCGCCGGCGGCGATGGTGAGGTGGCCGACATTGCTCTTGACCGAGCCGATGCGACAGAACCCGGTCTCGGCGGTGTGCCGGCGGAACGCGCGGGTCAGCCCCTCGATCTCGATCGGGTCGCCGACCGGCGTGGCCGTGCCGTGTGCCTCGACATAGGACAGGCTGCGCGCATCGACCCCGGCCGCGTCCAGCGCCATTGCGATCACCGCGGCCTGGCCGTCGCTGCTCGGCGCGGTGAAGCTGGCCTTGGTGGCGCCGTCGTTGTTCACTGCGCCGCCGCGGATCAGCGCGATCACCGGATCGCCGTCGGCCTGCGCGTCGGCGAGCCGCTTCAGCAGCAGCACCGCGGCGCCGTCGCTGAACACCGTGCCGCCGGCGTCGGCGTCGAACGTGCGCGTGGCGCCGTCCGGCGACAGCATCGCACCGGCCTGGTGCAGGTAGCCGCTGCGCGGCGGACAGGTGATCGCCACGCCGCCCGCCAGCGCCATGTCGCAATGGCCGCCGCGCAGCGCGTCGACGGCCTGGCAGATCGCCACCAGCGAGGTCGAGCAGGCGGTATGCACGCTGACCGCCGGGCCGGTGAGGTCGAGCTTGTGGGCGACGCGCGTGGCGATGAAGTCCTTCTCGTTGCCGAGCATCACCTGGAACGCGCCAACCTTGTCGACCAGCTCGGGATGCGCGGCGACGTGGTGCTGGCCGTAAGTCGCGTTGAACATGCCGGCCCACACGCCGACCAGGCCGTCGTGCGCGCCCGGTGCGTGGCCGCCGCGTTCCAGGCATTCCCAGCACAGTTCGAGGAACACGCGCTGCTGCGGGTCCATCAGCTCGGCTTCGCGCGGCGCGATGCCGAAGAACGCCGCATCGAACAGCTCGACGCCATCGATCAGGCCGCGTGCGCGCACGTAGGCCGGGTCGTTGCGCTGTGCGTCGGGCACGGCGGGGTCGAGTCCGTCGGCGGCGAAGTGCGTGATCGTGTCGCGCCCGTCGCAGAGGTTGCGCCAGAACGTCTCCACGTCGCCGGCGCCGGGGAAGCGCCCGGCCATCGCGACGATCGCGATCGGTTCGTCGCGGCCGGCCTCGCGCCGCCGCGCCAGCCGTGCCGCGTCGAAGCCGCTCGCGGCGCCACCCAGCGCCGCGGCCAGCGCGGCCGGGGTCGGATCCTGGAAGAAGCGCGTGACGGGCAGCGTGCCGAGCCCGGCGCGGCGCAGCCGTTCCAGCGCATGCACGGCCAGCAGCGAGTTGCCGCCGAGCAGGAAGAAGTTGTCGTGGCGGCCGACGCGGTCGAGCTCCAGCGCCTCGGCGAGCACCGCGCAGACACGCCGCTCGGTCTCGCCCTGTGGCGCCATGTAGTCGCCCGCATGCTCCGGCCGGCCGCGTCCCGGCGACGGCAGCGCGCGGCGATCGAGCTTGCCGTTCCCGGTCAGCGGCAGGTGATCCAGGTCGACGATCGCCGCGGGCAGCATGTAGTCCGGCAGCGTCGTCGCCAAGTGCGTGCGCAGCTCCCCATGCGTCGCGGGCGTCTGCGAGGGCACGCGATACGCGACCAGGCGCGCGCCGGTGCCCGCATCGTCGCGCGCGATCACCGCGCAGGCGCGCACGCCGGGATGGCGCATCAGCGCGCTTTCGATCTCGCCGGTCTCGATGCGGAAGCCGCGGATCTTCACCTGGGTGTCGATGCGCCCCAGGTATTCGATGTCGCCGTCGGGCAGGCGGCGCGCGAGGTCGCCGGTGCGGTACAGGCGGTGCGGGGCGCCGTCCGCGTCGGTCCAGTCGATGAAGCGCTGCGCGGTCAGCTCGGCGCGGTTGAGGTAGCCGCGCGCGACACCGGCGCCGCCGACGTACATCTCGCCCTCGCTGCCGATCGCCACCGGCTGGCGCTGCTCGTCGAGCACGTGCAGCGTCAGGTCCGGCAGCGGCTGGCCGATCACGCTGCCGACGCCGCGTTCGACGTCCGCGTCGCCGATCGGCCGCCAGGTGACGTGCACGGTGGTCTCGGTGATGCCGTACATGTTGACCAGCCGCGGACGCTGGTCGCCGTGGCGCGCGAACCACGGGCGCAGCATCTGCAGTTCCAGCGCCTCGCCGCCGAAGATCACCCAGCGCAGCGCCAATTGCTCCGGCGCGGTGCCGGAGGACGCATCGGCCTGGATCAGCGCGCGGAACGCCGACGGCGTCTGGTTCAGCACCGTCACCCGCTCGCGCACGAGCAGCGCATGCAAGGCTTCCGGCGAACGGCTGGTGGCGGGCGGCACCACGACGAGGCGACCGCCGTAGAGCAGCGCGCCCCAGATCTCCCACACCGAGAAGTCGAACGCATGCGAGTGGAAGAACGTCCACACGTCGTCGGCGCCGAAGTGGTAGATCGCTTCCGTCGCGCCGAACAGGCGCACCACGTTGGCCTGGGTCACCAGGCAGCCCTTGGGCTGGCCGGTCGAGCCCGAGGTGTAGATCACGTAGGCAAGCTCGTCCGGCGCCGCGGCCCATTCGGGATCGCCGTCGGGCTCGGCGGCGAACGTCGGCCAGTCCGCATCCAGGCACAGCGTGGTGCCGGCGTGCCCGGGCAGCTGCGCGCGGGCGGCCGCCGAGGTCAGCACGATGCGCGCGCCGGCATCGGTCAGCATGAATTCCATCCGCTCTCGCGGGTAGGCCAGGTCGATCGGCAGGTAGGCGCCGCCGGCCTTGAGGATGCCGAGCAGGCCGACGACGAGATCGAGCGAGCGCTCCAGTGCGAGGCCGACCAGCGCTTCGGGACCCACGCCGAGCCGCCGCAGGTGACGGGCCACCTGGTTCGCGCGCCGGTTCAACTCGGCATAGCTCAGCGTGCGGCCTTCGCACGACAGCGCGATCGCATCTGGCCGCTGCGCGGCCTGCTGCTCGAACCGGCGGGTCAGTGTCGGTGTCGTGTCGAACACGGCTGGCTGGTGCGGGCGCATCGGCATGCCCTCAGTTGCGCAGCGCATGTGCGTAGGGCGCGTTGTCGGCCAGTACCGTCTTGCCGATCGCGCGGCGCAGCGCCTGCTTGGTCGCGAGCAGACCGCGGCTGCCGGCGTGCAGGGCCGCGTCGAGCAGGGGCTGCGCGCCGACGGGCGGCAGCTCGATGCCACGCTCGCGCAGGCGCTGGTGCACGCGATGCAGGATGGCGTTGCGCCGCGTCGAGTCGGTGTAGAACGTCAGGCTGATCGTGACCGAAGGCTCGTCGCCGTTCTCCACCAGGTGCGGGCTGGTGGATGGCATGTAGGCGCCGTCGCCCGGTTCGAGATGGAACACCCGCGCCCGCGCGCGCAGCGACTCGTCCCAGCGCAGCAGGTCGCGCCGGTGCGTGGCATGGAACAGGTCGCGCGCCAGCTCGCTGGCGGCCACGGTATCGTGCGGATCCCACACGTACAGCGTCTTGCGCCCGCGCACCTGCAGGATGAAGCCGTGCTCGGTGTCGAAGTGGTATGGTGTGACCGTGTTCGGCGAGGTGACGAAGATCCAGCCGCCGCGGTAGCACATGCCCGGGTCGCGGCGCACGATGCCGGGCGCGAGGCCGTCGAACACCTCGTCGACCAGGCCGCGGTAGAGCGGATCGGTCTGCACGTTCAGCAGCGACATCCACGCCTTCGCTTCGGCGATGCCGGCCAGGGTGGCCACCGTGCCCGCGCGATTGGGGTGCATCCGCGGAGCGCTGTTGAACGGCGTGCCGGCGGCGGCATCGTTGCTGTGCGTGCGCACGCAGCCGCGCGCGTCGAGGCGCCGGCCCAGTTCCACCAGCGCGTCCATCTGCAGCAGCGGGTGCTGCATCAGTTGATGGCGCACCGGGGTGATCGCCCACGGATCGAACGCATCCCAGTCGATCTGCACCAGTCCGGACTGCGGGCTCATGGACGTTCCCTCGTCGTGTAGACGGCGACATGGCGATCTCGCCTTGTGCGAATGGCGGGCGTTGCGCAGAATGCCGGCGCGGAAGCAAGGGGGGCGCACAGATGGGGACGTCCGACATCGTCTTCGATGATCGCTACGAGACGGTCGAGGGCCACCTCGAACGGGATCGCGACACCGTGGTCGGCATCTGGCGCGGCCATGTCGGCTGGCAGGATCAGCTCGAACGGATGTACGACGTCTTCTATCTGCGCTGCCCGTTCGGGCAGCCGCGGCTGTGGCTGCTGCGCCATCGCCCCAGCGGCGACATCGTCGGCACCATCGGCGTCGGGCCGCGCCCCATGCTCTGGCGCGGGCGCGAGTTGCTGATCGGTTGCGCCAGCCATTTCGCCGTGTTGCCCGGGCACCGCTCGCTCAAGCCGGCCATCGGGCTGGCTCGCCACATGACGACCGCCAGCCTGGAGCATTTTCCATTCGTTTACGGCATGACCAACGCCCGGGGCGGCGCAGTCTGCAAGCGCGCCGCCTTCGTCGTGGCCGGCCAGTTGCTCCGGCACGTCAAGCCGCTTCGCTATCGCAGCTTCGTGCCGCGCGTACTGCCCGGCCCGCTCGGCCGTGCCGGCGGCGCAGTGCTGGACGGGCTGCTCGCCGCCGGCCACCGGCTGCAAGGGGCGGCCCGGCGCTCCGCGCTGCACGCGACCTGGACGGATCGCGTCGACCCGCGCATGCAGACGTTGTGGGAACAGTCCGAGCACGGCGACGTCCTCACCACGGTACGCACCACCGCCATGCTCGAATGGCGCTTCCTCGACCTGCCGGCGATTCGTCGCCGCTTCCTGCTGGTCGCCCCGGCGTCGGGCGCGCCGTTGCTGGCGTGGTTCGCCTGCGAGACCAACGTGCGCGCACCCGGGCTCATGACCGTGACCGACGCCTGGTTCGCCGGCGGCGTGCGCACGGCCGACCGCCGTGCGATCCGCGAGCTGTGCCGGATGGGCTACGCAGACGGCTACGACGCGATCGAGCTGCGCCTGACCGCTGCCAAACCCGTGCTCGATGCGTGGCACGCCGAGGGTTTCGTCACGCGCGGCCGGCAGCCGTTCTTCGTGCACGGCATGGACGCACGCCGCGACGGTGACGTCGGCATCGGCCTGCACATCACCGACATCGAGCAGGATGGTTGAAGGGCGCTTGCACACGGCCGGCATCTCCACCGCTGCACTCATCCCGTATACGGCCTGGGATAGCCGGATACCGGCCGGTTGGACACCGGTGGCGGCCGCAGTGTCGGCTGCTGCACGCTGCCGCCGCTCACCGTGAAGCTGAGTACGCCGTGCACGCTGCTCATGGTGGAGCCGCCCGGAGTCACCGTGATGGTCTGCTGGTTGCCGTTGGTCGCGACGTTCACGGTGTAGCCGGTCGACGGCGCCAGGTCGGTGATCACGTGCAGCGCGGCGAGGTTGTCGACGGTGTAGCCGATCGTGCCGCTCAGCGGCGTGCCGGCCGCACCCGTGCTGCTGACCACCACCGCACTGCCGTCCGATGCCGCCAGCTGCACGCCGAGGATGCCGCCCTGGGCGACGATCACCGGCTTCGCGCCGGCCACCGTGGATGACGCGGTGGACAGGTCGAACACGGTCAGCCATTGCTGGCTGGCGCCCGCGACCGGCGAGCGCACCTGCACCTGCCATGCCTTGGTCGGGTTGCTGGACGGATACATCGCCGTGGTGGACAGCGTGGCGTTCTGCGGCAGCACGGTGGTCATCGCGCCGGCGTAGCTGCCGCCATAGGTGACGTCGAGGCGGTTGCCGCCGGTACTGGTGGTGCTGGAGGCCGGATTCGCCGGGAAATGCCAGGCCAGGTACTGGTCGTAGCTCGCGCTGCCCGCCGTGGTGCGGTCGTAGACCACGAAGCGGTTGGGCCGCACGTACACGATCTCGCGCGACCAGTTGGTCACGGCCGGCCCGGCGGCGAAGCTGCGGTACATGTCCTGCAGACCGGTCGCCAGCACGTAGACGTAGCTGCTGCCGTCCTCGAATGCGGCCACCTTGGTGCTGGCCTGGTTGCTTTCGGTGGTGCTGGCGAACTGGCCGTACTGCTCGGCCGGCGCGCCGTTGCTCAGGTTGCGCACGTAGAAGATGTTGTAGATCTGGCGGTTGCCCGAGTAGACGTTGCCGCTGCTGAAGCTGCCGTAGTTGTCGTTGTAGACCAGGTTCTCGTCGGCGGTGCCGTTGGGGTTGTGCACCAGCCAGCCGGTGGCATTCAGCAGCAGCGGCGTGCCGCCGCGCACCAGGGTCACGCTGCCCTGGTCGAAGTATTCCTCGCCCTGCCCGGGGTTGTTCGCGTAGGGCGCGGCGCGGAAGGACATCCAGGCGGCACTGTTGCCCCAGTCCGAGCGCGCCGCGACCGCGCCCAGACCCGGCGCGAAATACGACAGCGGCAAGCCGCTCACCGGCGCCGTCGTGCCGGCCGGGTCCAGCGAAAGGAAGCGCAGCCACTCGTCCGCGTAACCGTAGCCGCTGGTGGCCGCGTCCACGTCGGCCAGGTACTGGCGGAAGATCGCGGTGTGCGGCGAGCCCCAGTAGCCGAGCGCGCCGAGCAGTTGCTGGAACAGGCCCACCTGGGTCGTGCCCGGCGGCTGGCTGTCGGAGTTCGAATGGTTGGTGTCGCGGTCATCGAAATAGGTACGCGAGGGCCAGGTGAAGTGCATCGCGTATTCGGCGCTGTCCGTCGGGTAGCTGTACGGTGCGCTGGCGTGCACCAGGTCCTGGCCGGTGGCGGTCTTCACCTCACGCATGGGCAGGGTCATGTTGAGGATGCCCAGCGGCGCGTAGTTGGCGTAACCCTCCGGCCAGCCGCCGCCCAGCAGGTGCAGCTGGTAGTACGGCTGCACGCGCTTGGCGAACTGGTTGTTCAGCCAGTCGTCCCATTCCGCCGGCCCCGAGGGGTTCTCGTCGTAGGTGGCCAGCGCGATGGCGGCCTTGGCGTGGAAGTAGCCCGCGTAGTAGTTGCTCTGCGGATGCGCGTACTCGAAATCGGCGCAGCCGTTCGGCGCCTCCCAGGCGGTGATCCAGGCGTTCGCGGTGGTGTAGACCTGCGTGCGCTGGGTCGGCGTGAGCAGGTCCCAGACCCAGTCGTAGCCCAGGCCCATGCCGACGCCGTAGAAGCGCATGCCGTAGCCGCTGTCGGTGCAGGGCGGCTGGCCCTGGCTGCCGGAGGCGGACATCTTCATCAGGATGTCCACGGCCTTGGCGCCATAGCTGGCGGCCGCCGAGGCGTTGCTGGTCTTGAGCACCTGGTAGCACATGCCCTCGGCCAGCAGCGCGGGCACGTAGTCGCTGCCCTGGTAGCCCTGGCCGAGGTTGGGCAGGTTCGGGTAAGCGTTGCCCGAGGGATATTCGACCGTGCCGCCGATGTAGGAGTCGCACTTGGCCTTCAGCGCCGTCCATTGCGGATTGGAGGAGGTGGCCCGCTGGCGCAGCGCGGCCAGCGTGGTGCCGTCCAGGATCAGGCGCGGATGCGGCGCCAGCGTCACGGCGGCCAGCGCCCGCACCCCGAAGGCGGCCGGCGTGGGCGTGGAAGCGGGTGCGCCGTGCGCAGGCGGCGTCACCCGGGCATCCACCAAGGCCAGCACGTGCGCGGGCTTGCAGGGGGCGACGCCGGCTTCGCAAGGCAGGTCCTGGTGCATCCACGCCAGGCTCTCCGAGGACAGCTGCACGGCGGCGGCGACATCCGGCGTGGCTCGCGCCGCTTGCATCACCGGCGCGGCGGGTGCGGGCTGCTCGGGCGCCTCTGCGACGGGAGTCGGTGCGGGGGAGACGTCTGGTTCCGCTGTCCGGACCGCGGCGGCTGTCGTCGTCGGGCTGGCCGGCAGCGGCGCCACGCGTTCGTTGCGGATGCGCACGATCGCCTGCGCCATCACCACAGCTGCCAGCAGGGCCGCGACTGCGGCCAGCATCGCGCGCCAGCGCCAGTGGCGACGGCGGCGCTGGATAGAAGTGTCCGGGTGACCCGGCAAGCTTCGGCTCGGCATGGCGAATCCTCGGATCAGATGGGTCCGCCAGGCCGTTCCCGACGGAGGCTTCCGGTCAGCGTGCACCGCGACGGAACAACACCACCTCGACCGTCTGGATCAGTATCAGCAGGTCGAACAGCAGGTTGTTGTTCTTGACGTAATAGAGGTCGTACTTGAGTTTCTCGGCGGCGTCGTCCTCCGACGCGCCGTAGGGGTAGCGCAGCTGCGCCCAGCCGGCCAAGCCCGGCTTGAGGCAGTGGCGCAGGTTGTAGTAGCTGATTTTCTGCGCGAGATCGGCGACGAACTGCGGCCGCTCGGGCCGTGGGCCGATGAAGCTCATCTCGCCCTTCAGCACGTTCCACAGCTGCGGCAGCTCGTCCAGCCGCACCTTGCGGATGAAGCAGCCGACGCGGGTCACGCGGTCGTCGTTCTTGGCCGCCCAGCGCGCCACGCCGTCGCATTCGGCGTCCGTGCGCATGCTGCGGAACTTGATCAGCCAGAAGGTGCGGCCGCGCACGCCCACGCGTTCCTGGCGATACAGGATGGGCTGGCCCGGGCCGGATTCGAGATGGATGGCCAATGCCGTCAGCAGCATCAGCGGCCAGGTCAGCGCCAGCACCAGCAGCGCCGCGGCGAGGTCGAAACAGCGCTTGCTGAGCCGGCGCATCGGCGAGGCGTAGAAGCCGCCCGAGTAGACCAGCCAGGAGGGGTACGTCAACGCCAGCTGCACACGGCCGGATTCGCGCTCGAAGAAGGTGGTGAGGTCGGTCACCTCGATGCCCAGCTGCCGGCATTCGAGCAACTCGTCCATCATCAGGCTGCCGCGGCGATCGTCGACGCCGACCACGATCTCGTCGATGCCGTGTCGTTCGGCCCAGACGTCCAGCGGCGCATCGGGCGTGACCAGCAGTTCCACGGGCACGTCGACGGCCTCGCCCGGGCGGGGCACGAAACCGACCACCACGAAGCCGCGCCGGTCGGAGCGGCGGCGCATGCGGCTGTGGATCTGCGACGCGCGCGTGCCGCCACCGAGGATCAGGATGCGCCGCTTGAACGCCTCCACCTCGACCAGCTGCAGGAACGCCGCGCGGAACGCGGTGACCGCCACGAAGCCGAGCGCCAGCGCGATGCCCAGCACGCCGCGGCCCACGTAGGCCTTCGGCAGCACGTAATAGGCCACGACCAGACCCAGGCCGCCGAGCGCGAAACCGACCGCCTGGCGCGCCAGCAGGCCGAACCAGGTCGCGCGCATGTGCGCCTGGTACTGGCCCATCGCCGCCAGGCCGAGCACCAGCACTCCGGCGAACATCAGCGAACGCGCGGGCAGGTGGCTCAGTTCGTCGATGCTGCCGAAGCGCACCCAGATGGCGATGCTCAACGACGCGCAAAGCAGAAGCATTTCGGCCACGGCCAGCAGAATCAGCCAGCGCGTGGACTGTCGGTGCATGAAGCGCAACATCCCTCTCCCCCTTCCCCGGCATCCGGTGCCGGTGGGATTGGAAGAGTAGCAATGCGGCGAGCCGGTGTCCATAACATTTACGTGACCATTTCGCAATATGTGTTTTGCGAAACAGATCACAAAACATGAAATTACCCTCACCGAATGAGCCATCCCGCCGGAACCCGCTTGCCGCGAATGGACCCCGGCGCCGGGGTGCTGCATGGGCGGGCACATGGCGGGCGGGCACGACGAAACGCCCGACTTGCCGGCTTCGATGGAGGGGGCAGGTTTGGTGCGCGGAGCCTGCCGGCCGCGCCGGTGCCGGGCCCGCCCCGGCGGGATGCCGGGCAGGCGTCGGTTGCCGCCGGCTCAGGCGGTGGTCTGCTGCGCGATGAAGCCCAGGTACCACGGCATCGCCTCGCCCAGACCCTGGACCAGGGTGTGGGTGGGCGCGTAGCCCAGCCGCGTGGCGGCGCGGCTGATGTCGGCCAGCGAATGGCGCACGTCGCCCGCGCGGAATTCGCGGTGCACCGGGGGCTGGCCGTAACGCACGCGCTCGGCCGCGAGCTGCTGCACCAGGCCGTCGAACAGCTGGTTGAGGCTGGTGCGCTGGCCCACCGCCACGTTGTAGACCAGGTCGCGGTGCTCGTCGGCGGCCAGCGCCGCCAGCAGGTTCGCCTGCACCGCGTTGGCCACGTGGCAGAAGTCGCGCGTGGTCTCGCCATCGCCGTTGATGAACACTTCCTCGCCGCGGATCATGGTGGCGATCCACTGCGGGATCACCGCGGCGTAGGCGCCTTCCGGATCCTGCCGGCGGCCAAACACGTTGAAGTAGCGCAGGCCGATGGACTTGAAGTCGTAGCAGCGCGCGAACACCTCGGCGTAGATCTCGTCGAACAGCTTGGTTGCCGCATAGGGCGACAGCGCGCGACCGATGCGGTCCTCGACCTTGGGCAGGCTGGGCTCGTCGCCGTAGGTGGAGCTGGAGGCGGCGTAGGTGAAGCTGGCCACGCCGGCGTCGCGCGCGGCCACCAGCATGTTGATGAAGCCGGTGGCGTTCGCCGCATGGGTGGCCAGCGGATCCTCGATCGAACGCGGCACCGAGCCCAGCGCGGCCTGGTGCAGCACGTGGCGCACGCCGGCGCAGGCGGCGCGACAGTCGTCGATCTCGCGGATGTCGCCTTCGACGAAGCGGAAGCGCGACCAGGCCTCGGCGCCGACCAGCTTCTCCACCTCGTCGAGGTTGCGCCGGTGGCCGGTGGCGAAGTTGTCCAGGCCGACCACGGTCTGGCCCAGGCCCAGCAGCGCCTCGACCAGGTTGGAGCCGATGAAGCCGGCCGCGCCGGTGACCAGCCAGGTGCCTGAGCCGGCGCGCACGCGCGCCTGCAGATCGGCCGGCAGCAAGGTGTCGAGCGTCGTCATCACAACCTCCCGTCCACTGCCTCGCGCGGCAGCACGTATTTCACGTCATAGACCACGGACGCGGGCTTGCCGTAGGCGTGCACGCCGTCCGCGCCCAGCGCCACGAACTGCCGGTGGCCCACCGCCACGATCACCGCGTCGTAGGCGCCGGCCGGCGGCTCGGCCAGCGGCACGAGGCCGTATTCGTGCTCGGCCTCGGCGGCGTTCACCCACGGATCGTGCACGTCCACCGTGGCGTTGTAGCTCTTGAGCGCCTGCACGATGTCAACCACGCGGGTGTTGCGCAGGTCCGGGCAGTTCTCCTTGAACGCCAGGCCCAGGATCAGCACCTTTGCATGCACCGGGTTGATGCCCTTGCGCACCATCAGCCGGATCACCTCGTTGGCGATGTACGGACCCATGCCGTCGTTGGTGCGCCGACCGGCGAGGATCACGTCCGGGTGGTGGCCCACCTCCTGCGCCTTGTGGGTGAGGTAGTAGGGGTCGACGCTGATGCAGTGGCCGCCGACCAAGCCGGGCCGGAACGGCAGGAAATTCCACTTGGTGCCGGCCGCCTGCAGCACTTCCAGCGTGTCGATGCCCAGCTTGTTGAACAGGATCGCGAGGTCGTTGACCAGCGCGATGTTGAGGTCGCGCTGGGTGTTCTCGATCACCTTGGCCGCCTCGGCCACCTTGATCGAGCTGGCCCGGTGCGTGCCGGCGGTGATGATGGAGCCGTACAGGCGGTTGACGAAATCGGCGACCTCGGGCGTGGAGCCGGAGGTGACCTTGAGGATGCCGGTGACGCGGTGCTGCTTGTCGCCGGGGTTGATCCGCTCGGGGCTGTAGCCGGCGAAGAAGTCGCGGTTGAAGACCAGCCCGGAGCCCTGTTCCAGCAGCGGCACGCACACTTCCTCGGTGCAGCCGGGATAGACCGTGGACTCGTACACCACGATGTCGCCGGGCTTCAGCACCTGGCCCAGCATCTGGCTGGCCTTCACCAGCGGCGTGAGGTCGGGCCGCTTGGCGGCGTCGATCGGCGTGGGCACGGTGACGATGTAGACGTTGCAGGCACGCAAATCATCCAGCGTGGCGGAGAACGTCAATCGCGTCGCGGCGGCCAGTTCGTCGGCATCCACTTCCAGCGTCTTGTCCTCGCCGGCGCGCAGTTCGGCGATGCGCGTCTGGTTGATGTCGAAGCCGAGCGTGTCGTAGTGCTTGCCGAATTCCACCGCGAGCGGCAGGCCGACGTAGCCCAGGCCGATGATGGCGATCTTGCTGTCTTGCGGATTCCGCATGCGAGCGTCCTTGGGATCTGCTGGCTGGCACGCGGCTGCCTCTGGGCGGCCGCGACGGATGGCGGCGGTCGCGCCGCCGCGGTCGCGGACAGGGCCGCGGGCCGCAGGCGCGGGATCGCATGCGCGATCCGTGACGCAGGCGCTCCCGCTCGACCTATCGTAGCGGCTGCCCAGTCCTGTCGCATAGCACGTGCGGTCGCCGGCGTGGCTGCGTTCAGGCCGTGGCCTGCTCGCGCAGCCAGCGTTCCAGCGCGGCATTCGTCGCCGCCAACGGCTCGGCGCTGGCCGAGCGTTGCAGCATCGCCGCCAGTGCGGACGGCACGTCGACGGGGTGGCCGAGCAGCGGCTCGACCACCTGCTCGAACTTCGCCGGGTGTGCGGTGGCGACCACGGCCCACGGCTGCGTGTCGCCGCTGGCGCGGAGGCGATCGAGCAGGTGCACGGCGGTCGCCGTATGCGGGCAGAACACCTCGCCATGCTCGCGCGCGTGTGCGGCAAGCGTGTGACGGATGCCGGCGTCGTCCACGCTTTCGGCGTGCAGGGCGTGGCGCAGCGCCACGTCGTCGCTCCCGAAAGTCCAGCGCAGACGCTCGAAGTTGCTGGGCGCGCCCACGTCCATCGCGTTGGCCAGCGTGGCGATCGCTTCGCGCGGCGCGTAATCGCGGCCGGCGAAGAACTCGGGCAAGGTGGCGTTCGCGTTGCAGGCCAACCGTACCTCGCCCACCGGCAGGCCCAGCACGCGCACCCACACGCAGGCCAGCGCGTTGCCGAGGTTGCCGGTGGGCACGATGAAGTTGAGCGGTTCGCCGTGTTCGCGCCAGAACGCCAGCGCGGCATGCGCGTAGTAGCTCATCTGCGGCAGCAGCCGGCCCAGGCTGATGCTGTTGGCGGAGCTGAGCGGCACGTCGCGCTGCAGTTCCGCGTCGTTGAGCGCGGCCTTCACCATGCGCTGGCAGTCGTCGAAGCGGCCGGCCACGCGCAGCGCCTGCACGTTGTCGCCGAAGCAGCCGAGCTGGTGCGCCTGCCGCGGCGAGACCAGGCCGTCCGGATACAGGATCACCACACGCACATTTGAGTCCGGCACGCCCGGCTGGCGATGGAACGCCGCGCCGACCGCCGCGCCGGTATCGCCCGAGGTGGCGACCAGGATGGTCAGCGGCCGCGCATCCGCCCGCGGCAGCCGGCGCAGGCAGGCGGCGAGGAAGCGCGCACCCACGTCCTTGAACGCCGCCGTCGGGCCGTGGAACAGCTCCAGCACCTGCGCATCGCGATACGGCAGCGTGCGCAACGGCACCGGGAAATCCAGCGCCTCCGCACAGATCGCCGGCAGTTCGGCAGCGAGCGGGTCGCCCGCGAAGAACGGCGCCAGCAACGTCGCCGCGGTATCCGCCAGCGTTCCCCGTGCATCGAAGTCCGCCGGATCGAGCGTCGGCAACCGCTCCGGTACATACAAGCCGCCATCCGGCGCCAGCCCCGCGGCGATCGCTTCGCCCAATGTGGCGGCCGGTGCGCGGCCGCGTGTGCTTAGGTAGCGCGGCGTGTCACTCATGCTCCATCCCATCATCGACCAGCACCGCCGCCGGCCCATCGATCGGCGCCACGAAGGCATCGCTGCCCAACCCGGCTTCGGCGAACGCCGCCCGCATCGCGACGGCAGCCGCCTCCGCCTCGGCGCGATGCTCGAACCAGCCGAACACGCTGGGCCCGCCGCCGGAAATACTCGCCCCCAGCGCGCGATGATCCAGCGCGGCCTGCTTCACGCGCGCGAAGTTCGGCACCAGTGGCGCGCGGCGCGGCTCCACCAGCACGTCCTTCAGGCCCTCGCGCACCAGCGCGGCGTCGCCGCGGAAGCAACCGGCCAGCAGCAGCGACAGGTTCGCGCTCTGCGCCACGAACTCGCCCAACGCGTAGTGGCCGGCCAGCGCGGCGCGCGCCTTGCGCGTCTCCAGCACGAAGTGCGGATGCACCAGTGCGCAATGCCAGTCGGCGGGCACCGGGATGCGCAGCACACGGTCGTGCGTGGCCAGCGCCAGGCCACCGAGCAGTTGCGGCCCCACGTTGTCGCCGTGGCGGCCGCCGCTGGCCACCGCCTCGCCGTCCATCGCGAAGCCGTACAGCGCCTCGCGCGGCAACGGCCGTTCCAGCAGCGCGTTCGCGGCCACCAGCGCGGCCACGCAGGAGGCCGCCGAGCCGGCCATGCCCGAGCCCAGCGCGATGCCCTTGTGCAGGGTGAGCTCGAAGCCGTGGCGCAGGCCCAGCGCCTTGCGCAGCGCGAGCAGTGCCACCCCGGCGGTGTTGTGCTGCGCTTCCAGCGGCAGTTCGCGGGTCACGCCGTGGATCGCCGCGATGCGCACGGTCGGCTCGGCGATGCGGCGCACCTCGGCGCGGTCGCCGGCACCGGCCATGCTGTGGCCGAGGATGTCGAAACCCACGCCGACGTTGCCCACGCAGGCGGGGGCGAAGGCGGCAGCGTGGTCCAGGCGGGGCGATCGTGTGCTCATGGGTTCCTGCAGCGAGGCGTCGGCGAGGGCGTTCATGCCTGCACCCCCAGCGACTCGGCGATGCGCAGCAGGTCGGCGAACACGCCGGCCGCGGTGACTTCCGGCCCCGCGCCGGGGCCTTGCACCTGCAGCGGATTATCGCAGTAGCGGCGGGTGGTGAACTGCACCACGTTGTCGGTGAGCCGGCTGTGCGCGAAGGCATGCGCGGCCGGCAGCACCGCGAGGCGCACGCTGGCGCGGCCATGGTGGTCGAGGCTGGCGACATGCCGCAGCACGCCGCCTGCGGCGCGCGCGGCGGCCAGTTTCGCAGCCAGCGGCGCGTCGAGTTCGTGGAGGCGCTGCATGAACTCGTCGAGCGATACCGCCGCCAGTCCGAGCGGCACCAGGCTCTCCACGTCCACTTGTTCCAGCGACAGCGGCCAGCCGGCCTCGCGGGCGAGGATCACCAGCTTGCGCGCCACGTCGAGGCCGGACAGGTCGGCACGCGGGTCGGGTTCGGTATAGCCCAGCGCATGCGCCTCGCGCAGCAGCGCGGAGAACGGCTGGCTGCCGTCGTGGCGGTTGCACAGCCAGGCCAGCGTGCCGGAGAACATGCCTTCGATGCCGAGCAGTTCGTCGCCGGTGTCGAGCAGGTCGCGCAAGGTCTGCACCACCGGCAGGCCCGCGCAGACGGTGGCCTCGTAGCGGAAGCGCGCGCCGCCGGCGCAGGCGGCGCGGATCGCCTGCCAGCGCTCCAGCGGGCCGCTGCCGGCCAGCTTGTTCGGCGTCACCACGTGCAGGCCGGCGGCGAGCCAGTACGGGTAGTGCGCGGTCACCGCCTCGCTGGCGCTGCAGTCGATCAGCAGCGCGTGGCGGTCGCCGTCGCCGCGCACATGGGCGGCGAACGCGTCGAGGTCGTTCGGTCGCCAGGTCTGCGCGCCGCCGTGGCGGCCGTTGAGCTCGGCGTCGTCGCAGTCCAGCCACATGCGCTTGCTGGCCACCACGCCGCAGAGTTTCAGGTCCAGTGCGTGGTCGCGCGCCAGCCGCGGTTGCGCCGCGCGCAACTGGTCCAGCAACGCACCGCCGACCCGGCCGGGGCCGATCACGCCCACCGCCAGCGTGCGCCGGCCGGTGGTGCCGATGCGCGGCATCGCCAATGGCGGCAGGGGGTGCAGCAGGACTTGTTCGGGTGCACAGGTAATCACGGCGGCCTCTCCGTTGGAGGCCCGTCCCGTCTGGCGTGTCGGCGCGTGCCGGCCCGCCTCGTCGAGGGCGGGCCGTTGCGTGGGAAAACTCAGCTACGCACGATGCTCCGCCCGGGACGCGTGGTACCGGTACCGGTGGTAATCGTGGTGGTAATGATGCTGGCGATGTCGCCCGCGCGCGACGGCATGCGGCCGGCGGAAGCCGGGGCGAAGTGCATGCGGACGAGGGCGGAATGCGGCGACATGGTGCTGACACTAAGTCCGATGTTGCACTGCAGTCAACAGATGCATTTGCAACCGTTTTGCGGCTGCCGATGACGGTGGCCGGCCGCGGCAGGTTGTCGCGATGGCCCGTTTCGGCCGTCCGGCGCGGACCCGCATCACTACAATGGCGGCGATGAATCCCTCTTCCCCCTTGCGCTGGCTGTTGCGTGCCGGCGTCGCGCTGCTTGCGTCCGGCGCCGGTGCGGCCGCCGCCGCAACGGATGTCCCGGACCCCATGCAACAACGCGTGGCCGCCTGCGCCAGCTGCCACGGCGCCCACGGCGAAGGCCTGCCCGGCGATGCGAAGGTGCCGCGCCTGGCCGGCAAGCCGGCCGCGTACCTGCAGCAGCAGCTCGCATCCTTCCAGAGCGGCCGGCGCCATCATGCGGCGATGGAATACGTGGTGCGCCAGCTGAGTCCGGACTACCTGCGCCAGATCGCCGAATACTTCGCGGCCCAGCAGGTGCCGTATCGCAGGCAGGCGGCGCCGGCGGTGTCCGCCGCCGCGATGCAGCGCGGCGAGCAGCTGGTACGCCACGGCGACCCCAGCCGCGGCGTGCCGTCCTGCGCGAGCTGCCACGGCGACACGCTGACCGGCGTGGAACCGATGATGCCGGGCCTGGCGGGCCTGTCCTATGCCTACATCGACGCCCAGCTCGATGCGTGGCGCACGCACCAGCGCGTCGCCGACGGTCCCGGTTGCATGGTCGTGGTGGCCAACCGCATGACCGGCGGCGATGTCGCCGCGGTGGCCGCGTGGCTGGCCAGCCAGCCGCCGCCGGCCGACATGCATCCCGTGCCGGCCAGTGCGCAGCGCGAGCCGCTGCCGGGCTGGTGCGTACTGGGCAATGGCGGGGTGAACCCATGAAACGCTGGTGGCGACGCGGCATCCTGGTCTTCCTGCTGCTCGGGATCGCGCTGCTCGGCTGGTGGCTGTTCGCGCCCGACCGCGTGCAGCAGGTGCCGGCGGCGCAACGCGAGGCCGAGGCCGCGAAACTGCGCGACCCCGCGCTGATCGCACGCGGCGAATACCTCGCCGCCGTGGGCGACTGCGCCGCCTGCCACACCGAGCGCGGCGGTCAGCGTTATGCCGGCGGCCGCGTGCTGGCCACGCCGTTCGGCGACGTGCCCGCGCCGAACATCACGCCCGATCCGGAGACCGGCATCGGCCAGTGGAGCTTCGAGGACTTCTGGCGCGCCTTGCACGAGGGCAAGGGCCGCGGCGGCGAGCTCTTGTATCCGGTGTTCTCCTATACCTCGTTCACCAAGGTCACCCGCGACGACGCGCTGGCGATCTTCGCCTGGCTGAAATCGCTGCCGCCGGTGCACCAGCCCGATCGCGAGCCGGGCCTGGCCTTCCCCTACAGCGTGCGCAGCAGCCTGCTGGCGTGGCGTGCGCTGTACTTCAAGCCGGGCGTGTACCGACCCGACCCGGCCCGGTCGCCGGAATGGAACCGCGGCGCCTACCTCGTGCAGGGCCTGGGCCATTGCAACGAGTGCCACACCACGCGCAACGCCTGGGGCGGCATGGAGCCGGATCGCCACCTCGCCGGCGGCACCATTCCCGTGCAGGACTGGTATGCACCCGATCTCGGCACGCAGCCGGGCGGCGGCCTGGCGGGCTGGAGCGGCCAGGACATCGTGGACCTGCTCAAGACCGGCCAGTCGGCCAGGGGCGTCGCCTTCGGTCCGATGGCCGACGTGGTGCGCAACAGCACCCAGCACATGAGCGATGCCGACCTGCAGGCGGTCGCGGTCTACCTGCAGGCGCTGCCCGCGCGCGCGGCTGCGCCCGCGCCCGCCGCATTCGCGCAGGTCGCCAGCCACGCGCAGGGTGGCGAGCTCTACGCGCGGCAGTGTGCCGCCTGCCACGGCAAGCAGGGCGAGGGCGTGCCTGGCGTCTATCCGCCGCTGGACGGCAACAGCTCGGTGACCGGACCCACGGCCACCAATGCGGTGCGCAGCGTGCTGCTGGGCGGTTTCGCGCCGGCCACCGTCGGCAACCCGCGGCCGTATTCGATGCCGCCGTTCGCGCAACAGCTGAGCGACGACGAGGTGGCCGCGGTGGTCAACTACATCCGCCAGTCCTGGTCGAACCGCGCCAGCGCGGTGTGGCCCGCCGAAGTGGGTCGCCTGCGCCACACGCCGGTGGATTGAATCGCAGCGTCGGGTTGCGCGTGGCATCCTGCACCGTCGCCGGCCCGTCGTTTCCGGGCTGCGGGGATCCGTCATGCGCCTGTGGTCGCTGCACCCGCGTTACCTGGATGCGAAAGGCCTGGTGGCCCTGTGGCGCGAGGCGCTGCTGGCGCGCGCCGTGCTGCGCGGCGCCACGCGCGGCTATCGCCGGCATCCCCAGCTTGACCGCTTCCGCGAACATCCCGCGCCGCGGCTGGCGATCAACGCGTATCTCGCCGCAGTGCACGCCGAGTCGCAGGCGCGCGGCTACCGCTTCGACCGCAGCCGTTTCGGGCCGGTGCGCGGCGAGGTGGCGGCACTCCCCCTGAACGAAGGCCAGCTCGACCTCGAATGGCGGCACCTGCTGGCCAAGCTCGAAGTGCGCGACCCGGCGTTGCATGCGCGCTGGTGCGGACAGGCCCGCCCGGACTGCCATCCGCTGTTCCGCCTGCAGCCGGGGCCGGTGGCCGCGTGGGAGCGTGCCGGCGGTTAGCGCTCGTCAGCGCGACAGGTCGATCGCGTAGGTCGCCGTGCCGTCGCCGTGGTCCTTCACTTCGCGGATGGGGGCGAGCCCGTCGGCGTGCGCGATGGCGGCCTTGCCACTGGCGCTGGTGAACAGCACCGGGCCGGCCGTCTTGAGCGAGGCGAAACGCCAGGAGCGGGCGGGCAGCTCGCGTGCGGTGATCTCGCGGTGCTGCTGCAGCCAGCGCGCCACGATCTCGCGCGTGCCGTCGGGTGCGGCCAGCACGATGTTCCTGCCGTCCAGCCCCGGGAAACGGCCGCCGCCGCTGGCGCGGTAGTTGTTGGTGACCACGATGAAGGGCTGGTCGGGCCGCACCGGCTTGCCGTCGAACGTCAGCGACACGATGCGCTGGCCCGCGGGCCTGCTTACGTCGATGACGTAGTGGAGGCCGCCCTGGAGCTGGTCGAAGTTGAAGCCGGGAAAGCGGGTGTTGATGAGTTGCTGCGCATCGGTCTTCGCCGGGTCGATGCGGTTGAAGCGCCTGGCGGATTCCTCCAGCCACGCCTTCACGCCGGCGCCATCGGTCTGCACCGCGGCGAGCGTGTTCGGATAGAAGTAGAGGTCTGCCGCGCTGCGCAGGGTGAGCGGGCCGGGCGCCACGTCGGTGTAGTCGTCCGGACCGCCAAAGCCGGTGCGGAACGCGGCGGCGGCGGAGAGCACCGGCACATTCGCCAGTTCCGGATGCAGGCGCGGCAGCTCGGCGCGCACGTAGTCGCGCTGCGCGGCGTTGACCACGGCGAGCGCGCTCATGTCGCCCTCGTCGGCGAAATAGCTGCTCATGCGCACGCGACTGGTGCCGATAGTCGTGTTCACGTAGGCCACCGCCGCCGCCTGCACGCCGGCCACCAGCGGCGCAATGGCGGGATCGGGCGCCACGCAGCTGGCGGCGTCGCCGGGCTTCGTGCAGATCGGCCGCACCTCACTGTGCGTTTCCTGCTTGTCGATCACCCAGCGGCCGTCGACGCGATCCAGCGCCAGCGCTATCACGCCCAGGTCCTTGCCGAAGAAACCGCCCATCACCGCGGGCTTGCCGCGCACGAAGCCGCGCACGTCGTCCACGTCCTTCATCTTCGCGAAGCGCGGGCCGGGGAACTCGGTGTGCGAGTGGCCGAGCAGCAGCACGTCGATGCCGGGCACGCCGGCCAGGTGCCAGCCGGCATTTTCCATCGCGGGCGTGTACGGCGCGGTGTCGAGCCCGCCGTGCACGATCGCGACCACCAGGTCGGGGTGCTGCGTCTCGATCTGCGGCAGGTACTTCTTCGCCGCCTCCACCACGCCGTCCACGGTCACCTTGCCGGCCAGGTTCTGCTTGTCCCACTGCAGAATGGGCGGCGGGGTGAAGCCGATGATCGCCACGCGCAGCGACACGCTTTGCGTTTTCCCGTCCGGCATCGTCACCGCGATCGGCTTGGTGACGATCGTCCACGGCTGGAAGATCGGTGCACCATCGCGCGCGCTGTCCACGTTCGCCAGCACCAGTGGAAAGTGCGGGCCGGCGCAACGCTGCCGTGTGCCGCCATCCACGTTCATCGGCGTGCCGGTGACCTGCGAGAGCCAGCCCAGCCCGTAGTTGAACTCGTGGTTGCCCGCGGTGCCGCCGTCATAGCCCACCGCGTCCATCGCGCGGTAGATCGCCAGCTCCTGGTCGCAGGCCAGCTTCTGCACCTGTGCCTGCCAGTCGGCCAGCACCGTGCCCTGGATGGTGTCGCCGCTGTCGAACAGAAAGTGGTTCGGATACTGCTTGCGCGCCTCGCCGATCAGCGTGGCCGTGCGCTCGAAACCCAGCGTGGGATCGGCCTTCTGCTTGTAGTAGTCGTAGCCGAGGATGTTGGAGTGGATGTCGGTGGTTT
>Ga0209026_1000543_pt1 | contig 25948 bp, 26 predicted proteins | sample AraplaCL_Col_mCL_FD_184262 | JGI IMG/M metagenome (GOLD analysis project Ga0209026, IMG submission 184262) | Arabidopsis root microbial communities from the University of North Carolina, USA - plate scrape CL_Col_mCL (SPAdes) (version 2) | ecosystem: Host-associated > Plants > Roots >... | reverse complement strand
TGTCTTGGGGTCCTTCGCCTTGAAAAAGATTCCGCCGACACCGGTGATGTGTCCGGCCGGTGGTGCGGACGCGGCGGTCGCCAGGTTGGCGATGGCAAGCAGGGTAAGGCACAGCAAGAAAATCGATGAGCGCTTCATTCACATCTCTCCGTTGGTATGGTTTGCCACATTCTGGTGGGTGGCACGTTCGCTCTGGTTCGCAAGCGAACTTTCACAACGCGCCATCCCTTTTTATTCGCAAAGTATTTCACCGGAATAATCTTCTCGTGCCAGCGTTTTTCGCTTGGCCAAAGGCCACGCCGGCGACATCCACTTACCGATCGAACCAGTGGTACTGAACGGCCAAGGAAATACTCTTGTAGTCGCCGCCGACGCGCGTCACCAGCCCGTTGGACAACGCGAGCTTCGCCGACCAGCCGCGGGCGATGGGAACAGACAAGGTCAAGCCGTATCGTGTGTTGGATTGTCGGTTGTCATCGTCGATGCCGTTTAGGCTTGTCCTGCCGCCTGACGCGGAACCGATGGCCGCGGCAAGCCAGAGCCCGGGGCCAAAGGTGTATCCGCCATTCAACTGGGCGGTGAACAACGGGTCCTGGCTGCGCGTGTTTCTGCCGAAATAATCATGATTGGAGGTGAAGACCCATGCACCGACCGACGCTTCGACGAACCAGTTGCCCAGCGGCTGCATAAGCCCTATCTCGGGCTTGAACGACCAGCGGTTGGTACCGATGTTCACCAGCCGGGACGACGTGTACTGCCCCGTCGGCGCGGACATGGTCAGGCTCACACCGATCGAGGTTTCTGGTGTGCGTTTGGCGAATTCCTCGGGAGTCATCGCCGGGCTGCCCACGAGGTTGAAGGCGAAGCGCAGGCGCAAATCGCCCATGCCTTCGCGGTGTATGGCGGTGGGCGCATCGATCACATTGCCGCTGAGGTCGCCGCTGACGCCAGGTAGCACGATGCCCAGCGAGGCGGTGTGATCCGCCAGTCCAAAAGTCCGAACGTAGCCAAGTGCAACCGTGTTGATCTGTGCCTGCACGTTGGAGATCGGAAGCGAAGGATCGAGCAGCACGTCGCCGGTGAGGTGGTTGTAGACCAGGCCAACGAAATTCGTGCCTATCGGTGAGGGTGAGTAGGTTCGCGGCTCCAGTTCCTGCGCGCGCGCCATGGCTGCATGGAGCAGCAACACGGCAAGGCAAGCCCGCAAGAGAGATGGAAGCATTCGCGAAGGCATCATCATGGACTCCGATGGATGCCATGCACCGCCAGCGGTAAGACCATATCCATGCTCTCCCCGTCCGATGTATCGCTAGGTGATCTTGCCGTGCGAACTACACGGCCGCTTCATGACCTGATCCAAGTCCCCCTCGGATAGGAAGCGGACACTCCCTAGATCCGAGTTACATGCCAAACGAACCGAAACCACCCGCCCACCAGAACAGTCTCCCACGTCCAGCGGCAGCCTGCCAAAGTCAGAGTCGCTTCTCGAAGAAACTATCCGCATAAGGGTCATCGTTGAAGCGATCGATCTCTTTCCATCCGGTCTTGAGATAGAGCTGTTTTGCTTCTGGCAAGGCGCGGTTGGTATCCAGGCGGAGCGTCTTGATGGACAACTCCCGTGCTATCTCTTCGGCTTCGGTCATAAGCCGCTTCGATAGTCCCATGCCACGCGCGGCTGGCGCCACCCAAAGCCGCTTGATCTCCGCGCCGCCGCGCCCGTCTCCCTTCAACCCCACGCAGCCAACGGGAAGATCGTCAGAGCAAGCCACGAGAAACGCGCCGCGCGGACGAGTCATTTGTGCAGCCGCTGGATCGCGCGAACGCGACACGTCGAAACCATGTTCGAAGCGGCTGCTGATTTCCTCGTAGTAGGCACCGAGGCAGTACGTGGCCAGCTCACCGCGAGGGTCCACTTCGTTGATCGTGACGCGGTCGCGACCGAGCACGGACGCGACGAGATCCATGGCAGCCAACAGTTCGTCCGGTCTTGCGTGGTGTGCGAGCATGTCTTTGGCCTGGGCGTTGGAAAGCCGTTCGTACGCTCGAAATTCCGACACCCCGGCTTTGCTCAGATGCACGACGCGGCGACGTGCGTCCTGCGTACTTACCACGGTTTCCACCAGGCCCTCGTCCTCGAGGCCGCGCAAGAGTCGGCTCATCAAACTGGTTTCGATACCCAGGTATGCCCTGAGCACCGCGACGTCCGTCCGCCCCTGCCCAATCGCATTGATGACGCGGGCAGACCCCAGCGGGCGGCCACGCCCCAGAAAGGAATCGTCCAGCGCGCCCACGGCGGCCGTCACGGCCCTGTTGAAACGACGAACACGTTTGATGGCGTCATCCATATACCTAACTTAAGTCAGGTAATTTTCCTCGTCAAGCGGGCAGGCCCGGATGAAAGCGGAAATGTCGGAACAAGGTCGGCGACCAGTCATGAAATGACCTGGCAATCACCGTTCGCGACATGGCGTTTCCGTTTCTGCCGAGCCAGCCGTCGTGTACGGCGCAGTCGTCCGGTCAATGTTCATTCTCGAAAACCCCTTCCAGAGCAGGCTCCAGCGCAAGCACGTGAGCCTCACCGAAAACAGCGATGACACGATCGTACTTCTGCAAGGAGCTGCGAATCGAAGCAAGAAGGTAGCGGTCCCTCAATGCGTCTGAAGTCCGGGCAACGTCATTGAGACGCCCCATGTCGACAGTCGGATCCAGAAGCTGAGGATCCCAAGTCTTCGCAACCAACGGATGCCCAGTGACCCGGTGATATTCACGCAAGAACCCTTCCCATGTTTCCCAACCCTTTTGCACCGGAACTCCGTTCCCGACGACCTGCGCGCTAAAGAACGACGGATATTCCGCCGCATCCTCGCGGAGATCTGGATCTCGATAGCTCCCTACAAGACGCGTGGCAACCAAATAGACGAATACTTCGCTCACGGAATGACGCGCCAGCAGTTCTGCCATCTCTTCGCGGGCGGGTGCATCGCCGCTTTCCGTGGGTACACCTAATTGCCTTGCCAGCTGTACCGTAAAACCCAAATCCGCGCCGCGCCGGATCGCCTGGTCTCTCGTCTCTGTAGCGAGATCATCGGGCGCCGTACTCTCGTGAAGAATGTATTGCGGTCGAACCCGCTCGAATATGGCCGCCATACGTTGATACATGGAGGACCGTGGATCGAGCAGGTGGTATGTCCCGATGACAACGATGTGCTTCCGCCCTTTCGTGCGTTCCCACACATAGGGAACACTGCTGAGCTTTGGAGAATTCTTTAGACCCATGTAGTTGTCAGGCGCAGGCTGTCCGGAAAGATCACTTGCATAGCTCCGCACGGCACCTGATGTTGCAATCAGAAGAACCAGCAAGTTCACCGCCATGCGCATCGAACTATTCATATGACTCTACGATTCAATCGGGTACAACATCGGGATCTTTGCAATGTCCGCCATGGGTCGGAAGCGAACATCACCCATTTACCTGAGGGGCCGGCTGCAGGCGAGCCATCCGATTGATTGGCGGACGACATCAGCCCAGCCAAACAACGTCGAGCCCCTAGCCCACTGACTTTGATCCAGCCCCGAGGAAGCGTTCGACGACCTCCGGCAACATCGGATCCACGGCGAGCGTGTAGTGCGTGGTGTTCGGCACGATGGCGAGCTGGTTTGCGGGCCGCAGGGAGCCATCGATTCCGGCATCGCGCTGGCCGCCTCCCAACGCCTTCCAGAACTCGACCATGTGCTCGGGCCGGATGGCGTCAGCGTCGGCGAAAACCAGCAGTGTGCGTGCTTGAAGTTTCGTGACGTCAGCGCTCCAATCGAAGGGACGCTTGGTCATGTCACCGACCTTCCTGAAGAGGTTGATCCAATCGACATCGGGGTAGGCCTTCCCTAACGGCGACGACTTGACGGCGGGGCCGAACGTGGCGGCGTTGGCCTCCAACTGTTTGAAGGCAGCCACCCCCTCCGGATAAAAGCCGTCCTGCCGCATCGTCGAAGACACGAGCACAAGCCGGTCGATCACGTCCGGATGACGGATAGCGGCCTGCAATGCGACGCTGGAGCCCAGTGAGTAACCCATCACGTCAGCCTTGCCGAGGTTCAGATGGCCGATCAGCGCGGCAACGTCGTCGCCCAGCGTTTCACTGCGCAATGGCCTGTCGGTGTCTGGTGTGCGCCCGTGTGCCTGGAGATGGACTGCGATCACCTGCCGGCGTTTGGCCAGTTCGGCCAGATTGCCCCCGAAGCTGCCTGGGTTGATGCCACCGTGGAGAAGAATGAGTGGCTTGCCGGCGCCATGCACGCTGTAAAAGAGATGCTGGCTGTTGACGTCGGCGAAATGCTCGTTCGAACTTGTGGGAGCCTGCTTGGCTTGAACGGCAGAAACCGCAGTCAGCACTGCGGTCGCCAGGGCGCTCTTTAGGAAATCGCGTCTGAGCATAACGTCCTCACGCGGCGCCGAACCGGCCAGCACGGCCGGTGATTGTGCGTTTCGTCGCCATCCCTTCCATGCGTCGGTAGGCGCGGTATGGTCACGACTTGCCTGCGAGCAACTCATCCAGTTGTGCGAACTGTTCGGGCAGGCCTTCCGCCGAACCGGCGAGGGCTTCGTCGAGTGCCGCTTCTGTCGGGTAAAGCTCGTGATAGGTGACCAATGTCTTGCCGGCATTTTCTTCGAACGTTACCGTGGTCAATGCGCCCTGGTCGCTATCTTCGTTCGTCCATACGAGGCGCCTGTGCGGCGTTACTTCTCTGTAGGTGCCGAAGAACGCCATCGGTTGATCGAAGGCCGGATGGCTGAACACGAGGCGATATGTGCCTCCGGTGCGAACATCCATGTCGCACGAGACCAGCGTCATGCCCACCGACTTCGGAACCCACCATTGCTTGAACAATTCAGGCCTGCTCCACGCTTCGAAGACGATGCGCGCGGGAGCATGGAACGTTCGCCTCACGACCAGTTCGCGGTCGGACATGCGTTCCACGACGGTGCGGTTCGTGGCGGCGGGACTACCTTCTTTTTCGTTGGGCATCTGCCTTCTCCTTGGATTTCAAGTGCTCGACGAGCTTGTCCAGCGCATCGAAGCGAGCGGTCCACAGTTGGCGGTGCTGCTCGATCCAGGCGGCCTCTTCTTCTAGCCGGCGCTGTCCGAGCTTGCAGGTTCGTACGCGTCCGACCTTCTCCGTCGTCACGAGCCCCGCCTGCTCCAGGATGCTGACGTGCTTCTTCATGCCCGTGAGGGTCATGTGAAACCTTTGGGCAAGGTCGGTGATTGATGCGTCAGAACTCCCGAGCTGCTCCAGCACCCCGCGTCGGGTGACATCGGAGAGCGCGGCAAACGTGGCGTCCAGGCGGGCCTGATAGTGAACCATATGGTTCACTGTAAGGTGCGCACGGGAGATTTACAAGCGGGTGATGCCACGTCGCACGCGGCCGCTCCGCAGCTCCGAACCAAAACGCGCAGCCGAGCGCAGGCAGAATTCCAGCTGGTGGCTTGGTGCAGCCAGATCAGACGTCGAGTTGCCCGTCTGGGGTCGAAAGCGAGCCTTACAAACCCGATGAATTCCGATCGTCGGCCAAGGTAACGAACCCTTCGGCCCAGTGATCTTTGTCCAATTCGTACTCACCGATGTAGAAGCCGTCCTCTTCGTCGGTGATATCTGGATCTATGAGGTTGGGATGCCTGGAGAAACCAGACTGCGTCCCCAAGCGTGCAACCGCCGCCTTGGCGGCATCCAGCGTGCGGTAGACACCGATCATCTTCACATCTTCGATGTCGCCTGGAAGCGTGTGACTGTGCGTGACGACAAACACCCTTTCCATCTTGCCCTGTCTCCACGTGGTTCCCGACGACAAGATATTCGCGTCACCAGCAGTGTCTGCTCCGGGTCGGAAGCGGACCTACCGTGAAGTATCTGAGTCAGACCTCGCTGCCACCACCGTCGGAGTAGACGGCGATGATGCGGTAAGGTCCCGGCTCGCAGCCGTTAAAGCCATCTTGCTCGATAAACGTCCTCGCCTCCTCAAAGCTTTCAAGCAGGCAATGACGCGATGTACGCAGCCTCTCGGCCTGCGCGTTGCAGGACAGAGGGGAGCATTCGGGTGCATTTCCGAGCGAGAACGATGTGATATCGAACCCCTCCAGCTTCTTGATTTCGGGGACAACAACATTCGTTGTAAACGATGATTCGGGCTGGAACTCCGACCATGTTTGCGTTTCCTCGTCGTACTGCAGTTCGTACCCTTCGTAATAGAAGAGCTTTTGTTGCTCCAAAGGCACCGAAGCATCTTTTGCAACTTCGGCGAGGATGTCTGGCGAATCGAACAGCCAGTATCCGTTGTGCTTCCAATAGCCGATGTAATCCGTGAAGTACCTGGAAACACAGCCGCTGACGGAGTAGATGTCGGTCACTTGCCCAGCTTTCAGCCACTCAGGGCGACCGGCAACCTGCTTGTATAAATAGCCCAGTGGAATCATGACTTGCGCCCTAGGTTTCTGATCAGCCTCGCGATTTCAGGGAAGGACCCCTTCCAGAGAAAAGGTCCGCTTCGGGTCGGAAGCGGACATTTCGGATTCCTTCAATTGTGGCGGCTTTGGCTGACCAGAAAGTAGGCCGCTACCCCTCCGATCAACCACCAGGACAGCAGTGAGATCACGAGCACGACAGCGTGATGCGCCCCTTCTCCCGGTCCGACGTGACTGTACTCGCTGAGCCAACCAAAGAACTGGTTGCCCGGCCCGTACGCCAACCGACTCAGCCAAATGGTCGCCGATCCGACCGGCAAGATGAGGGGCGCCGCGAGCAGCAGCATCGAGCCAATCACGCCTAACCCAATCGCGGCCAAAATGCGCTTCATGAAGGAACCCCTCCCCGAGCCTACCAACGAATCATCCCGCAATGACCTGGCCTCATGGGGCCAGTGCGATGTCTGCTTCGGGTCGGAAGCGGACGCTGAAATCAAATCCGTTCGATGTATAGAACCTGGCCGGGATGATGCTCCCTGATGATCTCTACGGCCCCTGCCACCGCGACTTCATTCACAGGTTCAATCCAATGCACGAAATCCGTTAGATCGAAGCCTTCGGCGCGAAGCCGTTTGATATCGGGTTCGTCCAGCAGACCCGGATTCATCCAAATCGCAGTCTTGCTACCCCTGGCAAGATTGAGCATCTCGACAAGACCTTGCTTCGTAAGTGCAAAGAAAACCAAGCGAGCCTCCATGTATTACCCCACCACACAGGTCCGCTGCGGGTCGGGAGCGGACCTAACGGCAATGCGCAGCACATGATTCCTCACCTCGACTTATCGAGGAAGTACCTAATCGCCACGCCTGTCGCGACCACTGGAACCGCACCCGAGACCAAGCGCATCAGCTCGCGCCCCAGCAGAAGATAGCCAGTGAGCATCAGAAAAACACAAACCCCGATAGCTAAAACAAAGGCCTGAATCGCCGCGGCCCACGTTCGCTTGCTCTTGTCGGTCAGCATCGCCCATCCATCTCCAATGTCTGCTCCGGGTCGGTAGCGGACGTTCTGTCATTTCAGGTTACCTGTGATTGCCGCCACCAATAGAGGGACGCCAACACACGCGAAAAATACCCCGATGGCGATGAAGCATTTCCGGCGGTAGGCCAATCCCTCGGACGTCAGCAACTGAGGATTAAGAAGGGCGTTTGCTGGATTCCACAGCGTTTCTCGTCCCCAAAGCCGAACTCCATCTTGCGTCCGGCGCACTGCTTTCACCGCAAAAACAATGGCGGAAAACCAGGCGACTACGGCCGTAAACCAAGCGGCAACGAACAATAAGAGCGCAATAGCGGCAAGGACTTTAGTCATGTGGGTAATTATGTCTGCTCCGAGTCGGAAGCGGACATGTTCACGAAACCCAAACGGGAAAGCGCATGAGTACCTTCCACTGATTTTTCGCATGGCGCAGATACACGTACTCTCCCTGTCCGCAAAGGGCTCCGCAGTGATGGGCCACATAGACAATCGCGATACCTCCGTCAGGGGAGTAACCCGGGAGACTGACGGACGTCCAACCGGTGGCCCCGGGGAAAGCCTCGAAGAGCTTTTTCCAGGCCTCGTCCAACGATAACTCGCTCCCTGATGTGGGATTCTGATCAAAGAATCGTCGGATCTCCTGTGCGCGATGCAACCTAGCCCCCTTGCAGGCGAGGTCCTCTGGCAGGGAGGTTGTCGAGCCATTTCTGCTTTTGAGATCTGCAAAAGCACCTGACTCATCGGCTTCACCTAGGTCGTCTCCCTCTCTGGGAGCGGCCGTTGTTGACGAGAGCAGGACGTAGCCGTCAGGGGCTTGGCACTGAGAGTCGAGGGACGCCCGCAAGACCGCCAAGTCTTCGTTCTGGAATGGCTGATTGGCCGGATCGGCCTGCACACAGAGGCACGGCAGAGTTATGAAAGTAATCACAGCGACGAGGCGTTTCAGCATCTCCCCCCCAAAGACTTCCGCTTCACTCTGATTAAAAGTCAACATTCTTAGCATGTCCGCTACGGGTCGGAAGCGGACCTTTCAGCGAAGATATTTCCAGACTACGGGTGCGCACGCCAGATATAGCGGCAGGAACAGATATCCTCGCCCTTCGAATAGAAGGTCAATGAGCCTGTTACCCATAAACGGCATTGCTGCGAGGGCGACAAACAACCAGAGGGCAAATACTGCTGCTTGGCATGCGAAGACGAACCTGACATACCACCAGAAGGTTCTTCGGCTACCGGATATCATTTCCGTTGCCTCTCCACGCTCCCTTTTCCGCGTTCCAACGAGCGCTCTTCTGCAACGCCCGCTTCGGGTCGGAAGCGGACGTTAGCGCCGTCGAACGCCAGCGCTCGAATGAACGACCGCCTTCGCAAAACACGCTGTAGCGAGTGTCTCGGGACAGGCTTGCCCGCCTACTTCGTATTCCGCTTCTTTTCCTGCTTGGCCGCTTTCTTTTCCTTCATGGTTTTGGCCGGCTTTTTCTTCTCGGATTTCTTTGAATCCATACCTTTGCTCATGTCACTTCCTCGGTCATGGTCATAGTCATAGTCTGTCGGGAGCGTATCGTGCCCTGGTTACCGGGACTTACATCCAAGTAGCACCTCACGAGCGGAAGGTCGCGCCAAGCTGCAAATCCATGACGCTTTGCTGGTAGGCATCTTCGCATCATCGCAAAGATCCCAGCCCCGCTTAAGACGAATTCCTAGATTTTCACTGGCACTGGCACGAGCACTACGGGAGTCTGAACTTGCGAGTGGCGCGTAGCGGCCAGACTGATGTGAAGCTGTTCCCGCCGACCACGCGGAAGCCTGCAGACACGCCGTTCAGAACGCCCAATCCTTCCAGAACATCTTTTGCGCGCCGGAAGGAAAGTCGTGGGTCAGACGCGAGCATGAAAAGATTGATCTCTTTTGGACTGACATCGTAGCCCTCCAATTCGACCGCATTGCCCAATGCCTCCTTCAACTTGCCCTCAATCGCCGCGAGGAAGGCTTCGTCGGCCAGAGACTTGCGCCAGAACTTGATGACGAGTTGATATTCCATTGGGTGATTGTAGGCCGAACTGGCCCATTGGACGGCCCCGGCGGAGGCAGTCCGTATCAGTACTCGCAAACTCACCGTCATTCGGGACGGGCCGAGACAGGAGGCCGCTTTTTTATTCTCAAACACGGGCCATGTCTGTACAACGACAGTGCGCGCTATTCTCAACGCTCTGGAATGGAGATGTTCCATGGCCAAGCTCGTCTTCGGTATGAACCAGTCGCTGGATGGTTACGTCGATCATCTGGCATTCGCGCCCGGTCCCTCGCTCTTTCGTCACTTCATCGCGCAAGTGCGCGGCTTGACGGGCAGCGTGTACGGCCGCCGCATGTATGACGTCATGCGTTATTGGGACGACGACGATGCCCAGTGGAGCGCGGAAGAGCGCGACTTTGCCGTGGCGTGGCGTCGGCAACCGAAGTGGGTGGCATCGCGCTCGCTGACGTCGGTCGGCCCGAACGCCACGCTGGTCGCCGAAGATCTCGAAGCGACGATACGACGGCTGAAGGCCGAGCTCGACGGCGAGATCGAAGTGGCCGGTCCCGAACTGGCGCGAAGCCTCACCGACCTTGGTCTCATCGACGAGTACCAGATCTATCTTCATCCCGTCGTGCTTGGTCACGGCAAGCCCTATTTCGCGGGGCCGCGACCGCCGCTGCGCCTGGTGGGTAGCGATGCCATGGGCGAGAACGTGATTCGCTTGAGATACGCGCCCGCTTGATCGCATGCCACGACGACCACGCACGCGCGTGGTTCTTGAGCGTCAGCCGTTCGGATACTTCAGCAGCAGCGCCTTGAAACGCGGGTCATCGCGCAGCGGATCCCAGATCGGGTCGATGCGGAGCAATGCACCCGACAGGATGCCGCCGGTAGGCATGGACAGCACGCGCTCGATCAGGGCGATGGCTTGGTCAGGCTGGCCCACGCGCGTGTACAGCTGCGCCTGGCACGCAAGCATGTCCGCGCCAGTGAGCACGTCCTTGCTGATCGGCATCAAGGCCACGGCACGCTCGCCTTCGGCGACCGCCTCGGCTTTGCGGCCGAGCCCGGCATAGGCAAATCCCAGGGCGAGATGAAGGTCTGCATCATCCGGCCGCTCGACGAGGGAGGCGCGCATGCGCTCCGCCACTTCGTTGTATACCGCCGTCGCCTTGTCCGTCTCTCCCGCTGCCTGCATTGCCCACGCCACGTACAGGCGTCGGGGCAACACGATGTTGTCGGGATCGTCCCAATTCTCGACCTTGTCTGACTCGGCTACCTTGACGGCCGCAGCATAATCGCGCGCCAGCGAGCGCTCGAAATACATGCCCATGACATTGCCGGCATACGCATTGCTGCCGGGCGTGAGCCCTGCAAGCGCGGCGCGCAGCGGCGCCACATCGCCTTTCCACATCAGCTGGTTGAAGGCCAGCGATACGCGTTCGCCCGCAGGGTTGCGACTCACCGCAAGCGCGGAGGTATAGGCTCGCTCGGCGTCTGCGTAACGACGCAGGCTCTGATAGGTCACGGCGAGTTGGCTGAATGCAAATTCGCTATGGGGATCGAGTTCAGTGGCCGAACGAAACAGCGCCACCGCTTCATCCCAATGTCCCTGACGCCGAGCGACCGATGCAATGAGCAATTCAACCGTGGCACTGTTGGGCAAGGCCTGCCGGGCCAATGCCAACTGGGTGCTGGCAGCGGCGTAATCGCGATGGCCCCAGTAGTGATACAGCCCCAGCGCGTAGTGTGCCTGCCCCAGGTTCGGCTGCAGCGCCAGCGCACGATCGGCCGCTGCCTTCGCTTCGGCCAATCGCGCGTTCGTGCGATCGGGCCCGAAGAAATACATCTGCATGTGCGCGCGCGCCAACCCGGCCGCGGCCAGCGCAAAACGCGGATCCTTGTCCAGGGCCTGTTGATACAACGGGATCGCCAGGGACAGCTCGGTCGACGACAGCACGGGATCGTCATAAGCGCGGTTGGCATGCACGCCGGCTTGCAGATACAGGTCATAGGCGGCGGCATTCAAGGTGGGCGCCGTGTCGATGCGCGCGGTCTCGGCGGACGTCAGCTGCACCTTCAGCGCCTGCGCCACGTTCTGCGCAACCTCACCTTCCACATTGAAAACGTTGTCCAGCGTGCGCGTATAGGCTTGCGCCCAGAGATGGTTGCCGCTCTCGGCATCGATCAACTGCACATTGATCAGCACCTGGTCGCCCACCTTCTGCACCGTGCCCTCGAGCAGCGTTGCCACACCCAGCTGTCGCGCGATGGTTCTCACGTCTTCCGGGTGGCTCGGATACTTCTCGGTCGAGGTGCGCGAGATCACCTTGAGCCCACCGATGCCCACCAGTTCGGTGAGTATCATGTCCTGCATGCCGCTGGCGAAATACGCGTTGCCCTGATCGGTACTGAGATTCTCGAACGGCAACACCGCGATGGATTTCAGGTCGGCTGCCGATGCGGTCTCCATCGGATGGCGCGCAAGGGAGTGCCAGCCAAGCAGCACGGCCGCGAGCACGATCAGTGCCACGATCGCGGCGCCAATTCGCCGTCCGAATCGATGTGCGTCGCCAGATTTCACGAGCGCCGCCGGGCTCTCCGTCGTTGCGACCGGCGGCGCGGCGACATCGCTGGCGAGGACGGTTACGGGTGCAACTTTCTTCGCCGGCAATACGATGTCCGCCAGCAATTCCTCACGCGACGCAGCGAATCGCACGTCGGCATCCAGACGAAAGCCGACGCCGTGCACAGTATGCAGATAGCGGGTTTCTTCGCTGCTCTCGCCGAGCGCATGGCGCAACATGGCGATGACGCGGCTGAGCACGCCGGGCGTGACATGGCTATGCCCCCATACCACGTCGAGAATCTCGTCGCGGCTGAGCACCCGCCCGGGATCGCGCGCCAACAGCACCAACACGGCAAAGGCCTTGCGCTCGAGCCCGACCTCCTCGCCATCGACAAACAGACGATGCCCCAGGGTGTCGATTTCGACCGTGCCGAACGCGATCCACGCAGCAGAGGCGGTCTCTGCAGCCATTTGTTCGCCCTCCACTGCCGCACCTGCAGACCTTGAGGTTACACCAACTCTGCCGCAAGGCTCGGTATGGCCTGAGTGTGGATTTCGTTGTGGGCTGAACGGCGTACATGCGGTGTGAACAGGGCACCCGTGTCCTGCGCCGTTACGTGGGCTCCGGGAGCACGCGAAGCGGGAAAGCCCTTCGCCTCCAGCCATCGGGAACCAGATCCCGATTGGGCTGCTGCTGCCTGAAACGATCCGCCACCTTCTGCCCCTGAACACCCTGGAGCTCTTGAGCACCACGTTGAGATGCATGCCGAATAGGGACGCAGCACGTTCGCCTGCGTTTCGCTCATGCGCAACAGAAAGACGAAACGGGGCACGCTGCCGATGCGCGCCACGCCGTAGCCACGCAAACCGGCCATCCCGAGCATAGATGGATGAATCCAAAGTGGTCCCGTTGCTCTTGGCGGCTCGCCTTCTGATTAGGTAGTTTGGCCAACTCACGATCTCCGGCCTCGCTTTTCGCTATGCTCCGCCGAACCTGGCCGTCGTGCCATCGGGAGAACTGCGCGTGACTTCCGTTCGTTTGACCGACCTTGCCCATGGCGGCGGCTGTGGCTGCAAGCTGGCACCTTCGGTGCTGCAGGAGCTGCTGGCCAACAAGCCTGCATCCATGCCGTTTGCCCATCTGCTGGTGGGCACGGAATCCAGCGACGATGCCGCCGTATGGCAGGTGGACGAGAAGACCTGCATCATCGCGACCACCGACTTCTTCATGCCGGTCGTGGATGATCCTTACGATTTCGGACGCATCGCCGCCACCAATGCGCTGTCGGATGTCTACGCCATGGGCGGCAAGCCGATCATGGCGCTGGCCATACTCGGCATGCCGTTGAACAAGCTGGACGTGGAAACCGTACGCGCGATTCTGGCCGGCGGTGAATGCATCTGCACGCAGGCAGGCATTCCGATTGCCGGTGGCCATTCGATCGATTCGGCCGAGCCCATCTACGGGCTTGCGGTCATTGGCTTGTGCGCGCCGGGCAACGTGCGTCGCAACACCACGGCGCAGGCAGGCGACGCGCTGATCCTCACCAAAGGCATCGGCGTGGGCATTTACTCGGCGGCGTTCAAGAAGCAAGCGCTTCCGCCTGACGCGTATGCGGAAATGCTTGCCTCGACCACCCTGCTCAATCGCATCGGCTGCGAACTGGGCAGGCACGAGGAAGTGCATGCCATCACCGACGTCACCGGCTTTGGTCTGCTGGGACATGGCCTGGAACTGGCGCGCGGCAGCGGCGTGCGAATTCGCCTGGAGTCATCGCGCATTCCCTTCTTCACGCAGGCCGAAGCGTTGGCACAGGCCGGCTACATCACCGGTGCTTCCGAGCGAAACTGGAACAGCTACGGCGATGACGTCACCCTGCCCGCCGATCTGCCGGAATGGCGTCGCGCATTGTTGACCGATCCGCAGACGTCCGGTGGCCTGCTGGTGGCGTGCGCGCCGGAGAAAGCCGAAGCACTGAAGGCCACCATCGTGGCCGCCGGCTATGCGCGTACAAGCATCATTGGCGAGATCACCGCAGGCACGCCTGGCATCGACGTGGCCTGAAGCCGCCGAGATGGCGGAAGAGAATGGGAGTCGAACCCACCCGAGACAGTCTTATCTGCCTCACCCGGATTTGAAGTCCGGACGCCCCACCGGAGACGATTCTCTTCCTCAAGCCTTTTCACGGCGCGGGCCCGTACAAATCGAGGTACCGCGCCTGTACACGACGCAGCGTACCGCGATTGAGCGTGACGCCTTGCCGGTCGAAGAATTCTAGTATCTGGATGGCCACTTTTCGACCGCTGTCGATGCGGTCGCGGAACTGTGCCGCGGTAAACCGGCCATCCGCCGCATGCGCCGCGATGTCGGCCGCGATCAGCACCATCTCGTGCATGGTCGGCCGCAGGAAGAAGTGATCGTGCGCCACTTCGTCGACCAGGCCCAGCCGCGCGGCAAACGCCATCAACTGCCTGATGTCCTGCTCCGGCCGCGCGAGCACACCGGCGACGTCGCGCACGCGCGGCGGACGGAAGCGCACCTCGCCACCCAACAGCGGCGCAACGCGCTGCCATAGCGCCTCGCGCTCCGGGCTCATTTGCATGGAGTGACTGGCCAGCCGCACGAAGGCGCCATCGCGCACCACGCGGCCGGCAACATCTGCATGCTGCAGCGCCAGGGCGAAAGCGGATGCGGGCAACTTCGGCTGCAGCGACACCCGCAGCTTTTCCCGGCCCATGCCTTGTACGTCAGGATAGGCCGCGTGGAAGGCGTCGAGGCGCGCGATCAATCCATCGACGAAGGATCGCCAGTGCGCATGACTGATCGCGATGATGTCCCCATCGGCATGAAAAACCATGGGTGAGAGTGCAGCGGCAATGTCGTCACGCTTGCTGGCGGACAAGGCACGGTCGCGCGTGAACGCCGCGAGATCCCATGCGAACGGCGGCGCGTCGAGCAGGCTGGCAAAGGCTTCGCGAGGATCGGTGGTCGCCAGCGCAGCGCGCTGGGCCTCACGCGCTGGCGTGCGGCGTTGGCGCGTGGGTGCGCGCAGGTCGAAAAACTGCCCGCCACCGATGGTGCGCTGCGCGGAGACATCACGCAGCACGAAACGGTCGAGCGCAGCGGCGGCGATGGGCTTTTCCAGCACCAATTGGACGTCCATCGCATGGCCAGGTTGCAGCTGGTCGCCATTGAGCAGCACCACGCGCGCGCCGACTTCGGCGGAGCCATGATGCAACCGGGCCGGGAACCACTGGCCGATCGGCTTCGGCTCGCCAGGCAACAGCTGCAGCTTCGCATCGATGCGATCGGTCGGCGCGTGCAGGAACGGATCGACCACCATATCGCCTCGATGGATCGCCTCCTTGCCGATGTCTTCACCGGCCAGGTTGAGCGCGCAGCGGTCGCCTGCCCTGCCCGTTTCCACCTCGCGGTTTTGCGCATGCACCGAACGCACGCGCGCACGCAATCCCGACGGACTGATCAGCACCTGATCCTTGACGTGCACTTGGCCGGACAACACCGTGCCGGTGACCACCACGCCGATACCGGCGAGGGTGAACACGCGATCGATGGCCAGGCGAAAGCGATCGTCGGCCGCACGCCCGCTTATCGCATGCGCCTCGGCCACGAGACGCTCGCGCAGTGCGTCGATGCCCAGCCCGGTGACGGACGAGACCGGGAGGATGGCCGCGCCATCGAGCACGGTGCCTGCAACGGCTTCGCGAATCTGCGCGATCACCTCGTCCAACCGTTCCGGCGTGGCCAGATCGGCCTTGGTGATCGCGATCAAGCCGCGGCCAATGCGCAGCAAATCGAGAATGGCAAGATGTTCCCGCGTCTGTGGCATCACGCCATCGTCGGCGGCCACCACCAGCAACGCGATGTCGATGCCGCTGGCACCGGCCACCATGGTATGCACGAAGCGCTCATGGCCTGGCACGTCGATGAAGCCGAGCGTGGAGCCGTCGTCGAGCGGCAGAAAGGCGAAGCCCAGGTCGATGGTGATGCCGCGGCGTTTCTCTTCCTTGAGTCGATCGCCTGCGACGCCGGTCAATGCCTTCACCAGCGACGTCTTGCCGTGGTCGATGTGGCCCGCGGTGCCAACGATCATGAAATACGCGCGGCCAAGGTGGCGTGGTCGAGTTGTGCCAGCGCCGCCAGGAACGGAGCTTCGTCGGCCTCCGCCAGGCAGCGCAGGTCCAGGCGAAGCGCGCCATCGGCCACGCGCCCGATGATGGGACGCGACAAGGCGCGCAATGCGGCGGCGAGATGTTCCAGTGCGCTCTGGCTGTCACGCGCACGGATCACCAGCGCGGCGCTGGCGAGCGTGTCCAGCGGCAGTGCGCCCGAACCCACTTGGCTGAGGCAGTCGCCCGTGTCGACGATGAAGGCGTCGCCCAGTTGCGCCGCCACGGTGGCTTGCAGACGATGTGCCTGCGCCTGGATGTCGGCCTTGCGACGCGCAAGGAAACGCAGCGTGGGCAGGCGATCGGCAAGACGATCGGGATCGCGGTAAAGATTGAGCGTGGCCTCGATCGCGGCAAGGCGCAGCTTGTCCACGCGTAGCGCACGCTTCAGCGGGTTGCGGTTGATCTGTTCGATCAGCGCGCGATCACCCACGATGAAGCCCGCCTGCGGCCCGCCCAGCAATTTGTCGCCCGAAAAAGTGACCAGGCGCGCACCGTCGCGCACGGCTTCGCGCACGGTGGGTTCCTTGGCCAGTCCATAGCGGGACAGATCCACCAGGCTGCCGGAACCCAGATCGTTCAACAGCGGCACGCCCGCGGCATCGGCAATGGCGGCCAGTTCCTGTCCGCTGACTTCCGCCGTGAAACCCTGGATGCGGTAATTGGAGGTATGCACCTTGAGCACGAGGCCGCTGCGTTCGCCGAGGGCGTTGCGGTAATCAGCGGCGTGCGTGCGATTGGTGGTGCCTACTTCCACCATGTGCGCGCCGGCACGCGCCATGATGTCAGGCATGCGGAAGGCGCCGCCGATTTCGATCAGCTCGCCACGCGACACCACGGCCTCGCGTCCCAGCGCGAAGGTGTTGAGGCAAAGCAGCACGGCCGCGGCGTTGTTGTTGACCACGGTGGCGTCTTCGGCGCCGGTCAGTTCGCGCAGCAGCGAGCGCAGGTGGTCATCGCGTTCGCCGCGCACGCCGTCGTCGAGGTCGTATTCGAGAGCGACCGCGTGGCGCATCGCGTCCACTGCGGCGTCGATGGCGACATCGGCCAGCACCGCCCTGCCTAGGTTGGTGTGAAGCACGGTGCCGGTGAGATTGAACAAGGGACGCAAACCCGGCGTGCGCGCTTCGAGCAGGCGGCCGGCGCGCTGCGCAAGTTCTGCGGCCGTGGGAGCAGCAGCGCCGGCAGCGGCGCGCAAGGCCTCGCGTGCCTCGTCGATGGCCTGGCGAATGGCGTCGGTGGTGGCAACGCGCCCGTAGCGCTCCAGCCACGGCGCCGCTTCCGCCGTCGCCAGCACGGTGGCAACGGCAGGCAGGTGACGCAGGGAGACGACCTCGGGTTCAGCCATGGCGCTCATCCAGTGACGTCGCCGAACACCCGTGGATGCATGCGGGCACGCGGCGACGAAGACGCGGGTTGGTGCCCTATGCTGCGGTGCGGACGAGAGCCGGTCAAGGCAAACCACGCGGCCGTGCTGTCGACCTGCACGTCGCATTCACGATGGATGTTCGCGCGAAGGGGAACTACTCGGCCACCGCCTCACCATCGCCCACCAGCAGCAGCGGGTTCGGCGCATGACGGGCGAAGCCGGCCTCGGCGACGAGGAGATCCAGCCCCAGCGAGGCAAGGTCGTCCGCATACGGATCGACCTGCGTGTCCTTCAGCTGGTAGAGCAGCTTGGTGTAGGTGTGGCATTCGCCGCAGGTCTCGGCCTTGACCACGCCAGCATCGTCTTCGATGCCCTGCACGGATAGCTTGCGCGTGCCACCGCAGGTGACGCAGACCGCGCGCACGTGATTCCACGCGGTGGAACACAGCGAGCAATACAGATAGCGCGTGCCGGGCGTGATGCCGGTGGCCGTGATCAAGCCGGAAACCGAGGGCGAACCGCAACACGGGCAAAGCGAGCGCTCTTCCAGCAGGCGCAGGTCACTGGCGGCGAGCCGCGCCGCCGAACCGCTGAAGTAAACCTGCAGCGCCGCCACCACGAACACCGTCACGCCCGCGTCGGCATGTCCCAAGCCACCGCGCAGGAACGCGTCGGCCAGTTTCTCCAGCGTCGCGGCATCGCTGCTGCGCAATAGTTCGATGGCCTCCTGCACGGCCGGCGGCCATTCCCTGCCGTCGATGCTGTCGAGCAGCAAGGCGAGCCCGTCGCGCCATGACGCATCGCGACGGTGACCATCCGCCGCAAGCGGTGGCAGACGCGCTTCGACGGCGCGCGCCACGTCGACTTGATTGAGCGCGACTGCCGGCGCCAGCGTCGTCGCCACCGTGTGCTGTGCCTGCGCCAGCGTCGCCATGAAATACAGCCACGCTTCCATCGGGTGCCCGTCCGCCAGTTTCGACAGGCGACGCGCGGTGGACGCGAAGCGAACCGTGGGGTCGGCGATCACGATGGGTTCCGGCGCCTTGACGCCCGCGTGCGACGGGCCGGTCCACTTGGCGTCGGGTGGTGCCTCGCCCTGCCTCATGGACGCTTCCTGATAGCCGTCTTGTCATTCGGGTCGGCGGCCAGTTGCTCCAGCCACTTGCGATGGTGGCGCCAGGCCCAACCCGGCGTCACGTAGCCCTGCATCATCGCGCGCATGGAATGACGCACCCAGATGCCCGCATAGACATGGACGATCCAGATGATGATGGCGAGGAACGCCGCGGTGCTGTGGATCAGCACGGCCGCGCGCTGCACGGGGATCGAGGTCGCCTCGCCGAAATACACTTCCCAGATCACCAGCCCGGTGAGGAACAAGGTGGGAATCAGCAGCGTCATCGACCAGAACACCAGCTTCTGGCCCGCGTTGTTGTGGCCCACGGCGGGAATGTGTTCCTCATCGTCCTCCACCACCGCCGGGATCGACTTCATCCATGTCGAGTCTTCCTTGCGCCAGAGGTTCGCGCGCCAGAACTGGATGATCATGCCGATGTAGCTCGCCATCAGGATGCAGCCCATCCACGGATGCAATGCCCGCGTCCACTGCCCGCCACCGAACAGGTTGGACAGCCAGAACATGATCGGATGGAACATCGAAAGACCCGACAGCACCATCAACGTGAACACGATGGCGTTGATCCAGTGGTTGACCCGCTGGGCGGTGGTGTAACGGACAATGACGGTCTTGGAACGGATCATGGCGTCTTCTCCGCTTCTTCCTCCAGCACCCGCTCGCCCCGCGCCTCGTCTTCGTCGGTCACTTCATTGGGGCCCTTCACCACGTAGTGGAAGAAGCCCACCACGGCGGCCAGCGCGATGCCCACCATGGCCAGCGGCTTGGCGATGCCTTTCCACGCCTCCACCGCCGGACTGATACGCGGATGATCGGGCAGGCCCGAGTACAGCGAGGGCTTGTCGGCGTGGTGCAGCACGTACATCACGTGCGTGCCGCCAACGGCCTGCGGGTCGTACAGGCCCGCGTTCTCGAAGCCGCGCGATTTCAGGTCGACGATGCGCTCGCCGGCCCACTGCGTCATGTCGGCCTTGGTGCCGAACATGATGGCGCCGGTGGGGCATGCCTTCACGCAGGCCGGCTCCAGGCCCACCGACACGCGGTCGGAACACAGCGTGCACTTGTACGACTTGTGATCCTTCTTGCTGATGCGCGGAACATCGAACGGGCAACCCTTCACGCAGTAGCCGCAACCGATGCACTTGTCGCTGATGAAATCGACGATGCCGTTGGCGTACTGCACGATGGCACCGGGCGCGGGACAGGCCTTGAGGCAACCCGGGTCTTCGCAATGCATGCAGCCGTCCTTGCGGATCAGCCACTCCAGGTTGCCCTGCTCGTTCTCGTACTCGGCGAACTTCATCAGGGTCCACACGTCGGGACTGAGGTCATTGGGGTTCTGGTACGAACCCTCGAAGTGACCCACCTCCTGCCGCAGGTCGTTCCACTCCATGCACGCCGACTGGCAGGCCTTGCAGCCGATGCAACGGCTGACGTCGATGAGCTTGGCCACCTGTTCCTCGGCATTGCGTGCCGAGGGCGGCGTCATCGTGGAGGCGGAGCGCCGGATGTAATCTTGCGATTGCAGATCGGACATGACGGCTTCCTCAGGCGGCGACCGGTGCGCTGGTCTTTTCGATGTTGACGAGGAACGCCTTGAATTCCGGCGTCTGCGTATTGGCGTCGCCTACCGAAGGCGTAAGCGTGTTGGCGCCGTAGCCTTTCCTGGCCTGCCCGGTGAAGCCCCAGTGCAGTGGCACGCCGATCACGTGGGTCGGTTTGCCGTCGACGATCAGCGGCTTGATGCGCTTGGTCACATAGGCCTTGCAGATCACTTCGCCGCGCTTGGACGACACCTTCACCCAGCCGCCCTGCACGATGCCTTTTTCCTTGGCCAGCACTTCGCCCACTTCCACGAATTCCTCCGGCTGCAGGATGGCGTTGATCAACGCGTGCTTGGTCCAGAAGTGGAAGTGCTCGGTGAGGCGGTACGTGGTGGCCACGTACGGGAAGTTCTTTGGACTGCCAAACGCCGCGCGGTCATCGGCGAACACGCGCGCTGCCGGGTTGTTCTGCACCTTGGGATGCAGCGGATTCTCCACCGGCGATTCCAGCGGCTCGTAGTGCTCGGGGAACGGCCCTTCGGCCATCAGCTTGCGCGCGAACAAACGGCCCAGGCCTTCGTCGTTCATGATGAAGGGGCTGGCGCCGGCCGAGGGCGCCAGCGTCGGCGTGTAATCGGGCACGTCGATGCCCACCCACTTCGTACCGTTCCACGAAATCACCGGCTTGGCCGGATTCCATGGCTTGCCTGTCGGATCGGCGCTGGCGCGGTTGTAGAGAATGCGCCGGTTCGCCGGCCACGCCCACGCCCAGTTCGGCGCAATGCCTTGCTCGCGCGGATCGGTGGCGTCGCGACGCGCCATCTGGTTGCCCTTCTCCGTGAAGCAGCCGGAGAAGATCCAGCAGCCGGACGAAGTGGTGCCGTCATCGCGCAACTGCCCAAAGCCATCGAGCAGCGTGCCGGCCTTGGTCACCACTGTATTCGTGGCGGGATCGGGCAGGTCGGCCAGCGCGCGGCCATTCATTTCCTTGGCCAGCTCTTCCGGATCGGGGCTGATGGGATCGGTGTACTTCCAGGTGACGTTGAGGATGGGATCGGGGAACGCACCGCCTTCCTTGCGATAGAGCTCGCGGATGCGATGGAAGATGCCGCTCATGATCCAAATGTCGGACATCGCCACGCCAGGTGCATCCGCCGCCTTCCAGTGCCACTGCAGCCAGCGCGCGGAATTGACCAGCGAGCCGTTTTCCTCGGCGAAACAGGTGGTGGGAAGCTGGAACACCTCGGTCTGGATCTGGGCGGAATTGGCCGGGTTCTGCGGGCCGAAATCCTGCCAGAAGCGCGAGGTTTCGGTGTCCAGCGGATCCATCGTCACCAGGAACTTCAGCTTGCTCAGGCCACGACGGATCTTGCCGCGATCCGGAAACGCCTGCAGCGGGTTGAAACCCTGGCAGATGTAACCCGTTATCTGGTCGTTGTTCATCATCTCGAACGCCTTGATGATGTCGTACAACGGGATGTCGAGCTTGGGCAGCCAGTCGAACGCCCAGTTGTTTTCCTGCGTGGCGGCGTCGCCGTAGAACGCCTTCATGAAGCTCACGAACAGCTTGCGGGTGTTCTGGTAGTAGCTGATCTGCCCGGGCCGCAGCGGCTTGAACTGCCGCGTCGACATATAGATGTCGAAGTTGGTTTCCTTGTCGGTGGGCAGGTTCATGTAGCCCGGCATCTGGTTGGAAAGCAGCCCGACGTCGGTCAAACCCTGGATGTTCGAATGCCCGCGCAAGGCATTCATGCCGCCGCCCGCCACGCCGATGTTGCCCAGCAGCAGTTGCACCATCGCCATGTTGCGGATGTTCTGCGCGCCCACCGAGTGCTGCGTCCAGCCCAATGCGAACAGGCTGGTCATCGCCCGGTCCGGTGTGGATGTGCTGGCGATCAGCTCGCACACGTGCAGGAATTTGTCCTGCGGCGTGCCGCAAATGCGCGACACCATTTCCGGCGTGTAGCGCGAGACATGGTGCTTGAGCAGGTTGATGACGCAGCGCGGGTCCTGCCAGGTGTCGTCGGATCTGGCGAAGCCGTCCTTGTCGAGGTCGTAATCCCAGGTCGACTTGTCGTAGGTACGCGTTTCCTCGTTGTAGCCGGTGAACAGGCCATCCTGGAAATCGAAACCGTCCTTCACGATCAGGCTGGCGTTGGTGTACGAGCGCACGTACTCGTGCTGGATCTTGTCGTGCTCCAGCAGGTAATGGATCACGCCGTTAAGGAAGGCGATGTCAGTGCCCGGGCGAATGGGCGCGTAATAGTCGGCCACGGAAGCCGTGCGCGTGAAGCGCGGATCGACCACGACGAGCTTGGCGCCGTTCTCGATCTTCGCCTCGATCACCCACTTGAAACCGCACGGATGTGCCTCGGCGGCATTGCCTCCCATCACGACGACGACGTTGGCGTTCTTGATGTCCTGCCAGGTGTTGGTCATTGCACCGCGACCGAATGATGGGGCCAGACTGGCCACCGTCGGTCCGTGTCAGACACGCGCCTGGTTGTCGAACACCACCATGCCCATCGAGCGTACGGCCTTCCACGTGAGGTAGGACGTTTCAGTCGACGAGGCCGACGCCGCCAGCATGCCGACGCTGGTCCAGCGGTTCACCGTATCGCCGTTGGCATTCTTCGCGATGAAGTTCTTGTCGCGATCGTCCTTCATCAGGCGGGCGATGCGATCGAGCGCGAAGTCCCAGGAGACTTCCTTGAATTCGGTGCCGCCCGGAGGTCGATAGCGCGGTGCTTTCAGGCGCGTGGGCGCATGCACCACGTCGAGCAGCGCCGAGCCTTTGGGGCAGAGCGTGCCGCGATTCACCGGATGATCCGGATCGCCTTCGATATGGATGATGTTGGAGCGGGCATTCTTGGCACGGTCGCCCATGCTGTAGATCAGAATGCCGCAGGCCACCGAACAATAGGTGCAGGTGTTGCGCGTCTCGGTGGCATGGGTGAGCTTGAAGGGCCGCACGGCGGCGGCTTGAGCCTCGCCGGAGGCGCCAAAGCCGAGCACGCCGAGGCTGGATGCTGCCAGCCCCAAGCCGGTGAACTTGATGAACTCACGGCGAGTCATGGGCATTGCGTTTGCGCTCCCGGAAAATCTGGCTGGACATACCGCCCGATCGATGGGCGTGAACCTGGCTCGACAATCTCCGTGGCGACGGAATTCACCCCGCTGCCTGTTGAAAAATGTAGCACAGATGGCCGCGCGCGGAAGGAAAGGTTCTTGCGATGTCACACGTCCCCATGCCCGACTTTTCGGCGAGTGCGCCGCGCGCGAACAACACGGGTGCAAGCCGCGGCGTGATGCGCTTTCCTCCACTGCGGAGCGGGCTCGATCACGTCATCGTCACGCTCGCGCTGACCCAGCGCCCGGGTCGTTTGTGACTATTCCGTTGCAGCCATCTGGCCATCAATGGCCTGGCCCGGTCACCCGCGGCAGCGGTATCGCCGGCGCGTCGCCGCCCTCGAAGTAATCGAGCCGCACCACCTGGCCCGATGCATCGCGAACGGGCACGAAGTAGCTCAGCTCGTCGGGCACGAAGTACAGCCGGTGGTCGGCAGTGAGCTGCAACGGCACGGCATGATGGCCGGTGCGCTGCGCGTAGAGCTGATGATCCTTGACCGTCAGCGTCTGCGATGTCTTGTCGTCCATGCGATAACTGCCCTGCAACGCGGCCAGGGATTCGTCGCTGGCCGCCACGGCCACGGGCCTGGCATAGGGCTGGCCAAGCGCGATGGCGGCAAGACGGCGACTCATCGTCCGGGCGTCGAAATTGTCATCGTTGGCCAGGACCACCACCGTCACGTCCTGCCTGGGGAGATACGCCAGGGCCGACGCAAACCCGTCGATCTGGCCGGTATGCCCGACCATGTCGCTGCCGCGCACCCGCCACAGATACATGCCCATGCCGTAGCGATGCGCGGGCGCGACGCCCGGCTTGGCCGGTACCGGCGTGATCATCTGCTGGAAGCCCTTGGCGCTCACGATGCCGCCATGGGCCAAGGCGTGCATCCAACGCACGAGGTCGTCGGCCGTGGCCACGAGTCCGCCGGCCGCAGCGGGAATGCTCATGCTGATGAATGACGCGTTGTCGACCTGATGGTTAGCGTTGTCGGTGGTGTAGCCGGCGACGCGCCCTGCAATGACGGCGGCATTGTCGCCGTAGCGAATCTGCTTCAGGCCGGCCGGTTCCAGCAACAGCTTCGTCGTCGCCGTGTACCACGGCCCGCCGGTGACTTTCTCGATCACGGCGCCCAACAGGATGTATCCGCCATTCGAATACGCCCATTGCGTGCCCGGCGCGAAGGCAGGCGAACGCTTGCGGATCTCCTCGATGAGCGTGGCCGTGTCCACGTCGCGCTTCATGAAGCCCGGCTGCGGATCCTTGGTCTTGTCCGAAATGCCCGCCGTATGGTTCAGCAGCTCGCGCAACGTGATGTTGCCGCCGTTGGGAATGTCAGGCACATAGTTCGATAGCGGATCGTCGAGCGAGAGCTTGCCGAGTTCGGCCAGCTTTATCACCGTCGCGGCGGTGAACATCTTGGTGACGGAGGCAATACGAAACACCTGGTTCGTATCGAGCGGCACACCCAGCTCGATGTTTGCGCGCCCCGCCGCCCCGCGAAACAGCACCGTGTCGCCCTGCGCGATGATCGCCACCACGCCGGGCCCTTCCTTGCTGGCCGCGCTTTCCAGGGCATCCTGCGCCGCCCTGGCGAGAGGCACCGCCGGTGTCGATGACGCGGCGTGCGCGGTCAACGAAAGAGCCAAGGCACACACCGCAACGCCGATCCGCCAACGCATCGCCCCACTCCCTATGTCGCGCGGACACCCCGTGGCACCGTCGCCTGTGCGCAAGATATGACACGGGGCATGACAGGCCCGCAACATGGCTTCCACGCCTTGGCCAATGCCACCGTGCCGTGGCTGAGCCGGCTTGCGCCTAGTCGTGTGCGATGGAGGACGCTTGTTCCAGGCTGGCCTGTCCGGCCGGAAGATCGGACAGCGACAAGCTGGCCAGGTCGGCGATATGCGCAATGGTCTTGTCGGGCGCGGGATCGATCACCAGGCTTTCCGCCTCGTGCGCATAGTGGCCCTGGCGCACGAAGATGGTGGTGAGGTGCTCGCCGAAGATCCGCTTCATCGCCGCGAGAAGCTGCGGCTTGTCATCGACCATCACATAGTGCGTGGCGGGGAACGCGCGCTGGATCGCCTCCGTCATGCGCTCCTTGTGTACGTACACCAGCACGCGGCCATCCACGGCCTGCGCGATGCCCGACCGGGCGATCTTGCGCGGCTGAAACACGATGTCGCCATCGGAGAGGATCACCGTGGAGCCCAGCGTTCCCAGGTGAGCCAGGGTATCCAGCGCGCCGGGGTAAAGACGTTCGGCGAAGGGATACTCGAGCAGATACGAGGCGAGCGACTGCAGCGCCGGGTGGTATTCGTGGCCCACGCGGAATTGCTGCAGCGTGCCGAGATAGTCGGCATAGCCCAAGGAGTCGCGCAGCTTGTTGTAGATGGACCAGTAGCGCTCGCGCTCCATCGCGCCGAAATCGCGATCGAGGCGCGCGGTGAGGTCGGCGGCAAAGCCATCGTTGTCGAGCAGGGTGTTGTCGACG
>Ga0209026_1000542_pt1 | contig 25955 bp, 20 predicted proteins | sample AraplaCL_Col_mCL_FD_184262 | JGI IMG/M metagenome (GOLD analysis project Ga0209026, IMG submission 184262) | Arabidopsis root microbial communities from the University of North Carolina, USA - plate scrape CL_Col_mCL (SPAdes) (version 2) | ecosystem: Host-associated > Plants > Roots >... | reverse complement strand
AGGGGATATTCTCGCGGCGGATATAGTTCCATACATCAAGTTCAGTCCAGTTACTTATAGGGAAAACGCGTACGTTTTCGCCTTTGTGGATCTTGCCATTGTACAAGTTCCACAATTCCGGGCGCTGGCGTTTTGGATCCCATTGGCCAAACTCGTCGCGTACCGAAAATATACGTTCTTTGGCGCGGGCTTTTTCTTCATCACGGCGTGCGCCACCTATACAGGCATCAAACTGATATTTGGCAATCGTATCCAGCAATGTAACGGTTTGCAACTGGTTACGACTTGCATTTTTACCCTTTTGCTCAATTACTTTACCCTCATCGATTGAATCCTGCACGTAACCGATAATTAATTTTTCGCCTATACGGGCGACCATCTCATCGCGGTAAGCGATCGTTTCAGGGAAATTGTGTCCGGTATCGATATGTACCAGCGGAAACGGAAATTTACCCGGCCGAAAAGCCTTCTCAGCTAAACGCACCAGAGTTATGGAATCCTTACCGCCCGAAAATAACAGGGCGGGTTTTTCAAACTGCCCGGCAACCTCACGCAATATATGTATTGCTTCGGCTTCCAGATCGTCTAAATAATTCAGTTTGTTTTTACTCATTTTGTAGTTCTAATTGCCTCCTTCAAAGAATACTTCTTCATTGTCGTGTGCTTCGGTAACATGTAAGCCGCATTCTTTTTTGCTTTGATCTTCCCACCACCATCTGCCGGCACGAAAGTCTTCGCCTTCGCGCACTGCGCGGGTACATGGAGCGCAGCCAATGCTAGGAAAGCCTTTATCGTGCAACGGGTTATACGGTATATTGTGTTTATTAATATATGCTTTTACTTCTTTTAACGACCAGTCAAATATCGGATGAAATTTGATTAGTTGGTTGCCCTCGTCCCATTCTAAATTTTCCATATCCTCACGGTTGGCCGATTGGTCGGCACGGATACCGGTTATCCACAGTTCGTTCCCGGCAAGGGCACGTTTTAACGGCTCAATTTTGCGGATACCACAGCACTCTTTACGATTCTCGACCGATTCGTAAAAGCTGCTCGGCCCTTTGGTGCTTACCATCTGTTCAACAGCCGCGGCCTGAGGATAATAAGCATGAATGGGCTGGCCGTAGATCTCTAAAGTACGGTTCCAGGTATAATAGGTTTCAGGGAATAAACGGCCGGTTTCTAAAGTAAAAACTTTAATAGGCAAGTTGTTGCTAAATATCATCTGGGTAATTACCTGGTCTTCCCATCCAAAGCTGGTAGAAAAGATGATCTTTCCTGCAAAAGTCTCCGATAGCAGTCGTAATGCTGCAACAGGGTCTAACCCTGCTATATTTTGCTTTATTGTAGCTATATCCTTGCTCATGGCTTATATCACTTTAACAATAAATTTTTGAATGCTGTAAATGCTTATCGCGATAACGATAATGCCAACTGAAACCATAATGGCTTTGGTTGATATTTTATTGGATACCCTTGCGGCGATAGGTGATGCCAGGGCGCTGCCGATAACTAAGCCGGCAACAGACTCCCAATGGTGCCCGTTAAGCATGGTAATGAAAGTTAACGAGCTCATTAATGCGATAAAAAAGCGTGATAACTTTACGGTGCCTAATGATGTTCGCGGATTACGGCCGCCAGCAATCAATGATGATAACACGATTGAGCCCCAGCCGCCGCCACCGACTGCATCAATAAAGCCGCCGCCAAAACCAAGCACGCCAATCCGTTTTATCTTTTTATCCGTTCTTTTATGCTTAGCTTTAAATGCTTTTTTTAATATAACTATACCCAATATTAAGGTATAAACAGAAATTACCGGTTTGGTATACAAGCTGTAATGCTCGAGCGATGATAGGATGTATGCCCCCATAACGGCGCCAATAGCTCCAGGGATAAGTAACAGCTTAAACATACGCCAGTTAATATTGCCCATGCGGTAATGCATCCAGCCGGCTATGCCATTGCTCATAATTTCGGATAAGTGCACGCCCAAACTTGCAGAAGCAGGCGGTATGCCCATAGTCAGCGAAAATGTGGTTGATGTTACGCCATACGACATCCCGATAGCGCCATCTATCATGGCAAACACAAAGCCAGCCGCAAAAAAATAATAGAATGTAGGTTGTACAGCCTGTACAAAGCTTTGGAAATCGGGATTCTTAAGCCAGAATGCGCTAAACGTAATGGCTAACGACGCGATAATAGAACACCAAATGAGCCATTCAAAATTTTTCCTTACGGCGATATCGGCCTTAGGCTCAATCAATACCGATGTTATTTCATTTAGTTTTTTAACCTTTTGATTAAAATCGCCGCTAAGTGTATCGCGCAGCTGGCTCATTTGTTGCAAGGTGATATCGATCTCTTCTGGCAAATTATCATTCAGCACTTCCTTTATTCGTTTGGCCACCGTTGGCGATTTTCCATTGGTTGAGATTGCGATTTTAAGATCGCCTTTTTGTACGATAGAACCCAGATAAAAATCGCACAGATCAGGTTTATCTGCCACATTAAGCAATAAATTATGCTGTTTGGCTATTTGCCTGATGTAAGTATTTAAAGAAGGGTTGTTGGTAGCAACAATAACCAGATCAGCTTGGTTCAGGTCATCCTCGGTAAATGCCTTTTTTCTCACTATAACCTGTGGAAAATTACCAACCAATTGATAAACTTCTTCAGATATCTTTTCGGCGATCACAGTTACTTTGGCAAGCGGGCTATTATTTAATACCGCATTGAGTTTTTCTAAGCCCACATTACCAGCACCAATTAATACGGTATGCAACTCGTTTAGCTTTAAAAACACGGGGAAAAGCTGGTTGCCTACAGAATTGTTATCCTGCGTTGCCGGTTGCGTATTATTTTTTGGTAAGGAGCCCATGCACTTATCGTTCTGTTTTTATAATTGTAAAAGCGACTCGCGCTTATTTTTTACTGTTTGGATGAAACTTTCGGCTTCAGCTAAATACTGTTGCGCAAACTGCTGCGAAGGTTCGTTTTTATTGATCTGCAATACCAGGTCGGTAAAGGTTGATCCGTTAAGGTCAATCTCGCCGGTAACTATGTAGTTGGTGTCAAAATCTTTAATGATGCCAGCCTGAGTACTGTTATTTATGCCTTTATCCAACAGTAGGGCCTTAGCCGAACTTACGAAAGTACTGTAAGTATGGTATATAGCGTCGGCGTAGGCAGCGCCTTCGAACGATTGTTTTGCCCAGCCAAATTTCTCTTCGGCTTCAAATAACAAGGTCGCAACTAAGTCAATTACGACACCGGCACACTCGCCAACACCTATAGCGGTTGCAAATGTTTCTTCGTGTCCCCAGTCAACAAACTCTTCATCTTTTAAGGTTGTCAAATCGGCCAGCGGCTTTAACAAGTGATAAAAATAGTCTTTTGTTTTTCTATCGTAGTAGTCATTAAACAATTCGTTATCAGTAGCATTAGCCTGATAATCATTAAGTACCACTCTAAGCACATCAGTGGCACGTTTTGCAGGTACTTTGGTTACTTTGTCAGCAGCACGGCCAACACCATCGCCAACAATACCACCGCCCAACAATACCTGTACTGATGGTAAAACCTTACCCTGTGCTTTTAACGAGCTACCGTGAAAACCGATATGTGCCAGGCCATGTTGGCCACAGCTATTCATACAGCCGCTTATTTTGATCTTGATATCGCGGTTATAGATCAGGTCCTCATACTCGTTATAAATGACATCTTCCAATACTTTCGAAAGTGTCATGCTGTTTGAGATACCCAGGTTACAGGTATCTGTACCAGGGCAAGTGGTTACATCGGCAACACTATCAAAACCTGGCGCAGCTAAACCTAATTCGCTTAAACCATTAAAGAGATGTGGTAAAGCATCTTCTGTAGCGTATTTTAACAGTAGACCTTGATTTTGTGTAATACGGATCTCATCGGCCACATAAGGGCTGATCGCCGTAACTAACTGGCGTGCCTGGTCTGTCGGAATATCGCCAACTTCAACTTTAATATATACGCCAAAAAATCCTTTTTGCTTTGCGTTACAAACGTTGGTTGCGCGCCAATGTTTGTAACGCAATGGGTTATTAGGCTCTGTTTTAGGATAATTTATATTTGCAGGTGCTTCGGGTTGTGGAACTGTGTTACGATCTACGACAAAGCTTTTTGATTTATTTGCAGTGCGTTCCTCCTCAACTAATCTTAAAACTTCACCCAAACCAAGTTTCTGGATCAAAAACTTCATGCGGGCCTTGTTGCGGTTGTTACGTTCGCCGTAACGATCGAATACCCGGATAACAGATTCGGTATAAGGGATTAACTGATCTTCGGGTAAAAATTCATGTACAATGTGCGCCAAAGCGGGTTGTGCACCCAAGCCACCACCCATCATCACTTTAAAGCCACGAATTTCTTCATCGTTTTCTACCTTTACTTTCGGGATGAAACCCAGATCGTGGATAAACGAAAATGCTGTATCAGCTTCGCTTGAAGAAAAAGATATTTTGAACTTACGTCCCATATCCTGGCAAATAGGATTACGCAGGAAATAAGCGAACGTAGCTTGTGCATATGGTGATACATCAAATGGCTCAGCCGGATCGATGCCTGAAGCAGGGGAGGATGTAACGTTACGAACAGTGTTACCGCAGGCTTCGCGTAAGGTAACATCGTCCTGCTCTAACTTAGCCCATAATTCCGGCGTACGGTCTAAGCTAACGTAATGTATCTGTATATCCTGACGGGTAGTTAAATGCAGGTTATGGCTTGCATACTCATCGGATATATCGGCTATTTTAAGTAATTGTTTAAAAGTAACCTTGCCAAACGGAAGTTTGATGCGCACCATTTGCACGCCGGGCTGCCTTTGGCCATAAACACCGCGCGCTAAACGCAGGCTCCTGAATTTTTCGTCGTGTATTTTGCCTTCGCGAAACTCACGGATCTTTTTCTCCAGGTCAATTATATCTTTTTCAACAACCGGATTTTCTAACTCGGTCCTAAAGCTTTGCATATCTTTAAATTAGCAGTATTATTAAAAAAAATCCCCTTCGGCAACAGCCTGAAGAGGTAATTCATTATTTGATATATCGTATAACCTCTTATCGTTTTATAGCACTATTACACATACAACATGTTATATTCAGCATTTCCATAATCAGATCGTTGTGCTTCACGCTACAAATATATATAAAGTATATAGAAAGAGTAGACTTTATTTAATTATTTCAATAAAATGACTTTTTAGCAGAGCGGGGAGGATTATACGTCGGCAATGAGATTGATCTCTCGATCGATAATGTTTGCGATACTGGTTTCGGTTAAAATTTTCAGCGTTACATCACGAACATCAATAAACACGCTGCGTATGCCACAGGTAGTTTCTGATTTGCATTCTTCGCATTTATGGTAAAAATTCAGACTGGCACAAGGCACCATGGCTATGGGCCCATCCGTTATGCGCATTATTTGTACCAAAAAAATCTCTTTCGGATCCTTATTCAGGCTATATCCGCCACCAGCTCCCTTTTTACTATACAGAAAACCCGCATTTCGGAGATCCAAAAGGATTTGTTCTAGGAATTTTTTAGGGATTTTCTCTTCTTCGGCTATTTTTGAGATCTGGATGGGCGGGTTTCCCATGTTTTTTCCCAAACTTACCAAAGCTTTGATTGCGTATTTCGTCTTTTTAGAAAGCATATATTGAAAAACGTATAAAATTTGATATAAAGAACGGTATTTTATTGCATTTTGCAAAATTTGGATAAATAATCTACTAAAATGGTGTTTATTATAGTTAAACTGGGTTTTTCCTGCAAAAAAAAGATTATCCTAATCTATAGTGAAGCTCTTAAAGTAAGATAAAAAGGCGTTTCGATATGCTCGGTTAACCCGTTAAGGATCAGATGCGCAGTTTTTTCGCCCATGGCCTGGAAGTCGGAAGAGATCGTTGTTAAGCCATTCAGGATAATCTTCTTCAATGGTGTCTCATTGTACGATATTACCCCTACATCACTGCCAACCCGCAGATCGGTGGATATGATGCGCTCTATCAAGGTCACCAGGTCACTTTCCATTAGGTTGATGTAGGCTTCACCTTTGGCAATCTGTTCAGCTTCGATGTTATGCACAACTTTGCAATTAAACGCGTATTGGTGGCAGAAATTAAAGTATCCTTTCAATATCTCGTCTGGATAGTAAGAATTTTCAGGGAAGATGATCTTAATGGTATGGTATTTACTCAGCTGTTCTAAAGCGAGTTCAAGGGCGTGGTAGATGTCGTTCTCAAAGTTTTCATAAACTGCAGCAAAATTACCGTCAACACCAGGGATAATCTTATCGAGCAAAATCAGCTTCTCTTTGGGGATAGTGTTAATAATTTCGTGAGCTTTTTCGCCACCCTCTAAAAAGTGCGGGATAATTACGTAATGTGTGTAATCGTCATTTTTGTTTTGCAGCAGCTTTTTAAACAGGGAAAAATCGTTATTGTAGATATATAGGTCGACAGCAGCCATTTCGCCCAGCGACTCAACGATCGAATCGTAAATAATCTTTTTGTGATAGCTCAGTTTATTGAATAGCAGGAATACTTTGAGCTTATGGCTCAGGTCGACACTTTTAACATAATAGCCTTTTCCCGGAACCGAACCAAGGAGGCCGATTTTTTTAAGGTATTTATAAGCCTTTTCGGCCGTATCGCGCGATATCTCAAAATTATAGCTTAGCTCGTTAATGGATGGCAGGATGTCATTCTTGCTTATTTTACCATCGCTTATACAGTTAATAATAGAATTAGCCAGCTGAAGGTATTTGGGGGTAGACGAGTAATAATCGATAAAAATACATTCAAAAATTGGCGGTTGTTTCATTTTAATTAAGGGTATTACGGCGCTTAACTATTTTGTCAATTGGTTTACAAAGATGCTTATAAGGCAAACTTTTTCTTTTCAGCACAAGATTACATAGTTAAGCCAACTAATGCAACAAACGCAACATTTTTTTATATAGTGGTCGCAAAATACTTTAACGTATTTTAACAAGATAATTATTTATTATTGACACCTAAAGTATCACACTGTAAATCAGTATAAACTTTTGCTTTAATATATTACCCTATGATTTAAATTTAACAAAAACTGTCGGAAACCATGACAGTCCATGACGGCAGTATACTACAGCTTTTCTACTTTTATTCTCTCTAATAAACCAGTTCATAACTAAATTTTAAATGGAAGTAATTTTTGGTGTTATTTTTCACTTTATAGGCGGCTTCGCCTCGGGTAGTTTTTATATCCCTTACAAAAAGGTAAAAGGTTGGGCATGGGAAAGTTTCTGGATAGTAGGTGGTATATTTTCGTGGTTAATAGTGCCACCAGTGGCCGCGTGGTTAACCGTTCCGCATTTTATGGATATTATAGCTGCGACAAATGGTAAAATATTAGTTTTAACCTATTTCTTTGGCTTATTGTGGGGTATAGGTGGCTTAACCTATGGTTTAGGTGTGCGGTATTTAGGGGTATCTTTAGGCAGCACCATCATCTTGGGTTTATGCTCAGTTTTTGGCGCATTAGTGCCGGCTGTGTATTATCAGTTTTCGCCAACGGCAGGTAAAGATAGTATTGGTATGCTGGCATCAAGCCATTGGGGGCAGTTGGTATTATTAGGTATTGTAATATGCGTTATTGGTATTATTATTTGCGGCAGAGCAGGTACGCTAAAAGAGCGCGACCTATCTAAAGAAGGCGCTGCTGTTAACGAAAATAAAGATTACCGTTTTGGCCTGGGTATTACTGTAGCTATTATATCGGGTGTATTGAGTGCTTGTTTCGCGTTTGGTATTGATGCTGGTGCAGCCATGGCCGATGCCGCTAACGTTGCCTGGAGAGCCGCAGAGCATATTACCGATACCCGCAATTTTCTTTACAAAAACAATGTTACTTATGTAGTAATACTCTGGGGAGGTTTAACCACCAACTTTATTTGGTGTATGATATTGAACGCCCGCAATAAAACATTTAGCAATTATACTGATGGCAAAACGCCATTATTAAAAAACTATATTTTTTCGGCATTGGCAGGTACAACCTGGTTTTTACAATTTTTCTTCTATGGTATGGGCGAAAGCAAGTTAGGTAATGGTGCCAGCTCGTGGATATTACACATGGCCTTTATTATATTAATAGCAAACATGTGGGGCTTGGTATTAAAAGAATGGAAAGGTGTTAGCAGGAAAGCACTAACAACCCTCGTTATTGGTATCATAACCATTTTGCTGTCGGTTATTTTGGTGGGATATGGTAATAATGTAAAAGATAAAGAGGTCGTAAAAACGACTGCGCAAGTACAATTGAATAAATAATCAAAAAAGAACAACAAACAAAAAACATCATAAAATGTCTATCAACACAACTCAGTTTAAGCATGTGAGCTATCTTTGGGATGAAGCAAAAGCTGCAGAATTGGCCGGCGACGAAGTTGCCTTATTAATATATCGTTCTAACTTATTGGGAGCCGATTTGAGGCTTACCAACTATGGCGGCGGCAACACATCGTGCAAAGCAATGGCTAAAGATCCATTAACTGGCCAGGAAACCGAAGTAATGTGGGTTAAAGGTTCGGGCGGCGACTTAGGTACTTTAAAGAAAGGCGGTCTGGCTGCACTATATGTAGATCGTTTGCGTAGCCTGAAAAATATATATCGTGGAGTGGAACACGAAGACGAGATGGTTGAGTTATTTAACCATTGCATTTTCGACCTGGCTTCTAAAGCGCCATCGATCGATACGCCATTACACGGCTTTTTGCCATTCGCGCATATTGATCACTTGCACCCAGACGCGGCTATCGCTATCGCGGCTGCAAAAGATGGTAAAAAAATAACACAGGAGTTATTCAACGGCCAGATTGGTTGGGTTGAATGGAAAAAACCAGGTTTCGAATTAGGCTTGCAGTTAAAACAATGTCTTGACGAAAATCCGGGCATCCGTGGTATCATGTTAGGTTCGCACGGGTTATTCACCTGGGGCGATACTGCATACGAAAGCTATATTAATACTTTAGAAGTAATTGAAAAATGCGCCGAATACCTGGAACAAAACTATGGCAAAAAAGGCCCTGTTTTTGGTGGCCAGAAAATACAAAGCTTAGATGAAGCAGGTCGCAAAAAACAGGCTGCTGCAATAGCGCCGATATTGCGTGGCTTTACATCGAGCGAGCGCAATATGATCGGCCATTTTACCGACGATCCCCGTGTATTAGAGTTTATCAATTCAAATGATCTTGATCGTTTAGCACCACTAGGTACAAGTTGCCCAGATCACTTTTTACGGACCAAGATCAGTCCGTTGGTTTTAGATCTGAAACCGGGTGAAGACTTATCGGATGTTGCCGCTATCAAAGAACGTTTAGCGCCTGCATTTGAGGCTTATCGTAAAATGTATACCGAGTATTACAACACTTGTAAACATCCGAACAGCCCGGCTATACGCGATACTAACCCCGTAATTATATTATATCCGGGTGTTGGTTTATTCTCTTTCTCAAAAGATAAACAGACCACACGTGTTGCTGCTGAGTTTTACACCAACGCCATAAACGTAATGAAAGGCGCCGAAGCAGTTTCGGAATATACTTCTTTACCTCGCCAGGAAGCATTTAATATCGAATATTGGTTGTTAGAAGAAGCGAAATTGCAGCGTATGCCTAAGCCTAAAGCGTTATCGGGCCGTATTGCCCTTATAACAGGTAGTGCCGGTGGTATTGGTAAAGCTATCGCCAAAAAGTTTGTTGACGAAGGTGCTGTTGTTATTTTGAACGATATGAATGCTGAACGTTTGGAAGGCGCCGGCGAAGAGTTCAAAAAACAATATGGCCGCGATTCGTACGCTACTGCGGTAATGGATGTAACCAAAGAAGACCAGATATTGGCAGCAATGGATACGGCAGCATTGGCTTTTGGCGGTGTTGATATTATTGTAAACAATGCCGGTTTATCGATATCAAAATCAATTGGCGACCATACCGAAAAGGATTGGGACTTGTTGTATGACGTATTGGTAAAAGGTCAGTTTTTTGTAACTCAGGCTGCTGTTGCGGTAATGAAGAAGCAAAATATTGGTGGAGATATCATCAACATTGTAAGTAAAAACGCCTTGGTTAGCGGACCTAACAACGCAGGTTACGGATCTGCGAAAGCTGCTCAATTACATTTAAGCCGCTTAAACGCTGCTGAGCTTGGCGCTGATAAGATCCGTGTAAACGTGGTTAACCCTGACGCGGTTATCAGCGACAGCAATATCTGGGCCGGTGGCTGGGCTGAGGGCCGTGCTAAAGCATACGGTATTACCGTTGCCGAACTGCCTGCTTACTACGCCAAACGTACTTTACTGAACGAGATCATCCTACCGGATGACATTGCTAATGCATGCTTTGCCTTTACGGGTGGTTTGCTTGGTAAATCAACAGGTAACGTGTTAAACGTTGACGGTGGTGTAGCAATGGGATTTGTAAGATAGGTTATTGGTTGATTTGCTTGTTGGTTGATTAGTACCAAAATTACTGATCAATCAACAATAACTAACCTAAAAAACCAATCAACTAATAAACCAACAACCAATGAACAGAGTAGCCTTTAAAATGAAACTATTCCCCGGATTTAAGGAGGAATATAAAAAGCGCCACGACGAAATATGGCCTGAGCTTGTAGCGTTGTTAAAACAAACAGGGATAAGCGATTACTCCATATTTCTGGATGAAGAAGCCAATTCGTTGTTCGGTGTTTTAAATGCAGAAGATCCTAAATTATTGGACACCTTGCCACAACACGAAGTGATGCAGAAATGGTGGAAATATATGGGTGATATCATGGAAAGCAACCCGGATAATTCGCCGGTAAGTGTACCGTTGCTGGATGTGTTTTATATGCCTTGATTGGATTTAAGAACAAGGAACAAAGATTAAAGATAAACCAAGAGTAGAATAAACTTATTATAAACCGGACAGAGAGAAAGAAATGATCATAAAATCCTTGATCCTTACTCTTTGCTCCTTTATCAAAACAAAACATGCAAGTAGAGAAGTATAAGATTGATGGGTTTAACAATGAGGCTTTGGCCGATCACAAACGCAGGTTTGAGTTTGTAGCAGCCGATGTGCCTAACGTAAATGATGTGTTAGCGAAACTGGAAGCTTTTCAGATAGCGATACCGAGTTGGGCTTTGGGTACCGGTGGTACACGTTTCGGCCGTTTTTCGGGTGGTGGTGAGCCACGCAGCCTGGAAGAAAAAATTGAGGATGTTGGTGTGCTGCATGCCTTAAACAAATCGAGCGGTGCTATATCTTTGCATATTCCCTGGGATATCCCACAAAATGCATCAGCAATAAAAGCATTGGCAGCTCAACACGGATTACGTTTTGATGCCATGAACTCGAATACCTTCCAGGATCAGGCTGGTTCAAAAGAAAGCTACAAGTTTGGATCATTACAACACGTTGATAAAGCTGTGCGCGATCAGGCTATAGCTCACAACATCGAAGTAATTAAGCAAGGTGTTGCTTTGGGATCAAAATCACTTACCGTTTGGTTAGCCGATGGCTCAAGCTTTCCTGGTCAGTTAAACTTCCGTGGCGCTTTCGAACGCACACTGGATAGCTTAAAACAAATCTATGCCGCTCTTCCGGATGATTGGAAATTATACCTGGAATACAAATGCTATGAGCCGAACTTCTATTCAACTACAGTGGCCGATTGGGGACAATCGTTATTATATGTAACCAAATTAGGCCCTAAAGCTTATACATTGGTTGATTTGGGTCACCACCTGCCAAATGCGAACATCGAGCAGATCGTATCGTTACTGTTGATGGAAGGCCGTTTAGCCGGTTTCCACTTCAACGATTCCAAATATGGCGATGATGATTTGACCGTAGGCAGCATTAACCCATACCAATTGTTTTTGATATTTAACGAACTGGTTGAAGGCATGGATGCCCGAGGTATGAACCATGCTAACGATCTGGGTTGGATGATCGACGCATCACACAACGTGAAAGATCCTATCGAAGACCTATTACAGTCGGTACAGGCAATACAAATAGCTTATGCCCAGGCTTTATTAGTTGATAAAAAAGCATTACAAGCTGCCCAGGCTGTTAGCGACGTAGCGAAAGCACAAGAAATTTTGCAAGCAGCTTACCGTACAGATGTACGTGCTCTAGTTGCCGAAGCAAGCTTACGCGCAGGCGGTGCTATCGACCCGATAGGTGCTTACCGCAAACTGCAGGTGAGAGAGAATTTGATTAAAGAACGTGGTGAGAAAACAGTAGCAACAGGATTATAAGATGAAGACCGTTCCGGTAATAGCGATATTTGATATAGGTAAAACCAACAAAAAGTTTTTCCTGATAGATGAGTATTATAAAATTGTGCTGGAACGTACAGCTAATTTTAAAGAAACTGTTGACGATGATGGCGATCCTTGCGAGGATATTGACCTGCTGACGACTTGGGTAAAGCAATCGCTTGCGGATATTTTAGCGTTGAAAAAGTTTGAGATCAAAGCGTTAAACTTTTCGACATATGGCGCCAGCTTCGTTCACATAGACCATGACGGTAAAGTTGCCGCACCGCTTTGTAATTATCTGAAAGCTTATCCGGATGATTTGAAAGATGAGTTTTATGCGAAATATGGTGGCGAGTCTGCAGTATCGCGCGAAACAGCATCGCCGGTGTTGGGTAATTTAAACTCGGGTATGCAGTTATATCGCATCAAATACAGGAAGCCTGAATTGTTTAGGAGCCTTAAATACTCGCTGCACTTACCACAATATCTAACGTATCTGGTTACCGGTAAATACTTTTCGGATATTACCAGCATCGGGTGTCATACCCAACTTTGGAATTTTGTAAAGAACGATTATCATAACTGGGTTTATAAAGAAGGTATTGATAAAATACTCGCGCCTATATTCCCATCGGATGATTCGATGACCGTTGTAAACGGTGAACATGAATTTCAGGTTGGCGGCGGTTTGCACGATAGTTCATCTGCTCTGATACCATATCTGGCAAGCTTTTCGGAGCCGTTTATATTGATCTCGACCGGTACCTGGTGCATTAGCTTAAATCCGTTTAACAATAATCCGCTTACCGTTGATGAACTGCATAAAGATTGCCTTTGCTATATGGAATATCATGGCAGGCCGGTAAAAGCATCGCGTTTATTTGCCGGTAATGAGCATGAACAACAAAGCAAACGCATATCGGAACATTTCGGTAAGCCGCTTGATCATTACAAGAAAGTAAAATACAATTCGGAATACATCGGGTCGCACGGCAGTGCAGAATTTAAAGCAGGCGAAAACAGTTCGTTAATGCAGCAATCAGTATTTGGCAGCCGCGAGTTATCGTCGTTTTCATCTTATGATGAAGCGTACCATTTCCTGATCCTTGATATCATGAATCAACAACAGGCATCAACACAACTTGTTATACAAGATACTGGTGTAAAACGCATATTTGTGGATGGCGGCTTTGGTAAGAACGTGGTGTATATGAATTTACTGGCGGCAGCGTTCCCTCACTTAGAGGTATTTGCAGCATCAGTAGCGCAGGCGACCGCGATAGGCGCGGCCTTATCCATACACAAGCACTGGAATACCAAAACTATTCCAGGCGATATGATCGAGCTGAAATATTACGCTTTGGCGCAAAAAATGGAGGTTCAATAATTAATTTTTAATCTGAAATATGTATAAAAAGATTAATCAGAGGAGCATAAGCATTTATCTCCTCTTTTTTTGTTTAAGCGCACCAGCGTTTGCACAACAGAAGCATAAAATAATAGCAAAAAAGCGACCTAATATTATTATCATTTTAGCCGATGATATGGGCTATTCGGATATTGGTTGTTTTGGATCAGAAACGCAAACACCGAATCTGGATGCTTTAGGAAAGACCGGGATTAAGATGACGCAATTTTATAATGCGTCGCGTTGCTGCCCAACGCGGGCATCGCTAATGACAGGTCTGTACCAACATCAGGCAGGGGTAGGCGATATGATGAACACGCGAAAGGAACCCGCTTACGAAGGATACCTGAACCAGAACTGCGTAACTATTGCTGAGGCCCTAAAGGCGGGGGGGTATAATACATTGATGGCCGGTAAGTGGCATATCGGACAGGCACCAGAACATTGGCCGGTTAAACGCGGCTTTGACCATTACTTTGGTTTGATTGATGGCGCGAGCAGTTATTTTAACCCCACTATGCCATATCGTCCTAATCAAAAGCTGACGATAGCTTTAGATGATAAAGAATTTACACCGGGGCCTAACTGGTACTCGACCAATGCGTATGCCGATTATGCCGTGAAGTTTATTGATGATAATAAGGGTACCGGCAAACCATTCTTCCTGTACATGGCATTTACCAGTCCGCATTGGCCAATACAAGCCTTACCAGAAGATATCGCGAAATACAAGGGCAAGTATATGATGGGATGGGATAAGCTGCGGGAAGCACGCTTAGCGCGCCAGAAAGCTTTGGGGATATTGCCGAAGGATGCTCAACTATCGCCACGTGATAGCAATGTACCCGATTGGGATAGTCTTAGTCCGGAAGAAAAGGATAAATGGGATACCAAAATGGCCGTTTATGCTGCCATGATCGACAGGATGGATCAAAACATTGGCCGCATCCGCGCCAAGCTAAAAGAATTGCATCAGGATAAAAATACCATCATTATGTTTTTATCCGATAACGGTGCCAGCAGCGAGAGTATTAAAGGCCCCGGATTTACTCCCGAAGTACAGGCTGCTAACAACAAACCGGCGAGCGACCCAACCTCGTTTACCGCATACGAGTACTGGGGTGCCAACGTAAGTAACACGCCGTTCCGCCTGTTTAAACATTGGGAGTATGAGGGAGGTACCGCTACGCCATTTATTGCCAATTATCCGGGCGTAATCAAACCTGGTGGCACAATCAACCGCCCTGCGCATATCATCGATCTGATGGCTACCTGCCTGGATTTTGCTAAAGTATCCTATCCTAAAACCTATCATGGCAATGCGATCATTCCAACAGAAGGGACAAGCTTAGCGCCCTTATTGAAGGGACAGCCCTGGGCAGGACACAACGCCTTATTTTTTGAGCATGAGGGTAACCGTGCGGTGCGACAAGGAGATTGGAAACTGGTGTCGCAAAAGCCGTTAAATAAATGGGAGTTATACAACATCAAAACAGATCGTTCGGAGCTGAACGACCTAAGCGCCCAGTATCCCGGCAAGGTAACAACTATGGTAACGCTCTATAACCAATGGGCCGAAAGGGCAGGGGTAATACCTTTTGAAAAATTGGAGAAAAGAAAAGGAGAAGAGTTTTAGGCATTGTGAAATCATTTATTACATTTGTAATAAATTCATCCCCTGCATACAATCAGGGCATTTAAACTGTTCCCATGTCAGATATCCAATTATTAAAACGCTTACGTATAGTTATTAAAGCCTGTGGCGGGCAAAGTAAATTTGCAAAAATTTGCGGTGTATCACAGTCGTTAGTAAGCCTGATGCTATCCGGCGAGCGCGATGTTAATTTTACCGTAATCCGTTCGGCCTGCCACGAGTTGGGCTACTCGCCCGAATGGCTGATCATGGGGACAGGTGAGAAGAAGCTTGATGGTAAGGATGCAACCAAACTGGTTACCGAAATACAGATACTCCGCACCGAAGTTGAACTGTTGCATGTGCGGATGCGCAGTTACGAAAAAGAGTTTGAGAATATTCTGGCTAAGATGAAAGCCAGCACGCCAACTTCTTAAGAGTAGGTTTCGAATTATAAAGGTTTATATAACTAAAAAGCCATTGCGGAAATCCCCAATGGCTTTACCTTTTATGCTCACTTTAGATTTAGAACTTCAAGTGCTTTACCGTTAACCCGTTATTGATCAGTTGTTTTAGCGAATCAATTCCTACCCGTAGGTGAGTTTCTACATATTGTTCGGTTACTTTCGAGTCACTTTCGGCGGTTTTAACACCTTCCGGTATCATTGGCTGATCAGATACCAATAATATAGCCCCTGTTGGTATTTTGTTGGCGAAGCCAGTTGTAAATATCGTCGCCGTTTCCATATCAATGGCCATGGCACGCAGAGTTTTTAAATACTTTTTAAATACCTTGTCGTGTTCCCAAACGCGGCGGTTTGTGGTATAGCAGGTACCTGTCCAATAATCACGCGAGTGATCGCGGATGGTGGTTGATATGGCTTTCTGCAGTGCGAACGCTGGCAGTGCAGGTACTTCGGGTGGCATATAGTCATTGGATGTACCTTCACCCCGTATGGCTGCTATAGGCAGGATGAGGTCGCCTACGTTGTTTTTCTTTTTTAATCCGCCGCATTTGCCTAAAAATATAACCGCTTTTGGATGAATAGCTGTCAGCAGATCCATCACGGTAGCTGCAAGCGCACTACCCATTCCGAAATTGATAATGGTAATGCCATTTGCCGAAACACTTTGCATGGGCTTGTCAAGGCCAATGATAGGAGCGTTGTCGTTCCACTCCGAAAACATTTGCAGGTATTTGGAGAAGTTAGTTAATATAATATAGTCGGTAAATTCATCAAGCGGCCGGCCGGTGTAACGAGGCAACCAATTGGCAACAATGCCTGCTTTGGTTTTTAAACCGGCTTTTACCGGGCTTGTTACTTCTTTTATTGCTTTTGATGGATCTACTGGTGCTGCGTCTTTTTTAATGTCTTTTTCTTCGTTCATAATTATAAAAATATTGTGGCCTTTGGCCGGTATAATTGTACATGAAGGTATAAATAATTACAAGGCTAAAAGTAAATAGCTGTGAGTAAATAGAAACTATACCTCCTTTATTAATAAGAAAAGCCCCAACAAATGTTAGGGCTTCGGCAAATTTTTAAAGGCTTTGGCTATTGTTTAAGCGTTAAGCTACTTTCAATTTTTTAAGATCAGATTTTTCAAACTTCTCTAAAGCATAATCCAGGGTAACAGAAAGCTGCTTTACATCTTTTTTAGATGGGAACTCAAACATGGCGTCGATCATAATAGCTTCGCATATAGAGCGTAAACCACGAGCTCCTAACTTAAATTCCATTGCTTTATCAACTATGAATTCTAATGTTTCGGCATCGAAATCAAGGTTGATACCTTCGTATTCGAATAGCTTTTTGTATTGCTTTAACAGCGAATTTTTAGGTTCGGTTAAAATATTACGTAATGCTTCGCGATCGAGCGGGTTTAAGTAGGTGAGTACCGGCAAACGGCCAATTAACTCAGGGATTAAACCAAACGCTTTTAAATCCTGCGGGGTAATGTATTTATACAAATTTTTCAGATCAACATCGTGATCTTCGTTTTTAAACTTGTAGCCTACAGTTTGGGTGCGCAGGCGGTTAGCGATCTTTTTCTCGATACCATCAAAAGCACCACCGCAAATAAATAAGATATTACTGGTGTTAACGGTGATCATTTTCTGATCAGGATGTTTACGGCCACCTTGAGGTGGTACGTTAACCATGGTGCCTTCCAGTATTTTTAACAAGGCCTGTTGCACACCTTCGCCCGATACATCACGTGTGATAGATGGGTTATCGCTTTTGCGCGCAATTTTATCAACTTCGTCAATATATACTATGCCACGCTCGGCGGTAGCCACATCATAATCGGCTGCTTGTAAAAGGCGGGTTAAAATGCTTTCCACGTCTTCGCCCACGTAACCTGCTTCGGTTAATACGGTAGCATCGCAAATGCAAAACGGAACGTTTAATATTTTAGCAATGGTTTTAGCCAGTAAAGTTTTACCCGTACCGGTTTCGCCTACCATAATGATATTTGATTTCTCGATCTCTACTTCGTCTTTATCAACCTTTTGATTCAAACGTTTATAGTGGTTATATACGGCAACCGACAATACTTTTTTAGCATCATCCTGGCCAATAACATATTGATCGAGGTGTGTTTTTATTTCGAATGGTTTAAGTATGGTCGCAGCCTGATTAGGGTTTTTTACCTTACGTACCTTTAACTCTTCGGCTAATATTTCGTTAGCCTGATTAACGCATTTATCACAGATATGCGCATCCAGACCAGCGATCAGCATTAAAGAATCCTGCTTCCCTGCTCCACAAAATGAGCACCTGATTTCTTTGCTGTTTTTTGTCATTGGTAATTAACTTTGTTCAAAAATACGTTAAATAGTTTAAAATCTGACTATAAAAGTTATAACAACCCTTATAATCAGATTTTTATATTTTAAAACGCATGGTAGCCAGGTTTTTATCTTTAAGAGATAAACCCTGGTTACTCTGTTAAGTTTTAATTATTTTTTAGTGGCGCCTTTTAAAACTTCGTCAACCATACCAAATTCTTTCGCTTCTTCGGCAATCATCCAGTAATCACGGTCAGATGCTTCCCAAACTTTTTCGTAGCTGGCACCGCTATGGTCTGCAATGATCTGGTACAACTCTTTTTTCAGTTTGGTGATTTCGTGATAAGTGATCTCGATATCAGATTGCTGTCCTTGTGCACCTCCCGATGGTTGGTGGATCATTACGCGTGAATGTGGTAATGCAGCGCGTTTTCCGGCAGCACCAGCACAAAGCAATACAGCGCCCATTGACGCGGCCATGCCTGTACAAATGGTAGCAACATCATTGCTGATGAATTGCATTGTATCGTAAATACCTAAACCTGCGTAAACGGAACCACCAGGTGAATTTATATAGATCTGGATATCGCGTTTTGCATCCGCTGATTGCAAAAACAGCAGCTGTGCCTGGATGATATTGGCATTAGTATCATAAATGGCATCGCCTAAAAAGATGATGCGATCCATCATTAAACGGCTGAATACATCCAGTTGCGAAATATTAAGCTGGCGTTCTTCGATGATATAAGGTGTCATGCTGGTTGGGATGCGACTGTTTTCAACACGTGAAATAAAGCCGTCGACAGCCAGACTGTTTATGCGGTGATGCTTTACAGCATATTTGCGGAACTCGTTTTTGTCTATGTTCATAATGTTTGTAATTTAAAAAGGTATATAAGTAAAGCGCAGGGCAATGCTTATGTGGGGCAAATTAATATTTTTTAATTAATATAATTGTGATTGTTTGGTCATTTGTTATCAACAAAAAATGCCGGAACTAAGCCCGGCATTTCATTTTATAATTTGAGAAAGTTGAATCAGATTACTCTTGTGGCAACTTGCTAAAATCGGCGTGTGTGATCTCTTTTTTATTTAAGGTAACCACGCCTTTTAAATGATCTAAAGTTTTTAAAGCTTTTACTTCTTCAAAAATTTTATTTCCGTTCTCTTTGTTTTGCAGGTATTGTACGGTATACTGGCTCAGTTGCTCTTCGCTTAAAGGTTGTGGGCTGTACATCCGGAATTGCGCGTTTAAACGATCTTTAGCCAAAGCAAATACTTCTTCGTATTTAATTTCAAGCTTGTTTTCTTTGATGATCTTGTTTTCGATCAAAGTCCATTTCAGGTTTTTAGCAAAGCTATCGTAATCTTTATCCAACTCTTCGTTAGTTAAGTTTTCGTTAGTCGCTTTTAACCAGCGTTTCAAAAACTCATCCGGTAAATCAAACTTAACTTTATCTAACGTATAGTTGTACAGGTCGTTTTGCAATTTACGGTCAGAATCCTGAGCGCTCATTGCCTCCACCTCTTCGGTTATTTTAGCCTTGAACTCTTCTTCAGTAGTTACGGTACCTGCTCCAAATAATTTGTCAAAGAACTCCTGGTTCAAATCGCTTTCTTCCAGGCGGTTGATATTCTTAACTGTTAACTGAAATTTCGATTTCAGTACGGCAGCAGTTTCTTCTTCTATATTTAACAAGGCTGCAACCTTAGGCGCATCATTGTCAAACGCTTTTTGAATATCAAATTCAATTACGTCATCCTTTTTTAAACCGATCAACGATTTTTTGATCTTGTCGTTTTTAACCTGATCTAATCTGACCGACGTTGTATTGGTGATTCCATCTTCAAAAACAGAACCATTCGGAGCTAATTGTACTAATTCGCTGTAAAGAACATCATCATCTGCCGATACGTCAGGATTTGTCATTTTGCCATAGCTGCGACGGATGTTTTTGATACGTGCTGCAAGCGTTTCGTCATCAACTTTAATTACATATTGGGTCAATGCATCTTTCGATGAAAAGTTAACATCAAATGCCGGCGCAACGCCAACCTCATAGTTAAATTCAAAGTCCTCGGTAAAATCCCAGGCAAACTCTTTGTGTGGATCAACTTTGGGTAGCGGCTGACCTAATACGTCGATGCTGTTATCGGTGATGTATTTATTTAGCGAGTCTGACAGCAGGTTATTAATCTCATCGACTAAAATGCTTTTGCCATACATTTTTTTGATGTGTGCAGGAGGTACCATTCCAGGACGGAAGCCAGGTATCTTTGCTTTTTTAGCCTGCTCCCTGATAGCTTTATCAACGCGGGCCTGGTAATCGGCTGCTTGAATTTTAACAGTTACTATTGAATTGAGATTGTCGATTTTTTCCTGAGTAATATCCATTATGTGGTACTAAAATTAATGATACATTTTTTTACTGATCGCCTATCGATAAAACATTGACCAGTATATCTGATTTTGGAGCGCAAAGGTATTAATTTTTTTAATTTGATTATAACTAAATTGAGCGGTGAGATGTTAAAACAACTATAGGTAATTATGGTTAGTCATATAAGCGGTTATTATGAATTTGCGTATGTTAGCCATCCAATTTAATTTAAGCTATTTAATGCCGGGTATTTATAGAGCATGAAAAAATATTTACTGATCATTTTTTTAACAGGATGCTGTTTTAGATTAATAGCCCAAAACGATACTTCCCGCAAAAACAATAATTTTAATCCGGCGAAACATGCGTTTATCGATTCATCCGGTCAGCGCGATCTTAAAGATGTGTTGCATAAGCTTTTTAAAAGCAAGGAAGCAACTGAAAACAGTCAGGCTAAAAAACTGAACTTTTCAGTAGTGCCGTCGGTCGGGTATTCCCTGTCGACAGGTTTCGGCGCTAATCTTAATAGCAACGTTGAGTTTTACAACGGTGAAGATAAGAGCAAAACCAATATATCGTTGATCAGCGCCAGTGGGTTCATCGATACAAAAAATCAGCGTTCGCTAACTACAATCGCTAATATCTGGACAAACAACAACGATTACGACCTGGTAATGAATTTTCGCTGGCTTAAATACCCTACCAATACTTTTGGTTTCGGCAGTTTTACCACGCCCGATAAAACTGATCCTATCGACTTCAATTACGTAAAGCTTTATGCTACCTTATTACGTAAAGTGATCCCTGACTATTATATAGGCATTGGTTACAATCTGGATTACCATACCAACTTTATCGAAAAAGGTAACCTGGATGGTACTGTGAGCGATCTGAGTAAATATGGTAAGCCTTATACAACACGATCATCGGGATTAAACCTCAATTTACTATATGACAAGCGCGGTAACCCGGTTAACCCATTAAGCGGCGGATACGCCAATGTAATACTACGGCAAAATTTAACTTTTTTAGGCAGCGATGCCAACTGGCAATCGCTAATAATCGATTTGCGTAAATACGTGCCGATGTCGAACCACAATAATAATGTCTTGGCATTTTGGACTTATTTATGGTTTACTTACGATGGTAAAGTCCCTTATCTCGATTTACCAAGTACCGGCTGGGATATCAACACCACATCGGGCAGAGGGTATGTGATAGGCCGCTTTACCGGTAAAGACATGCTTTATGCCGAGGCAGAATACCGTTTTACGTTAACACACAGCGGCCTGCTTGGAGGCGTATTATTTACTAACGCCCAAAGTTTCCCCGAATATCCTGACGGCGGTTTTAAAAAAATAATCCCCGCGGTTGGCACCGGATTACGTCTTAAACTAAACAAACATTCCAATACCAATATCTGTGTCGATTACGGAATTGGTATCGATGGCTCGCGCGGTTTCTTTGTTAACCTGGGCGAAGGCTTTTAAATTTTGTTGTTTGTAATAAACCCTTTGCCAAATAGATCGTCTGATACTTAAAATGTTGTAATAACGTTTTAACCCGATTAACTAAACCTGTTTTGATCAATAAACTTTATACGCCTGCACGATGCTTGATGAGCATTGCGGCGGTTTTTAGTACCCTGTATGCCGCAGGAAGCCCGGTTAGGCATTTCCCGATAAAGAAAGATTATGCAGACACCGCAGTTCTAGACTCATCCCACCAAAAGGATATGATAGATGTGCTGCAAAAACTATTCGATAAAAGCACTACTCCACAAACGCGTAAACACGCAAAACCAATAAACATATCAGTTATTCCTACAGTAGGCTATACCTTATCAACGGGTTTTGCCATAGGTTTAAGCTCTGTAACTACATTTCATACACAGGCCGACCATGCCTTAAACACGTCCGTTGTTAACGCCCAGGCTTTTTACGATTCGCATAACCAGGAAACTTTTTTTACCCAGGCAAACATATGGGCGGCGCATGATCAGCTTAAGTTTGTTACCGATCTTCGTTGGGTAAAATACCCGGATGTTACTTATGGGCTGGGCAGTTTAACAACCATAAACAGGGCCGACCCCATTGATTACGATTACTTAAGATTTTATCAAACGGTGTTAAAAAAGGTTCTGCCAAATTTTTATGCGGGTATGGGCTATAACCTCGACTACCATTATGATATAGTCGATCTGAATCCCACATCGGGCGGATCAGCATTCAAAAGATATGGCGAATCCTCCAGTTCCCGTTCTTCGGGCTTAAACTACGATCTGTTATTCGATAGCCGCCAAAACCCGGTAAACTCGTTACAAGGACTATATGCCAATGCCGTATATCGTTATAACTATAAATTTTTAGGCAGCGACGTTGCCTGGAGTTCCTTGGTAGTCGATGTACGTAAGTATATCAGGCTTTCATCGCACTCTAATAACATTTTGGCTATTTGGAGCTATAACTGGATAACATTAAGTGGCCGTCAACCTTATCTTGATCTGCCCAGCGTAGGCGCCGATATGTACAATAATACCGGCAGGGGATATGCTATCGACCGTTACCGGGGTAAGAACATGATCTACCTGGAAAGCGAATACCGGTTTGGCCTAACCAAAAACGGATTGCTGGGAGGCGTAATATTTGCAAATGCAGGCAATTACTCGCGCACCGTAAATGCAAACTTACAGGATATTATACCTGCCGCTGGGACGGGGCTACGTGTTAAGATCAACAAACATTCCAATACTAACCTGTGTATCGACTACGGCGTAGGCGTAAACAGCTCGCGTGGCTTTTTCGTTAACCTGGGCGAAGTGTTTTAAAAGTAGGGGGGATTAAGGGGGTGTTTTTCAATGCGTTTTTTCTCTTGATTCTTGCCTCTTGATTCTATTTTTAAAACATAGGCATTCTTCGGTATTTCAAATAACATTTTTGCTTTCGACCTGGTACTTTGGCTCAAAGCGCATGGGTATTTATGGGTATTTTAAAACTTTATTTGTCTCTTAACTCCAGGCTCTTGCCTCTTGATTCTTTCTTAACTAAATATAGCAAATTTCGACCTTAAAAGCAAGTAAAAACAGATTTGTTAACAAGGTAAAGGTTGACAGAAAACCCGCTGTATCACGCTATATTCCATGAAATAACACTACAATTTGTGGAAAACAGAGGCCTATGTTTATAAGTAATGCTAACTATCAGACACCTTAATAATTAACTTTGTTTTAAGGGTAACGGGCATGTTTAAACATCATTTAAATCTATTTAAATGATTGAAAGATAAGTGTGTTAACTACGCTGCCCGACTGCGAAATTCATAAAAAATTGTTGAGTTGTAATTTAATAGGTTGTTGTATACAACAGCCCGCTAAACTTGTCGACTCTACTGAACGGCAGGAATACAAATAAAAGATAACAGGATATATGAGCCAGGAAAACGAACTACTGCTGAGAGAAAACAAAGACCGCTTTGTGATCCTCCCAATAAATTATCCCCAGATATGGGAAATGTATAAAAAGCACGAGGCCAGTTTTTGGACAGCCGAAGAGATCGATCTTGGCGATGATATGAAGGACTGGAACAATCTTAACGATGGAGAACGTCATTTTATATCGCATATCCTGGCTTTTTTCGCGGCAAGCGATGGTATAGTTAACGAAAACCTGGCCGTTAACTTTATGAGCGAAGTGCAATTGCCCGAAGCCCGTTGTTTTTACGGCTTCCAGATCATGATGGAGAATATCCACTCAGAAACCTATGCCTTGCTGATAGATACTTACATAAAAGATACTACTGAAAAGAACCGTTTATTCCACGCTATTGACACGATTCCCTGTGTTAAAAAGAAAGGCGAGTGGGCATTGAAATGGATCGAGAACGGAACTTTTGCCGAGCGACTGGTTGCTTTTGCAGCTGTTGAAGGTATTTTCTTTTCAGGTAGCTTTTGCTCCATCTTTTGGTTAAAGAAACGTGGTTTGATGCCGGGCTTAACCTTCAGTAACGAGTTGATATCGCGCGACGAAGGTATGCACTGCGAATTCGCCTGTTTACTGTACAGTATGCTGAGCAACAAACTTTCGAAAGAAGCGGTAACAACCATTATTGCAGATGCAGTTGAAATTGAGAAGGAATTTATAACCGAAGCCTTACCGGTGGCCCTGATCGGTATGAACGCTAAACTGATGAGCCAGTACATTGAGTTTGTGGCCGACAGATGGTTAGGCGAATTGGGTTATGATAAACTATATAATGCGACCAATCCATTCGACTTTATGGAAATGATATCGCTGCAAGGCAAAACCAACTTTTTTGAAAAACGCGTAGGCGATTATCAAAAAAGCGGCGTGCTATCGGCAGATGCAAAAAGTCAGTCGTTCTCGTTGGATGACGATTTTTAGATAGTGAATGGACAGTTGTGAATAGTGAATAATTTATCAGATTGATTATGTTTTTACAACTTGGCCACACAAAATTAGATGTTTACACAACAGCGCGACAATTAATAAAACAATCATATCGGGTTGTGTCAAAATTTCCGATAGAAGAAAAATATATATTATCACAACAAATCAAACGAGCTGCTTTATCGGTGCAACTTAATATAGCCGAAGGTAGTTCAAGAAGATCCGATGTAGAGCGAAAAAGGTTTTATGAAATAGCTAGAGGGTCAGTAATCGAAATTGATGCGGCTTTAGATGCGGCACTTGATTTAGGATACTGCTCGTCAGAAAACTTGACCGACTTTGGCGATACTATAATCAAGTGTTTTAAATACTTAAGCGGGTTAATTAATTCAATCCCCACTTGAAAGAATATAAGTACTGAGAATAAATAATGCAGAAAAACAACACACTCACCATTCACCACTAACAACTCACCCTATGTATGTAATCAAACGCGACGGAAAAAAGGAAACAGTAAAATTTGACAAGATAACAGCCAGGATTGAGAAACTGTGTTATAGTTTAAACCATGAGTTGGTCGACCCGATAGATGTTGCTCAAAAGGTAATTGAAGGTTTGTTTGATGGGGTAACCACATCCGAGCTGGATAACCTGGCCGCTGAAACTGCTGCTTCGTTAACAACCAAGCATCCCGATTATGCTTTGCTGGCATCGCGTATCGCGGTATCAAACCTGCATAAAAACACGCTGAAGTCTTTTTCCGAAACGATGCGGATCCTATACAACTACATTGATAAAAAAACCGGTAAAAACGCCTCGCTGCTTGCCGATGACGTATGGGATGTAATTGAGGCCAATGCCGAATTGCTGGACAGCACCATTATTTACGACCGTGATTTTGGTTTTGATTACTTCGGTTTTAAAACCCTCGAAAAATCATATTTATTAAAAGTTGATGGCAAAATAGCCGAACGCCCGCAGCATCTGTTTATGCGCGT
>Ga0209026_1000541_pt1 | contig 26051 bp, 27 predicted proteins | sample AraplaCL_Col_mCL_FD_184262 | JGI IMG/M metagenome (GOLD analysis project Ga0209026, IMG submission 184262) | Arabidopsis root microbial communities from the University of North Carolina, USA - plate scrape CL_Col_mCL (SPAdes) (version 2) | ecosystem: Host-associated > Plants > Roots >... | reverse complement strand
ATCGGGAATCGGGAATCGGGAATCGGGAATCGGGAATCGGGAATCGGGAATCGGGAATCGGGAATCGGGAATCGGGAATCGGGAATCGGGAATCGGGAATCGGGAATCGGGAATCGGGAATCGGGAAAAGCAAAAAAGGCACCGCGCCGCAACGCAAGTGCCTTTCAGCCGTGACTCGCCGGCCATCCGGCGATTTACGATTCCCGATTGACGATTCCCGGCTTTCTCTCGAACCCGCCACGCTCAATCCGCCGGCGAAACGCTCACCCGCACTCGCAGGCGTTCGCCCGGGTCGTAGCTGAGACGCGACATATAGACGTCGCCGTGATAGCGGTATTCCACGTCGTAGCCGATGATCTGGCGCTGCTCGCTGACCTGGGTGACCGGCTGGCAGACGGTCTGGGTGGAGCTGTAGGTCTGCCCGCCGCTGGCCACCGAGTTGCCGACCGCACCGCCGGCCACCGCGCCGCCCACGATGGCTGCCGTGTTGCCGCGGCCATGGCCGATGGTGCTGCCGAGCACGCCGCCGACGACCGCGCCCAGCACGGTACCCACGCCCTTGTTGCCCGGGGTCTGCTGCACCACCTGCTGGTCGTAGCACTGGGTGGTGGGGGCGGAGGTGCGGGCGATGCCGTAGACCGGGTCGACGCGCAGCACGTCGGCCCAGGCGAAGTGGGCGTTGTCCGGACCTGGCGCGCCCGGGGGCGGCGGATACCCTCCCTGCTGCGCCATCGCGCCGCTGGAAACCGCGGCGAGCGCCAACATGGAGATCAACAGCGTTTTCTTGTTCATGGACAGCCTCCTGCAGAGGTTTGGGGCACTGGGGCCGCATAGCGTCATTGCAGCAAATTCACACTGAATCCACGCTTAGAACCGGCGTAACTTAATGCCCTGTTTTTAGGTCGTTTTTCGAAACTTTTAAAGTGATTTCCAGCGGCAGCCGTGCAAGAGCTTGATAAGATGGCGGGCTCATTGACCCGACCGCGCCCTCCGCCATGCCGATCTCGCTCTATAACAGCCTCAGCCGCCGCATCGAGCCCTTCTCGCCGCTCGATCCGAACCGGGTGACGGTGTACCTGTGCGGGCCCACGGTCTACAACTATGTGCATATCGGCAATGCGCGCGGGCCGGTGGTGTTCGACGTGCTGGTCAAGCTGCTGCGCCGGCATTATCCGCAGGTGGTCTACGCCCGCAACATTACCGACGTGGACGACAAGATCAACGCCGCCGCGATCGAGCAGGGCGTGCCGATCTCCACCATCACCACCCGCTTCGCCCAGGCCTACCGCGAGGACATGGCCGAACTGGGCATCGCACCACCGGACGTGGAGCCGCACGCCACCGCGCACATCGGCCAGATCATCGCCATGATCCAGACCCTGATCGAGGGCGGCCATGCCTATGCGGCCGAAGGCCACGTGTTGTTCGACGTAGCCTCCTACCCCGCGTATGGCGAACTGTCCGGTCGCGATACCGACGAACTGATCGCCGGCGCCCGCGTGGAAGTGGCGCCCTACAAGAAGAACCCGACCGACTTCGTGCTGTGGAAACCCTCCACGCCAGAGCTGCCCGGCTGGGACAGTCCGTGGGGACGCGGCCGTCCGGGCTGGCATATCGAATGCTCGGCGATGAGCGCGGCGCACCTGGGCGAAACCATCGACATCCATGCCGGCGGCGTGGACCTGCAGTTTCCGCATCACGAAAACGAGATCGCGCAATCCACCTGCGCGCACGGCGGCAAGGTGTTCGCGCGCTGGTGGCTGCACAACGGCATGCTCACCTTTGACGGGCGCAAGATGTCCAAGTCGCTGGGCAACGTCCTGCATGTGCATGAACTGCTCAAGCATCACCCGCACGAAGCGCTGCGCCTGCTGCTGCTGCGCGGCCACTACCGCCAGCCATTGGACTGGTCGGACGCGGCAGTGGCGCAGGCCATCAGCACGCTGGATGGCTGGTACCGCGTGCTGCGCGAACTGGGCCACATCAGCATCGACACCACCGTGCCGCTGCCGGTGCCGGAACGCCTGGAAGCGGCGCTTTGCGATGACGTGAACACCCCGCAGGCCCTCGCCGAGCTGTCCCTGCTCGCCGATGCCGCACGCCAGGCGCCCAGCCCCGCCAGCAAGGCCGCCCTGCTCGGCGGTGGCGCGGCGCTCGGCCTGTTGCAGCAGGATCCGGAAACCTGGTTCAAGCAGGCAGGCGGCCATGCGGTGGATGCCGAGCGCGTGGAAGCGCTGCTGGAAGAACGCCGCAGCGCACGTGCCGCCCGCGATTTCGCCCGCGCGGATGCGATTCGCGCGGAACTGGCCGCCATCGGTGTGGTGATTGAGGATGGCGCCCAGGGTACGCGCTGGAGCGTGGTCAAGCATTGATGGCCGCGGTTAGGCCTGATGAAGCTCCATCGCGCGATAATGGCCGCATGAACACGATTGCCACTACCGGCGCCGTCCAGGCCCAGCAAGAGATCGCCGACGAGTTTGCCTTCTTCGGCGACTGGACCGAGCGCTACCAATACCTGATCGACCTCGGCAAGCAGCTGCCGCCCTTCCCCGAAGAGTGGAAGAACGAGGACTACCGCGTGCACGGCTGCCAGTCGATGGTATGGCTGGTGCCCAGCGGCGATGCCTCGAACATGCATTTCGACGCCGCCAGCGATTCGGCCATCGTGTCGGGCCTGATCGCGCTGGTGCTGCGCGTGTATTCGGATCGCCCGGCCGCGGAGATCGTGGCCACCGAGCCGGCCTTCATCCAGGAGATCGGGCTGGCCAAGCATCTGTCGCCGACGCGCTCGAACGGCCTGCTGGCGATGTTGGCGAAGTTGAAGGCGTACGCGGCCGCTGCGCTGTAGGATGGGGTGCAAACCCCAACGTCGCCATGCTTGTGCATCGCTGTTGGGGTTTGCACCCCAACCTGCGCAAAGCCCCGCACCAGGCGGGGCTTTGCGGTTGCGGCGAATGCCTGAGAATCAGTCGCCCATCTGCTTCTGCAGATGCTCGCGACGCTCCTGCGCATCCAGCGACAGCGTGGCGATCGGGCGAGCATCGAGGCGTTCGAGGCCGATTTCCTCGTCGGTCTCTTCGCAGTAGCCGTAACGGCCTTCTTCGATGCGGCGCAAGGCCTTGTCGATCTTGGAGATCAGCTTGCGGTAGCGATCGCGGGTGCGCAGCTCCAGCGAGTTTTCGGTTTCGCGGGTGGCGCGTTCGGCTTCGTCGCCGACGTCGCGCACTTCGTCGCGCAGGTTCTCCATGGTCTGGCGCGATTCTTCCACCAGCTGTTCGCGCCAGACGCGAAGCTTGTTGCGGAAGTAGGCGAGATGACGAGGGTTCATGTACTCCTCGTCGGGCGAAGGACGATAGCCGGGGGGCAGATCGATGTTCGTCGTGAGAGGCAGGGCGTAACGGCCGTCTTCGCGGGTTACACCATTGTCGAGCGTTGTAGCGGAGCTATTCATTGAGGACTGCGTGGTCTTCTGCTTTTTGCTGGTGGAGTTATGCGCAGTGGCATTCGCTACGCGCGGCGCCGTGGGGCCCACGGCACTTGCTACCTTACCCGCGATGGGCCGGGTAGCGAGTGATGATACGGGTTGTGGTGTTGCAGTTTGTGTAACCTGCGTTGGCTGTTTGGCTGCGGCGGCCGGCGCGGGCGTCGGCTTGGCGGCCGGCTTTTCCGCCGCCTGCTTGGCGGGCGCGGGCTTGGTGGCCGGCGCTGCTGCTGGCTTGGACTGCGGCTTCGGCGCCGGCGGCTTGGCCGCCTGCTTCACGGCCTTGACCGGTTCGGCCTTTTTCGGCTGCGGCTTGGGGGCGGGCTTGGCCACGGCTTTCTTGGCCGGCGGCGCCTTCTTGGCGGCTGCCTTGGCCGGCGCTTTCTTCACCGCAGCCTTCTTGGCAGGCTCGGCCTTTTTCACGGGTTTGGCGGCAGCGACCTTGACCTTGCCGGTCTTGGCTTCGTTGCTTTTACCCGCAGCCTTTCCCTTTGCAGCTTTCTTGACGGCGGTGGTACTACGCGTGGTTTTCGCCATTTACCTTCACCATTTTGGCCTTGGCGGCCGGCTGTTATAGCCCAATACCCTTCACACCGGCAACCATCCTTCTGGAATACTTGCACCATCGGGCGCCACAGGCGGTTTCGGCGACGTGAATGCCGTGAGTCGATTGATCCTTTTCCTGCTGAACCTTTACAAGCGCTGCGTCAGCCCGCTGTTGGGACAGCGTTGCCGCTTTTACCCCAGTTGCTCCGATTATGCACGTGTCGCGGTGGCCCGCTTCGGTCCGTGGCGGGGTGGCCTGCTGGCCGGATGGCGAATAGTACGCTGCCAACCGCTGTGCTCGGGCGGCAACGATCCGGTGCCCGAGCACTTCCACTTTGCGGGCTGCCGCGGCTTGAACCGGCAGGCAGGGGACGCAGAACACTGAGTGCGTCGTACACTGCACAGCCCTGCCCCATCCGCGCTGCCGAAGGAATGCTCATGTCCACCGATTGGCTGATCAAGAACGCCGAACTGGTCAATGAAGGGCGTCGTTTCCATGCCGATCTGCGCGTCAGGCACGGCCGCATTGACAGCATCGGCGACAGTCTCGACGCCCGCCCCGGCGAGCAGGTGGTCGATGCCACCGGGCTCTGGCTGCTGCCGGGCATGATCGACGACCAGGTGCACTTCCGCGAACCGGGCCTTACGCACAAGGCCGACATCGCGCACGAGTCGCGCGCCTGCGCCGCCGGCGGCATCACCAGCTTCATGGAGATGCCCAATACCAAGCCGCCGGCGCTGGATCGCGATTCGCTGGAAGCCAAGTACGCGCGCGCGGCGGAAAGCTCGGCGGTGAACTACGCGTTCTACCTGGGCGCCAGCAACGACAACCTCGAAGCGATCCGCTCGCTCGATCCCAAGGCCGCGCCTGGCATCAAGGTGTTCATGGGCGCCTCCACCGGCAACATGCTGGTGGACAATCCGGACACGCTGGACGGCATCTTCCGCGAAGCGCCCACGCCGATCATCACCCACTGCGAAGACACGCCGATGATCGATGCGCTGCACGCCAAGGCGCGCGAAAAATACGGCGACAACATCCCCGCGCGCGAACATCCGCTGATCCGCTCGCGCGAGGCCTGCATCAAGTCTACGCGCCTGGCGATCTCGCTGGCGCAGAAGCACGGCACGCGCCTGCACGTGCTGCATATCTCCACCGCCGACGAGCTTGCTCTGTTTCAGCCCGGCCCGCTCAAGGGCAAGCGCATTACCGCCGAAACCTGCGTGCATTTCCTGCATTTCAGCGACGAGGACTACGAACGGCTGGGCTTCCTGATCAAGTGCAATCCCGCCATCAAGACGGCCGCCGATCGCGAAGCCATTACGAAAGCCGTCGCGGAACGCCGCATCGACGTGCTCGCCACCGATCACGCACCGCATCTTTTGGAAGAAAAAGGCCAGCTCTACGACAAGGCGCCCTCCGGTTTGCCGCTGGTGCAATTCGCGCTGCAAGCTGCCCTGCAGCGCGTAACCGAAGGCAAGCTCACGCTGGAACGCGTGGTGGAAGCGGTATGCCATGCACCGGCCACGTTGTTCGACGTGCACGAGCGCGGTTTCCTGCGCGAAGGCTATGCGGCCGACCTGGTGCTGGTCGATCCCAACAAGCCGCATACGGTGCGCCGCGAAGAAGTACTGTCCAAGTGCGGCTGGTCGCCGTTCGAAGGCTATACCTTCAGCAGTTCGATCGCCGCCACCTTCGTCAATGGACAGCGCGTGTGGGATGGCTCGAAGGTAGATGACGCGGTGCGCGGGCAGCGGTTGGCGTTCGACCGCTGATCGCCGAACGCAGTGACGTCGCTCCCGCACCCGCGGGAGCTGCGATCAGTGCAGCTCGGAAACCACTACCAGCACCGGACCATCGTTACCGGAATTGCCCAGCACGCGCGGCTGGATATCGCTGCTGGCCAGCGTGCGATCGCCCTGCTTGATGCTTGCCGAGATCCTGAAATCGGTGCCATTGGCGACGGCGCTCGGTTCATAACTCAACACGAACGGCACCGGTGATGCGCCGATCGGCGCAATGCGGTCGGTGGCGATCACGCCGGCCGGGGCATCATGCCTGTCGAGCGTGACCTCCAGGTACGCATCGGACGGCAGAGCGTGCACGAGGTGATAGTCGACTTCGCCGGTCAGCGACTTCATCAATGTCTGCTGCGCGGGCGGCGCTTCATGATGCTTGCCAAAATGCGGCATCCAACTGCAACCGGCCAGCACGAGCACGCTGGCCAAAAGCATTCCATGGCGAATTTTCATCGCAACTCCTCGATCTCAATCGCAGGGATGATAGCAATAGCGGCCGGAACGGATCAGGCGCGCGCGTCGCCGTAACCGCCCGCGACGCCCTTGCTGGCGTAAGCCACCGCATCGTGCGGATGCAGGCTTTCCTGGTGTTCGAGCCGCACGTGGAAATCGGCGATGCTGTCGTCGGCATCGAGCGCGCGCTGGATGCGACGCGCCGCGTCTTCACAGAACATCAGGTTGCCGCCGTTGGCCAGCGCAAACGCCTGTTCGTCCTCGCGCTTCACCGCGGTTTGCACCGGCGTGCCCAGCGATTGCTCGACACGATCGAGCAAGCCGATCAAATGAAGCGGCGCGCCTTGCTTGAAACGCACCAGCAGGCGCGCCACGCTGCGTTGCGCATGCGGCGTGGCGACGATACCTTTCTCGCTGCCCAGCCAGGCCAGCACGGCGGCATGGTCCAGCGGCTTGCCGACCTCGAAATCCCTGGCGAACTGTTCCTGGATCAATTGCCGCGACAGCGCGGCCGAAGCCGGACAGGTAGAGGAGTAGACCACTTCGGTACCCAGCTCCAGGCGAAAACCGTCTTCGCACAGGCTGGCTTCGATGGACACCGGATACGCACGCCAGCCGCTGTTGCTGCTGCGCAAGGCCGCGCGGCGCACCAGCTGGTCGAAACGTATGCTGATGCGGGCGCGATCGGAAAGCTCCTGATGCGAATCGAGGAAGGCGCGCAGCAAGGTTTCCAGCATGCCCGCATCCACCGGCTTGTTGCTCAGGTATTCGTCGACCAGCAGATACAGGCGCGACATATGGATGCCGCGCTTGTCCGGCCGCGTAAGGTTGACGAACGCGCCGACCTGGGCGCTGGAACGCTGCGCCGTACCGTCGCCCGCGTCGAACCATACCGGCACCTCGATGCCGTCCATGCCGACCCAGTCCAGCGCGCCGGCCAGATGCGGCTGCGCCTGGCTGGCCACGTCGGGCATCAGGCGAACGGTGCTTTCGTGGGTATGCATGGGTATTCCTTGAAATGCGCGACCTGCTGAGCTGCCGCACGCTAATGTTGGGGCAGCTCGCCGCGCCGCAACAGACCCTTTGCGGGAAACGGTGCGTTTATCGGCCTCAGTCGGCGGCCCGCTGCCGCCAACGCTGGGCGGCCCGCCAGACGCGCAGCGTGGCCAGGAAGCCGCCGTTCGGCAGCCCTTTTTGCAGCACCTCCAACGGCGCGCCGGCGCGCGCCGCCTTGCGCGCCAGGCGCTCGCCCTCGCCCGCCTCGATGGCGCGGAACACGCTGAGCGGGCCATCGAGCTGCGCCGCGCCGCTCCAGGCAGTGCGCAGGTCGGCCAGTTGCGCCTTGACGGCCTCATCGCGCGCTTCGCTGCCCTGGCGCAGGCCGGCGCGGCTGAGGCCGAAGCGGGCCAGACGCGCCATCGGCAGCGGCAGGCGGTCCCGTTCGGCATCATCCTGCAGGCGGCGCAAGGCGAACAGCAGATGGCTGAGCGTGGCCACCCGCGCCGCGCGTGCCGATGATGCGGCTTCGCCGAACCACCAGGCGGTTTCCAGTTCGGCCAGCGCGCCGTGCAGCGCCGAGGCGGCGCTGAGCTGGGCCGCGAAATCCACCGCCGTGCCCTCTTCCAGTTGCGCCATCGCGGCCAAGACCGGCGCCAGCCAGCGTTGCTGCGGCATCGCGTGGGCGCGCTCGTCGTCGAACAGCACGCGCGTCAGGGGATGCCGGCCGCCGCTGGCCGCGGCGCCGTTCAATTCTTCCGCCCACCAGTTGAGCTTGGTGGCCGCGACATGCGGCTCACGGATGCCATAGGCCGCCGAAAGCAGCTCCTGCTCCAGCGCGGCCAGCGCAATGTGGCCGGGGTATTTATTCGGTTCGACGAACACCAGCGCCATGCGTTGCTGCGGTTGCACGGCCAGCCATTTGTCGACGTAACTTTGCAGCGCGCCTGCTTCGCTCACGCCAGCGCCTTCAGGTTGAGCATGTCCAGCAAGTCGCGCGGATGCGCCACCACCGCGTCGGCGCCCCAGTCATGCGGATTGCCGCCATCGAGATAACCCCATTGCACGGCGATGGTGTAGAGCCCGGCGTCACGCCCCGCCTGCACGTCGCGACGATCGTCGCCGACGAAGAAGCAGCGCTCAGGATCGAGTCCGGCGCGCTCGCAGGCCAGCAGTACCGGCGCGGGATCAGGCTTGCGTACCGGCAGCGTGTCGCCGGATACCACCGCGCGTACGCGCTCGCTCCAGCCGATCTGCTCGATCAGGTCATCGGTGAGATAGCCCGGCTTGTTGGTGACGATGCCCCAGGCGATGCCCCCGCTTTCCAGTGCTTCGAGCAGCGTGTCGATGCCTTCGAACGGACGCGTGTGGCGCGCCATCATGCCGTGATAAAGCTCGAGGTAACGCGGCGCGCGCTCGAGCAGGGCTTCATCGCTTTCATCGAACGCGCAGCGCAGGATGGCGCGCGAACCGCGCGAGACCACTGCGCGCACCGTCGCGTACGAAGGCACCATAGCGCCCACTTCGCCGCAATACGCAGCCAGCGCCGCGTGCAGGTCCGGTGCGCTGTCGAGCAGGGTGCCGTCCAGATCGAACAGCATGCCGTGAGGGGATTGAGGCAGCGGCTTCATGCAGGTTTACGCGCGCACACGAGGTAATTGATGGCGGTGAAGCGGCTCAGCCACGCCTTGCGCTGGATCGGGTTGTAGCCGAGGCCGCTGATGTCTTCCACTTCCAGGCCTTCATGCCGCAACAGGCGCGCCAGTTCGGACGGCTTGAGGAATTGCGCGTAATGATGCGTGCCGCGCGGCAGCAGGCGCGCGATGTATTCCGCGCCGATGATCGCCGCGCCGAACGCGGCCGGCGTGCGGTTTAGGGTGGACATGAACAGGCGCGCGCCCGGCTTCAGCATCGCGGCCAGATCGTGCACCAGCGCGGCCGGATCGGGTACGTGCTCGATCAGTTCCATGCAGCACACGGCGTCGAAGCTGGCCGGTTCGGCGTCGGCCAGTTCTGCCGAGGATTGCTTGCGGTAATCCACCTGCAGATTGGATTCATGCAGATGCAGCCGCGCGATCTCGATCACCTTCAGGCCCATGTCGATGCCGACCACATCAGCGCCCGCGCGTGCCAGCGCCTCGCTCAACAGGCCGCCGCCGCAACCGACGTCGGCCACGCGCGCGCCGCGCAACGCCACGCGCTTGGCTACGTAGTCGACACGCACGGGATTGAGATCATGCAGCGGTCGCGACTCGCCGTCCGGATCCCACCAGCGCGAGGCCAGTTTGTCGAAGCGGGCGATTTCTTTATGGCTGACGTTTTGCGTAGCTTGCATGACGAACAACTCCGGTGAACCCACTTAACTTAGTGTGTGTTCCATTCGTAAACCGTGACATCCCAGCCACCGCTAGTATGCGCCGGATCGCTGTGCGCGATCGCCAGCGCCTCGTCCATCGATTCGGCGCGCAACAGATAGGCGCCGCCGGATTTGTCGGCGAAACCGCCGGACATCTCGTTGCGCCCCTGCACGCGCAGGGATTCCAGGAATTGCCGGTGCAGCGGCACTACCGCAAGGTCGACTTGCGGCCGGCGCATCAACATGATCAGGAAATGCTTCATGCCGGATCCAGCGCCGCGATGCGTTCACGCCAGGCATGGGTGCGGGCCATCACGCCGGGCAGGTCCATGTCCACCAGCTCGCGCGCGGCCAGCTTGCGCTTGCCGGCGATCCACACGTCGGTGACCTGGTGGCGTCCGGTGGCATAGACCAGCTGCGAGATGACGTGGAACAAGGGCTGGGTTTCCAGGTCGCTCAGCCGTACTGCCGCCAGGTCCGCCTGCTTGCCGACTTCGATCGAGCCGATCTCGCCGTCCAGCCCCAGGGCCTTGGCCGCCTGGATGGTGGCGGTGCGCAGGGTGAAGCCGGCGTCGAACGCCGCGGCGTCTTCGGCGACAGCCTTGGCCAGCAGCGCGGCGGTGCGCATTTCGCCGAACATGTCCAGATCGTTGTTGGACGCGGTGCCGTCCGTGCCCAAAGCCACGTTCACGCCTGCCTTGCGCAGCTTTTCCGCCGGGCAGAAGCCGGAAGCCAGTTTCAGGTTGGATTCCGGGCAATGCACCACCGATACGCCGGCTTCGGCGCAAGCGGCGATCTCGCCATCGGTCAGCTGGGTCATGTGCACGGCGATCAAGCGATCGTTGATCAGGCCGAGTTTCTGCAGACGCTGGAAGGGACGCAGGCCGCTTTGCTTGCGCGCCTCTTCCACTTCGTGCGCGGTTTCGTGCAGGTGCAGATGCACCGGAATATCGAGCTGGTCGGCCAACATGCGGATGCGCTCGAACGATTCGTCGCAGACTGTGTACGGCGCGTGCGGCCCGAACGTGGTGCGGATCAGCGGATCGTTGCGGAAACTATCATGCGTTTCGCCGGCGCGCTCGAAGTATTCGTCCTGCGTGCGCGCCCACGCGGTCGGAAACTGGATCACCGGCAGCGCAACGACCGCGCGGAAACCGTGCTTGCGATAGGTCGCGCCGATCGCGTCCGGAAAGAAATAGTTTTCGTTGGCGCAGGTGGTGCCGCCGCGCAGCATCTCGGCAATCGCCAGTTCCACGCCATCGCGCACGAACTCAGGGCCGATCACCTTCGCTTCCACCGGCCAGATGTGCTGCTGCAGCCACACCATCAACGGCAGGTCGTCGGCGAGGCCGCGCATCAGCGTCATCGGGTTGTGCGTGTGCGTGTTGATCAGGCCGGGGATCAGCACGTGTTCACCCAGTTCTACGCGCTCGCGCGGTGCGTAAGCGGCACGTGCTTCGGCGATCGGCAGGATGGCGACGATGCGATCGGCGTCGATCGCCACCGCGTGCTGCTCCAGCACCACGCCGTGCGGCTCGACCGGCACGATCCAGCGGGCTTCGATCAGGACATCCACGGGCTGCAGCGCGGTCTGGCTCGTCATGGGATTCTTTTGTTGGGGGGATATGAAACGGGGCGGTACATCTTACGATGACCGCCCCGCTGGGTTGATTACCGTTCCGCAGGAAGTTGCGTGCTGCGCACGTCGTACTTCACTGGATCCCGGCTTTCGCTGGGATGACGTACTGGCAAGCCGCGCCAAAGCGCGGGCCAGTACGTCACTTGCCGACGCGGCTGACGTATTCGCCGGTGCGGGTGTCGACCTTGATCACCTCGTCCGTGCTGACGAACAGCGGCACGCGCACCACCGCGCCGGTTTCCAGCGTGGCCGGCTTGCCGCCGCCGCCGGAAGTGTCGCCGCGCAGGCCCGGATCGGTTTCGGTGATCTTCAGTTCCACGAAATTCGGCGGCTGCACCGCGATGATCTCGCCATTGAACAGCGTGACCACGCACTCTTCCTCGCCCTTGAGCCACTTGGCCGCATCGCCCACGCCGACCTTGCCGGCCTGGTGCTGCTCGAAGCTTTCCTGCTGCATGAAGTGCCAGTATTCGCCATCGGAATACAGGTACTGCATGTCGGTGTCGACCACGTCGGCGACTTCGAAGCTGTCGCTGGATTTCATCGTCTGCTCGGTGGTGCGGCCCGTCTTCAGGTTGCGGATGAAGATGCGGGTGAATGCCTGGCCCTTGCCGGGCTTGATGAAATCGGCGTCAGTGATGACCCACGGGTCATTGTTGTGAAGGATCTTCATACCCTTCTTGACGTCGTTCAGACCGACGGTGGCCATGCGCTTTGTGCTCCAGATGTGATGAGGCCGACGGGCGGCTAGAATAGGGATTTCCCGGGCCCAGAGCCCGGTTCAAGACTCACTATGATAACCGCAAGCCACGCCGCCCGCCTATCACCGCCCGAAGCCGACTGGCGCACGCTATGGCGTGAAGCCGTTACCGACGCCCACGAATTGCTGGCGCTGCTGGGCCTGGCGCATCTTGCCGACAGCCTTCCCGCCGATGACGCCGGCTTCGCCCTGCGCGTGCCGCGCGGCTTTGTTGCGCGCATGCGCCACGGCGATGCGCGTGACCCGCTGCTGTTGCAGGTGCTGCCGCAACTGGCCGAGCGGGTGCAGGCGCCGGGTTTCACGATGGACGCCGTCGGCGACCTGGCCGCCCGCGAAGCCCAGGGCGTGCTGCACAAGTACCAGGGTCGCGCCCTGCTGATCGCCAGCGGCAGTTGCGCGGTGAATTGCCGTTATTGCTTCCGCCGGCATTTTCCCTACGGCGACGAAATGGCCGCGGCGGGCCAGTGGCGCCAGGCGCTGGAACATATTCGCCGGGACGCCTCCATCAACGAACTGATCCTGTCCGGCGGCGACCCGCTGGCCCTGGCCACCGGCAAGCTGGAAGAGCTCAGCCGTGGCCTGGCGGACGTGCCCCAGGTGACGCGCCTGCGCATCCATACCCGCCTGCCGGTGGTGCTGCCCGAGCGCGTCGATGGTCCCTTTGTCGAATGGCTTTCGGCGTTGCCGATGCAGAAAGTGATCGTGCTGCATGCCAATCACGCCAACGAGTTCGACGATGGCGTGGATGAAGCCTGCGCGCGCCTGCGCAGCGCCGACGTCACCCTGCTCAATCAGTCGGTGCTGCTAAAGGGAATCAACGACGATGCCGATACCCTGGTAGCGTTGTCCGAGCGCATGTTCGCCGCGGGCGTACTGCCGTATTACCTGCATCAGCTCGATCGCGTGCAAGCCGCGGCGCATTTCGAAGTGACAGATGCGCGGGCGCAGTCGTTGATCGAAGCGATGCGCAATCGCCTGCCGGGATACCTGGTGCCCAAGCTGGTGCGCGAGGTCGGCGGCGATCCGTCCAAGCGGCCGCTTTGAGTTGTCCCTACAGGCCGGTCAACCGCCGGGATGGCGGGCAACCGGCATGAAACGCAGGCGCGCCCATGCGTTTCGTCACCAATGGATGCATTGATGCTGGCGAGGCTGAGCGGAATCCGTTAAAACAACAGGGATGCTCTGCTTCACCCTGCACAGGCGTAAGTGGTTCTGTCCGTTCGCAGGCCACAGGACCATCGGCGAAGGCGGGCTGGCCGTCTGTCGAGACGATAGGTCGAAGGCATGCGAACACATGGTGCCGCTGATGGTTGTGCAGAGCGAAACGGATCATCCCCCTGTGCCGGCTAGCCCTCGGATGCCTTCCGCGCGAGCAGCCTTATCGAAGGAAAGCACAACGCGCCCATGAAGACAGACTCCGTCATCAAGATCCTCTTCATCGAAAGTTCGGTGGAGGACGCGGAACAGATCATCACCCTGTTGCGTAACGCCGGCACGGCCGTGCGCCCTACGCGGGCGACCACGCCTGAGCAGATCCAGGAGGCACTGACCGAACTCGGCCCCGACCTGGTGCTGTACAACCCGTCGGTGAAGGGCTTGCCGCTGCGTGGCGTGATGCAGCAGATCGACGCCAGCTCACGCGATATCGCCCTGATCGCCTGTGTGGCCAAGATCGACGAGCAGAGCGTGGCGGACATGTTCCAGGAAGGCGTGCATGGCGTGGGCTCGCGCAGCCAGCCCAAGCAGCTCATCACGGTGATCCGGCGCGAGTTCGAAGCGCTCAACGCGCGGCGCCAGGTGCGCCGGCTGGAAACCGCCCTGCGTGAATCGGAGCGCCGCTGCGATGCCCTGCTGGATTCCTCCAACGACCCGATCGCCTACGTGCACGAAGGCATGCACGTGCGCGCCAACCGTTCCTACCTGGATACCTTCGGCTACACCGATTTCGACGACCTGCTCGGCCTGCCGGTGCTGGACCTGATCGGCCCTTCCGATGCGGACGCCTTCAAGAATCTGCTGCGTGCGCTGTCCAAGGGCGAGAAAACCGAGCTCCGCCTGGAGCTGCACGCACGCCGCGCCGATGGCAGCACCTTTCCGGCCACGGCCGAGTTCGCGCACGCCACCTTCGAAGGCGAGCCCTGCCTGCAGATCGTGTTCCGCCGCCAGCAGATCGATCCGGCGCTGGTGGAGCAGTTGCAGCGTGATGCCGTCACCGGCCTGTTCAATCGCGCGCGCACGCTCGAATGCATCGACAACGCGGTCGCCGCGGCGAGCGAAGGCCGCAAGGGCCAGACGCTGCTGCTGATCGAACCGGACAACTGGGCACCGATCGTCAACAACGTCGGGCTGGGCAAGGCCGACGAGTTGCTGGCCGCATTCGCGCGCCGCGTCAGTGCGCAACTCGGGCAGGACGACATCGCCGGCCTGCTCGCCGAGCACACCATCGGCGTGATCCTGCATACGGAAACCGACGAGGCCATCCGTGGCTGGATCGATGACCTGCAGAAGGCCATCTCCAGCGAGATTTTCGATCTCGGCACGCAGTCGATCACGCTCACCGCCAGCATCGGCGGCAGTCTGCTGGGTGAGAAGAACGCCAATACCGACATGCTGCTGAACCAGGCCGGCCAGGCCTTGCGCAGCGCGCAGGGCCAGGGCGGCCATCGCAGCGAGCTGCACGACCCCGCCGCCAGGGAAAAGGCCGATGCCGAACGCGAGCGCAATTGGCTGGCCTTGCTGCGCCGAGCGCTCACGCAGAACGAATTCGCGCTGTATCACCAGCAGACCATCAGCCTGCAGGACGCCGAGGGCGACTATTCGGAAATCCTGCTGCGCATGAACGGACCGCAAGGCGAAGTTTCGCCCGGCTTCTTCATGCCGATCGCCGAAAAGCACGGCCTCAACGCCGAAATCGACCGGTGGGTGCTCAACCAGGCGATCACCGCGCTGAAGGCGCGCGACCGCCACGGCATCCCGACCACCTTCTTCGTCAAGCTCACACCCGATTCGATGCAGCCGCAGGCCAACCTGCTCCCGTGGCTTGACCGCGCGCTGAAGCAGGCCGCGCTCAAGCACGGCCGGCTGGTGCTGGAAATGACCGAAAGCAAGGTGGTGACGATGCTGCGCCCGGCGCAGGAATTCATCACCGCGTGGAAGAAGCTCGGCGGCTATTTCGCGCTGGAGCAGTTCGGCTCCGGCCTCAATTCCTTCCAGTTGCTCAACCACATCGATGCCGATTACCTGAAGATCGACCGCAGCTTCATGGCCGACCTGCCGCAGCATCCGGAAAACCAGAAGAAGATCACCGAGATCTGCACGCAGGCGCACGAAATGAAGCGCTATGCGATTGCGGAGTGGGTGGAAGATGCGGCCAGCACTTCGCTGCTGTTCGCCTGCGGCGTGGATTTCGTGCAGGGCAACTTCCTGCAGGAGCCGCAGCCGCTGGTGGTCAACGTATAGGCTGGAGTGTAAACCCCGACGCCGCCATGGGCATGCCCCGCGCCATGGCGGGGTTTGCACCCCGGCCTACGAAACAAACAAAAGCCCCGCGGATCGCTCCGCGGGGCTTTTTGCATGATGCTGCAGCCGTCGACTTAGTCGGCGGAGTTGGAAGCGGCGATGTCTTCCTTGATGCGCGCTGCCTTGCCTTCCAGGTTGCGCAGGTAATACAGCTTGGCGCCGCGCACCTTGCCCTTGCGCTTGACCTGCACCGATTCGATGCTCGGGCTGTGCGCCTGGAACACGCGCTCCACGCCGGTGCCGTGCGAAATCTTGCGCACGGTGAAGGCCGAATGCAGGCCGCGGCTGCGCTTGGCGATGACAACACCTTCAAACGCCTGCACGCGCTCGCGGTTGCCTTCCTTCACCTTGACGTTGACCACCACGGTGTCGCCAGGGCCGAACTCCGGCAGCTGGCGGGTGATCTGCTCGGCTTCGAACTGTTCGATGATCTTGTTCATGACAACACCTGTCTTTGTTCAATGACTGCGGTCTTCATCGGCCGCATCGTTTTGCCGTAGCTGTGCTTGAGCATGCTCACGGCGGAATTCATCCAACAGCGCTCGGGACTCTTTATCCAGCGCGCGCTGCGCCAATAAATCGGGACGCCTCAACCAGGTTCGTCCCAGCGATTGCTTCAGACGCCAGCGGCGGATGGCCGCGTGATCGCCGGAAAGCAACACCTCCGGTACGTCACCCAGTGCGTCGTGCACCGGTTTCGCGTAGTGCGGACAATCCAGCAGGCCGTTCGAGAACGAATCCTGCTCGGCGGACTGCGCGTCGTTCAACGCGCCTTCCTGCAAGCGGCCCACCGCGTCGATGATCACCGCGGCGCCCAGCTCACCGCCGGACAGCACATAGTCGCCGATGGACAGCTCCTCGTCGACCTCGTGCGCCAGCAAGCGCTCGTCCACACCTTCGTAACGTCCGCAGAGCAGTGCGAAGCGCGGCAGCTTCGCCAGCGCTTCCACCCTGCCCTGCGTCAGCCGCGCTCCTTGCGGACTGAGGTAAATCACATGCACCGGTCCCGGTGCCGCCGCACGCATCGCCGCGAGGGTTTTGCGCAACGGCTCGATCAGCATCACCATGCCGGGGCCACCGCCGCAGGTGCGGCCGTCCACGGTACGGTAGTTGTCGGTGGCGTAATCGCGCGGGTTCCAGGCTTCCACCTGCAGCAGCTCGCGTTGCTGCGCGCGTCCTACGACACCGACGGCGGCGCACTGGCGCATGAAGTCCGGAAACAGCGTGACGACATCGATGCGCATGGATCCTCAGAACTCCGGATCCCAGTCCACCACCATGCGCCCGCCGGAAAGATCCACCGAACGCACGTAAACGCCCTGGACGAAAGGAACCAGCCGCTCACGCTCGCCATCCCTTACCACCACCACGTCGTTGGCGCCGGTCGCGAACAGATGACTGACGCGACCCAACGCTACGCCTTCGGTGGTGACGACCTCGAGTCCTTCGAGATCGACCCAGTAGTACTCATCCTTGCCGGGCGGCGGCAGCAGCTCGCGGGCGACGTAGATGTCCTGCCCAACCAGTGCCGCGGCGCCGTCCCGATCGTCCACCCCGGGGAACTGGGCGATAAGCCCTTTGCCCTGAGGCCGACCTTTGACACCTTCGATCTCCCGTTCCTGGCCCGGCGCCGCTGTAAGCAGCCAGGGCTGGTACTTGAAGATCTGCGTGCGCGGCTCGGTCCAGGATTCCAACTTGAGCCAGCCCTGCACGCCGTACAACCCGACGATGCGTCCGACCAGGACGCGCCGACCGGCTGCGCTCATGCTCAGGCAGCCTGCTTGGCGGCTTCCTTCACCAGCGAGGCGACCTTGTCGCTCAGCTGAGCGCCCTTGGCCACCCACTCCTGCACGCGCGCGACGTTCAGCTCAAGGCGCTTGTCCTTGCCCGAAGCGACCGGGTTGTAGAAACCCACGTTCTCGATGCTGCGGCCATCGCGCGCGCTGCGCGAGTCGGTCACAACCACGTGGTAGAACGGACGGCCCTTGGCGCCGCCGCGCGAAAGACGAATCTTGACCATAGTAAAAAGCTCCAGAGTTGCCGACTTGCCCGGCAAGCACGTCCTAGGCCGGACGCGGTAAACGCGACATTTTAATGAAATTTGGGGAAAAAGGAAGGGTTGGCCTGGCGGGAATCGTGAATCGTCAATCGGGAATGGTGAAAAGCGCCCGCTCAGCGGCAGCCGCATCTTGCCGATTGGCGATTCCCGATTGGCGAATCCCGGCCCTTCAGCGCCCCATCGGCGGAAAACCGCCGCCCATCCCGCCCATGCCCTTCATGGCCCCGCGCATCTGCCGCAGCAGGCCCTTGGTGCCGCCCTTGGACAGCTTGGACATCATCTTTTCCATCTGCATGTATTGCTTCAGCAGGCGGTTGACGTCAGCCGGCTGGGTGCCCGAGCCGCGCGCCACGCGGGCGCGGCGCGAACCGTTGAGCAGGTCCGGATGGCGGCGCTCCTTCTTGGTCATCGAGCCGATGATGGCGATCATGCGCTTGATCTCGCCGTCGTTGACCTTGGATTTGACGTTGTCCGGCAACGAGGAGACGCCTGGCAGCTTGTCCATCAGGCCGGCCAGGCCGCCCATGTTGTTCATCTGCTCGAGCTGGTCGCGCATGTCGTTGAGATCGAAGCGCTTGCCCTTCATCACCTTGGTGGCGAGCTTCTGCGCTTTTTCCTGGTCGACCTTGCGCTCCACTTCCTCGACCAGGGAGAGCACGTCGCCCATGCCCAGGATGCGCTGCGCCACGCGGTCCGGATAGAACGGCTCCAGCGCGTCGGTCTTCTCGCCTGCGCCCAGGAACTTGATCGGCCGGCCGGTGACATAGCGCACCGACAGCGCCGCGCCGCCGCGGGCGTCGCCGTCGGTCTTGGTCAGCACCACGCCGGTGAGCGGCAGCGCCTCGGCGAAGGCCTTGGCGGTATTGGCCGCGTCCTGGCCGGTCATGGAGTCGACCACGAACAGGGTTTCGATCGGGGTGATCGCGGCGTGCAGGGCCTTGATCTCGGCCATCATCGCCTCGTCGACGTGCAGGCGGCCGGCGGTATCGACCAGCAGCACGTCCATCACTTCCTTGCGCGCGGCGGCGATGGCCGCCTTGGCGATGTCGACCGGGTTCTGGCTGCCCTCGGACGGGAAGAAGCGCACGCCGACCTGCTCGGCCAGCGTGCGCAACTGTTCGATGGCGGCGGGACGATAGACGTCGCAGCTCACTACCATCACGCGCTTTTTCTTGCGCTCGGTGAGGAAGCGCGCCAGCTTGGCCACGGTAGTGGTCTTGCCCGCGCCCTGCAGGCCGGCCATCAGCACCACCGCCGGCGGCTGCTGCGCGAGATTCAGCTCGGCATTGGCGGTGCCCATCAGCGCGGTCAGCTCGTCGCTGACCACCTTCACCAGCGCCTGGCCGGGCGACAGGCTCTTGAGCACTTCCTGGCCGACCGCGCGTACCTTCACGCGCTCGATCAACGCCTGCACCACCGGCAGCGCCACGTCGGCTTCCAGCAAGGCGATGCGCACTTCGCGCAGCGATTCGCGGATGTTTTCCTCGGTCAATCGGCCGCGACCGCGCAGGCGGTTGACGGTGGCGGAGAGGCGTTGGCTGAGCGACTCGAACATGGCTATGGGATGGGCAGGGCAAATGGACTGGCCAATATACCAGAGCCGGGCGTTTCCCCAGGGTTAGCCCGCCATCACGGGCCGTGCGCGTCCAGGCGCCGATAGGCGACATACGAGTACACCGTCAAAACCAGCGCAACGCTCAAGACGATCGCGACCAGCACAACCAGCGACCCTCCCGCGAGCGCCAGCGCGATGCCGACGGCGCCGGCCAGCATGAACAACCATCCGCCGATACGATGCGTACGTTCCCATACCGCGTCGCTGGCAAGCGTCCACGGCGTGCGGATACCGATGAAGAAATTCTTGCGCAGCTTGCCCAGATAGTTGCCGATGACCATGAGCAGCGCGCCGATCCCCAGCATGCTGATCAACGGCATCTGCACCGGATGGCCTGCCCCATTCAAGAGCACGGCCAACGCGGCAACCAGCACGAACGCCTGCACCGCCAGCATGATGAGCGCGAAGACCGAACCGAATGGCGTGATGGCGAAGCCGCGCGGGGAAATGGCCGGCAACAAGAACGTAAGCAGCGCAAGCACGACGATCACGATCAGCGGCGTCAGCATCGCGCCAAGCGGCGACATGTAGCCGTTGACCTGGCCTTGCGCATTCCAATGCGTGGGCACACGGGCCGGCATATGCGGGGACAGCCAGACAAAGGCCGTCAGCAGAATCAGCACAAACAAGGCCGAAATAAACAACGTACGTGCGGGTTTCATCGTTTGCCTCCTCGCGTCCCGGCGGATGGGAACAGGTCGAGCACCATGCGGGTAAGGTCTTCCATCACGGTGCTGTTGAGCGAATAGACGATGTACTGGCCGCGCCGCTCGGTGCGCACGAGATCCGCATGCTTGAGCACGGTGAAGTGATGCGAGAGCGACGCGCCGGTGATGTCGAACGCCTCGCCGATTTCGCCCGCGCTCATCGGACCGGCCTGCAGCCGCTTGAGGATGGCGCGGCGGGTGGGATCGGCGAGAGCGCGGAAGACGGCTTGCTGCTTCATGGGTCAGCGGCTTCGATCGGATGTCTAGATATTTAGACAAATCTCTAAATATTGCAAGTGCCGGCGTGCGAACCCTCTCGCGTTCACCCGGCCACCTGCCCTGTGCCACACTTGCACGCCATGCTTACCGCCCTCGCCGTTTTCGCCATCGCCTGTTACCTGCTTGCCAGCGGACTGCTGGCGTGGCCGCTGTTCGACGGCAAAGGCGGACCGACGAAACTGGCGCGCCCCGCCCTGGTGGTGGGCACGCTCGCGGTCGCCGCGCACGCCGCATGGCTGCTCGCGGCGCATCGCGGCGCGCTGGATCTGCACTTCTTTGCCGCCCTGTCTTTGGTCGCGTGCGTGGTGTCCGCGTTGACGCTGGCGGTGAACCTCACTCGGCCGGTCGTGGCGCTGGGCGTGATCGTGTTTCCGCTCAGCGCGCTGCTGCTGTTCGTCGACAGCTTTTTTGCCCCACCCACCCTGCCGATGGCGATGGACTGGCAGATCAAGCTGCACGTTACGGTGGCGCTGCTCGCCTTCAGCGTGCTCTCCATCGCGGCGGCCATGGCGATCCTGCTGGCGATCCAGGAGCGCGCGCTACGGCATCGCCATATCACGCCCTGGTTGACCGCCCTGCCGCCGCTGACGCTGACCGAATCACTGCTGTTTCGCCTGATCGGCGCCGGTTTCGTGCTGCTGACCGTGGCATTGCTCACCGGCATCCTGTTCGTCAGCAACCTGTTCGGCCAGCACCTGGTACACAAGACCGTGCTGTCGATCATCGCCTGGCTGGTGTTCGGCGCCCTGCTCTACGGCCGCTGGCGGCACGGCTGGCGCGGACGCAGCGCGGTGAATCTCACCTTGATCGGCATGAGCGTGCTGGCGCTGGCGTTCTTCGGCTCCAAGTTCGTGCTGGAAGTGGTGCTGCACCGCGCGGTGGATTGAGCGCTTTCAACGGCAGGCGTCGATCGCCTGCGACAACCGCTCCACGCCGATCACTTCCATTTCGCCGACGCGTCCTTTCTTGCTAGCATTCGCCTTCGGCACGATCGCGCGCTGGAAACCATGATGCGCCGCTTCCTTCAGGCGATCCTCGCCGTTCGGCACCGGGCGGATTTCGCCGGACAGACCGACTTCACCAAAGGCGATGGTTTTTTCCGGCAGCGGACGATCGCGCAGCGAAGACAGCACCGCCAGCAACACGGGCAGATCGGCAGCCGTCTCCTGCACGCGAATGCCGCCGACGACGTTGACGAACACGTCCTGGTCGTACGCCGCCACGCCGCCGTGGCGATGCAATACGGCCAGCAGCATGGCCAGTCGATTCTGCTCCAGGCCCAACGCCACGCGCCGTGGATTGCCCAGCGATGATTGATCCACCAGCGCCTGCACTTCCACCAGCAACGGCCGCGTGCCTTCGCGCGTAACCATCACCGCGCTGCCCGAGGTGGGCCCGCTGTGCGCGGAAAGAAAAATGGCGGAAGGATTGGGCACCTCGCGCAAGCCCTTTTCGGACATGGCGAACACACCCAGCTCGTTCACCGCGCCGAAGCGGTTCTTGAACGCGCGCAGCACCCGGAAGCGGCTGCCCGATTCGCCCTCGAAATACAGCACGGCGTCGACCATGTGCTCGAGCACGCGCGGGCCGGCGATGCCGCCTTCCTTGGTGACGTGGCCGACGAGGAATACCGACGTGCCGGTTTCCTTGGCGAAGCGTGTGAGCTTGGCCGCCGATTCGCGCACCTGGCTCACCGAACCGGGCGCCGCGGTAAGCAGGTCGGTCCAGATGGTCTGGATCGAATCGATCACCAGCACGCGCGGGCGTGTCGCGGCGACCTGATCGAGAATGCGTTCGATGCCGGTTTCGGCCAGCGCATGCAGCGGCTGCAACGGCAGATCGAGCCGCTGCGCGCGAGCGGCCACCTGCGCCAGCGATTCCTCACCGGTGACGTACACGCTGGACAGTTTTTCGCCAAGCTTGCCTAGCATCTGCAACAGCAAGGTGGATTTGCCAATGCCAGGATCACCGCCGATCAGCACCACCGAGCCGTCCACCAGGCCACCGCCGAGCACGCGATCCAGTTCGCCGATGCCGGTGAGCGTGCGCGACTCGGCCGTTACCAATACCTCGGTCAGCGGCGTGACGCGCGCAGCGCCATTGGCCCCGCCGGCGTAGCCGCTTTGCCTCGCTGCGCCGGCGGATTTGGAGGCCGGCTGCACCACGAATTCGGACAGCGTGTTCCACGCGCCGCATTCCACGCATTGGCCTTGCCACTTGTTGTGCTCGGCGCCGCAATCGGCGCAAACGTAGGCAGTTTTGGCTTTGGCCATGATGGGAGATGTGTGAAGGCGATGAAGATGAGCTTAGCGTGCAACGATCGCAAGCCGCGAGACATGGCGGCTACCGTTCATCCTCGACGAACAGTACGCGGCGCGTCATGCCGCACGTCAGGTCGTAGCTGATGGTGCCAGCCTGGGCAGCGACGACTTCCACCGGCAGCTCCGGTCCCCACAGCGTCACGCGATCGCCCACCTTGGCTTCGGGTGCGCTGCGCAGATCCAGCGTGATCAGATCCATCGACACGCGCCCCACCAGCGGCACGCGCCGATCGCCGACCAATACGGGCGTGCCGGCCACGGCGCTGCGCGGGTAACCGTCGCCATAACCGACCGCTGCCACGCCTATGGGCATGTCTTCCGGGCATTCCCACAGGCCGTTGTAGCCGATGCGTTCGCCACGCTTGATCTGATTGATGGCGATCAGCCGCGTGGACAACGTCATCGCGGCGCGGAAGCCGAAATCGGCGCCGCTTTTTCCTTCCACCACGGACAGGCCGTAAAGCATTCCGCCAGTGCGCACCCAGTCACCGCGCGCATCGGGCCAACCCAGCGCGGCGGCGGAATTGGAAAGCGAGCGCGGACCTGCCAGCCCATGCGTTGCCGCCTGAAAACGTTCGAGCTGCTGGCGTGTGCGCGCGCCGTCGAACACTTCGGATTCGGCGAAATGCGTCATCAAGCCGATATCCGGATCGATGCCCGCCATGCTCGCCAGTTGCGAGTGGACTGCTTCGACACGCTCCGGCGCAAAGCCGAGCCGATGCATGCCGCTGTCGATCTTCAGCCACACGCGCAAACGGCCGCGCGTCGGCGAGGCTTCCGACAACCAGCGCAGCTGGCTTTCGTGATGAATGGCCGCGTCCAGCGCCAGCCGCTGCATTTCCGCGATATCGCCGGCCTGATCCGGACCCGACAACACCACGATGCGCTGCCGATGCCCCGCTGCACGCAAGCGCAAGCCATCGCCCAGCGATGCCACCGCAAACGCATCGGCATCGCCATCCAGCGCGCGCGCGACGCGCTCCAGGCCGTGACCGTAGGCATCGGCCTTGACCACCGCCATCACCTTGGCGGGCGCGGCCAGCTCACGGATTCGCGCAAGGTTGTGGCGCAATGCGCCCAGGTGGATGGTGGCGACGGTGGTACGGCTCATGCTCCGGACGGCTTGTGGTGGTTGGCAGGAAAGCGAACCATGCCAGGTCCGCTTGCGCATAGCGTAGCGGGCCGCGCGTGTCCGGTCAGGGCGAAGAGATGGCCGTGCGCGGGCAGCACGCGCTAGAAATGCCCGGTGTACGAATCGGGACTGTAGTTCTCGAACTTGGTGTAGTGGCCGAGGAAGGTCAGCTTCACCGTGTCGGTGGGGCCGTTACGCTGCTTGCCGATGATGATCTCGGCCAGGCCTTTGTCCGGCGATTCCTTGTTGTAGTACTCGTCGCGGTAGATGAACATGATCACGTCGGCGTCCTGCTCGATAGCGCCCGATTCGCGCAGGTCCGACATCATCGGGCGCTTGTCCGCACGCTGCTCCAGCGAGCGGTTCAACTGCGACAGCGCGATCACCGGCACGTTGAGTTCCTTGGCCAGGCCCTTCAGCGAGCGCGAGATTTCCGAGATTTCGGTGGCGCGGTTTTCCTTGTTGCCCGGCACCTGCATCAGCTGCAGGTAGTCGATCACGATCAGGCCCAGGCCGCCGTGTTCGCGCGCCAGGCGCCGCGCACGCGAACGCAGTTCCACCGGCGAAAGGCCCGGCGTGTCGTCGATGAAGATCTTCGCTTCGGAGAGCAGCGCGATGGCGTTGGTGACGCGCGGCCAATCCTCTTCGGCCAGGTCGCCGGTGCGCAAATGCTGCGCATGGATGCGGCCGACGGAGGAGATCAAACGAAAGGCCAGCTGCGAGGCGGACATTTCCATCGAAAAGATCGCCACCGGCTTCTTGGCGCGCAGCGCGCAGGCTTCGGCGATGTTGACCGAGAAGGCGGTCTTGCCCATCGACGGACGCGCCGCGACGATGATCAGGTCCGACGGCTGCAACCCGGAAGTGAGATTGTCCAGATCGGCGAAGCCGGTGGAGATGCCGGTGAGCTGGCCGCGGTTCTGGTAGCGCTCGTGCAACTGGCGGAAGGCATCCTTCACCGCCTCGCGCATGGACACGGTGTCCTTCTTGCCGCGTGCGCCCGATTCGGCGATGTGGAACACGCGCTGCTCGGCGGTTTCCAGCACTTCGTGCACGGTCTTGCCCTCGGGGCGGTAACCGTCTTCGGTGATCGCGGTGCCGGCGTCGATCAGCTGCCGCAGCACGGATTTCTCGCGCACGATTTCGGCGTAGGCAATGATGTTGGCCGCACTCGGCGTGCTGTTGGCCAGTTCCACCAGATAGCTGGCGCCGCCGACCATCTCGGCCAGCCCGTTGGCTTCGAACCAGTCGCCCAGCGTGATCGCATCGCACGGCATGCCCTTGTCGGCCAGCTCGGTGATGGCACGCCAGATCAGGCGATGATCCTTGCGATAGAAATCCTGTTCGCCCAGCTTGTCGGCGACGCGGTCGATCGCGTCGGCCGCCAGCATCAAGCCCCCCAGCACCGCCTGCTCGGCATCGATCGAATGCGGTGGTACGCGCAGAGCCTCGACGGCGCTATGGGCGGATTTGCGTTCGGGGACGAAGGACATGGACATTCCCTGTAGCAAGTGGGGCGCGCAAAGCCGTGTAGGCAGACACAAGCTGCGAGCATACGCGGTGGCGTCTCACGGTTCGAGATGGAAAGCTGTGGAAAAGCTGTGGAAGTTTGGGGACAAGTCGGGACTCGGGACTCGGGACTCGGGACTCGGGACTCGGGACTCGGGACTCGGGAATCGGGAATCGGGAATCGGGAATCGGGAATCGGGAATCGGGAATCGGGAATCGGGAATCGGGAATCGGGAATCGGGAATCGGGAATCGGGGCAGCAAAAAAGGCACTCGCGCTTACGCACAAGTGCCTTCGAAGAAGTCCGCCCGATCAACAGGGCGTTTCTTGCTCGCCTCTAAGCGATTGACGATTCCCGATTGACGATTTACGCCTTTTCGGGAACCACGATCACCTTGACCGAGCTCTGCACGTCGGCGTGCAGGCTGATCTGCACCTCGAACTCGCCGGTGTGGCGGATCGGGCCTTCGCCCTGGATCACTTCGCCCTTGTGGATGTCGTGGCCAGCGGCCTGCAGGGCGTCGGCGATTTCGCGCGGACCCACCGAGCCGTACAGCTTGCCTTCCGGGCTGGCGTTGGCGGAGATCGTCACCGACACGTCGGCCAGCTTGGCCTTGCGGCTTTCGGCGCCGGCCAGCAGGTTGTTGGCCTTGGCTTCGTATTCGGCGCGGCGCGCTTCGAACGCAGCCAGGTTTTCAGCGTTGACGCGCACGGCCTTGCCCTGCGGCAGCAGGTAGTTGCGGCCGTAGCCCGGCTTCACCTTGACCTTGTCGCCGAGGTTGCCGAGGTTGCGCACCTTTTCAAGCAGAATGAGTTCCATGATTGATTCCTCGATTCGTTAGCACCGGATGGGCCCGGCGCAGCCGTGGACGGTTGTCC
>Ga0209026_1000539_pt1 | contig 26079 bp, 22 predicted proteins | sample AraplaCL_Col_mCL_FD_184262 | JGI IMG/M metagenome (GOLD analysis project Ga0209026, IMG submission 184262) | Arabidopsis root microbial communities from the University of North Carolina, USA - plate scrape CL_Col_mCL (SPAdes) (version 2) | ecosystem: Host-associated > Plants > Roots >... | reverse complement strand
AAGGATGCCGACCAGCCGGAAGGCGTTGTACGAGAAGAACCAGTTCAGGTCGTGCAGGCCCGAGCGGCCCGTCAGGCTGCAGTAGTACTCGACCGCCTCGTCCAGGGTCGGGATGCCATGGGCCTGCAGGTCCGGGATCGTCGAGATCGTGCCGTTGATCCAGTTCATCAGGACGTAGGTGAAGTCGGCCAGCGGCTCACCCAGCGTGCCCAGCTCCCAGTCCAGCACCGCGGTGACCCGCGACTCGGTCGGGTGGAAGATCATGTTGTCGAGGCGGTAGTCGCCATGGACGATCGAGGTCCGCTCCTGGGCCGGGACCGTCTTGGGCAGCCAGTCGATCAGCTTCTCGACTTCAGGGATTTGGACGGTCTCAGAGGCCTTGTACTGCTTGGTCCAACGGTCGACCTGGCGGGACATGTAGTTGCCCGGCTTGCCGTAGTCGGAGAGGCCGACCTTCTCGACATCGGTGTTGTGCAGATCGGCCAGCGTCTTGATCTTCGCCCGGAAGATCGCGCCCCGCTCGGCGGGTTCATAGGCCGGCAGGCTCTGATCCCAAAGGATCCGGCCCTCGACCATTTCCATGACGTAGAACCAGGTGCCGATGACGCCGTCGTCGGTGCAGAGGCCATACGGGCGCGCCACCGGGAAGCCGGTCGGATAGAGCGCCGAGATCACCTTGAACTCGCGGTCCACAGCGTGCGCCGAGGGCAGCAGCTTGCCCGGCGGCTTGCGGCGCAGGACGTACTTCTTGGTCGGCGTGATCAGCTGATAGGTCGGGTTGGACTGGCCGCCCTTGAACTGGCGCACCTCCAGCGGCCCTGCATATCCCTCGACATTGGCCTTCAACCAGGCTTCCAGCGCCGCCTCGTCGAACCGGTGGCTCTCGGCCACGTCCTTGGTGCCCGTGTTGGCCTGTTCCCGAGCCTGCTCGGCGGCGATGTCGGCGGTCACGGACATGGCGTTCCTCTTTGGGTCTTACAGTTGTTTGAACCCCTTTTAGCGAGGCGGCCCCTACGGGAGCAAGGCGCGAGCGCCGATGCTTGACGTCAACGCTGCGCCGTCCCACAGCCGCGCGATGGCCGAAGACGTCCAGTCGATCATCGAGATCGCCGCGCTGCGCGAGCGGGTCTGGCAGGCGCTGACCGATCCAGATCAGGTCGCGCGGTGGATGGGCTGCCTGCGGTTCCAGCCGGCGGCCGGCCACATCTTCTACCTGCAGCCCGACCGCGCGCGGCGTGAGGCAGGCGACGTCACCGACGCGATAGCCTGCCGGATCGAGGTGCTGGATGCGCCGCGGCGTCTCAGCTTTTCGTGGGGGTTCCCGGACATCCCCGACACCTTCGTCGACATCCGGCTGCGCAACATCGTGGGCGGCACCCATGTGCGGCTGGTCCATTCGGGCTGGGATCTGTTCGACGACCACGAGACCGAGGGCGTGCGCGGCGGGCTGGGACACGCGTGGCACACCGTGGCCCTGCCACGGCTGCGGGCGGTGGCGGAAAGCTAGACCAGCGGCGTTGCGGGCGCAGGCGTCCCGCCGCACACTCACGGCCGCAAGCGGGGGAGTTTCAGTGATGGCGTTCACGCGACGGGCCTTCGGCGCCGGCCTCATGGCTGCGCCGCTCATGGGCGCTGCGCCAGCAGCCCTGGCAGCGGCCACCAAGGGCAAGACCGAATATGGCGACTTCGGCCTGGACCTGACCGCCATCGATCCCAGCGTGGCGCCGGGCGACGACTTCTTTCGCTACGTGAACGGCGGCTGGCTCAAGACCGCGACCATCCCGGCCGACCGGTCCAGCTGGGGCGCCGGCGCACGGATCAACGAGAACACCCAGGCCCGCACCCGCGCCATCATGGAAAGCGCCGGAGCCCTCGGCACGGCCGATGGCCGCAAGATCGCCGACTACTACGGCGCCTGGATCGACGAGGCCGGGCTGGAGCGCCTGGGAACCGCGCCCCTCAAGCCCGAGTTGGCGCGCATCGCGGCGGTGGACACCCCGGCCAAGCTCGCCCGGGAACTGGCCGAACTGTCCTGGGCCGCACTGCCCAACCCGAACGGCGCCTCGCCCCTGCCGCAGAGCCCGCTCGCCTGCGGCGTCAACGTCGATATCAAGCAGCCTACGCGCTACATCTCGGGCCTGACCCAGGGCGGCATCGGCCTGCCCGACCGCGACTACTATCTGGTCGACACGCCGGCGAACCTGAAGGCGCGCGACGCCTACAAGGTCCATCTGGCGCGGATGTTCACCCTGGCCGGCTTCGACGACGCAGAGGGCCGCGCGACCCGGGTCTATGCGCTGGAGGAACGGATCGCCCGCGGGCACCGGACGCGCGTGGCCAACCGCCAGGCCGAGGGGCGCTACAATCCCTTCACCCGCGCGGACTTCGCCGCCAAGGCCCCCGGCGTGGACTGGGACGCCTATCTCAAAGCCGCCGGCCTGGACGGACAGTCCGTGCTGATCGTCAACCAGCCCGAGGCGACGGCCGCCGCCGCGGCCGCCGTGCGCGATGTCCCGCTGGCCGACTGGCGCGACTACCTGGCCTTCCGCGCCATCCGCAACTTCGCGCCGGTCGGGCCCAAGGCGTTCCGCGAGGAGGACTTCGACTACAACGGCCGGGTCCTGTCGGGCACGCCCGAGATGCCGGCAGCCTGGAAGACCGCCGTGGTCCAGACCGACCGCGCCCTGGGCCAGGCCGTGGGCCAGATCTATCTGCAACGGCACTTCCCCGCCGCCTCGCGCGCCCAGATCGCCGACATGACGGTGAACCTGAAGCGGTCCATGGCCCAACGTATCCGCGGGCTGGACTGGATGACGCCGGCGACCAAGGCCCGGGCGCTCGCCAAGCTGCAGAACCTGCGGGTCGAGATCGGCGGCCAGCAGCCGTCGCGCAACTATTCGAGCCTGCAGGTCGTGGCCGGCGACGGCTTCGGCAACCTCAAGCGCGCCCAGGCCTTCGAGCGCGCCCGCACCCTGGGCAAGCTGGGCCGCCCCGTCGATCGCGGCGAGTGGTCGATGAACCCGCAGACCATCAACGCCCAGTCGAACTCGGTGCTGATCAAGGTGATGTTCCCGGCCGGCTACCTGCAGCCGCCGAACTTCGACCCCAACGCCGACGCGGCGGTGAACTATGGCGCCATCGGCCGGGTGATCGGCCATGAGATCAGCCACCAGTTCGACGACCAGGGCTCGAAGTTCGACGAGAAAGGCGCGCTGGACAACTGGTGGACGCCCCAGGACCTGGCCAAGTTCCAGGCGGCCGGCGCGGGCCTGGCCGCGCAATACGACGCCTACGAGCCGCTGCCCGGCGCCCGGATCAACGGCCGCCTCACCCTGGGCGAGAACATTGGCGACCTGGCCGGCCTCTCCATGGCCTACGACGCCTACCACGCCTCGCTCGGCGGCAAGCCGGCGCCGGTGCTGGCGGGCCTCACCGGCGACCAGCGCTTCTTCCTGTCGTTCGCCCAGACCCACCGCTCGCTGCAGCGGGACAACGCCCTGCGCCAGCAACTGCTGACCGACCCGCACTCGCCCAACGAATGGCGGACCGCCGAGGTGCGCAACGTCGACGCCTGGTACGAGTCCTTCGGCGTGCAGCCCGGCCAGAAGATGTACCTGCCGCCCGACCGCCGCGTGCGGGTCTGGTGACCTAGAGGGCGCGCCAGCCGATGTCGCGTCGGCAGAATCCGTCGGGGTAGTCGATGGCATCGAGGGCGGCATAGGCCGTGTCTCGCGCGGTGCGCAGGTCCGGCCCACGCGCACAGACGTTCAGCACCCGGCCCCCGCTTGCGCGCAGCACGCCCCCGTCCAGCGTCGTGCCCGCGTGCAGCACCACCGTCTGGGCGCCGAAGTCGGCGTCCGCGCCTCGGATCTCGCCACCCTTGGTGGGGGCGTCCGGATAGCCCTTGGCGGCCAGCACCACACACACGGCGGACTCCTCGCGCCAGACCGGCGCCGGCATCTGCGCCAGCCGCCCCTCGGCGCAGGCGACGAGGTAGGGAACCAGATCGCTCTCCAGGCGCAGCATCAACACCTGGCATTCCGGGTCGCCGAAGCGGGTGTTGAACTCCACCAGCTTGGGCCCGTGCTTCGTGGCCATCAGCTCGACGAACAGCACCCCGCGATAGGGCGCCCCGTCGGCCGCGATCCCGGCGAAGGCGGGCTCCACCAGACGCTGGCGCACCTGCTCCACCAACTCGGGCGTGAAGACGGGCGCGGGCGAATAGGTGCCCATGCCGCCGGTGTTCGGCCCCTGCTCGCCGTCGAAGGCGCGCTTGTGGTCCTGGACCCCGCCGAAGATCATCGAGTCCTTGCCGTCGCACAGGGCGAACAGCGAACCGATCTCGCCGTCCAGGAACTCCTCGATCACCACCCGCGCGCCGGCCGCGCCGAAGCGGCCGCCGAAGGCGTCGTCGATTGCCGCCTCCGCCTCGGCCCGCTCGGCCGCGATCACCACGCCCTTGCCCGCCGCGAGGCCATCGGCCTTGATCACATACGGCGGCTCGAAGCGGTCCAGCGCCGCCTTGGCGGTCGTCGCATCCTCGCACACCGCATAGGCCGAGGTCGGCAGCCCGTAGCGGTCGCAGAAGGCCTTGGTGAAGGCCTTGGACGACTCCAGCTGACCCGCCTGGGCGCTGGGGCCGAAGCAGGGGATCGAAGCTGCCTGCAGCGCATCGGCCAGCCCCGCGGCCACCGACGTTTCCGGGCCGATCACCACCAGGTCCGCGGCGATCTCCTGCGCCAGGGCGACCAGGCCGTCCACGTCCGTGGCGGACACGCCGCGCAGCTCGCACTGGGCCGCCATGCCGGGATTGCCCGGCGCAGCCACCAGCCGCTTCACCAGCGGCGAGGCCGCGATCTTCCACGCCAGGGCGTGCTCGCGCCCGCCGGAACCCACAAGCAGGATGTTCATGGCTGGCGGCTTTCGCCCGCCGGCCACATTTGGTCAAGCGAAGGGGCTGACAGCTTCGCCGTACCACGTTACGCGAATGGCGGCGCCAGGTCGCACCCTGCGCGCGCCAAGGTCGGGTATGATGCCCGTGTTGCTGGCCAAACGACGGGAGACGGGATGGCCGAACCGAATACCGATAGCGTCGAGCAGGCACTGGAGCGCCAGGCCGAGCGATCGCGCGAGGTCGAGCACAGGGTCAAGAACACCCTGCAGCTGATCTCCTCGATCGTGCTGCTGCAAGGCCGCCGCGCGAGCGACGAGGCCGCGCGCCAGGCGCTGAAGGCCATCCAGCAACGCGTGGCCGCGGTCAGCGTCTCCCACCGGCACGTCAGCTGGCGGGACGACGCCGAACTGGTGGAGGTCTCGGGCCTGGTGCGCGAGATCGTCGGCGATCTGGCGGGCTCGGCCGGGCGAGAGGGCGTCGACATCGAACTGGACCTGGAGCCCGTGTCCATTCCCGGCCGACAGAGCGCCCCGATCGCCCTGCTGGTCAGCGAGATGGTCGGCAACGCCCTGCGCCACGCCTATCCCGACGGCCGGGCCGGGCGGGTGCAGGTGAGCCTGCGGCGTACGCCGGCCGGCTTCGAACTGGCGGTCTGCGACGACGGGGTCGGGATGGCGCCCGAGGCGCCCAAGACCGGCTTCGGCCTCACCGTCGTCCAGCTCATGACCCAGCAGCTTCGCGGCCGGCTCGACACCGCGCCGGCGCAACCGGGGCTGCGGCTCACCGTTAGCGTGCCTATGGACACTGACGCTTCGCGGGCCTGAGGCCCATGTCACTCATCGCCAATGTCGTCGGAACGGGCGCCGCCCTATGCTCGATGACCAGTTTCATCCCGCAGATCGCCAAGATCCGGCGCGAGCGCGACGCCTCGTCGGTCTCGCTCAAGATGTACGCCGTGACGGTCACCGGGTTCTCGCTCTGGATCGCCTATGGCCTGCTCATCGGCAGTTGGCCGGTGGCGGGATCGAACCTGATCTGCCTGGCGCTGTCGGCCACGATCCTGCTCCTGAAATGGCGCTACGGTTCGGGCGGCGCACTAGCCACGGGCGACTCCGGGCCGTAAGTGCTTCGGCGATAGAGCCTTTAAGGTAGCGGTATGACGGATCGGTTGGCGGCGGCGCAGGCCGCCTTGAATGCAGGGCAGAGAAGCGAGGCGATCGACCATCTGATCGCAGCCGTGAACGAAGATCCCGCCCGCCCGGCGAACGTCTACCGCGTCCTTGTCACCCAGCTGTACAACGCCGAGCGCAACGCCGAGGGCGAGGCCTTCGCGGCAAAGGGCATCGAACGCTACCCGCGCGACTACGACCTGCTGAACATCCGCGGCGTCCTGCTGCGCAAGCTGCGTCGGCAGGCCGAGGCGGCGCCGATTTTCGAACAGGCGATCAAGGTCGACGGCAAACGGCTGCCGGCCCAGCAGAACCTCGGCAACGTCCTGCTCGACCTGAACCAGGGCCAGCGCGCAGAGGCCGTCTTCTCCAAGCTGGCCCGCCTCGAACCCCGCAACGCCGAATTCCAGCGCCAACTCGGACGCGCGTTGCTGAAGCAGGGCAAGGCTGAACAGGCGATCTCGCGGTTCCGGACGGCGACGAGTGTCCGCCGCGACGACATCGACGCCTGGCTCGACCTGAGCGGCACGCTGGCCGAGGAACTCCGCGCTCGCGAGGCCCTCGAGGCGCTCGACAAGGCGCTGGCCGCCGTCCCGGGCGAACAGCGCCTGCTCGAAGGCAAGGCGATGCTGCTGCGCCGGTCCGGCGACCGGGCTGGCGCCGAGGCGTTCCTGCAGAGCCTGCTTCCGGCCAACCCGAACGCGGCCTGGCTCTACCACCACCTCGGCATCAGCGTCGCAGACCGCGACCGCGCTCAGGGCAACGTCTACCTGGAACGCGCGGCCAGCCTGGATCCCGGCAAGCTGGACTACGCCATCGCCTACATCGAAAGCCTCGAGCGGACGCGGACCGGCGACGAAGGCGACAATATCGAACGCGCCTATCACATGGCCCTGAAGCTGCTTCCGCGGTCGCCCGAGTTTTCGGATGCCGCGACGAAGATCATGTCCGAGGTGTTCATCCGCGTCTGCGACTACGACGCCCTGGACAAGGTGGGCGAGTTCCGCACCCTGGGTCGCGCCTGGGCCCAGAACGGCCGCCACACAGCGCTGCTGAAGCAGATCGCCCGGGTGAAGACCGACGCCGACCGCGAGGAGTTGCTGGAGCAGCACCGCATCTGGGGTCGGATGACCGAGACGGCCGCGGCGCGCCGGACGATCAAGCGTCCGCCGCCGCGCCCGACGGGCGGCAAGATCCGCCTGGGCTTCATGTCGTCGGATCTGCGCCAGCACCCGGTCGGCTACTTCGCGATGCCGCTGTTCGAGTACCTCGACAACGAGCGGTTCGAGGTGTTCGTCTATTCGTACTACACGGGCAAGGAAGACGACGCGCAGCGCTACATCACCGACCGGATCTCGGGGTACCGCTGGTGGCCGGACATCGGCGTTGGGGACGCGGCCGAGCGGATCGCCGCCGACCAGCTGGACATGCTGATCGAGCTGGGCGGCTCGACCCACATGAACAAGCTCGAGGTCATGGCCTACAAGCCCGCCCGCCGCCAGGCGAGCTGGCTCGGCTATCCGCACTCCGCGGGCCTCTCGAACATCGACTACTTCATCTGCGATGCGAACACCCTGCCGACCCGGCCGGAGCTGCTGATCGAAAAGCCGCTGCTGATGCCGCGCACCTGGATCGCGCTGGGGACCCGGTTCTTCGAGAACCTCGTGCCGATCACCGAGGCGCCCGAGCTCAAGAACGGCTTCATCACCTACGGCACGGCGAACAACCCGCACAAATATACCCGCGAGATGCTGCGCGCCTGGGCGCGGGTGGTGGCCGCCACCCCGAACTCGCGCTTCGCCTTCATCCGTCCCGAGGGCGGCGGCGCGACCTTCCGGGCCAACATCGCCAAGGAGTTCGCCGCCGAGGGCGTGTCGGCCGATCGCCTGGTCTTCCACGCGATCCGCGGCAATCACCTGCCGTACTACAATGAGGTGGACATCACCCTCGACACCTTCCCGCTGACGGGCGGCACCACGACGACCGAAGCATTGTGGATGGGCGTGCCGGTGGTCAGCCTGGTGGGGCCGGCCTTCTTCGAGCGGCTCAGCTATTCGATCCTGATCAACAGCGGCACGCCGGACCTGGCGACGACCGATCCCGATCAGTTCCTGAAGATCGCCGTCGATCTGGCGGGCGACCGGGAGCGCCGGCTGACGCTGCGCCAGACCCTGCGGGACAACATGCGCAACGGCCCGCTGGGCCAGCGCGAGCAGTTCGCTCGCGACTTCTACGACATGATCTACAAGGCGATCCGCAGCTAGCGGCGGAAGTATTCGTCCAGCAGGTCGGGGGAGCCGGGCCGCAGCGCGAGCCGGCCGCCTTCGCCGTTGTAGGCCACTTGGCCCGCCGGCACGTGGCGGTTCACGACGCGCGTGCCCTGGCTCACCACCGCGCCGTCCTCGACGACCGAGCGGCCGATCACGCACGCGTTCGGATAGATCACCACCCCCTCGCCGATGACCGGGATGTCGGCCTTGTGCCGGCCGACGGTCGAGTTCTGATACAGCACCAGGAAGTTGCCGTAGGTCGCCTTGGCCAGCACGATCCCCACGCTGTGGCCGATGTAGAACACCGGCGGCATGCCGATCTCGTAGAACAGGTCGATGCCGTTGAAGGCCTTGTTCATCAGGAACAGCCGCGTCGGCGCCGCCGTCTCCCCGCTCTCCGCCCAGATCGTGTTCGAGAGGAAGTAGAGGAAGATGCAGTGCTGCGAGGACTGCAGCACATTGAACTGGTCGGGCCGCCACGGCGCACAGGCGTTGATGCAGACGTGCATCCGCTCCAGCGCCTGGTCCAGGTGCGCGTCGACGACCTTGCGGAACTCGGCCTCACGACCATCCGGCACGACATGCGCGCACTGGGCGGTCACATAGGCGAGCAGGCTCTCGCGGGTGTGGTCGACCAGGTTCAAGCCTTCAGTCCCTCAAGATGGGCGCGCACCACATCCTTCACCGGCCGGGCGCGGACGCCAAGGCTCGTCAGCCGATCGACTGAGGCGTTGGGCGGTGGCGGCGGATCGGCCTCGCCGGTGAAGCGCACCGTCCAGCCGGCCGCTGCGAAGACCTCGGCGATCTCGGCGTTCGACGCGAGGGCGCCGCTGGCGACATTGTAGATCCCCTCCCCGCCGGCGATGGCGATCAGGGCGTCCACGGTGTCGTCCAGGTGGATGTAGTCGCGGCGGATATGCGGGCTGGATTGCAGGGTCAGTTCGCGCTCGCCCCGCGCCTCGATCAGCCATTCCGAGAGGAACCCCGGCGCGCCGTCGGCCCAGTCGAACACATTGGCCAGCCGCGCCACCGCCCCCCGCCCGCCCGAGCGGGTGAGGGTCAGGTTCTCACCCAACGCCTTGGACAGGTCGTAGACCCGGCGCGGGTCCGCGGGATCGAACACCAACGGCGTCGTCTCATCGACCTCCGCCTTCGGCAGGCCGTCGTAGAGCCGGGTGGACGAGCAATAGACGAGACGGTCGAACCGCCCCGCCCGCAGGATCTCGTTCAGCAGGCTGGCGTGCGCCTCGACCGTGTCGAAAGGCCGGCGGTCATAGTCGGCGGTCAGGCCGGCGCAGTAGTAGACCGTCCCGAGGTCGCGGCTCAGCAGATCCGGGTCGCCCCGAAGGGGCGTCCACGGCGCCTGGCCCGACGCCGCCAGACGCGACGCCAGGCGGCTGCCGACGAAACCCCTCGCGCCCAGGACGGTGACGGTCATTTCCCGCGTTCGCCAATGCGGCGCGCGGGCGTGCCGCCATAGATGGCGTAGGCCTCGACCTCGCCCCGCACGACGGCCCCCGCCGCGATCACCGCGCCCTTGCGGATGGTCACCCCGTCCAGCAGCACCACGCCCGAGCCCAGCCAGACGTCGTCCTCGATGACGATGCCGCCCTTGGAGGGCTGGAAGCCCTGGTCCTTGATCATCCGGTCGCGGTCGGCGATCGCGTGGTTGGTGGGCGCCAGGGTGCAGTTGGCGGCGATCGCCACGCCCTGGCCGATCCGCACGCCGTTGCCGGTGTAGATCACGGTGCCCGAATTGATCGCGGTGTCGGCGCCGATCACCACGTCGCCCGAGCCGCCGGCCGGCTTGATCTTCACGAAGCTGTCGATCATCACCCGCGGCCCGATCTCGATGAGCGTGCCACGCACCGAGTCCTCGATGTCGGCCATCGGCGAAACGCGGGCGGTGGGGTCGATCCTAATCATCGAGAAGAGGATAGGCGGCGTCGGCGGGCGACATCAACGCAGGCGCCGCGGGCCACACGATCCCGAATGCCGGGTCGTCCCAGCGGACGCCCGCCGCATGACCCGGCTGGAACATCGGCGAGATCTGGTAGAGCACGTCGGTGTCCGGTTCGAGCGTGAGGAACCCGTGCGCGACGCCTTCGGGAATGAACAGCCCGGCGAGGTTCTCGGCCGACAGCTCGGCGCCAATCCAGCCGCGATAGGTCGGGCTGTCCGGCCGCAGGTCCACCGCCACGTCGAACACCCGGCCTCGGGTCACTCGCACCAGCTTGGTCTCGCCGTGCGGCGCGGGCTGGTAGTGCATGCCCCGCAGCGTGTGGACGTTCGGATTGCGCGACAGGCTGGTCTGCGCCGGCGTGAACGGAATGCCGGCCGCGGCGAATTCGTCCGGGCAATGCATGCGGGCGAACAGGCCCCGGTCGTCTCGGTGCGGCTCGGCGTCCACACGCACCACGCCCGCGATCTGCGTGGGCGTGAAGCGCATCAGTCCACGACCCGCGTCACCGGCGAAGCCACCACGAACCGGCCGCCCCAGTCGGCGATGAAGCTGAGCTGGCGAGTGATCTCATCCTTCAGATTCCACGGCAGGATCAGCACGTAGTCGGGCCGCGAGGCCTTCACCGCCGCGGGCGCACGGATGGGCACATGGCTGCCCGGCAAGTAGCGGTCCTGTTTCGCCGGATTGGCGTCATAGGCTTCCAGGATGTCGTCCGAAGTCACACCGCAGTAGTTCAGGAAGGTGTTGCCCTTGGCGGCCGCGCCGTAGGCGGCGATCACCTTCCCCTCGTCCTTCGCCTGGGCGAGGAAGGCCAGGAAGCTCTCTCGAACCGCCTCCACCCGTGCGGTGAACCCGTCGTAGGTCTCCGGCTTGTCCAACCCCGCCTTGGCCTCCGCGGCCCGGACAGCGCGCAGGCCATCGGTGTCCTGATGGGTCGCCGACGCGTGGCAGCAGAACAGCCGCAGCGAGCCGCCGTGGGTGGGTAACTGCTCCACGTCGAACACCCGCATCCCATGGGCCGCCAGCACCTGCTCCACGGTCAGCAGCGACAGGTAGGAATAGTGCTCGTGGTAGATCGTATCGAACTGCACCAGCTCGATCAGATTCAGCAGGTGCGGGAATTCAAAGGTCAGCACGCCCTCAGGCTTCAGCGCCTGCGGGAAGCCAGCCACGAAGGCGTTCAGGTCCGGCACGTGCGCCAGGACGTTGTTGGCGGCCATCAGGTCGGCGCGGTCGCCGCGCTCGGCCAACGCCTTCCCAGTCTCGGCGTTGAAGAACACCACGTCGGTGCGCACGCCGATGGCGCGGGCGGCCTCGGCGGTGTTGGCGGTGGGCTCGATCCCCAGAACCGGGACGCCCTTGGCCAGGAAATGCTTCAGCAGATAGCCGTCATTGCTCGCGACTTCGACGACCAGCGAGTCCGGTCCCAGGCCGAGCCGGGCGGTCATGGCCTCGGCGTAGCGGCGCGCATGCTCTACCCATCCCGGCGAGAACGACGAGAAATAGGCATAGCCGGCGTCGAAGATCGCCTCGGCCGGCACCTCATGGTCGGCCTGCACCAGGAAGCAGGCGTCGCAGACCATGGTGTTCAGTGGGAATGTGGGTTCGCTCCCGGCCGCCAGTTGTTCCGGGGTCAGGTAGCTGTTGGCCAGCGGCTGGAAGCCGAGGTCCAGGAAGGTGCGGGTCAGCGGGGTGCGGCAGAAACGGCAGAGACTCATGACCGGCTCTCGTAGCCCTCGATCTGCTCAAGGCACAAGGACAGCGCGTCGGCGCCCTCCGCCTGGCGGCGATACCAGTCCATGGTGAGCGCCACCGCATCTGGCGCGTCCAGCCGGCTCTCAAAGCCCAGCGCGGTCCGGGCCAAGGTCGCGTCGATGGCCAGTGTCTTGGCTTCCAGCGAGGCCGGATCGGGCTCGTGGCGCCACGGCTGTCCGCCCAGCGCCTGGACACCCAGGGTCGCAAGCTCGCCGACGCTGACCTCCGGCCCGCCCGGCCTCGGCCCGAAGTTCAACGCCCGCGGCGTCGTCGGGTCGGTCGCCAAGGCTTCCGCCAGCCGGAAGTAGCCGGCTAGGCAATCCAGGACGTGCTGCCATGGACGGGTCGCCTCGGGATGGCGCAGCACAACGGGCGCGCCGCCCCGCGCGGCCCGCACGATGTCGGCCACTAGCCGGTCGCGCGAGAAGTCACCGCCACCGATGACGTTGCCGCCTCGCGCCGTCCCCACGGGAACGGCCTGGAAGTAGCTCTTGGCGAAGCTCTGGACGATGATCTCGGTGGCCGCCTTGGAGGCCGAATAGGGATCCTTGCCGCCCAGGTTGTCGCTCTCGACGAAGGCGCGGCCGGCGTCGTTGTTAGCGTAGACCTTGTCCGAGGTGATCGCGAGCACGGCCTGCAGGCCGGTCTGCCCGCGCAGCGCCTGTAGCAGGTGCGCCGTGCCCATGACGTTGGCCTGGAAGGTGCCGATCGGATCCTCGACCGAGGCGCGCACGATCGGCTGGGCCGCCATGTGCAGCACGACGTCGAACGCATGGCCGCTCACGGCCACATCGACGGCGTCCGGGTTGCGAAGATCCACGAGACGCGAGGTGACACGCTGCTGGACGCCGGCCAGCGTGAAGAGCGCGGGCGTCTGGTCCGGCGGCAAGGCCAGGCCTGTGACATGGGCGCCCATGTGGCTCAGCCAGATCGCCGCCCACGAGCCCTTGAATCCGGTGTGACCGGTCAGCAGGACCCGCTTGCCGGCCCAGAACCTGGGGTTCACCGCCGCCACGGCGCCTCGCCGGACGCCCACAGCGCCTCCAGGTGGTTCTTGTCGCGCAGGGTGTCCATGGCGGCCCAGAAGCCGTCATGGCGATAGGCCATCAGCTCGCCGCTGGCCGCGAGGCCCTCGAGCGGCTCGCGCTCCCAGATCGTAGCGTCGCCGTCGATGCGATCGATCACCGAGGGGTTCAGCACGAAGAAGCCGCCGTTGATCAGGCCGTTGTCGCCCGGGGGCTTCTCGATGAAGGCCTGAATCTGGTCGCCCTTCATCTCCAGCGCGCCGAACCGCCCGGGCGGCAGGACGGCGGTCAGGGTCGCGTCCTTGCCGTGCGATTTGTGGAAGGCGGCCAGCCGGCCGATATCCAGGTCAGCGACCCCATCGCCATAGGTCAGGAAGAACGGCTCGCCAGGATCCAGGAACGGGGCGACCCGCTTCAGCCGCCCGCCGGTCATGGTCTCGGCGCCGGTCTCCACCAGGGTCACGCGCCACGGTTCGTGGTTGGTCGCGTGGTATTCGATGGAGCCCTTGGCGAGGTCCACGGTCAGGTCGGCATTGTGCAGCACGTAGTTGGCGAAATACTCCTTCACCACATAGCCGCGGTAGCCCAGGCAGATGATGAAGTCGTTGAAGCCGTAGTGCGAGTAGAGCTTCATGATATGCCAGAGGATCGGCCGACCGCCGACCTCGATCATGGGCTTGGGCCGCAGGTGGCTTTCCTCGGAGATCCGAGTCCCCAGGCCACCCGCTAGAATCACTGTCTTCATCGTCGGACCTTATCGCGCGGTGGCGCACCGGCGTCTTTATGGCCGTCTTATCCGCTCCGACGCGGCATCAGAAGCCTGCAGACCAGTGTCGGCGGCGCCGATCACAGAAAGCCGTGCTGCGCCATGAAGCCGGCGGATGCGGCCATCACCTCGTCGCGGCTCTTGTCGAGGAGCCCGTGGCCGCCGCGGATCCGGTGCGCCTCGACGAGGGGATGCCGGGCGTACCGCTCGAAATCCTCGTCGGTCAGCAGGCTGGGCTCAGGCCAGACCTCTCGCTCAGGCAACAGCGGCGTCGTCCCGGCCAGCAGCAACGTGGGTGCGCTGATGCGATCCAGGACCCATTCGAACGAGCTGTTGAACAGCGCTTCGTCCGCCGCGCTGATGGTGAGGCCGCGCGCACGCGCGTTGCGGATCGTGCGATACAGCGGCCACAGGTTATCCGCCGACAGGAGCGGCTCGACGGCGATCACCGCCCGCGCCGAGACCGACATCGCCACCACCGCCCCGAGGCTTTCGGCCAGGATCAGCGGCGGCTGGGGAAAGCTTTCGACCACGACCTGGACGCCTTCGGCCCAGGCCTGCACCGAAACCTCTTCGAACTCAGGGGCTCCGCTATGCCCGGGCAGATGCAGAAACCCCAGGCCCGGTATGCGCTCGGCCCAGGGGAGCAACTGGTCCGCCCGGCGTTTGAAGCCGTGAATGATCAGCACGTGCGGCGCCTCTTGTTCGGCGCTGTAGACCACCACACCCCGCGGCGTCTTCGTGCGATAGTTCGTCAGCCCCATGTGCTCCAGTCCGGCTCTCGCGACGTTGCTAGATGGAGTCGCGAGCCACATGGCGTCAACATGGTGGTCCACCTCGACGGTTCCGGATAATTCCCGACCATGAACGCCTCGCCTCCCGTGGATTTCGTCATCGCCGGCGTCCAGAAGGGCGGCACAACGGCCTTGTTCGACTATCTGGGCGACTACGCCGACATCGCCTTGCCCACGTTCAAGGAGCTGCACTTCTTCGATGATGACCGGCGCGACTGGAGCCAGCCGGACTACGCCGACTACCACGCGCGCTTTCCGCCAGCTGACGGGCGCCCGCGCGGCGAGGCGACGCCGATCTACACCTACTGGCCGAACAGCCTGGAACGCATCGCCGCCTACAATCCCGCCATGAAGCTGATCATGGTGCTGCGCGACCCGGCGCAGCGCGCGTGGTCTCACTGGCGGATGGAGTTTGCGCGCGGCGTCGAAACCCATCCCTTCGCCTGGTGTATCCGTCAGGGGCGTCAGCGCCTCTTCGACGCCGAGCCCTGGGGGCATCACCGTGAGTACTCCTACGTCGAGCGCGGCTTCTACGGAGAGCAGTTCGAGCGGCTCTATGGCCTCTTTCCCAGGTCGCAGGTCCTGGTGATGACCTCGGGCCAGCTGCGCGGCGATCACGGCGCGGCCCTGGCCGAGGTCCGCCGGTTCCTGGGACTCGGACCCGCGCCCACGCCCGGCTCTCGCGAAGTGCATGTCGGCCGCGAGATGGACTATCCATCCGAGCTGACGGCCGCCGACATCGACCACTTGCGGCAGGTCTATGCTGTCGATGCCGAACGGCTGGCCACGCTCACCGGCGTTCGTTTCAGCTGACGCCTTGGTTTCGCCCACGCGGCCCCCCAAGCTCGCCGGATGAAGCCCGCATCCGCCGCGCTCGCCGTCGTCGTCGGCCTCACCCTCGTCGGCTCCCCCGCCGCCTACGCTGCCGGCCCGCCAGCGCTGTCGTTTCCGCTGGCCTGTGAACTGGGGCGGACGTGCGAAATTCAACACTACGTGGACCGAGACCCCGGGCCGGGAACCCGCGACTACCGATGTGGCCTGCAGACCTACGACAAGCACACGGGCATCGACATCCGCATTCCCGACATGGCGGCGCAGCGTCGGGGCGTCGCGGTGCTGGCCGCCGCGGCGGGGCGCGTGACGCGGCTGCGCGACGGCGTGGCGGACATCTCCATCCGGGCCACGGGAGCGCCGTCCGTCGCCAACCAGGAGTGCGGCAACGGCGTCGTGGTCGATCACGGCGACGGCTGGGAGACCCAGTACTGTCACATGGCGCGCGGCAGCATCTCCGTGAAGCAAGGCCAGGCGGTGAGCGCCGGCACCCCACTGGGCCTTGTGGGTCTGTCGGGGAATACAGAGTTTCCTCACCTGCATCTGACGGTCCGGCATGCGGGCGTAACCGTGGATCCCTTCGCGCCCGACATGAGCAACCCGTCCGCCTGCACGGCGCAGGCCGGACTCTGGACCGCGCAGGTCAAGCGGCAGATGACCTATCGGCCCGGCGTGGTGCTGAACGCCGGCTTCACGGACACGACGATCACCATGGATCAGTTGGAGGCCGGCGACCTGCGTCCCGTGACGACGGAGGCGCAGATGATGGTGGCGTACTTCCGCGCCATCTCGCTGTTACCCGGCGATACGGTCGAGCTCGAACTCAAGGGGCCGGGCGGGGTCAGTCTTGCCAAGACCCGCGGTCAGCCGATGCCGCGTTGGCGCGCACAGGAGATGACCTATGTGGGCAAGCGTCGACCGGCCACCGGCTGGCCCCAGGGACTCTATGTAGCGGAGTACCGGGTCTGGCGTGACGGCAAGGTCGCCTCCAGCCGGCGCATCGAGACGCGCCTCTGACAGGTGACACTCGATGGGCGGGACCTTATGGACTGTCCCGATGAAGTCCATCTTCTACGAAGGCGTTGCGCATCAGAAGGCCGGGCGGCTGGAAGAAGCCGAGGCCTGCTATCGCCGTGCGGTCGACTGGAATCGCGTATGGACGCTGGGCAATCTGGGTGTCGTCCTGCGGGTTACGGGTCGCCTTGACGAGGCGGAGGTCGTACTGCGCGAGGCCGTCGGGCTGGACCCGGCAAATGTGCAGGGTCGCCACACGCTGGGCATGACATTGCTGCAGCTCGGCAAGTACGCCGAAGGCTGGGCCTACTACGAGGCGCGGCACGAGTTGCTCTCCCGGCCGACTCCACCCCTGACCGAGTGGAAGGGCGAGTCCTTGCGCGGCAAGAGCATCCTGGTCGTCGCTGAACAGGGCCTCGGCGACCAGATTCTCTTCTCGCGCTTTGTGCCACTGCTCGTCGCCGAGGCGGCCCAGGTCCGCCTTGCGGTGAGCCGCCCGCTGGTGAAGCTGCTGAAGGATCAGCCGCTGGAGGTCTTCTATCCGCTCGATCTTCAGCAAGAGAAAGCCGACGTCTGGGCGTCCATGGGCTCGGTTCCGCGCTGGCTGGGCGCTGGTCCCGCCGACGCCCCCGCCCCCACGCTGACCGCACCGACACCGAGCCAGCCGCCTACCGGCCTGGGGCTGATGCTGCAGGGCGGCGATCGGAATCCAAACCCCGCTCGCGTGCCGGGACCGGCGATCGGCAAGGCTATTCGGGGTCTTGGCGCCTTCACGGCGCTCGAGCCCGAGATTACGGGGGCGAAGGACTTCGTCGATACCGCGGCCTTGATGGCAGGTCTGGAGCGCATCGTGAGCGTGGACACATCGGTGGCCCATCTCGCGGGATCGCTCGGCCTGCCTTGCCACGTGATCTTGCCGCGCCCGGCGGTGGACTGGTACGCGAACTGGAAGGACGATCGAACGCCCTGGTACCCGTCCATGCGCTTTGTTCGGCAGCGGGCGCCCGGCGATTGGGCCGGGGTGCTCGCGGACCTGGCGAGAGCCTTGTCTGAGCCAGCGCCTGAACGGACGGGCGAGTTGAACGACTCGTGATCTGTCCACAGCTTCTCGATCGCGAAGCTTTGCGCTAGATCTCATGCGTCAGCCGAGCTCTCCAAGGCTGTGTCGCTTTGGCCGGGTGGCGTATCGCCAAAGGCGTCGCCCGGCCGTCCGCTGAGACGGGTATCGTCAGCTCCGCGACGCGATCTCCACGATATCGTGCCGAGCCATCCAGATCAGGCCGCGGTCCATGAAGGCTCGCCGGGTCGGCGTCACCAGTTCGCGCAGTATGGAAACCGGTGTCGAACCGTGTACGGCCAGGTGCGCAATGACGCGCGCGACTTCGTCCAAGCTGGGCGGGTTCATCCGGCTGTAGCCCGCGAGCACCCCTCCAAGTTTCGCACCGGCGGCAGCTTCGGTCATCCCGGGCCGCAAGGTGACGATGTCCTGGTGGGTCAGGCTCCGGGTCGGATAGCTGGAAAAAAGGGTGAATGGATCCGGCGCGTACGGATTTGCTCTCGCTCGCGCTTCCGGAGGGCTGTGGGCTAGGCGGGCCGCCTGCTCGGCCCAGAGCGCCTGGTACTGCGGAATGATCACGGACCAGTCGAACCGCTCGCGGGCCTGCCGGCGCGCGGCGTCTCCCATGCGGCGGCGCAGGTCGGGATCGGTCGCCAGCGCGACGATCGCCGCTTCCGCCGCCCCCAGATCCAGCGCCGTATATTGCGCGGCGCCGCCGATATAGTTCTCGTATGAGGTCAAATTGTTCGCGAAGTGAAAGGCTAGGTCGCCGCCCATCCCGGGGCCGGGCATGAGGGTCGGGACGCGGAAGCCATCGATCCCGTGGCGCACGGTGTTCTTGTAGCCGTCCCAGTCACTGACCACGGAGGGCAGGCCCGCCGCCATGGCTTCCACCGGCGTCAGGCCGAAGGTCTCCTGGATGTTGTCCGAGAAGCTGATGAACAGGTCAGCGACCGACCAGATGTTGAAACGTACGTCGGGCTGCCGGCCGTCGACCTGGCGGTAGACGACAGACGGGCAAAGCTTCGCGGCCTCGGCGTGATATATCTCCGCCGCCTTGTCGTTCTCAGCCCAGCCAGAGTTGACCCAGTAGATCGGACGGCCCGTGCTGACGGCGGCGCGCTCCAGGGCCATGGCCATCAAGGCGGGGTTCATCTTGCCGCGGACATTGAAGCGACCGACGTAGAGCGCGACGATGGCGTCCTGCGGGATGTCGAGGCGCTCGCGCCAGGCGCGTCGATCGGCGTCCGATGTCGCGAAGTCGTCGACGTTGACACCCAGTGGGATGGTGACCCGCCGCAACTCGCCACGGCGGCGTGCGCCGTACTCGCGGCCCATGTAGTCGCGCATCAGCGACAGCTGCACGTCGATGGCCGAGCGGACGGCGTCGGAGGTGCAGATCAGGGCGTCGTAATCATCGATGGGCGCGACCAGCATGTCGCCGACGATCCGCATCACGACGCGGCTGGCGGTGGTGTGGGTCACACCGCAAAGGGCGTACTGGGGCTGGACCATGGCCCGGAACCAGGCCTCTGCGGGGAGGTCCGGCGAAGGGATATAGGCCACGCCCACCGCGGCCAGCTCGTTGCGACCGCGCTGCGGGATCCAGCGTACGGGACGACGAGGCGGTTCGATCCGCGCGATCAGCGCGTCCAGGTCGGCGGTCGGACGGTCCGCGACGTTCCAAAGGTGGAACTGGTCGACGTCGCCGTGGCGAAGAAAGCCGCGAAGAAAGCTTTCACCGGCCGCGTGGCGGCCTAACAGGCGCGGCCCGGACGTCTCGTAGCCGTCGCTATGAAGATAGATGGCGGCGTTCGTCATACCCGGCCGCTCTTACCGTGCGGGATGGAACGCGCAAAGAAAAAGGGCCGCCCCGAGGGGCGGCCCTTTCCAGATCAAACCTGATCCAGTGCTTAGAACGTCGTGACGTTCGCGGCGCTGATGTCGGCCAGCGTACGGCCGACCAGAACGACGGCGTCGTCGGCGGCAGTACCGTCCGCACCCGTGTCCGCGAACACGACCACGTCCGTACCAACCTGAACCACCACGACTTCGAAGCCGTTGGCGAGTTGGTTGTTGGCCAGCGTCTTCGCCGCGTCGAACGAAGCGGCGGTCAGCTCAGCGTAGTTGACATCTTGCGTCAGCGTCACGGCCGCAGCGCGGTCGAAGGCGATACCGTCGGTCGCTTGCCAGTCGAGGATCTGGTCGAGCGCACCCGCCGTCACGCCCGAGTCGCCGTTGGCGAACACGAACACGTCGTTGCCGTTGCCACCAGTCAGGAAGTCGGTGCCAGCACCGCCGCTGATGGTGTCGTTGCCGTCACCACCCAGGAGCGAGCTGTTGCCAGCGCCCTGCGTGATGCTGTCGTTGCCGCCAGCGCCATCGACCTTGTCGCCGGTGGTGCTGAAGTCGCCAGCTTGCACGGTGTCGTTGCCTTCACCGGCGTTCAGCGAGTCGTCGCCCGTGTTGCCAATGATCGAGTCATTGCCAGCGCCGCCTTGGATGATGTCGTTGCCGGCATCGCCGTCGGCCGTGTCGTTGCCATCGCCCAGGACGATGTTGTCGACGTTGGCGCCGCCGAGGACGCTGTCGTCGCCAGCACCCGCGTCGATGACGTCGTTGCCGCCGCCAGCGTTCGAGATGGTGTCCTTGCCGTCGCCGCCAAAGACGCTGTCGTTGCCAGCGCCGCTCACGAGCGAGTCGTCACCAACGCCACCGGAGATGGTGTCAGCGCCGCTAGCGCCCGAGAGCGTGTCGTTGCCCGACTCGCCTTGCAGCTCGTCAGCGCCCGAACCGCCCAGGATACTGTCGTCGCCAGCGTTCCCGTTCAGCACGTTGCCCGACGTAGCCGTCGAAGCGGTGGCCGTGATGGTGTCGTTGTCGGCGCCGCCCAGGATGGTGATCGCAACCGCGCCAGCCCCGGTCAGCGAGTCGCTGCCGGCGTTGCCTTGGATGAAACCGCCGCCCGCGACGCTGACCGTGTCCGAACCGTCGCCGGCCGTCACGTTGTTCACCTGATCGCTGGCGCCGCTGAGCGTGATGCTGTCATCGCCCGTGCCGCCGTCGACGGTGTCATTGCCGCCCGAGGACGTGATGGTGTCGGCGCCGTCTTCACCGAAGACGTTGTCGGCGCCGGCGCCGCTGGCGATGTTGTCGTTGCCCAGGTTGCCGTTCAGGAAGTCGGCCGCCGTCGAACCGGTGATCGTATCGTTGTCCTGACCACCGTAGACGCTGCTGGCGCCCGAACCCGACACGTCGATGGTGTCGTTGCCCTTGTTGCCTTGGACGAAGTTCGAACCGACCGCGTCGGTGATGTTGTCGGCGCCTTGACCACCATAGATGGTGTCGTTGCCGGTGCCGCCCACCAGGCTGTCGTCGCCCGCATTGCCTTGCAGCAGGTCGTTGCCGGCGTTGCCCGTCAGGGTGTCAGCGCCGTCGCCGCCGTAGAGGCCGTCGGCCGTGCTGGCGCCGGTGCCCGACGGATCGTTGCCGGTGGTGCCGATGAACAGAACCGAGCTGTCCGGGAAGATCGGCGTTTCGCCGATGAACGCGGTGTAGTCGAAGGTCACGGCCTTGCCGGTCAGACCCGAGATCAGCGTGATCGAGGCAGCAGCCGTCGTCGTCGCCGGGTTGTAGCGGACGGTCGTGGCCGCGGCCTTTTCGCCGGTCTGACCGAACACCAGGTTGTCAGTGCTTTGGCTGAAAGCCGCGGCCTGCGCGTCGGTGATGGTCTCAAAGAAATAAGTCGCCATTAGTCTCTCCAGTCTGTGTCACACGGACCCCTGGAATCGCTTGACCCCCATCCCCGATGGAGCGGTCCCAGCGGTCCACTACCCCAAGCGCCATAGCATGGCTGCGGCGTAGGTTAGACGAGCCCAAGGGGAGACGTATCGGAACCCCCGCAATTAGGCAACACCTAAAAGCCCCGGAAAACTCAGCGTCATGCGGTGTGGCGCCGACGCCGCTATTCCTCGCGGAAGGCGTCTTCCAGGGTGTCGGTAATCGGCGAAATCAGGAAGCCGAGAACGGACCGCTCGCCTGTGACGATGAGCGCCTGAGCCGGCATGCCTGGCGTCATCTGGACCCCCTTCTTGAGCTTCTTGAGCTCAGTGGGAGGGATGCGCAGATCGACGCGATAGAAGGCCGCACCGGTCTTTTCGTTGGTCATCCGGTCGGCCGAGACCACGGAAACCGTGGCGTGCAAGGCGTCGTTGAAGCGCTGATTCAGGCCGGTGAGCTTCACACGGGCCTTCATGCCCGGGCGAACCTCGTCCACGTCTTCGGGCTTGATCATCGCCGTGATGGTGAGTGGCGTGCCAGACGGCACCACATCCATCATCGGCTCGCCGCCGCCCACGACGCCGCCCACCGTGAACTGGGTGAGGTTGAAGACATACCCATCGACCGGCGAGCGGACGACGGTGGACGCGAGCGTCTGACGGGTCGCGGTCAGGCGCGGCACAATGTCCGCCATCTTGACCTGGCTGTCCCGCAGGCCTTCGGCCGACTGACTCTGGCGTTCCTCACGCAGGGACGCCAGCTGCAGCCGGGTCTCGCCCATCTGCTGGCCGATTCGCGCGATATCGGAGTTCAGCTGTCCCTTGCGGCCTGCCAGCTCGGCCAGGCTGCGCTCGTAGCGCAGGATCAGGGTCTTCGGCGCGAAACCTTGCTCGTTGAGCTTGCGATAGCCGTCGAGCTCTTCGTCCGTGAGCCGCTGCTGTTCGATGAGCGACGCCAGCTGCGCCTGCTGCCCCTGGATCTGGGTCTGCTGCTGCTCGATGCGTTGCATCAGCACGGCCGACTGACTCTGGAACAGCTGCTGGCGGGTGGTGAACAGGAATTGCTGGTCACGCACCAGCGTCGCGACCGCGGGATCCGCCATCCGAGAGCTGAGCTCGGCCGGGAATTCCATGGACGACTTGCCCAGGGCCTCGGCCGCGAACCGTGTGTTTTGCGCCATCAGCGTGTCGTACTGATTCTGGAGCACGGTCACGGCGGCGCGGGCTTCCACGTCGTTGAACAGCAACAGGGGCTGGCCGGCGCGCACATGCTGGCCTTCGGCGACCAGGATCTGCTTCACAACCCCCACTTCCTTGTGGCGGAGCGTCTTGCGCTGAGCGTCGGCGCGAACCTCCGCCTGCGCGGTAATGCCGGTGCTGAGCTGGCTGACCGACGCCCACAGACCCAGGCCGATCACGAAGGCGCCGATGACGCCAGCGCCGAGCACCATGGGCCGCCGCAGCCGGTGCTGCAGCTCGGCCGGCATCACCTCCTGGTGGTCGCTCCCGAACGCGGGGGGAACGTAGTTCCGCCGGGCCGGCGTAAGATCCAGTTTCATCGGCCGCCCTCCACCGCGCGAACCTCAGGAGCCTGCGCAGGCTTGACCAGCCGCGCCATGACCTGGTCGCGAGGTCCGAACAGCTCAACGCGTCCGTCGCGCAGAACCAGCATCTTGTCGGCGGCGCGGAACACACCGGGCTTGTGGGAGATGATCACCACGCTCGCGCCGTTGGCCTTCATGGCGTCGATGGCGCGCATCAGCGCCTCTTCGCCCTCGGCATCGAGGTTCGCATTCGGCTCATCCAGGACCACGAAGGCCGGATTGCCCAGGACCGTTCGCGCCAGACCGACGCGCTGACGCTGACCGGCCGAGAGCACGACGCCACCCTCGCCGACATCCGTGTCGTAGCCCTTGGGCATGCGCAGAATCAGGTCGTGCACGCCGGCGAGCTGAGCGGCGGCCACGACTTCCTCGTCGGTCACCCCTTCCCGGAAGCGTGCGATGTTGTTGCGGACACTGCCGGCGAAGAGTTCGGTGTCCTGCGGCAGATAGCCGACGTGACGCCCGAAATCGGCGCGATCCCACGAGAAGACGTCCGCACCGTCCAGGCGCACGACGCCGCTCATCGGCTTCCAGATCCCCACGAGAATCCGGGCCAGCGTCGACTTGCCGGCGCCGGACGGCCCGATCACGCCCAGCACTTCGTTGGGATCCAGCGCGAAGTTCACGTTGTTCAGCACGACGCGCTGGCTGCCCTGCGGCGCGAAGCTCACGCCTTCCGCCGACAGCTTGCCCAGCGGGCGCGGCAAAGAGGTCGCCGTCGCCGGCGCCTCGGCGCCCGCCAGCAGCGCGTTCAGCCGCTCATACGCTCGATACATGTTGTTGAGCGGATCCCAGGCGCCGACGATCTTCTCAATCGGCTGCAGGGCGCGGCTCGCCAGGATCATGTTGGCGAAGAGCATGCCCGAGTGGATCTTGCCCTTGATGATCAGATAGGCGCCGACCGCGACGATCAGCACCTGCATGCCCATCCGCACCGCCTTGATCAGGTCGGTGTAGAGGTTCGAGGCCTCGGCCGCGGCCGCGCCGCGCTCGATGGTCACCGCGCGATGGTTCGCCCAGGCCCGACCGATCGTGGGCAGCATGCCCATGGCGCGAACCACCTCGCCGTTGCGCAGCGCCGCGTCGGTGAAGCTGTAGCTCTTGAGCGCCGCCTCGTTGGCTTCCTTCAGCGCCGATTGCGTCGCCCGCGCCTGAGCCACGGCCAGGGCCAGCAGGATGCCCGCACCGACCACCGTCACCACGCCGACCAGCGGATCGATGATGAAGAGCACGATGAGGAACACCGGAATCCAGGGCACGTCCATGAAGGCCGCCGCCGCGACGCCGGTAAGGGATTGGCGGAACTGGTCCAGGTCGCGCAGCGCCTGCGCCCGCGCGCTCCAGTTGCCGCGCACGGCGGCGTCGAAAAGGCTGGTGAAGACGCGGCCAGACACGCGCTGGTCCAGCGCGACGCCATAGTTGATGAGAATCCGCGCCCGCAGATCGTCGATCGCGCTCGAGATGAAGAACACGAACAACGTCACCAGGGTCAGCATCCAGAGCGTCGCCTGGTTCTGGCTGACCATCACCCGGCCATAGACCTGGTAGGTGTAGAGCGGCAGGGCCAGGTACAGCAGGTTCGAGACCAAGCTGAACCCGAACGCGACGGCGGCCGGCCTATAGCCTTCGCGCAGCGCGCGCCCGAGCACATTGTCGGGCAGGTCCGAAAGGAACGTGAGGAATTTCATGTCGCCTAAGCCGTCCCGTAAGACCCTACGGCCTGATACACCAAACCGCGTGGAAAATGGTGAACGCGCCGGATGATAGCGCGTTCGCGCCCATCGTAGCGGCAGGACGCGAAAAGCGCGCGTAGATGCGCAGGCGCACCCGCCTTGTCAATGCCGACCAACTTTCGTCCGTCCATGCTAAAGAGCCGCCGAACGGACCCCGCGCCCCAGGAGCCCCGATGCCGCGGATCGCCATCGTCGGCAGCTGCATAACCCGCGATCTGTGGCCAATCCGTGGCGGCGGCGCGGAAGCGCTGCTGTATGTTTCGAGGACCAGCCTGCCCAGCCTCCTCTCGAGCCGGGTCGAAGGCTTTCGCCCCTCGGAAACGCTTCCCGCCGACCTGCACCGGAACGAGCACAACGCCCTGGTGGCGGACGTGCGGAAGACCGCGCTTTCGACCCTTCTGGCCTGGCGGCCCACGCACATCATCTTCGACTTCATCGACGAGCGGTTCGACCTGCTGGCCATCGGCTCCTCGCTGGTCTCCAACAGCGGCGAGATGATCCGGAGCGGCTATCGGACGCAGCCGGTGCTGGAGAAGGTGCGGACGATCTCGCGCCTGTCGGACACTTGCGATCGGATCTGGCAGGCAGCGGCCGTCGAATTCGCGGCGCTGATCCGGGCGACGCCGCTGGCGCACGCGCAGCTCATCCTGCACAGCGCGCGTTGGGCCGAGTCCAAGCGTCTGGCCGACGGCCGGATCGCCCCTATCGATCGGGTCGAGGTGACCAGCGGCCAGCCCGTGGTCATCGCCGACTACAACGCGGTGCTGGCGCGGCAGGAGGCAGCGTTTGAGTCGCTGCTGCCCGTGGCGAAGATCGACGCTGGCGCGTTCCGTCTGGCGGACGCCGAACACCGTTGGGGGGAGAGCCCCTTCCATTACGTGCCCGAGTACTACGACGAGGTGCGCCGCCAGCTCACCGCGCTGGGCCTTGCTGACGCTTTCAGCGCCCCCCTCGCCGAGCCCAGTGCTCCAGCGGCGTGACGCCCCGCTTCACCAGTCCCGGCCGCGTGGCCACGTAGACCGCCGTCGGAAAGCCGGGCCTGGCCTCGGCCACGCCCCAGGCGCCGCCCTGAAGATAGTCGATCAGCGGATGGGCCCCGGCGGGAAGGTCCGCGCCACGGGCTTCCACATAGGCTGGCAGATCGAACCACGGGCTCGGACTCGCCCCTTCAAAACCGCCATTCGCCAGGAAGTGGGTCAACGGCTCGACACCAGCCTCGGCGACGTTCGGATGTTGCTCCAGGTACCAGCGCGGATCGAACAGCGGATGCGGCGACAGACCCGCCTTCCAGCCGGTCGACAGATAGTGCGCCAGCGCCGGCTGACCGACCGCCTCGGGCGCCCGCTCCAGGTACCAGACGGGATCGAACAGCGGGTGCGGGCTGAGATCGTGACGCCAGCCTTCGCGCAGATAGTGCGCCAGCGG
>Ga0209026_1000537_pt1 | contig 26098 bp, 21 predicted proteins | sample AraplaCL_Col_mCL_FD_184262 | JGI IMG/M metagenome (GOLD analysis project Ga0209026, IMG submission 184262) | Arabidopsis root microbial communities from the University of North Carolina, USA - plate scrape CL_Col_mCL (SPAdes) (version 2) | ecosystem: Host-associated > Plants > Roots >... | reverse complement strand
AACCCCTGAGGACAAGCATGGCCGCCCTGCACAGGGATCGCCGCGCCCCGCTAACAATGTGCTTTTTTCGATCCATCCGTCAAACTTTATTAAAAGTCTTCCGTCATAATATTATTAACTGCCCGCGAAATAATCATCCTTGTATAACGTTTACCCATCATCAAGCTATGAAAACCTTATCCAGATACATCCTGCTTTCGGCGGCCTTGCTCGCGCTAAGCTTTTCCGTTCAGGCACAAACGCTATATGGTATCAATCTACGCGTTTCCGATTACAAAGCCTCCATCCGCTCGATCGAGATCATGTGTGACAGTATCCTGCTGCGCATCGATACCAACGGCCGGATCAATATCCGGTCAGAAGCTCACGGCAATATTGAGTATTATACCAATTTTGACGGCGAATACCGCCAAGGTAAGCTTAAAACCCTGGGCAGCGCTACGCTTGACTATTATGACAGCTTCGGTAACGACAAAAATGCCGGTAAACTCAAATCCATCAATAACATTACCATTACTTATTGCGATCAGTTCAGCAATTCGGATAAAAACATCGGTAAGGTAAAATCTATCGGCAATATCAACTTTACGTATAACGAATCTTACAATGGTTTCGACAACATTGGTAAACTAAGCGGCATCGGCGATACGAAGATCACCTACTATGACCGTTTTGATGGTGGCGATAACATCGGCAAACTCAAATCGATAGGGAACACCAGGCTCGCCTGGACAGATCGGTTCGATGGCCGCCAAAACATCGGCAAACTCAAATCACTTAAAGGCGAAACGCCGAACCTTAACGTGATTACCACCGAGCAATTTTGATCTACAAAACATAGGTATTCTTCGGGTATTTAAGACTAATATTTTAGTTCCACTCAACTATACCAATAAACCAATAAACAGATCAACAGATGAACCGGTCAGGGGGGAAATTGTAAGAAATTTTCGCGCCTTTTCAATCATATTTCCCGGTTTAAGCTTCGCGCTTAATCTTACAATATACAAAAACATAGCAAATTTTGCAACAAAAGGCTTATCTAACTGATTGGTGCGCCAAAATAAAATCAACAATAGGCGTCGGATCTTTCAAACTATGCGGGTGATGATCTGCACCCGGTTTAACGATCACTTTGATCTCGCCGCCCAGTTCTTTATACCGTTTTTCTACCACGAAAACATTTTCGTCAACAGGCACCGTTTTATCCGCGTCGCCGCATACGATCAATACCGGGATATGCGCCTTGGCCAGTGGTGTTAGGTTGTCAACCGGGTTTAATTTATAGGCCAGTGCCTGTTCTTCGGTAAAACCGTAAACGTTCAGCAGCTTCTGCCAATCCTTAACCGAACCAGGTCCGCGGCCCTTGCCGCCCGGCCAGCTTTTAAAATCGCATACCGGCGCGTCGCCATAAATAACGGCTACCTTATCGGGGTGAAGTGCCGCCCAGTTAAATGCAAACAAACCACCGCGGCTAAAGCCCTCCAGCACCGTTTTTTTATTGAGTTTGTAATTCTTGGTAAGATAGGTATAAAACTGATCCATCAGGTTCATGGCTACCGGCGCGCCATACATATCCTGCATGTTCATATAAGCAAGATAATAACCTTTGGTGAGCAGGGCGCTATCCGCATGCGGCTCATTGCCAAAAAACTCGGTGCGCCATATCCAGGGCTCGCCTTTTGCGGGTACTTTCGGACTAACCAAAATGCACTTGCGCTCAGCAACTATAAAATCGGTGCGTTTAAAGTTTTTCCAGGTGGTGTCAGTTTGTGCGTGTAATTGGTACGATACTGTTAGTATGAGTGTGATAACTGCGATTACATTCCTTATTCTCATAACCTGAAAGTAAGATAAAACAAGCAGGGAATCATATGTGCGGTAAGCAATTTGGTAAGCAATGCTTACTTCGCTAGGCCATCAAATTTGCGAGTAGCGAGGCTTTGCTGATATTACCGATCAATTCACCCTTAACCTCTACGGCAATGTCATCGCCATGTTTTAGTAATTGTAGTCGGCCCTTAAAAGCTTTAGCTTCATCTGCATCTAAAAACTGCCTTAACTGTTTGAGATTCTCTCTTCGGCAAACCAATTCCTCACCACTTTTGAAAACAATGATTCGGAAGCGCCGGTTGGTGATAGGCTCGATGCCTAAGGTATAGTTGTGGGGAAGTTGGATGGGAAGCATATAGTGTAAATATAATTATTTTATGCTTCAGTTTTATTCTGTAACTCCGCAAAATACGCTGCCATTTCTTTGGCTTTTAAATAATCCATTAACCCCCAAACTGGCATTATAACACTGGCGCGCATAAGCGTTGCCTTATGAAAATAGACTTGTTCGTTATTTAACAAAACGGTAAGAACCCGGCCACTGCCGCTCCACCCCGTAGGCTTTACATCACGTATCATATTTTCTCCACTGGCATCAAATGTCAGATCATCATAAAAATGTTTTAGCGTATTCATAACATCTTCTTTATTTTTCACAATTCCACCCCCTTTTACCGCCACCAATGCATTAATGTAAAATAAGCTGATCACAACCCATATTGCGGGCAAACAAGATAATATTAAGACTACAAAATTCCTTTCAGCGGACCATTCCTGACCGCCAGCATATAAGAAAGCCCCCGGAAATATAATAAAAAGCCCCCGGACCATGAGGTAATCAAATATGACATAGCCGACAGTTTTTTTATATATCAATTTTTGCTTCCTGATACTTTTAGGGTAATCAACATCCGGAACTACTTTTGTTTCTTCTTCTTCCATGTTGCAAGTTAACAAACTCCCCAAACAAAAAAAGCGACAGGCCTAAACCCATCGCTATTAAATATGTTCCTTGAAAAGCCTCCCCAACCGGGGGAGATTAGGGGGGCTTCTTATGCCGCAAACACTTCCTTAACTCTGTCAGCAGCCTCTTTTAACAAGATGGCCGATTTAACCTGCAAACCGCTTTCGTCGATCAGTTTTTTAGCTTCAACAGCATTGGTGCCCTGTAAACGAACAATGATAGGTACCGGGATGTTGCCGATCTCTTTATAAGCGTCGATAACACCTTGCGCTACACGGTCGCAACGAACAATACCGCCGAAGATGTTGATCAGGATGGCTTTAACGTTAGGATCCTGCAAAATGATGTTGAAGGCCGCTTTAACCGTTTGCGCGTTAGCGGTACCGCCAACATCCAAAAAGTTAGCCGGTTCGCCACCAGCAATTTTAATAATATCCATGGTAGCCATAGCCAGGCCTGCACCGTTAACCATACAGCCTACGTTACCGTCAAGCTTCACATAGTTCAGGTTGCTTTTGCTGGCTTCCACTTCCATCGGGTCTTCTTCGGCGGTGTCGCGCAAAGCAGCATAATCCGGGTGGCGGAACAAACCGTTATCATCCAGGTTAACCTTGGCGTCAACCGCTAAAATTTTATCGTCGCTGGTTTTTAAAACCGGGTTGATCTCAAACATCGATGAATCGGTAGCGTCGTAAGCTTTGTACAAAGCAGCCACAAATTTCACCATATCTTTAAAAGCATCGCCGCTCAGGCCCAGGTTAAAGGCAATTTTACGCGCCTGGAAACCTTGCAGACCAACTTTCGGATCGATCTCTTCTTTAAATATCAGGTGCGGGGTGTGCTCGGCAACCTCTTCAATGTCCATACCGCCTTCGGTGCTGTACATAATGATGTTACGGCCAGCAGCACGGTCGAGCAATACGCTCATGTAAAATTCTTTGGTTTCGCTGGCGCCCGGATAGTAAACATCCTGTGCTACCAACACTTTACTTACAAACTTACCTTCGGGGCCGGTTTGTGGGGTAACAAGCGTCATACCTAAAATAGCGCCTGCTTTTTCTTTAACCTCATCAAGGTTTTTAGCCAGTTTAACACCACCGCCTTTACCGCGGCCACCGGCATGTATCTGCGCTTTGATCACCACCCACGATGAGCCAAAGTCTTCCTTCATTTTTTTTGCGGCCTCAACAGCCTGTTCAACAGTATCGGCAACTATGCCTTCCTGTACTCGTACACCAAAACTCTTTAGTATCGCTTTACCCTGGTATTCGTGAATATTCATCGTATTGAAGTAATTTGCGGTAAAGCTACAATTTCAGTCGTATTAATAAAACTCAAAATGCGTTTTTAGCAGATTATTTTGGGGTGGATAGGATTGTTACATTGTCATTTTTTTGATTTGCCGAAATGTGGGTTAATTAGTGAGTTAGATATTGATTTGGGCGTTGCCTGCGGCCCACGCTTTCCGCTCATACGCCTGCAGGCCTTAACCGCGGGCCGGTATCCGCTGCAATCGTTAACGCAAGCTTCTTCATAGCGATGGGTTTCAAACCCATCGCTATCAAAAGAGCCAGTATGTGCTCACATCGGTGAAATCATAACTCAGTCGGTGGAATCCCAACATAAACCCTTAAATTGCCACCTCAATACACCTCTATGCGTTTTATCAAAACTGCCATTTTTAAATTACTGTTACTTCTGCCTCTGCTACTATCTTTAACTACCCATGCCCAAACCTTGATCGAAACTGGTGTCTCGCGCACTCTGGCCGATTATCGTAAAGAGCATGTCAGCAACATCCAATATAAACTCACGCTCAATATCCCGGCCGAAAAGACTACAGATATCATCGCCCGCGAGATCCTGACCTTTAAATTTACCCCTACAGGCCAGCCCTTACAGCTCGATTTTAAAGAAGATCCCACGAGGATCAAAACCATCGTGATTAACGAGATGGAAACGCCTGTACATTTCTCCAAAGAACACATCATCCTCGATGCCCGCTTTCTGATGCCTAAGGACAACAAAGTAGAGATCCAGTTTTTAGCAGGCAACGGCGCCTTAAACCGTAACGACGATTACCTGTACGCGCTTTTCGTACCCGATCGTGCCCGCACCGTTTTCCCCTGTTTTGATCAGCCGAATTTAAAGGCTGTTTTCTCCCTGACCTTAAAAATACCTGATGGGTGGACAGCCCTCGCCAATGGCAACCTGGCTGCCGCTATGCCCAATAACAGCTACGTGTTTGAGAAGACGGATACCTTAAGTACTTACCTTTTCTCTTTCACCGCGGGTAAATATTTCTCAGTTAAACAAGATATAGGCAAACTGCACCCCGAGTTTTTGTACCGCGAAACCGATGCCGACAAAATTAAACTCAGCACCGATACCATCTTTAAAGCCCACGGCGACGCCGTTAGCTTTTTGGAGAATTGGACGGGCATTCCTTTCCCGTTCCAAAAAATGGGATTCGTTGGTATTCCCGATTTTCAGTTCGGTGGTATGGAGCATCCCGGCGAGGTGCAATATAAAGCATCAAGCCTGTTTTTAGATGCCTCGGCAACGCAGGAGCAGATCATCGCCCGGCTCAACCTCATCGCGCACGAAACCAGCCACATGTGGTTTGGCGATATGGTGACCATGGACTGGTTTAACGATGTGTGGATGAAAGAGGTGTTCGCCAATTTTATGGCCGATAAAATTACCGGTTCGTTAATGGGGCAGGAGACATTTAACCTTAAATTTCTCACCGATCATTTCCCCGCAGCCTATGGTATCGATCGTACGCCTGGCGCTAATCCTATTCGTCAAAACTTATCAAATCTGAAAGACGCCGGTTCGCTCTACGGCAATATCATTTACCACAAAGCGCCCATCATGATGCGCCAGTTGGAACTGTTAATGGGCGCCGATGCTTTTCAAAAAGGTGTGCGCGAGTATCTCAAAACCTATGCTTATAGCAACGCCACCTGGCCCGACCTCATCAAAATACTAGGCAAATACACCACACAGGACCTCAACGCCTGGAATAATACCTGGGTAAACGAGCCCGGTAGGCCGGTATTTAACTACAGCATGTCAGTTAAAAATGGTAAGGTACGCCACTTTGTATTGATACAGCATGCCGAACACGGCCAACTCCGCATCTGGCCGCAAAGTTTTGAGGTTACGGCCTATTGGGGCCTCACCAGCAAAACCATAACCGTGAACATGACTAAAGGTGTTGCCACCTTGCAGGATTTTATCGGCCAAAAAACACCTTCTTTCGTACTGTTTAACTCGGGCGGCGAAGGCTACGGCCTCTTCCCAACAGATCCCGATCTGTATAACTCTTTAGCCGATATTTCAAGCCCGTTACAGCGCACCTCGGCCTATATCTCCATGTACGAAAATATGCTGGCCGGGCGCTACACCAAACCCGAAACCTTGCTAAATACTTATATTAAAGCACTCAGTAACGAAAAAGAAGAGATGAGCCTCCGCCTGATATCAGGCTATATCAGCAGCATTTACTGGCAGTTCATCACACCGAAAGTTCGCGAAAAAGTAAACCCCGCGCTCGAGGTCAGCTTATGGCAGGCCATACAGAACCAAACATCGGCAAACAATAAAAAGATCCTGTTTAGCACTTATCAAAGTATCTATCTGAGCCAGCAAGCTACCAATACCGTATACAACGTTTGGAAAAACCAGCAGCCGCCGGCAGGAGTAAAGCTCTCTGAAGATGATTACACGGCCATGGCGTTTTCGCTGGCTTTGCGCGATTATGCCGATACTTCTATCTTAACACAGCAATATAACCGCGTCACCAATCCCGATCGTAAAAAACGTTTCGAATTTATCCGACCGGCCCTATCACCGGATGTAAAGGTGCGCGATGAATTTTTCGCCAGCTTGTCTGAGTTGAAAAATCGCGCCAAGGAAAGTAACGTGCTAACAGCGCTCAATTACCTGCATCACCCGTTAAGGCAAAACACATCGGTTAAATATTTAGCGAAGAGTCTGGATATGCTTGAAACCATCCAGGTCACCGGCGATATTTTCTTCCCGCAATCGTGGCTGGCCAGCACCTTTGGCAGCTATCAAAGTCCGGAAGCAGCCCGCATTGTGAACGAGTTTTTGACCAGGCACCCCAACTATAACGAGAAACTGAAAGCCAAAATATTACAGGCAACCGATAACCTTAACCGGGCTATTAAACTTTTGCCAAAGAATGTGCAAATTGATTAATGTGCAAATGCGAGAATGTGCAGATGTGCAAATGAAAGACACTTTTAACATGAACAATCTGCACATTTACTTATCTGCACATTTGCACATTGTTTTCTAATTTGCACATCTGCACATTCGCATATTTGCACATTTAAAATTACTTTTGCCCCATGCTCAAGGTCCGGTCAATAAAAAAATCGTATGGTAAGTTAGATATCCTGAAAGGCGTTGACCTTGAGGTGCAGCATGGCGAGATCGTCTCCATAGTCGGTGCGTCCGGCGCGGGTAAAAGTACCCTACTCAACATTATCGGTACGCTGGATAAAGCCGATTCGGGCAATGTGCTGATCAGAGGTATCGACGTCAACACTTTAAAAAGCAGGCAGCTAAGCGCGTTCCGCAACAAGCATATCGGCTTTATATTCCAGTTTCATCACTTGCTGGTTGAGTTTAGTGCGCTCGAAAATGTGTGCATCCCGGCATATATTGCGGGTGCATCGAAAAACGAAGCCGAAAAACGTGCTACCGAATTGCTTGGCCTTTTAGGTTTGGGCGACAGGCTCGGTCATAAACCCGGCCAGCTTTCAGGTGGTGAGCAGCAGCGCGTGGCGGTAGCAAGAGCTTTGATCAATAACCCTGCAATGATCCTGGCAGACGAGCCATCCGGTAACCTCGACTCGCACAACGCGCGTGAATTGCACCAGTTGTTTATCGATCTGCGCCGCGAGTTTAACCAAACTTTTATCATCGTTACCCATAACGAAGAACTGGCCAACCTGTCCGACCGTAAGGTGCTGATGAAGGACGGCCTAATTGTGGAGCATTTATGAGCATACTGATCACTGCGGCAACATCTGCGCAGGCTTACAAACTAAAGGCAGCGCTTAATACTACCGAAAAAATTCTGCTGGGCGATTATCTGGACCTGCCCGATCTGATGGTCAAAAGCGGCGCGATGATCAAAACCCCCGGTCCGGAAAACCCATCATTCGCACATTTAATGTTGACGCTTTCGCTGGATAACCAGATCACCAAAATATATGCTTTGCGCCGCGCCGAACTGGCGTTACTGCAGGAAGCCAAAATCTTATTCGCAGAGTTTGACATAGAACTCTGCACTCCCGAAAACGAATTTATTGCCGACTAATGCTCTCTTATACCGATATCGATTCCCGAAAAAAAGCTTTTGTATTTGAACTGGATAATGTTTTGTATCCCGAAAAGGATTACTTGCTGCAGGTTTATTACCTGTTCGCCGCGTTTTTAGAATACAAAGAATTGCTCGATGGCAAAGTACTTACCCGGCTGATGACCGAAACCTACGAAAAGGAGGGAAGCGCGAACATATTTAACGTAGTACAGCAGCGTTTTAAGATCAGCGAAGAGTACCGTTATAATTTTGACCTGTTGCACTTAACTGCACGCCTGCCACTAAAGCTGCTGTTGTATAAAGATACGCTGACTCTGTTGCAGGATATCGTTATCGACCGCAAACAGATCTTTATCTTAACCAACGGCAACCCCGAACAGCAATTGAATAAGATCAAACAAACAGAATGGCACGGACTGGAGAAATACCTCACCTGCTATTTTGCCGACGAGATCAAACCCAAACCCGAACCGGATGCCCTGCATTATATTTTAAAGAACCATGATCTGGAACGCCGGGATATCGTCATGATCGGCAATTCTGAAGCGGATGAGCTTTGCGCTGAAGCGGCAGGGGTGGACTATTTACAATGTGCAAATTAGCAAATGTGCAAATGTGTAGATATGCAAATGTGCAAATGCTTTTATCACTTAAAATATATTAAAGAGATTTTTCAATGTGAGAGTTCCTAATTCATTTGCACATCTGCACATTTTCTAATTTGCACATTAAGATTAGGCTTCGCCTAATCCGCTAACTCCCGTAAATCCACCGGTACAACACGCGATATCCCTTGCTCAACCATCGTAACACCGTAAACAATATCGGTGCTGGCAATGGTGCGTTTGTTGTGCGATACGATGATAAACTGCGAGTCCTTGGAGAACTTGCGGATGATGTTGTTAAACTTATCAATGTTGGTATCATCAAGCGGTGCGTCAACCTCATCAAAAATACAGAAGGGCGCAGGCTTTAACAGGTAAAGCGAGAACAGGATGGCCGTAGCCGTCAGCGTTTTTTCGCCACCGGATAATTGGTTAATGGACAACGGGCGTTTACCTTTAGGCTTGGCGATAATATCTATATCCGATTCCAGCGGGTTGTTCGGGTCTGTCAGGATCAAATCGCAGCTATCTTCTTCATTAAACAACGAACGGAATACCTTAATAAAATTTTCGCGCACCAGCGTAAAAGCGCCCATAAATTTCTCGCGGGCGGTATCGTCAATCTCCTGGATGGTCGCCAACAGAGATGACTTAGCCTCATTTAAATCTTTCTTCTGCCCCTGTATAAACTCGTAGCGCTGGTTCATTTCCTGGTAGGCTTCAACAGCCATCGGGTTAATGGCGCCAAAATCATCCAGCTGCCTTTTTTGTTTTTCGGTCTTGTCGCGTAGCTCTTCTTCGGTTTCGTCGGTTGGCACGCCGGTATCTAACAGGTCTTGTATATCAATATTAAACTCCACTGATAAGCGCTCTTTCAGCGCGTTAAGCTCCAGTTTTAAATTGGTTTTCCGCTCACGTAATTCACTCTCGATCAGTTCAGACTGATCCTTTTTCTTACGCAGTTCACTGATCTCGTTCTCTGCTTCGGTAATCGCCCCGCGCGATTTATAATAATCCTGTTCGGCCTGTTGTGTTGCTTTTTCCAACTCTTCACGCTGGCTGTACATCGCCAGCAGGTCTTCGTCGTTATGGTCGGTATGTTGTAATATTTCCAGTATCGCGGCTTTTACCTTGGTCAGTTCGGTACTGTTTTGTGTAATACGCTGGTCGAGATTTTCCTGCTGGGTATCGCGGTAATCCAGGTCTTTAACCAAACCCGATACCTTATTTTGCTGCTGATGGAAGCGGATGTTTTCCTGGTTATATCTGCTCGATTTTACCGACACCTGCTCCGTTAGCTCGTTAAAAGTTGCTTGCTTTTCGATCAACAATTCGCCCTGTTCCTGCTTTTGTATTTTTAGTTCAGCGAGTTCGGGCTGTAATTTAGCCATCTCTTCTTTAATACCTTCAATTTTGCGGGCGATATCTTCTTTACGGTTCCGGCTGTTCTCGATAAAAGTTTGGTACTGCTCGCGACGCGTTTGAACGGTAACTAACTCGGTATTCAGGCGGTTCAGGTCCTGCTGTTTTTGGTAAAGCTCATTGGCTTTGCCTGATGCCTTTAAAACAATCAACCGCTCCTGCAAAGTTTCGGTTTCGGCTTTATGTTTGGCAACGCGGGTTTCCAGCGTTTTGATCTCTTTGCTCAGGTTTTCCAGGTTCTTGGCCCGACCGATACGCTTGCCTTCAAACAGGCCCACCGAACCGCCGGCCATAGTGTAGCGTGATTTACTGAACTTACCGCTCTTACCCAAAACAACTGTGCCTTCGGGTAATTGCTGTGTGTTAATGTCGTTTTCGGCCTGATCGTTAACCAGGTAAACACCGTTTAACAGGTGGTTGCAAAGCGGACGATAACGGGCCTCAACCTCAATCACATCTAATGCGGCTATGCCGCCTTCAATAGCTGTTGTTTTTTGTTCCGCTTTAGCGGAATAATTGCTCAGTACAAAAAACTGCGCCCTGCCCCTCGCCGAATTGCTTAAGAGGTTTATCGCGCGGATGGCCTCATCATAATTTTCCACTACGTAGTGGTTCATCAAAGGCTCCAGGTAATTTTCGATAGCTATGCGGTATTCTTCGCGGCAAAATAATACGTCACTAAACAAGGGCGCATTTTTAGCCCAGTCGGTGTTTTTCTTTAAAAAACGTATCGATTCCGGGAAACCCTCCAAGTTATCCACCAGGCTCTTGGTAAGGTTGTATTCGTTTTGTTTGGCGTCCAGTTTCCGTCCGTCCTGTGTAAGCGTATCTTTTACTTTAGCCAGTTCGGTTTCGGTATCGGTTATCTGGTTTTTAAGCTTGGTTTCAAATTCAATTAAAGCATCATGCTCCTGCTGTACTACTTTCGCCTGGCCTTCAATCTCTGTAATAACCTGGTTAAACTGTGTTAGCTCAGCTTCTTTGTTGCCGGCATCTTCCAGGTTGCGGGCGCTTTCCTGTTCCAGTGCCTGCTGCTGGATCTGTAAAATATCCAGATCCTTTTCGGCTTTATAGATCTGGTTTTGCAGGCGGTTATTGATGGCAGTGATCTCATCAGCTTCGGCTTTGGCACTCACCTGCTCCGCTCTTAACTCATCAACGGCATCTTTTAATTCGGCTACCAGTTGCCTGATGGTTTCGAGGTTCTCGTCTTCCTGCAACTTTTCTTCGCTTAAGCGCTTGATATTATACTTTACGTGATTCAGCTGATTGGTATCGCGTTCCAGCTCTTCGCTTAAGCGCGCCTCTTTATCCTGTTGAAATTTAAGCTGCTCGTTTTTGATCTTTTTATCGCTTTCGTAAGCGCGGATCCTGGCCACGTATTCGTTAGTCGCCTTTTGCTGAGTAGAAAGGTTCTTCTCTTTGGTCAGGCTATCCAGTTTTTGCTGCTGAACTGCGGCTTCCATCGTATCTATAATAGCGACGATCCCGCTCTTGCCTTCTTTGGCCTTTTGCTCATCGTCCTCTATCCGCGCAAGCGATTCACTGAAGGACGCTATCCTGAACGAGGCCAGCTTAATGCTCAGCTCTTTATACAGGTCGCGCAGTTTATAGTAACGCTCGGTTTTGCGGGCCTGGCTTTCCAGGCTTTTTAGGTTCTTTTCTATCTCAAACAGCAAATCGTCAACCCGAGAGAGGTCTGCTTCTGTATCCTTAAGCTTATTTAAAGTTTGCTTTTTGCGAAGCTTATATTTGGATATACCCGATGCTTCTTCAAACAAATTCCGTCGCGAACCCTCTTTATTGGTGATGATCTCTTCGATCATCCGCAGCTCGATGATCGAGTAGGAGTCGGCACCGATACCGGTATCCAGGAAAAGATCTGTTATATCTTTCAACCGGCATTGCACATCGTTCAGGCGGTATTCGCTTTCGCCGGTGCGGTACAGCTTGCGGGTGATGGTTACCTGCGAAAACTCAGTAGGCAGCACATTTTTGGTATTATCGAACGAAAGTGATACCTCGGCCAGGTTGCCCGGCTTACGGCTCTTGCTGCCGTTGAAGATCACGTTTTCCATTTTTTCGCTGCGCAGCATGCGCGTGCTTTGTTCGCCTAATACCCAGCGGATGGCATCCACAACGTTGGATTTACCGCAGCCGTTAGGGCCAACAATGGCGGTTATGCCCTCGTTGAAATTGATGGTGATCTTATCGCCAAAACTTTTAAAACCCTTAACTTCTAAACTGGTAAGCTGCATTTTATCCCTGAGTACGCACCAAAAATTCGGACCTTAAATAAATGACAAAAAAATCATTTTTTGAAATAATTAGCACGTTTTTGTAGAAATAAATCATATGACATGGCTATATATAAAATATATTATATTTGATATAACTTATTATCTAAATCCTATGTTTAAAACATTTCTGTTATTGTTATTGAGTTTTGTTAAGCCTGTAAATCAAAAAACTGCCGACGTAGCTAAGATTCACACAAGACCTGTATTAAAAACAGGCTGGTATTATATCACCGACGAGAAAAATAACTATCCCCGGCAACTTGGGAAAAGCTCGGTACAATATTATATCGTTCCAAAACCTATAGTTTCCGTCAAACATTTAAGCAAAATTATTTTAAGTGAAGACCATGCCAGGGGAAGAGTCAATCCGTATGAGCTTGTATTTCGTTTTGATGATGCAGGAACAAAGGCTTTTGGCATTGCTACCGACAAATCTATGTCAAAAAAGATTGGATTGATCATCGATGACCAGTTAGTTACCGCGCCTACAGTAGTTGCCCACATTGAAAGTGGTATGGTTTCGCTTAATACCGGAGAATACACCAAAGCCGAATTGGAGGACTTTGAGAAGAAGATCAAAGCGGAAATGTAATTGACAGATAGATTTGACAACTTTTTAAAAGTTGTCAAATCTATCAAACGTAAATCTCCCCCTTTAAATAAGTAACCGCTTTACCTGCCATCAAAACTCGCTCTCCTTTATTTTCGCACCATAGTTCACCTTTGCGGGATGAGATCTGGTAGGCGTGCAGTTTGTCTTTACCTAATTTTTCGGCCCAGTAGGGTATCAGATTGCAGTGTGCCGAACCGGTTACCGGGTCTTCGTTAATGCCTGCTGCCGGCGCAAAAAACCGCGATACAAAGTCGGCCTCATTGCCAACAGCGGTTACAATAATGCCTATGGTGCCATCAATTTTACCCAACAAATTAAAGTCGGGTTTAATATCTTGTATATCCTGCTCGGTTTCGTAAACCAAAAAATAATCGCGCGATTTTAAAACCTCCACAGGCGTTTTACCGCCCAACGCGGTGAGCAGTTCGGCAGGTGCCACGGCAGCTTGCGGCGCCCGCGAAGGGAAGTCGAGCGTATATTTATCGCCGTGTTTTGTTACTACCAGCGTTCCGGCTTTTTGGGTGTAAAAGTTAATTGATGTGCCCGGGTAAGCCAGTTCGGTAAATAAAATATGCGCGGTGGCTAAGGTGGCATGGCCGCAAAGATCAATTTCCAGTTCAGGTGTAAACCAGCGCAGGCCGTAGCCATCGTCCTGTTTTACAAAGTAGGCGGTTTCGGCAATGTTATTTTCAGCGGCGATTTTCTGCATGGTTTCGGCAGGTAGCCATTCGGTTAGCGGGCAAATAGCGGCGGGATTGCCGCCAAACAACTGATCGGTAAAGGCATCGGCCTGATAAATAGGTATAGTCATAATAAAGTATAGATGTTTAAAACACTAAGGTAGAGAGTATCAACCAATAAAAAAGCCCCGTTTTGTCGGGGCTTTGTCTTTTTTATCCTAAGTACGATTTTAATATCTTACTGCGGGAGGTATGCCGTAAACGCTGTAGCGCCTTATCTTTTATCTGGCGGACGCGTTCGCGTGTCAGGTTAAATTTTTCGCCTATTTCTTCGAGCGATAGCTGGTGATTGGTTCCCAAACCAAAGAACAATACGATGATCTCTTTTTCACGCTCGGTTAACGTAGATAGCGAGCGTTTGATCTCTTCGCTAAGCGATTCGTTGATCAGGTTCGAATCGGTATTGGGTTCGTGGTTTTCCAGTACATCCAAAAGCGTGTTTTCTTCGCCCTGTACAAACGGCGCGTCCATACTTACGTGGCGACCTGAGTTGCTCAGCGTGTCGGATATTTTGTCGACGGTAGTTTCTAAAATATCAGCGAGTTCTTCGGGCGATGGTTCGCGCTCATATTCCTGTTCTAATTTAGAGAATGCCTTGCTGATCTTGCTCAGTGAGCCTACCTGGTTAAGCGGTAAACGTACAATACGGCTTTGCTCGGCGATAGCCTGCAAAATCGACTGGCGGATCCACCATACGGCGTACGAGATGAATTTGAAGCCTTTGGTTTCATCAAAACGTTTTGCAGCTTTTATCAAGCCCAGATTACCTTCGTTGATCAGGTCGCCAAGGGTTAAACCCTGGTTTTGGTATTGTTTTGCGACAGATACCACAAAGCGCAAGTTGGTTTTGGTTAAGCGTTCTAAAGCGGCCTGGTCGCCTTCTCTGATCTTTTGAGCAAGAATTACTTCTTCTTCGGCTGTAATTAGGTCAACCTTACCTATTTCGTGGAGATACTTGTCTAAAGACTGCGACTCACGGTTGGTAATGGATTGTGTTATCTTGAGTTGTCTCATCTATGTATATATACCTCGATTCTTATTATTCAGAATAGAACGAGCAAACATATAAAAATGTTGCTAAAAAATAACATTTGAAACTTTACTGACATTATTTTTTTCATAAACTTATCAACACTGTTTCGCTGTTTAATTTTTGATAATTATTGAAGGATTTAGTTACTAAATTATTGTAATTTTTTTGTTGATTCATGCCTCCCTATTCTTCACTGTAAGGTTAAAATACTACTTTTACCGCAACCAAACCAACATCGTAAACATATGACCTATATACCATCTGCCGACAGATATTCGAACATGATCTACCGCCGTTGCGGAAAAAGCGGCATTAAATTATCAGCGGTTTCGCTGGGCTTATGGCACAACTTTGGTGACGTGGACACCATGTCCACCTATCGCAAAACGTTGCACACCGCCTTTGATGCCGGTATTACTCATTTCGATCTGGCCAATAATTACGGCCCCCCTCCGGGCTCGGCCGAGATCAACTTCGGCAGGGTTTTGAAAGAGGATTTTGCGGCTCACCGAGACGAGTTGATCATCTCAACAAAAGCAGGATATTATATGTGGGAAGGCCCTTACGGCGAATGGGGATCGAAAAAGAACCTGGTTGCGAGTCTGAATCAAAGCTTAAAAAGGATGGACCTGGAATATGTAGATATCTTTTATCATCATCGACCAGATCCCGATACCCCGCTTGAAGAAACCATGGCCGCGCTGGATCTGATCGTTCGCCAGGGCAAGGCTCTATATGTGGGTATATCCAACTACCGCCCTAAAGAAGCTGCCGAAGCGTTCAGGATATTGAAAGAATTAGGCACACCGTGCCTGATCCATCAACCGAAGTACTCGATGTTTGAGCGTTGGGTTGAAAATGAGGGCCTGCTCGACTTGCTTGGTGATGAAGGCGTTGGTTGTATCCCGTTCTCGCCATTGGCACAGGGCCTATTGACCAATAAATATTTGTCGGGCATCCCGGCCGATTCGCGTGTGGCTAAAGGCGTTGGGTTTTTAACCGAAAATAACATTACTGAAGAGCGGCTGTCGCAAATTAAACAACTGAACGATCTTGCTGTTAAACGCGGCCAGAGTTTAGCGCAAATGGCCTTATCCTGGATATTAAAAGACGACCGTGTAACATCTGTGCTTATCGGCGCCAGCCGGCCGGAGCAATTAACCGACTCGTTGAAATGTTTGGAGAACATCAGCTTTAGCGACGAGGAGTTACAACAGATAGAAACCATATTGCAATAGAACCAAGAGGCAAAAACCAGATGCAAGACGACAAATCAACAAATCAACCAGTCAACAAATCAATCATCAAATGGGGCATCATAGGGTGTGGCAATGTGACCGAAAAAAAAAGCGGCCCGGCATTTAACAAGGTTGCCGGTAGCGAACTTGTAGCAGTAATGCGCCGCGATGCGGAGAAAGCCGCTGACTATGCCCAGCGCCATGGTGTTGGCAAATGGTATAGCGATGCCGATGGGCTAATGAGTGATCCGGAAATTAATTCGATATACATCGCTACACCGCCGGCATACCATAAGGATTACGCTATTGAAGCTTTAAAACGCGGACTTAACGTGTACATCGAAAAACCGGTAACCATAAATAAAGCCGAAGCGGAAGAGATAGCGGCAGTTTTAAAGCAAGCAAAAACTAAATTAACCGTTGCCCATTACCGCAGGGCACTACCCATGTTTTTATTTGTGAAAGACCTGTTAGATAAGAAAGCCATTGGCGATGTGCGTACCATACAGATCAGGATGTGGCAAAAACGGAAGCCAGACCTTATTGCAAAAACAGCCGAAAACTGGCGCCTAAACCCCGAACTATCGGGTGGGGGATATTTCCACGACCTGGCCCCGCACCAGCTCGACCTGATGTACTACTTTTTTGGCGTGCCCGAAAAATTGCACGGCTTTTCGCTAAATCAATCAAAAAGCACGGCGGCAGATGACCATGTGGCTGGTATAGCCTTATTTCCAAACAACGTTGTACTAAATGGTTCCTGGAGCTTTAATGTTGACGAGAACGAGGAGGTTGACGAATGTATGATCGTAGGTAGCGAGGGCAGCATCAGCTTTCCGTTCTTCGGCAAAACCGTGGTTTGGCACAATGAAGACGAAGACGAGGTGCAGGTAGTTAACTTTGAGCATCCTGAGCATATCCAACAACCCATGATAGAACGGATGGTTAACTTTTTTCAGGACAAAGCTGAGAACCTTTGTTCGATTGAAGATGCTATTGTTGTGATGAAGATGATAGATGCCTTTACAGGGAAGTGATAATTTCGGTTTGTCGACGACGAACGGTACCACTACTTAATTTAATAAGCTTATTTTTGTTATCTACTCATATAAAACTTTAAAAAACACAAACCATGAAAAAGTTATTCATTCTTGCCCTTTTTACCATGGGCATGTTAAGCGTATTCACCGCTTCGGCACAAAAGAGAGGCACATCAAAAACCGATAACAGGCCAAGTCCGGCAGATACTGTTAAAGCCACTACGAAAGCTGGTATTATCGAGGTTGATTATTGCCAGCCTGGTGTTAAGGGACGCACCGTTGGTAAAGATATTGCCCCGTTTAACGGCCAACCATGGCGCACCGGCGCAAATGACGAAACCACTATCTCGTTCAGCAAAGATGTTAAAATTGAAGGCAAAGAATTGCCTGCAGGCAAATACAGCCTTTGGACAATCCCCGGCGAAAAGGAATGGGTTATTATCATTAACAAACGCACCACAGACTGGGGTACAAATTACAAACCTGATCAGGATGTTTTCCGTGTAACGGTAAAAACCGAAAAAGCACCTGCGTTTGTAGAAAAATTAAAATTCAGCATCGATAAATCAGGTAAAGTATCCTTTGCATGGGGCGACTATATGGTGGCCTTTAATGTAAAATAATCCGGCTCAAGCTCATTTTTGGGCAGAAAACCGGACGGTTTTTATCCGCGAAAGCGCAACTGAAAAAACGGTTCAAAATTTACGAAAGTCTATAATTGCAAAATTTGTAATTATAGGCTTTTTTTTGTGTTAAGGGTATAGGTTTTAAAGTTTAAGCCTGTTTTTTCGAATATTTTATACCGAAGTGTGATGCAGACGGTTTGTGTGGTTTTGATGGATTTTGCTTGCTGAAATCCGGTTTCGTATCGAATTTGGTACCAACTTAAATCAAATAAATATGAACTATTTTGAAGCTTATTGGTGGGTTATTATACCCGTATTATGTTTAGTACTTTACAAAACTATCCTGCGTATTATTTTCGGGATGGTGGTCATCCCCGAAGATCGCATCGGTTTGGTGACCAAGAAATTCGTGCTCTATGGTGAGAACAGGTCTTTGCCCGACGGCCACTTTATCGCCACCAAAGGCGAGGCCGGTTACCAGGCCCGTACATTGGCACCAGGTATGTACTGGCGCTTGTTTCCTTGGCAATACACTATTGTGCTCGAACCGTTTACCATTATCCCGGTAGGTAAAATTGGTTTGGTGATGGCTAAAGATGGCGCCGAGATACCAACCGGAAACATATTGGGCCGTAAGGTAGAGTGCGATAATTTTCAGGATGCTGACCAATTTTTGGCCAATGGCGGTCAAAAAGGTCGCCAGACAACCATTATCACCGCCGGTACTTATCGTATCAACACCTATGCGTTTGAGGTAACCGTTGCCGAGATGACCACGATCAAAGAAAGCATGGTGGGGGTGATCACGGTGTTGGATGGTCAGCCTATCACCATCGGCCAGATAGCCGGTAAACATATCGAGGGGCACAACAACTTCCAGGATATCGATGCCTTTTTAAATAACGGTGGTAACCGTGGTTTGCAACCTCAGATTATACTGGCCGGTTCGTACAACGTGAACAAATGGGCCGTGCAGATAGAAGAGATACCGATGACCGAAGTACCAATTGGCTACGTAGGTGTGGTGATATCGTACATTGGCGAAGACGGTAAAGATTTGACCGGCGAGCACTTTAAACACGGTAACATTGTTGGTAAAGGCTTCCGTGGTGTGTGGATGGAACCACTTGGCCCGGGCAGGTACCCAATCAATACTTTTACCATGAAAGTAGAGCTGGTGCCAACCACCAACCTGGTATTAAACTGGGCCAATGCCAGGAGCGAGTCGCACAATCTGGATAAGAATTTGTGTACCATTACCGTGCGGTCAAAAGATGGATTCCCTTTCAACCTGGATGTAGCACAGATCATTCACATTCCGGCAAACGAAGCGCCAAAGGTAATTGCAAGGTTTGGCAGCATGCTCAACCTGGTATCGCAGGTGCTTGAGCCAACTATCGGTAACTATTTCCGTAACTCGGCTCAGGATAGCGATGTGATCTCCTTCCTGATCACCCGTAAGGAAAGGCAGGAATCGGCAAAGCAACATATCTCGGTGGTATTGGAAGAGTACAATGTGAACGCTGTAGATACGCTGATAGGTGATATCGTTCCGCCGGAAGCGTTGATGAAAACCTTAACTGACCGTAAAATAGCACAGGAAGAGGAAAAAACTTACGAAACACAAAGGATGGCCCAGGTACAGCGTCAGGGCGTGGAAAAAGAAACCGCTATAGCCGAGATACAAAAGGAGATCGTGAAGGCACAACAAAGCGTTGAAATTGCCCAACGTACTGCCGATGCAGCCGTTAAGAAATCGGAAGGTGAAGCTACCAGCTTGAAATTACAGGTATCGGCCGAAGCTGCTGCTACTAAAATGCGTGCCGAAGCCGAAGGTGAGGCTACCAGGGTACGAGCTGCCGCGCAAGCCGAGTCGACCAAGCTGAACGCGTCTGCCGATGCTGAAAGGATCTCGAAAACAGGTTTGGCCGAAGCCGAAAAGATCATGGCCGTAGGTAAATCAACCGCCGAAGCCTATGAATTACAGGTTAAGGCCATGGGTGGCGATAACTTTACCAAGTTTAAAATTACCGAAGAGATTGGTAAGGGCCATATCAAGGTAATGCCTGATGTATTGATCGGCGGCGCCAACGGTACCGATGGCCCGATAAGCGGTTTATTAGGCATCAAATTGATGGAGATGATGGATACCGAAAAATCGGGAGATAAGCTAGCTCAAAAAGCCTTACCAAAGGCTGATAAATAAAAGGTTTAAGCTCCCCGATGAGGGGAGCTTTTTCTATTTATACAATCTCTGTAAGGCATTGTGGAGAGAGCCACCGCACTGTGGTTCGGCAGGCTCACCATGACACCTTACGCTCTTTGACTAAATCCGGTTATTTCCAAGGTGCGCAGGCTGTCATCCTGAGCTTGTCGAAGGACTGCGAGTGGGGCATCCAGTTTTATTTCTTCTTCGGCACCTTAGCGCCTTCTTTGCGCGCTTCGGATAAGCCGATAGCAACAGCTTGTTTACGGCTGGTTACTTTTTTACCACTGCCGCTTTTTAGCTTGCCTTCTTTCATTTCGTGCATGGTTTTTTCAACCTTTTCGCCCGCTTTTTCTGAATATTTTGCCATGATGAATTATTATTTTAATAGTCTTTATTAACTATAAATTAATAAATCGACGAAATGTTTTAGATATTCACACTTTCCAAAGCGTCAATATCTGCAGAATTGATGAGCAATAAATGTTCGGTTATCTTTTTAAGCGGCCAATCCCACCAGTTGATTTTCAGAAGCCTGGAAATGTCGGTATCCGAAAAGCGCATGCGCAGTACCTTAGCCGGGTTGCCACCAACTATGGCATAATCCGGTACATCTTTGGTCACAACAGCTCGTGTGGCTATAATGGCGCCATTACCGATTTGAACACCTGGCATAATCAACACGTCATGGCCTATCCACACATCATTGCCGATAACCGTATCTCCTTTGCTTTTATATTTTTCAGTGAGATCGACTCCTTTATTAACCTTGTCCCAACCGTGACCAAAAATGCCGAATGGAAAGGTGGATATCGGTGATGTTTCATGATTACCGCCGTTCATCACAAACTTTACGCCTGATGCAATGGCACAAAACTTACCGATAATGAGCTTATCGCCGATGAAATCGAAATGGTACAATACATTCTTTTCGAAGTCATAAGGGTCGGTAAAATCATCATAATAGGTGTAATCGCCAATTTGGATATTGGGGCTTTTGATGATGTTTTTTAAGAATACTAATCTATCGTATTGTGGTAGCGGATATATTTCCGCAGGGTTAGGTGCTGTCATATCGCAACAAAAAATAATTGAAAATAAAAAATAGGAACGCGTGGCCGGATAGCCAAAAAAGGGCGGGTGTTTTTAATATCTGATATACTGTTTAGGACACAAGTAAAAAGCAGATGAATTAAATTACCATGACGGATTAGATTTTGGTTACACAAATATATAAAATCTGCCATACTTTCTATATGCCGTGGCATCGTTGCCGGGAACGATTGCACAAATAAATCGGCTTTATTCGTTCCGTTATCAACAAAAACTCGTTAGCATTGCTTAACAGAAAGCTGTTGCCTCCAAAAACCACGTTATATAAACATACTGCTCTATGAATATCAAACCGATCTTATCCGCATTGTTGCTGCTATCAGGAATATCCGTCTTCGCGCAACAGCAACACGATATGGCCTGGTACGTTGCCAATGCACCTTTTAAAATGGGCATTATTGCCGAGCCAAAATTTGCCGACCGTACGTTTAATATCAAAGATTATGGCGCTGTTGGTGACGGCCAAACAGTAAATACACAGGCTATTGCTAAAGCTATCGATGCCTGCTCGGCAGCGGGCGGCGGCACTGTGTTGGTTCCGCCAGGGTTATGGTTAACCGGCCCGATTGAATTAAAAAGCAATATCAATTTCCATACAGACAGAGGCGCACTGGTTGTATTTAGTCCCGACCATTCGTTGTTCACGATGCAGGACGGTCGTGGTAAACCGCAGCTATACGGCGAAAAACTGGAAAACGTAGGTATAACCGGCGAAGGTATTTTTGATGGCTCTGGCGATACCTGGAGGCCGTTAAAAAAAAGCAAAGCCGCGCCAACCTTGTGGAACGACGAGTTGAAAACAGGCGGCGTGCTGAATAAGGCGGGTGACATGTGGTACCCAACCAAAGAAGCTTCGGAGAACGATCGCTTGCGCCCGATCATGGTGATCATTGCGAGCAGCAAGAATGTGTTGATCGATGGCCCGACCTTTAAAAACTCGCCCAACTTCGCGTTCAACCCTAAAAGTATCACTAATCTGATCATCAGGAACGTTAAAATAGAGAACGAGTATTATGCCCAGAACGGCGACGCGATAGATCTTTCGACTTGCAAAAACGCTATCGTTTACCGTTGTACGGTGCATGCTGGTGATGATGGCATCTGTATGAAATCGAGCGGGTCAAAAGATAAAAGTACGGCCGCTTTAGAGAATATCATTATTGCTGAGAATATAGTTTATCATGCGCATGGTGGCTTTGTGATCGGCAGCAATACCGATGGCGGCATGAACAACATCTGGGTAACCAACAACAACTTTGTGAATACCGATATCGGCATCCGCGTAAAAAGTAACGAGGGCCGGGGCGGCCTGGTGCATAACATCTACATCGACCATATTTACATGCGCGATATTTTGAATGAGGCTATATTATTCAGCAGCTATTACGAGGATAAAAATCCGGGCATAACGAATGCGCCGGTAGTGGCCAGTGATAAAACACCAAACTTCCAGGATTTTCACTTGAGCAATATCTATTGCAACGGGGCTAAAATTGCTGTGTCCATCATCGGCCTGCCACAGATGCCGGTAAGCAAGATCGACTTTACCGATGTTGTCGTATCTGCAGACAGGGCTTTTTACGCTACCGAAGCAACGGATTTAACATTGAAAAACGTCAAGATAGTTTCGCCTGATAAAACGGTGTTCACCTTAAACAACGCAGGTAACATCAGGATCAGCAATATGAGCTTTGATGCCGCTGCCAAAACATTTATAGCAGCTGAAGGCGCAAAATCAACAGGCATTACTGTTAGCGGGACGAATTTAAAAGGTTTGCCAGATGCGGTTAAGGCAGCTAAGGGGGCGGTTGTGGTAAATTAAGTATTATGCTGTGATGCGTTATAAACGCGAAACCAGGTTAAGCGCTCGTTGCAAACGAAGCGCAATGTCATCGTCTCTTGCGCTCGTTTCAAACGAGCGCTTACTGTGTTCAGGCGTTTGCAACGCCGCTAAGAAATTAGAATTATATCTAATAATCCTTTATCACCGGCATAATCGATGGCCGAACTGTAAATGTAGTGTTCAGGTTCACTTACAATTTGAGCGGCAACGGGATTTTGATGGATATAGTTTAACTTTTGTTCCATCATTTGGTTAGTGCTACATTCAATGGCGTGATAACCGTCCTGCCAAACTTTATAATCTTTAACTCGATTATTGTATTTAGCGTGATATTCGAAGCGATATAATATCCAATCACGCCGACTCTCGTTTTCTTCTTCGATAAGCTTAATAATTTTTTTATTAGTATACTTTTTAAAGTCTAGTACAATATCCGGGAGTTTAGCAGGCTCTGTTGCGGAAGCTAATAAATGTAGATGATTGGTCATTAAACAATACCCATACAATTCCAATCCTTTCTGCTGCTGACAATAAGCCAGTGATTCGATAATCAAATTCTTATATGCGGGGCGGGTAAAAATGTCAACCCAGTCAACTATAGTGAAAGTTATAAAATGAATAGCGTCGTGCTTTCGTATGCGATACTGGTCGGACATATGAGGATTTTAAAACCAAGATAGTAATTATGCGTTGCAAACGCATTCCCATGTTAAGCGCTCGTTACAAACGAGCGCAAGTTATTCGCCGCTTCTGCTTTATGTAACCTGCTGCCACCAATAAATAGCAATATTAAAGCGCACACCGTGCACACAGCCATAATACCAGTCATAGGCAGCGCGGTGTCGTTATTTAACACACTTACCATAGCAGATGCGCATGCGCCGATGCTCATTTGTAAGGTGCCCATCAGGGCCGATGCTGTGCCGGCGTTATGTGGGAATGGCGTTAATGATAATGCCGAAGCATTAGGTGAGATAAAGCCCTGCGCGCTTAAGAACATAAATATCAAAACTATCATCCCGGGGGCGTTGATCCAGCCGTAAAAAGTAAGCACAAATAGGGCTATCCCGATAAAGCATTGCGCAGCCTGTGCAACCTTAATAATTTGCCGGCTGGTAAAGCGCCTCAAAAATAAGCTGTTGATCTGGCTCGAGCCGATTAGTCCCGCTGCGATACAAGCGAACGTCCACCCGTATTGATGCTGGCTGAAATGAAAGACGTCGATAAACACATCCGATGATCCCGAAAGATAGGCGTACTGGCTCGCCGAGGCGATGCCGCCGGTAATAGCATAAGTATAAAACTGTGGATGTTTAAATACGCTGTAAAAACTTTCGATGATAGGCTTAGGTTTTAGAGAGTGCTTCGTGTTTGGTCCGCGCCCCTCGGGCAACCATAGCCAGCTGGCTACCAATATAAAAACGGAGATTGCCGTAAGGATAATAAACACGGCGTGCCAGCCAAATGCCGCACTCACATAACTACCGACTGTTGGGGCTACTAACGGCGAAACCGCGATAACGAGCAATAATAACGAAAATACCTTGGCGATTTCACCTACCGGGAACAGATCGCGTACGAGGGCGCGGGCGGCAACCATGCCACCACAGCTACCTAAAGCCTGCAATAAGCGCATCGCGATGAGCATATTGGCCGATTTGGTAACCGAGCAACCCAGCGACGCCAATACATAGATCAACAAACCGATGTACAAAGGCTTCTTTCGGCCGAACCTGTCGAGTAACGGGCCATAGATCATCTGGCCTAAAGCTATACCGATAAAGTAGCTGGTAAGCGATAATTGTACCCGTGAGACGGGGCAGTGCAGATCGCGCGCTATAGCCGGGAAAGCCGGCAAATACATATCGATAGAGAACGGGCTTAATGCCGTTACCAGGCCCAATATGAGGATGAGTAAGAAGTATTGTTTTTTGTCGGGGGAGTCCATTAATGCCGCAAAGATAGGCAGTAAAGGTCGCGCAGGAAGATTTTATTTGAGAATTGGTTTTTTGGATGAAGATTTTTTTTGCTTGGATAAACGGGCGATTTTCGGTATATTGTGGCTTAAGCTGGAAGCGCGAAGCGGAAAGCAGGAAACGAAAAAGGTGCGAAAATTTCTTACAATTTCCCCCTTCGGAAAGTCAAAATTCAAAAGTTAAAATTCAAAATGACTTGCCTAGTGGTGATGGGGTACGGGAGTTTGCGTTAGGGATGGAAGCGGATACCGGCCCCTTCGACGGGTTCAGGACAGGCCGTGGCTAAGGCCTGCGCAGTATGAGCGTACAGCCCGGCCCGCAGGGAAACGCCCTTATTAGAATCAAGAGCCAAGAATAAGGAAGCAAGACCGGAAATGCAAATACTACTTAGAAACTTGAACAGACATGGGTACACCCATGAATACCGATGTGATACCCATGTATTTTATGGGTATGAAAAACGGAAAAACCGCATTTGGAGTGAATTAAGGGATGTTTAATGAGAAGAATAGTTGAAAATACCCTTAAATACCCATGTATTCTTGGCTCCGGAACGATAAATCCGAAATCAAACCGCCGTACTTATCAACATTCAATACGTTGGTAAATCTGTTTTAACCTTTCGGCTCAAAAAACTATCTTTGCCCATGCAAGAAAAAATCATCATTCTTGACTTCGGGTCGCAATTTACGCAACTCATCGCCCGGAGAGTAAGAGAGCTCAATATTTACTGCGAGATACATCCTTTCAACCACGTTCCGGAGTTTGACGATACCGTAAAGGGGATTATCCTTTCGGGAAGCCCGTATTCGGTAAGGCAGGAAGATGCACCGCATTTTGATTATAAGAAGTATAAAGATCAATACCCAATTTTAGCGGTTTGTTATGGTGCGCAATACCTGGCCCATTTTCATGGTGGCGAGGTACAGGCATCGAGTACCCGCGAATATGGCCGTGCTAATCTGCAATATATCAAAACCGGAAACCCGTTATTCAAAGGTATCGGCGCAGGTTCGCAGGTGTGGATGAGCCACGCTGATACCATTGTGAGCATAGCCGATGATTTTGAGGTAATAGCCAGTACGGATAGCGTGCGTGTTGCCGCCTACCAGGTTAGCGGTTCGCAAACTTATGCCATTCAGTTTCACCCCGAGGTTACCCATAGTTTAGATGGTAAGCAACTG
>Ga0209026_1000536_pt1 | contig 26146 bp, 22 predicted proteins | sample AraplaCL_Col_mCL_FD_184262 | JGI IMG/M metagenome (GOLD analysis project Ga0209026, IMG submission 184262) | Arabidopsis root microbial communities from the University of North Carolina, USA - plate scrape CL_Col_mCL (SPAdes) (version 2) | ecosystem: Host-associated > Plants > Roots >... | reverse complement strand
CCGACCTGGCCGCCCTCCAGGCCCAGGCGCGCGCCGGCGATCCGATGGTCGCCCCGATGCGCGGCGACGCCCTCGCCCAATGGCGCGCCCGATCCCGCACGCTGGAGGCCGCCCTGACCGCCGCCCAGCCCGCCTCGCTCTTCGATCCGGCCCATCTGCGCGCGGCGACGCAGACGGCGACGAACCGCCGCTTGCCCCAGGCAACCCACTAAAGGTATATGCCCGCCTTCCGCCGGGGACCCACTCCCCCGCGCGGTGTGTGGTGCGGTGGCCGAGTGGTTGAAGGCGCACGCTTGGAAAGCGTGTTTAGGGGAAACTCTAACGTGGGTTCGAATCCCACTCGCACCGCCATCTAGCCCAAGCGCCGAGGGGTGAGCCGGCGGGGTCAGGGTTCCAGCACGACCGGCGTCTTGATATTCGGCCTGCGGACCGGCGCGACCGGAATCGGCGTGCCCCAATGCCAGAGCTGGCCGTCCGCGGTGGTGGCGAAGACACGGTATCCGCCGGCGTTGACGCCGATCACCTTCGACAACGACGGAATGCGCGTCGGCGACGGGTGATAGCCGCCCGCGGTGCCGACGCCGATCTGCCCAAAGCCGTCGAAGCCCCACGCGCGCAGGGCCCCGTCGGCGAGCAGGGCGAGGACGAAGCCTTCCCCGGCGACGAGTTGGCGCGCGCCGCTCACGCCCGGCGTCTTCATGGGCGAAAAGGCGTTGCCGTTGCTCGCGCTTTCACCGCGAAGTCCGTTGCCCAGCATCGCGCTCTGGTTCGAACCCCAGGCCCAGACGCTGCCGTCCTGCTTCAGGGCCAGCGACGTCTTCAGCCCGGCGGCCACGGCGACCACCTTGTCCAACCCGGGCACGGGCGATGGCGGGGCCGGCGCGCCCGTGGCGCCCATGCCGAGTTCGCCCTGGCCGTTGGACCCCCAGGCATAGACCCGTCCATCCTGGCCGAGCGCGAGGCTATGCCGCGCCGCCGTCGCCACCTGCACGACCGGGGGCAACCCGGCCACGCGCGTCACCGGCGCATGACTGGTCTGATTGTCGCCGCGAAGGCCGTCGACGTCCTCGCCCCAGGCGAAAACCGTTCCATCCCGGCCCAGCGCCAGCGCGTGGCCATAGGTCGCCGCCACCTGCACGATATCGCGCAGCCCCGGGACCGGCGCCGGCGAGCTCGCGTTGCCCCCGGGCCGGCCCAAGGTCTGGGCGTTGTTCTGGCCCACGGCCATCACGACGCCGGTGTCGAGCAGGATGAAGGCCGCATACTGGTTGACGGCGGCCGCCACCGCCTTTGCTGGCAGCGCGTACCGCACGGCCTGACCGTCGGCCTGGTCGGGCCATGCCGTGACCGTTCCGTCGGCGTTGACGACAACCGTTCCCCATGACGCCGCGGCGGCCATCGGTCGCTTCGGCGTGGCCGATTGCCCCGCGACGGACGTCGGCGCGGCGACGAGCCACAAGGTGCAGACGGCCAAGGCGGCGGCGCGCAATCTTCCGTAGGCGTCCCGGATGCTCAGCAAGCGACGATCCCCTTCGCGGCGGTTCCCGACGTCCGCTCGGACATCGTGGCGCCATGCCGCAACTTTGCAATGTCGCTGGAGACGACCTGGCGCTGGCCTGCCGGCGCCGCCATCCACCGGGGAACCCGGTCTCCGAAATCGCTGCTCGCCCCTGTACGCCGCGTGCGTTCTCGCGCCAGGAGCGGCCGAAGCGCTCTGAAGGCCAAGTCGCGATCATCCAGCGCGGACGCCGGCAATCGGCCTCTGCGGCGCTGCAACCGGGTCGCCGCCGTCTATGGGTTTGTGCGCGGCGGCGGGAGCGAGCGGATGTAGGCGATCACATCCGCCCGGGCTTGCGGATCGGCCACCGTCATCACCATCCGGGTTCCGGGTGCGAACGCCGCCGGCGCTGAGAGGAAGGCGCCGAGGTTCTTCGCGGTCCAGGTCTCCCCGGACTTCGCCTTCAACGCCGCGCTGTAGCCGCTGAAGTCGGCGACGCTGGCGATCGGCCGATCGGCGACGCCGCGCAGGGTCGGCGCGATCGAGACCGTGTGGCAGCCCTTGCACTGTGTCGCGTAGATGTCCGCTCCAGCCTCGACATCGCCCTCGGGCGCGCTGTCTTGCGCGCGAGAGGCCGCGCCCGCGAGCGCCAATCCCATCGTCAACGCCAGCCCCGCGCGACCATACCGGTTCTTCGTCATTTGCGCCTCCACATCGCATTTGGACCTAGCTGGGATTTGTTATTGGTGCAATTCTCGATTATGCCATGCGCCAGCCGGTCGAACCGGCCAGAAACCGTGGGGAAGAGAGATGCCAAGATTGGCCGCCTATGGAGGCGCCGCCGTCGTCGCGGTCGCCGCCGCGGGGATTTTGGGCGTCGCGGTCCACGCCGCGTTCGCCCAGCCCCAACCTGCGGCCGCCGATCCCGGCGCGCTGGTCGCCGCCCGGCGTCTGACCGAGACACAGTACCGGCACACCATCGCCGACGTCTTTGGGCCGGATGTTAAGGTCGAAGGCCGCTTCGAGCCCGAGCGCCGGGAAGGCGGTCTGCTCGCGATCGGAACGGCGCAACTCTCGATCACCTCGGCGGGCTTCGAGCAGTGCTACCGACTTGCTGACACCATCGCCGCTCAGGTCACCGCGTCGGAGCGGCGCGCGCGCCTGGCCGACTGCAGGCCCGTATCCGACCAGAACCGCGACGACGCCTGCGCCCGCCAGATCATCGCCCGGGTCGGCGAGCCGCTCTTCCGCCGGCCGCTGACCGAGGCCGAGATCGCCCCCCGCGTCCGCACGGCCGCGCTGGGGGCCGAGCGCTCGGGCGACTTCTATGCCGGCGTCGCGATGGCGCTGAAGAGCCTGCTGGTCGCACCCGAATTTCTGTTCCGTATGGAGCGCGCCGAGCGCGACCCGGCCGCGGCCGGCGCATACCGGCTGGACGGCTTCACCAAGGCGGCGCGCCTCTCCTACCTCCTCTGGGACACCGCCCCCGACGCCGAGTTGCGCCGCGCCGCGGCCGCCGGTGAACTGCACACGCCCAAGGGACTTCAGAAGCAGCTCAAGCGCCTGGCGGCCTCGCCGCGGCTGCAGGACGGCGGGCGCGCCTTCTTCACCGACATGCTGCAGCTCGACCACTTCGACGGCCTGACCAAGGACTCCAAGGCCTATCCGAAGTTCAGCCAGGCGCTTGCCGACAGCGCACGTGAGCAGACCCTGCGCACCACGGTGGACCTGCTGTTCAGCCAGAAGCGGGACTATCGCGAGCTGTTCACCACCAACTCGACCTTCATCAACCGCCATTTGGCGGCCGTCTATCGCGTGCCGTTCAACGCGAGCGGCGACTGGGCCGCCTACACCTTCCCGCCGGAGGCCGAGCGGTCGGGGATCCTCACCGAGGTGACCTTCCTGTCGCTGTTCGCCCACCCGGCCGCCTCCTCGCCGACCCGGCGCGGCGTGAAGCTGCACGAGATCTTCATGTGCGAGCCGACGCCCGACCCGCCTGCGGACGTCGACTTCTCGAAGGTCCAAGCGCTCGAGAACGGCACGGTGCGGACGAGGCTGCTGGCGCACATGGAGAATGAGGGCTGCGCGGCCTGCCACCGGGTGAGCGACCCTGTGGGGCTGGCGCTCGAGCATTTCGACGGCCTCGGCCAGAAGCGGACGCTGGAAAACGGCCAGCCCATCGACGTGGCGGCCGAGGTGAATGGTTCAAAGTTCAGCGGCGCTCAGGGCCTCGGGCGACATCTGCACGCCCAGCAGAAGATCCCTGCCTGCCTGGTGCGCAACGTCTACGGATACGGCGTGGGTCGCGCGCCCGACGAGCGCGACGAAGACTATCTGGCCGACCAGACGGCGGCCTTCGCGAAGGACGGCTACCGGGTGCCCGCGTTGATGACGCGGATCGCCGCCAGTCCCGAGTTCTTCAAAGTGAAACTGCCGGCGAAGGCGCGGCCGGCCACCAAGGTGGCCACGTCCCCGAGCGGCGATCTGGGAGGGGTGCAATGAGTCTGCGGTTCCATCGGCGCTCGCTGCTGCGCGGCGTCCTTGGCGGCGGGGCGGTGACGCTGGGCATCCCGGCGCTGGACATCTTCCTGGACGGCCACGGCCAGGCCTGGGCGGACGGCGCCAAGCTGCCCGTACGCTTCGGCACCTACTTCTGGGGCCTGGGCCTGACCGACACGCCGGCCGGGGGCACGCGGTGGGTCCCGAAGACGATCGGCGCCGGCTACGAGATCACCCCCGAGCTGGAGGCCCTGCGACCGGTCAAGGACAAGGTCTCGGTGCTGTCGGGTTTCCGCGTCATCGGCGACGGCCGGCCCAATATCGTCCACTGGACCGGACACGCCTCGATCCTGTCGGGCGTCGCACCGGCGATGAACAACCGGATGGACGCCGCCAGCTTCGACACGCGCATCGCCGACGCCATCGGAGGCGGCACACGCTTCAAGGTCCTGGACGCCTCGGCCTCGGGCAAGGTGGTGAGCTATTCCACCCGCACCGGGTCGGCCTTCGCCACGCCCGAGACGACGCCCCTCGACCTCTACACGCGGCTCTTCGGTCCGGGCTTCCAGGACCCGAACAGCCCAAACTGGACGCCCGATCCGTCGATCATGCTGCAGCAGAGCGTGCTGTCGGCGGTGGGCGACCAGCGCCAGGCGCTGATGGCGGGCGTCGGCCGGTCCGACCAGGTGAAACTGGACCAGTACTTCACCGCCGTCCGCGAGATGGAGAACCAGCTGGCGCTTGGCCTGGAGCGGCCGGAGAAATGCGAGTCCTGCGTCGTCCCGAAACCGCCCGGCGCAGCGGTCAGGGGCGCCTCGGTCGACGTCGTCAACGCCAATACCAAGACGATGGCCCGCCTGCTGGCTATGGCGCTGGCCTGCAACCAGTCGAAGGTCTTCAACTTCGTCCATACGCCCGGCGCGTCCGAGACCTACATGGCCGGGGCCAGCAAGATCTATCACCAGATCACCCACGACGAGCCGACGGACGCGGCGCTCGGTTACCAGGTCGAGACGAGCCGGCTCGCCGGCCAGGTGATGCAGGGCCTGGGCGCCTTTCTCACCGAGTTGGACGCGATCAAGGAGGGCGACGGCACCCTGCTCGACCGCAGCCTGGTGATGGCGTTCAGCGACACGGGCTACGCCAAGATCCACGCCATCGAGAATATCCCGATCTTTCTGGCCGGCGGCGCCGGCGGGCGGCACAAGGCGGGCCAGCACGTGGTCGGCAAGGGCGACGCGGTCACCCGCGCCTCGCTCACCGCCCAACAGCTGGCCGGCGTGCCCGCGGGCGAGTTTGGCCAGGGCGCGATGCGCACCTCGCGGCCGATCACCGAGCTGATGGCGTGAGGCCCGCGATGCGCAAGGCCTTCCTCCTCGCCGCCGCCGCGAGCCTCGCCGCGCCGGCCCCGGCCCTCGCCGCCTGGACCCGCACCTTTGCGGTCGAGTGGTACGAGCCGGCCATGTACTACGGCGCCACGTCCGGTGTGATCGACGCCGGCACGGACTGTCCAGCAGGCACGAACAAGGAGCCGGACTGGATCAAGGTCATGACCGACGCGGGCTACACCCGCGAACAGGCGCTGTGGCTGCGCAATCCGGCCAACCCGACCCGCAGCGCCGTGCACGGTCAGAACCAGATGGCGTTCCGCGGGGCCGGCCGCGACAACGTCTACATCCATCCCACCTCGACGCCCGACCAGGGTCTGGTCGGCGTGAGCGGTCGGGTTGGCGAAGGCATCGACCTGGACGGCGACAAGACCAACGGCTTCACCAGCCCGACAGGCGACGCCGGCGTCGATAACGCCTTCTACCGGACACTCGGCTGCTGGAAGACCTATCGCGGGCCGCCGCGCCTCTCGAGCGGAGCGCTGCAGTTCAACGACGCCATGCGCGACGGCGCCTGGACCATCGTCGTGGTGGTGTCGGGCAAGGGCAAGGACCCCGCCAACGACGGCGACGTGACGGTCGGCGTCTATCCCAGCAGTGACAAGCTGGTGAAGGACGCCATGGGCCAGATCGCCCCCGACTACACCTTCCGCATCAAGCCCGACCCGAAGCTGGAGGCCGTTTTCAAGGCGCGCAGCATCGGCGGCCGCATCGTCTCGACCGCGCCGACGCCCGAGATCTGGATGCGCGACCCCGGCTATGCGCGCCAGTTGCAGATGCTGCAGGCCAAGGTCGATCTGACGCTGAAGCCGGACGGAACCCTGAGCGGCTACATCGGCGGCTACCGGCCCTGGAAACCGGTCTACGACGGCTGGGTCGCCGCCCGCGGTCCGGTGATCGAGGCGCTGACCTGGGTGCGCCTGCCGGACGTCTACTACGCGCTACGCCGCAACGCGGACTACAGCCCGACCGGACCCGGGGGCGAGAAGACCCACATCTCGTTCGCCTTCCGGGTGGATGCGGTCCCTGCTTTTGTCGTCTCGCCCGACGCCAAGATGACGGCGCAGGCGGTCTCCTACCGCCGCCAGGCAGCCGCACCGGGGAAGGCGGCGAGCAACATCGTCGAACGCCTGCCCTTCCACATTGTCGACGGCCTTGTCGTGCCCCCTGGCGAGGCCGCGGTCTCGCAGCCCGAAAGCGCGCTCTCGCCGCCAAAGACCATCGCATCCGCCAGGAGCGCCCCCTGATGAAGACCCTCGCGATCATGACTCTCCTGGCCACCCTGGCGGCCGGCGCCGCCTGTGCGGCCGACCTGCCGCCGTTGGCCGATGACCTGCGCCCCATCCGGGCCTCGGGCGTGGGGCTCAACGTCTCCGACCTGGAGCGCTCGCGCCGGTTCTACGCGGACGTGCTGGGCTTCAAGGTCGCCGCACGCGTGCCGGCCCAAGGTGAGGCGGTCGAATACCTCATGGGCCTGACTGGCGACCTGCGGGCCGACACCCTGATCGTGCTGCGCCAGGGCAAGGTCCCTCCAGGGGCCACCGGCTTCGGCCGCATCGTCGTCACCGCGCCCAGCGGCCGCGGCCTGGCCGAGCGCGCGGCCGCCGCCGGCTATCCGCCCGCCAAGGTCGTCGATGGCACGAACATCATCCGCGACCCGGACGGCTACGCCATCGAGCTCTATCAGCGGCCCGCCGCCCGATGACACGCCGCGGGGCGAGCGGCTGGCGGCGCACGCGCCGAGCCGCTAGGTTCGTCCGCGCATGTCCGACGCCTCGCCCACCATGCTGACCCGGCAGGAGCTGTACGCACGCGTCTGGGCCCGGCCGCTGAGCGCCGTGGCGCGTGAGCTGTCGCTGAGCAGCAATGGCCTGTCCAAGATCTGCGACCGGCTCCTGATCCCCTACCCCGGCCGCGGCCACTGGCCGAAGGCGGCGGCCGGCCGCGCACCGGAACGCCCCCCGCTTCCGCCCGCGCCGGCCGGCGTCGAGGACCCGATCGTGATCGGCCAGGCGCGCGCCGCCTCGCGTCGTCGCCGCACGCGCGGCACCAGCGAACAGCGGCTCGAACAGTTGATGGACGCCGCCGCCGCGGTGATCGTCGAAGCCGGCCTGCCCGCGCTCACCATGAAGACCGTGGCGCGGCGGGTAGGCATCAGCGAGGCGCAGGCGCACAACTATTTCGGCCAGCGCAAGGACCTGCTGGTCGCGCTCGCCCGGCGCGAACTCACCGCCATGGAAACACGCCGCCGCGCCGAGATCGGCCGCGGCCACGACCGCCACACGCGGATCGCGCTGTCGACGATCACCTATCTGCGCGAAGCGGCCGAGCGCGGCGCGCTGGTCCAGGTGCTGACCCAGTCGCCCGAGGTGCGCGAAGCTCTGCGCGGCGAGCGCGCCGCCACCCAGCGCACCGATCGCGACCGGGTTATGGGCAATCTCACCGACACCTACGGCGTGCCTCGCGACGTCGCCCGGGCGATGACCTCGGTCCTGACCGCCGTCTGCCTGCGCGCGGGCCGCCTGGTGGGCGAAGGGCGCCTGGACCTCGACGCCGCCGAACGGCTGACGCTGGCGATCACCATGACCGGCAACCGCGACCTCATGCGCCGCTACCGCACCGCCTCAGCCGTGGCGACCTGACCCGGCCGGGCTGAGCGCGGCCACCGACGAGGCCACCATCTGCGCGGTCAGTTCGCGGCCACGTTCCAGCGGTATGTCGCCCTGCCAGGTGAGCCGGCCCATCTCTTCCGGGATGGCCTGCACGAGTAGGACCGCCGCCAGGGCCTCGGCCGCCGGCAATCGGAGTTCGCGTCGCGCGCGGCGCGCAAACGCCCGCAGCACCCGGTCCCGCAGCCGCACGGCCTCCGCCGCGAAGCTGCGGCTCATGTAGGCGTCGCGCAGAATGAAGTGCATGAGCGGCCCGCGCTCGGCGACATGGCGCAGGTAGAGGTCCGCGCCCGCCTGGGCGGCGGCCATCAGATCCGGATCTGACACCACGGCCGGCAGACCAGCCGCCTCGAGCGCCGCCGCGGTTTCGGTCAGCAGTGCGTTGAAGAGGTCGGCCTGGGTCGGAAAATATTCGTAGATCAGGCCCTTGGAGACTCCCACGCGGCCAGCCAGCGCCTCCAGCGGCAAGGGCAGATGGCCCTGGACGAGCACCAGCGCCGCCGCAGCGTCCAGGATCTGGCGCCGGCGCACGTCGGCCGACAAGCGCTGCCTGGGCGCCAAGCGATCCTCCTCGTTCCTGGGCTCTTCTTACGCAGCTTCGTCGACGCGGCGAAAGAGGCCGGCGGTCGCGCCTGCGACCGCCGGAGGCGAGGGAAAGCGGGAAATCAGAACGTCTTCGTCACCGACAGACCGTACTGGCGCGGATCCAGCAGGATCACGCTGCGCGTGGCGCCCAGGTTCTCGTCGTTGATGTCGAAGCCCACGATGTTGTCGTCGTCGAGCAGGTTCTTGACGAAGGCCTGGAAGCTCAGACCCGCCTCGGCCTTGGCGACCGTCAGCGTGGCGTTGACGTTCTCCCAACTGCGAATACGGTCGAAGTCGTTGTTGTTGTAGCGCATGTAGCTCTTGGACTGGCGATAGTAGTCGCCGCGCAGGGTGGCGTCCCATCCGCCCGGCAGGTCCCAGCGGTATTGCGCGCCCAGGGCCACGGTCCATTTCGGCGCCGCCGGCAGCTGGTTGCCCTCCAGGTTCTGCAGAACGCCCTCGCCCGCGCCGCTGGAGTAGCGGGTGACATCGGCGCCATAGCTGTAGACGCCGGCCGTCAGCGCCGCCGCTGTTGCGGCTGGCACCCCGGCCGCGGTCAGGCGCGAAGTCAGGGTCGCCGGGCCGCTGCACGCCGCCGTCGACAGAATGGCTGGCCCCGCCGCGTTGCGCAGCAGTGCGGCGATCCCGGCCGCGTTCAGGATGCAGCCGCCTGTCGTGGAGTTGCCGTAGATGTAGGTCGCGTCGCCGCGGGTCCGGTTGAAGGTGTCGACCACCTGGCCCTTGTCGATGCGGGTGTCGAGGTAGCCGATGTTGGCATTCAGCCGCAGGTCGCGCACCGGCTCCCAGATGCTCTCGACCTCGAAGCCCTTGATCGTGGCGTCGATGTTCTCGTTGTAGATCGACCGGTTCACGCTGCGGGCGATCTGGTAGCCCTTGTAGTCATAGTAGAACCCCGTGAGGTTCAGGACGAGTGAGCCGTCCAGCAGGGTGTTCTTGGTCCCGATCTCGTAAGCGTTGACGAACTCGGGCGCGAAGCTCGACTTCAGCCCCAGCGCCACGACGCCTGGCGGGTTGAAGCCCCCGCCCTTGTAGCCCTTCGAATAGGACGCGTAGACCAGCGTCGAGTCGGTGAAGGACAGGTCTGGCGACCAGTCCACGTTCAGCCGTCCGGTGGTCTCCTGGAAGCGGACCCGCTGCAGGTCGTTGAACACCGGGCCGCGGCCGGCCGCGAGCAGGGTGGAGCCCGAGCCGCGCGTGCGCTTCTTGTCGTCCGTGTAGCGCAGGCCCGCGGTCACGCGCAGCGTGTCGCTCACCTGCCAGTAGACCTCGCCGAAGGCGGCCTTGGAGGTCAGGTCGTAGTCGGTCAGGCTGATGAAGTAGTTGTGGCCGGTGAAGTCCGGCGGGTTCAGCGGATCCACATACGCCGTCGGCGCCAGGGTGCGGCTGGCCAGGGTGGTGACGTTCGACGCCGAGTAGGTCGTCGTGTTGGAGGTGTAGTCGAGATAGATGCCGCCGACGTTGAAGTTGATCGGGCCGTCGAAATCGGACTGCAGGCGCAGCTCCTGGGTCCATTGCTCGCTGTGGCCCGCGCCGCCCGACTCGGCCTGGAACCTATCGGTCGTGCCGAACTGACCGTCGGTCAGCGTGCCGGCCGGCGTGAGACGCGTGACGCCGAACGGCACGGTGGCCCGCGCGCCCGTCGAATCTCCGCGCGAATAGCTTTCGTTCTCGCTGTAGCTGGTCAGCGAGGTGACCTTCAGCTGTGCGGTCGCGTCCCACTCCATGTTCAGCTCGTAGAGGTCGGACCGCGGCCGGAAGACCGGCCGGCCCACCAGCTCCACTTCGCGCAGGTTCTTCGAGACGGTCGCGCCGGTCAGCGAGTCGACCGACTGCAGGCCGATCTGGCGGCCCAGGATGCCCGGGAACGTCGCGAGCTGGTTGGTCGTCTGATAGACGTTCGGGCTGTAGACCGACGTCGCCTTGCACCCTTGCGTGAAGGCCGCCTGGGCCACGCCGGTGGCGACGCCCAGCACCGAGGTCAGGCCCGGATCCTTTTCGCAGAGTTGCTTGCGCGCGCCGCGGGTGTCGTCCTCGGCGAACGATTCCCAGAGCGCCCAGGCGCGGAAGGTCTCGGCCGGTTCGAACGCCAGCGTGGCGCGACCCGCCCAGATCTGGCGGCCATCCACCCGCTGCCCGCTGAGCGTGTTCTTGGTGAAGCCGTTCCGGTCCAGACCGAAGGCGGCGACCCGTAGGGCGAACATCTCGCCCAGCGGGATGTTCACGAAGGCCTGGGCCTTGAGGCTGTCAAAGTTTCCGTATTCGGCGGTGACCCCGGCCGAGAAGCTGTCCTTCGGCTTGTTGGTCAGCACGTTGACGACGCCGCCCGTGGCGTTGCGGCCGTACAGCGTGCCCTGCGGCCCGCGCAGCACCTCGACGCGCTCGACGTCGAAGAACTCCGCCTCGGCGATGCGATTGGCGGTCAGTGGCGCATTGTTGTGGTGCACGCCGACGCCGTCGTCGCCGGTGGCGGCGATGAGCTGGGCCCCGACGCCGCGGATCTGGAAGTTGGTGCGCAGCGACCGACGCTGAAAGCTCAGGTTCGGCACCGATTGCACCAGATTGCCGACCCCGTCGATGCCCTGGGCGCGCAGGGCGTCCTGGCTGAAGGCCGACACGGCGATCGGCACGTCCTGAAGCGACTGTTCCTTCTTCTGAGCCGTGACGATGAGCTCGTCGATGACATTGTCCTGGGCCATGGCCGGCGCGGCCAGACCGGCGACGAACAGGCATGTGGAAGCCAGCAGGATGCGGCGCATCTTATCCCCCCTTTTATGTTGTTTCGCCGCCCGTATGCGACGATAATGGTTCAATCGTCAATATAGGTCGGCAAGCATTCATCGATACGCCAAGGGCTTCGAATGGCTTCTTCGGCTGAGATTGACCAAGGGGCGAGCCACCAGTTGGTGACATCGTCAGACAGAGGGAGGACTGCATGTCGTACGCGAACGGTCGGGTCATCCACGACGCCGACAGCCATGTGATGGAGCCGTCGGACTGGCTCGTCGCCCACGCTTCAGGCGAGCTCGCCGAACGCCTCACGCCGCGCGCCACGCCCGAGCGGATCGCCAAACAGGTGGCCGCCGCCCAGGGCCGCAAGGGCGACGCTGCGGCCCAGAACGCCGCGGCCGAGAACCTGATCGCGGGCCCGAAGGGCTGGATCGCCTATGGCGCCTTCGACCCGGACGAGCGGCGCGAGGCGCTGGACCAGTTGGGCTTCAGCCGTCAGCTGGTGTTCGCCACCTCCTCGCTGGCGGTGTTCCGCACTTCCAGCAATCCGGACGTGCTTTACGGCGGCGCCCGCGCGCACAACCGGGCCATGGCCGCCTTCTGCGCTGACCCGCGTCTGATCGGCGTCGCCTTCGTGCCGCTGGACGATCCGCAGCGCGCGCTGGAAACGGCGGCGGACGCCATCGACGCCGGATGCGGCGCGATCTGGGTGCCGTCCACGCCGGCCGGCGGGATGTCGCCCGGCCATCCGGACCTGGATCCGTTCTGGAACCTGCTGGCCGATACGAAGACGCCGTTCATGCTGCATATCGGCACGGGCTCGCGCGTGCTGCCGGGCGAATACGCCAACAACGGCAAGCCCCGTTCGCCCGACCTGCACGGCGGCGGCGAGAACCTGCGCTTCAAGGATTTCGTCGTCCTGCCCTTCTCGGCCCAGATGTTCCTGGCGGCGCTGATCTACGACGGCCTGTTCGACCGCGTGCCCGGGCTGCGGGGCGGGGTGATCGAGTTCGGGGCCGCCTGGGTCCCGGGCTTCATGCGCCAACTCGACCTCGGCTACCGCAGCTTCAGCAAGACCGACCCCCTGCTGCAGGGGCTGTCGATGAAGCCCTCGGACTACATCCATCGCCACATCAAGTTCACGCCCTTCCCGGGCGAGGACGCTGGCGCGCTGATGCGCGAGGCGGGCGCCGACCTCTTCCTGTTCTCCAGCGACTATCCGCACCCGGAAGGGACCAACGACCCGATCGGGCGCTTCGAGCGCACCTTCGAAGGCCTGTCCGAGGACGACCGCGAACAGTTCTACCGGCGCAACTTCGAAGAGATGATGGGCGACGCGGCGGGCTGACGCCGCGGCGAGCGTAAAGGGCCAAGAGGGGAAAGCGGCGGCCGCAGAGGCCGCCGCTCGGGGGACGATCTGAATGCGGAGATGGGTGTTGCCGGCCGCCACGGGCCTTGTGGCGGCGGCTTTGGCGACGGGCGGGTTCGCCCCGGCGCCGCGCGGCGTGGCCGAAGCCCGTTTGCAGGCGGCCGAGACGAACGGCGAATGGCTCGCAGCCAGCCGCACCTATTCCGAACAGCGCTACAGTCCGCTCGCCCGGATCAACGCCGACACCATCGGCGCCCTGAGTCTGGACTGGTACGCAGACATCGATACCGAGCGCGGCCAGGAGGCGACGCCGATCGTGGTCGACGGCGTGCTCTATGTGACGACCGCCTGGAGCAAGTTGAAGGCCTTCGACGCCACAACCGGCAAGCCGCTCTGGACCTACGATCCGAAGGTCGATCCCGCGATCGGCCAGATCGCTTGCTGCGATGTGGTGAACCGTGGCGTCGCCGCCTGGAAGGGCCGCATCTACCTGGGCGCCTTGGACGGGCGGCTGATCGCCCTGGACGCCGCCACGGGCGCGGTCGTCTGGTCGGTGCAGACGACCGATCCAGCCAAGCCTTACACCATCACCGGGGCCCCGCGGATCGTGCGCGGCAAGGTCATCATCGGCAACGGCGGCGCAGAATACGACGCGCGCGGCTATGTCACCGCCTACGACGCCGAGACCGGCCGCCAGCTATGGCGCTTCTTCACCGTGCCCGGCGACCCGGCCAAGGGCTTCGAGACGCCCGAACTCAAGCGCGCCGCGGCGACCTGGCGCGGCGAGTGGTGGAAGCTGGGCGGCGGCGGCACCGTCTGGGACGGCATGGCCTATGATGTCGAGAGCGGCCTGCTCTATATCGGCGTCGGCAACGGCACGCCGTGGAACCAGAAGTTCCGCAGCCCAGGCGGCGGCGACAACCTCTTCCTGTCGTCCATCGTCGCGCTGGATCCCGACACCGGCCGCTATCGCTGGCACTATCAGACCACGCCGGGCGAGACCTGGGACTTCACCGCCGCCCAGCCGATCATGGTCGCCACCCTGCGCATCGGCGGGCGGCCTCGCCGCGTCGTCATGCAGGCGCCGAAGAATGGCTTCTTCTACGTGCTCGACGCCCATAGCGGCAAACTGCTGTCGGCCGAGAAGTTCGCCCCCGCGGACTGGGCCGAGCGCGTCGATATGAAGACCGGCCGCCCGGTCGAGAACCCCAGGGCGCGCTACGACAAGACCGGCGAGCCGGCCATCGTCACGCCGGGACCGCTCGGGATGCACAACTGGCATCCGTGGTCGTTCAACCCGCACACCGGGCTGGTCTACCTGCCCGTCACCGTCAACAACGGGCCCTATGCCAGCGCTGCCGAGCTGAAGGTGAGCGCCAATGCCTACAACACCGCCGTCGACGCCGCCCCGGCCATGAAGCTCTACGCCAAGCCCGGCGCGCCGAGGGGCGGCCCGATCACCAGCTATCTGCTGGCCTGGGACCCGGTCCGCCAGGCAGAGGCCTGGCGCGTCACCAACGCCGTCTACGGCGCCAGCGGCACGCTCGCGACCGCCGCCGACCTGGTGTTCAGCGGCGACCACGCCGGACAGTTCGCCGCGTACGACGCGCGGAACGGCCGGCGGCTCTGGGCTGCGCCGACCCAGGCCAAGACCGTCGCCGCCCCGATGACCTACGAGATCGGCGGCGAGCAATATGTGGCGGTCCTGGTGGGCGCCCGCGGCCTGCCGGGCGCGCAGCCACGCACCAGCCCGACCAGCGCCAACAACTCGCGCCTCCTTGTCTACAAGCTGGGCGGACACGCCACGCTCCCGGCGGCGGAGTTCAAGCCCGCCGTAGCCTCCACCACGTTGCGCGCCCTGAACCCACCGCTGCTGACGGGGACGAACGAGCAGGTGATCGACGGCGAGGCGTCCTACGCGCGTGTCTGCTCCGGCTGCCATGGCGCCGGGGCCGTCGCCGACAAATCGATCCCCGACCTGCGCTACTCCACGACCCTCAACAGTCTGCAGGCCTGGAACGCCATCGTGCTGGACGGCGCGCGCAGCGCGCAGGGCATGGCGTCGTTCAAGTCGATCCTGGCGCCCGGGGAGGCCGAGACCATCTGGCACTACGTGATCAGCCAGGCCAACAAGGACAAGGCGGCGGGCCGGACCTGAGCCAGCGCACCCGCGACGCGCCCGGCGCAGGCGCTCGACCAGATGCGGGCGAAGCATGGTCAACCTCGGGCGGCAGGCGGATCAGAAGGCGGACCTGATGTTCAGCATCAGCTTGGTCGGGCGCGTGCCGCGTCGGGTGGAAACGTCGTTGAGCGCCTTGGCGGCCTCGATCTCGACGACGCCCTTCTTCAGCACCGCCACGCGGACCCCGGCGCCGGCCGAGGCGATCTCGTCGTCGCGGAAGATGCCCAGCTTGCGGGTCTGCACGACCTGGCCGTAGTCGGCGAATGCATAGGCTTCCGAGCCGGCGAAACGTCCGCCGCCCGGCTTGCGCAGCGCGAACTCGGCCGAGACCGCATAGCCGCTGTCGCCGCTGATCACCGCCGAGGCGAAGGCGCGCCCGAACTGGGCCCCGCCTACGGCGAACTTCTCCGAGGCGGGCAGGCGATCGCCGGTGACCTGGCCAGCCGCGGCCAGGCGCAGCGCCGTGCGCTTTGTGTACACCGCCTGGGTCAGCTGCACGGACGCCTTGGCGAAGTCGGCTTCGCTGACGATCGGGTTCGCCATGCGCGCGCCCAAGGCGTCGAGCCCCTTGCTGGCGGCGATGTTGGCGGTGGTGACGGTCTTGGCCGTCTGGGCGGTATAGGCCGCGCCCAGGCGCAGCGCGCGGGTCTGCTCGCGGCTGATCTGGCGGCCGAAGAGCGCGTTGTCGCTGTCGAGGCCGTCGAGGCCGACGGTGGCGTAGAGATTCTTCTGGTTCGATCGGACCACCGGATGGACGATCGACACGCCGGCGGTCTTGGCCGTCCCCTTCAGCTTCAGGCCCTCGATGTCGGGATTCGTGCGCAGGTAGCCGGCGTTGACGGCGACCGAGGTTCCCGCAGAGCCGATCTTCTGGCTGTGGCCGACGCCCACGTACTGGAACCGCTCCAACTCGGTGGGGAAGGCAAAGGTGATATCGGTGCGGTCGCCCTCGCGGATCAGGCTGTTGAAGTGGGCGCCCAGCTCGACCTGGGTCTTGCCCAGCAGGGTCGCGCCACGGCTGTTGACCGCCAGCGAGCCTTCGAAGCGCCGAATCTTGGGCGTCACCGCCAGGCGGACCGCGCCCGGCTTGTCGCCCTGCAGGACCTGGATGTCGGGCTGCGCGCCCGGAATGTCGCGGATGAGGCCCAGTTGGCGCTCCAGCGCCGACTTCTGCAGCGGCGCCTCGCCCACCAGCGCCTCGGCATAGAGGCGGCTGAGTTCCGAGCTCCGCCCGCCCGACGGCGACTTGACGTCGACGCCCGAGACGTAGCCTTCGATCACGCGGACCCTCACGACCCCGCCCTCGAAGGTCTGCTGCGGCACCAGCACCGTGTAGAGCGCCACGCTCGACTTGCCGTAGACGGCGCCCACCTGCTCGGAGATCTGGGTCAGGTCGGCGCGGGTCACCTTGTGGCCGGCGTAGCGCCGGGTCAGATCGGCAAAGGCCGACGGCGGCAGGGACGAGCCCGCCACATCGACGCGCTGAAGGACGAAATCGCCGCCGGCGCTGGGCGCGCCGAGGACGGTCCCGGCGGCGACCGCAGCCCCTGGGGAAGGGGCGGCAGCCACCGCCGGCGCCCGATCGGACCGGCTGCGATCGATGATCATCGATCCGCTCTGCGCCGACGCCTGCGCGGCGACGAAGAGGCCAAGGAGGAGGGTCAGCAGCCCGATCAGCCGTTGCATGGTCGTTGCGTCAGTGTCCGAGGAGGCCGGTCAGCGCGCCAGTGACCGGCGTGGCGACGGTGGGAGCGATCGCGGTGACGACGTTGGTCACGGCGGTCGTCACGGTGGGGCTGACCACCGGGGTCACCACGTTCGTTACGGGAGCCAGAACGTTGGTGACGGGCGCCACGACCGCGGTCACCACGGGGGTGACGACGGGCGCGACCACCGGATTGACGACGGGAGCCACCGTCGGCGCCACGACGACCTGGGTCGGCGTCGTGACCGACGGGGCCAGCGCCACCACGGTCGGGGTGACCGTGCCGATCGCGCCGCCGAGCAGTTGATCGACAACCGGCGTCACCGTGGCGACCGTGCCGGTCACCGTCTGGACCAGGGTCGGCAGCAGAGCTCCGGCCGTGGGAGTGACCGTGCCCGCCGTGGCGGTGGCGGTCTGCGAAACGACGCCCGGCAGGGCGCCGGTCGTGGGCGTGACCGTGCCGGCAGCGCCGTTCAGCACCGCGGCGAGACCGCCAGAGCCCCCCGTCAGCCCGGGGACCAGGCTTTCAACGACGCCAACGACGGTCGAGGTCACGGGAGCCGCCACCGCGCCGCCGACAGCGCCGCCGCCGGTCACGCCGCCCGAGACCGAGCCGCCGCCGAGCAGGGCGCCGACGCCGGCGCCCGTCGAGGCGCCGCCGGCGGCCGGGGCCCCGCCCAGCACCTGGCCGACCACACCCGTCACGCCGCCGACCACAGTGCCGACCGTCGCGCCCAGGTCCGGACCGCCAGGCCCAGTAAGCGAGCCCACCGACACCGTCAGCGGCTGGCCGTTGCTGGCGACGCCGGCGGTCACCAGCGTGCCCTGAGTGGGCTGGCTGGCGCCGAGGTTGACGCCGATCAGCCCCGCGCCGCCGCCCGTCGCCGAACCGGCCGAGGTCTGGACATTGACCAGGGTGGTCGCCGTTCCGTTGGTCGCGACCGGCGTCGCGCCGGTGGTCGGGGCTCCGAGGGCCACCGTCGCCGTCTGCCCGCCGCTGAGGACGCTGACGGTCGCCGCGCTGCCCTGGCTGGGCTGAGTGGTCGCGAGGTTGACCGCCACTGGCGTGGTGGAACCCGAGCCGGTCACGTTGGTCCCGGCGAGATTGACCGTCGCCGTCTTGTCGACGGTGGTCGCGACGCCGTCGGCCACCTTGGCGACCGTCGCGCCGACCTGACCACCAAGGTCTGCGCCGCCTTGGCCCTGCAGGCCCTTGTCGACGTTCACGAGGGTCGTGCCGACCGTGTTGGCCACCTGTTCGACCAGACCGCCCGCCGCCGGGGCGGACGACGCCTTTTCGCCATTCACCAGGATCGCGTTGCCGGTCACGGCCAGCAGGCCGCCCGTCAGGTCCTTGGTCAGTTCCGTCGTATCGGCGAGCGCCGAGGCCTTGCCGGTCTTGGGCGGCGTGGAAGGCGTACCACCACCGCCACCACCGCCGCCGCCGCCGCCGCCGGACCAAGGCGAGCCGCCGCCGCCCGCATGCTCTTCGGGACGCATGGGGGGCTCTTTGACCAGCCCGGCCTTGTCGACACTCCAGTCGGAGCCCGACTTGGCGCTCGAATCGGTCCGTTCAGACGCCGTGCCGGACTTGCCGCCCGTACCGGCGTCCTCGCTCGCCGCGCTGACCCCGCCCGACGCGGCGCCGCCGGCGTAGAAGCCGTGGCCGCCGGTGCTGCACGCGCCCAGCATCAACAGCCCCGTCACGGCGACGCCGCTCAGCAAGGCCCGCAGTCTCGTGTTCGTTTGCATGAAGGCATCCCACCTGAATGTTCTACTTGGTTGCATTATGAGGACGCGGACCGACTTAAGATTTGGTTGCATGCCGAAAGGTTGATTACCGATGATTGCGCGTAATGGTCTGTATTGTGGCCGAAAAATCGCCACACTCCGACACGCGCCCGCCGCCTAGAGGGGCGCTACGAGTGATGCGTAAAATATTCTATATAGTTGTGCGTCAATACGTCACGACGATGCCCGGGGCGTCGCGATAGTCGCCCACGCGAACAACCTGGCCGGCCGGCGCTCGGCCGTAGACGTAGACCGTCTGGCCGACCCCGAAGAGCGTGAGCAGATAGAGCTGGGTCTGGGCGCTGGTCCACGGGGTCGCGTAGAGGGCGTCAACGTAGAGCTGATAGTTGAGCGTCTCGCTGCCGCCATCCCGGGTCATGCGCCGCGCCGTCACCGAACCCGAGCCACCGGACTGTACGTTCAAGCTGTACGAGAACGCGACGCAGTCCAGGCCGCTGCAGGTGCAGGTCGTCTTCACCTCGCCGCGGCCCGTTTTCGGGCTGGAGTCGGAGGACCGATAGGCGCCGAACGCCACCGGAACCGTCGTCACCGAGCAGCTCAACGCCGCCAGGGCCAGATTCGGGACCATCAAGGCGAACACGGCGAAGGCCGCGGGAAGCCACCAGGTCGCAGGTCTGTTGCGGGAGGCCGCCGGTCGGCGGCGCGGCGAGGGTGATACGGAGCTGGCAGACGCCCTCCGCAAGGTCGATCTCGATGACATTCTCGGTCCTCAGATCCTCAAGATAAATCCAGCTGTCGAAGCCCACGACGCCGGCAGGGCGGCCGTTGAGCCTCACGGTCGAGCCCACGGGCAGGGGATCGCCTCGGGCGTCGAAAATCTGCGCCTGGGCGTTGGCGACGTGGCGAACGGGCAGGCTGACGCGAACCGCGCCGCGGCGGTGGGGGCGGACGACCGCCTCGTCCGTGGCGTAGGTGGCCGACAGGTCGACCGTCTCGGCGGCGATGCCGATCCGGGTCTGGGCCTGCGCCGGCAAATTCACCAGCAGGAGGGACCCGTCCGGACCGGTACGTCCACTGGGCCGGTTCTCGACCATCAGCTGGACGTCCGGCTCGCCGGTCTCGACCAGCGCCAAACCCTCGCCGCTTGTGCGCGCGACCCGCGCCCGCCCGCCCAGCCAGATGACCGAGCCCGAAGCATAGGCGCGCAGCGACGCGCCCCGTCCGTCGGCAGCGACGCCGAGCGCCGCCTCACCAGCGGGCGTGAGATAGCGCACCTCCCCCTCGCCGCGCATCTGGCCGCCGCGCAGGCTGCGTTCGCCGTTTGCGCGCCAACCCAGGCCCTGGTCGTCAGGCGGCGGCTGGGCCCACTGGGCGTTCACGCGGCCTCCGCCGCCCGAGTCGAAGCCGCCCGAAGCGAGCCCACCGCGCGCGCCCAGGGGCGCGACGAAGCCGATCGAGGCCGTTCGCCCGCCGTACCGGTCCCTGGCGAGGGTGGCGCTGGCGAAGAGATTCAGGCGGCCGAGCTGACTGGACCAGGCGGCCGTCGTCAGGGCATAGCGCGTGTCCTGCACGCGTCGGCGCGTGTGGCTGATCGAAAAGCCGCCCAGCCGGTCGTCGCGCACGGAGCCGCCGACCTGAAGGTCCTCACCCGGCGTATCGCCGGCCCTGCGGCCCAGTTCGCGGAAGCCGCCGGATCGTCGCTCGTAGGTGGCCCAAAGGCCGAAGAGGGCTGCCTCGCGCCGCGCCGAGACCCGCAATCGCGTGCCGGTTCCGGCCGCCGTGTCCGACACGTCGAAGGCGGCGGACATCAGGATTTCGTGCGCCAGCGCCGCGGTCATGCCGCCGCCGGCCGCCCGGAACCGGCCGGTCGCCTCGGCGTGGCCGTCCAATGTCAGGGCGTTCGTCATGCCGCGACGCACCGACACCGCGGCGAACGCCTCACGATAGCGGTCATCGGATGTGGAATAGCCCTCGCGCAGCCAGCCGGCGTCGAGGGCGTAGTCCAGGGCCCCGGGCCGCAGGAGGTCGCTGGATGTGTAGAAGGGTCGCGTCGTCACGGTCTGGCGTCCCAGCGCGTCGGTGACCACGAGCGCCAGCTCGCCCCGGCTGTTCACCGTGGGCGGCGCGCGCAGATCGAACCGGCCGGGGTCGACCGTCGTGCGATAGCGCCGCGCTCCGTCGACGAAGAGCTCCACCGTCGAGGGGGATGCCGCCTCGCCGGGAATGTCGATCAGAGGTTGCGAAAAGAGGTCGGGCCGCAGTCCCGCGTCCGAGGCCAGCCGCAGGCCCGCCGCGCGCACCGTGCGGCCCGACGGGCTGGTCGAGACGAAATCACCGATCGTCAGGCTGCGCCCGCGCGCATAGTCGTCGAGGACGAGATTGGTCTCGAGCCGCCGGTAGCTGACGCCCCGCGGCGTCGCCATGGTGATGAAGCCGTGGCTCAGGACCCCGACGGGGCCGAACACCCGCGCCTGGCCGCCGGCCCAGCCCGCCTTGCCCTGGATGTTGACCGCGTAGTCCATCGCCGCGCCCCACGCCGCCCGGTCGGGCTGGGCGTAGCCGCGCGGTTCGGGCCCCAGCGTGCGTTTCGGCAGCAGTTCGGGCGCGGCCTGCAGCGCCACGGCCTGGGCCTGATCGTCGATCGTGTACTTGAGGCCCGGAATGCGCCCGAGTTCGGCCGGGCTCGCCGCATTGGCCCCCGCGGGCGGCTCGACCTGCACGCCCAGACGCTTCAATTCGCGCCAGGGTGCGAACAGGGCCGAGCCGGATCGCTCGAAGCTGACGACGGCGCCCGTGTCGGCGCCATTCAGCGACACCGAGGCGAACATCGGCTCCGCGCGCGCCGGCAGGCAGGCAGCCAGGGCCGCCGCCGTGGCGATCGCCAGGCGTTTGATCCAGGCCCGCACGGTGTATCAGTCCCGGGCGATCTCGGCGCGGACGACGCCCTGGTCGCTTGTGGCGCGCACGCCCGTCACGCGCGGCTCGCTCGGCGTCTTGAGGCGCCAGGCGCGCTCCTGACCCGCCAGGACATAGCCCGCCAGGCCGCGTTCCACGATCTGCGCGCCCGCCGGGCCTTCGACGGCGAGGTCTGTGACGCGGAGGCGCCGGCCCCCGGTATTGCGGGCGACGAGCAAGGTTGCATCGCCCTCGCGCTCGAGGCGCCAATCGACGGCGGTGCGGGTCTCCCCGTCCGGGGTCAGGAACAGCGGCAGGGCCATGCGGACCGGCATGCTCACGCCCCCCTCCTGCTGCGTCGTCTGGATCTGGTCGATGAAGACCCGATAGGACATCTCCCGGGTCGGCGTGACCCGCGCCGCCAGCCGCACCACCTGGCGCGCGCCGGGGGCCAACTGGAACATCGGCGGACTGAAGCCGATGTCCTGCGTCGCGACGTACTGGTCCTCTTCGCCGCCGTTGCGCCAGGCGAAGACTCGCACCTGCACCGTGACGGGCTGGTCGCCCGGATTCGAGATCTCCAGCGTGCGCGTCGGGGTCTTGGCCGACATCTCCAGCAGGATGGGCGACACCGACAGCGAGGCGGCCTGGGCCGGTGCGACGCCCGCCAGCAGCAGGGCGCCCGCGGCGAAGATTCCGAGTTGGCGCAGGATCATCGCGAACCTCAGTAGTACAGCGTGATCTGGACGGAGTCGGAGTAGGAGCCGCTGGCCGCGGTCTGCGACGCCGGGATCACGCCGAACACCGAGATCGGCGTCGCGGTGATGCCCAGGCCAAGGCCGGTGGCGCGATCGTTCGAGCCGGAGTCCCCGAACCGGGACGCCATCAGCACGTCCTTGTAGAGCTCGTAGCGCAGGTAATCCGACGTCGAGCCCTTGCGCAGCCGGCGGTTGCCGCTGTTCAGGTTCGAGCCGTCGCCGAGGCCCACCGAAAAGGTGGTGCCCAGCGTGCAGGTGACATTGATGTTGGTCGAGACGGGCACGACCACGCCGGCCGAGGGGTTCACCGCGCCGAAGGTCAGGGCCGCGTCCGCCACCGAACAGGCGTCGGCCACCGTGGCCTGAACCGTCAGCGTGGCGTTCGAGGTGGCGGCATAGGCGCCACTGGCGATCGTGAGTGCGCCCGCCCCAACGGCGAATGCCATAAGCGTCTTCATCGCAAACCCTCCGCACCCCAAATGGGTGTAAAATACGCCATTAAATTGCGCAGAAAGAGGGTTAAGCGCGGTTTACGCTATCTGCGGCAAACACGCACAGCGTGTGATTTGCCGTCAATCGTCCGAAAGTGAAGCGACGATACGCAGGACGGCGGCGCGGAGCTCCGGCGAGCTGATCCGCTCGAAGGCAGCCAGCAGGCGCTCGGTCTCGCTCTGCGCCGGAGGGGCGGCGATATCGGTGTCGACGCTCTCGAGGATGGCGCTGGGCGTGGTGTTGAGGGCGTCCGCCAGCTTCACCAGCATCAGCGCCGACACCCGATTGGCGCCGTTCTCGTATTTCTGGATCTGCTGAAACGTCAGCCCGACCTTGGCGGCGAGGCTGGCCTGCGTATCGCCCTGTTTTCGCCGGAGCGCCCGAAGGTGCTGGCCCAGGGTCAGGTCGAGTTCCGTGTTCCTGGGCTTGTACTTTTCGGTGGCCATCTGGGGGACGCTGTTGATGGGGAGCTTGGTCATAATGACGAAACCGCCCCGCTTGTTTCCTAACCGCCGTTAGAATGCTTCGAAAGCAAAGATTCACCCAGGTTTATCGCACCTTCCGCAGGGGCGCCCGACAACAGCGCAGCCAGCCCCAGCAACTGATCCGTCGTCAGCATGTCGGCGATATCGGACAAGGCGCGCAGGCGCATCACGCCCTCTGCACCGCCCAGGGCCTGCAAATGGACGATCAAGGGCGTCAGTTCGGCCGCCCACGGCGCCAGCAGATCACTCATACGCATCTCCCACCTGCCGCCCATTAACCATGCCTAGCGACAACCAGGGAGTGCGCCGATTGCCACATCCACCTCTGGCGACAGCGCTGCAACCTCAAGCCGCAGACGGGTCCTCGTCGTCGGCGCCCTGATGCAGGATCTCGACGATCTGATCCATCGCCTCACGCGCGGCCGCCTCGCCCTGGGTGGCCTGGATCATAGAGAGGCGGGCGTCGATCCACCGGAGCACGGCGACGTCCCAGTCCGTCAGGTCCTCGCCGTCGATGCGCCCGCCCAGCGCGCGCGCCAGGGCGGAGAAGCGGGAGCTCCGAATACCTCGGCCTTCCTCGGCTGGGGGCTCGCCAGCACCGGGCGCGGTGGGTTCGAGGGGAGGATCGGACTCTCGGCTCGACATCGATAGCCCACTGAACTCGCTCAACGAACGGACTATACTGTCCTGCACCCACCCGCCATTGCAACTAATCGACCTATTTTTCCCAAAATGCCATCATAGGTTGAATGACGGAAAGCCTCCCTATTCCGCCAGGAACCCATCCACCGTCGCCATGAAGGCGTCGAGCTGGTCGTGGTGGACCCAATGGCCGGCGCCTTCGAAGTTCACCAGCCGCGCGTTCTGGAAATGCTTGATGCGACCGTCGACCACCGGGTCGGAGGCCCAGGACTCGGCGCCGCGCACCAGCAGCACCGGCGCGCTTATCAGGCTCCACAGGCGATGCTGGTCGGCGTGCGACAGGCCGCCGACGCCGCCGCCCCAGCGGGCGTGGTTGTCGAACTTCCAGGAGTAGGTGCCGTCCTCGTTCTGGTGCGCCCCATAGATGGTCAGATGGCGCGCCTGTTCGGGGCTGAGGTGCGGGTTCTCGCCGGCCATCCGGGCGACGGCTTCGTCCAGGGTGGCGTAGCGGCGCGGCTGCCGGCCGGAGTTGTCGCGCCGGTCCGCGATGGCGGCGCGTAGCCGGTCCTCGACCGCGCGCTTCGCCTGTTCCTCCATCACCTTGGGCGACGGGCCCAGGCCTTCGATCGCGACCACCTTCTTCACCGTCTCGGGGAAGGCGCCGCAGTAGTTCAGCACCACGCCCGCCCCCAGCGAGTGGGCGATGATGGTCACCGGCGCCATGCGCTTCTGATGGATGATCTGGGCGACGTCGTAGACGTAGGCGCCCATGTCGTAGCCGCCGCCGAGCGCCCAGGCGCTGTCGCCGTGCCCCCGCAGGTCGGGCGCGATCACATGGTAGCGGTCGCGCAGCCGCTCGGCGACCCAGTCCCAGTTGCGGCAATGGTCGCGGCCGCCGTGGACCAGGAGCAGCGGCGGGGCCGTCTCATTGCCCCAGTCGACGTAGTGCAGCCGCAGGCGCTGCGAGAAATAGAAGTGCGAGGTCGGGCCTTCCATGGCGGTCTCCGCAGCGAAACGGCGTCCTTAGCATCGCCGGCCGACCATGCAGATATCTTCGCGCGCACAGAGTGGCGCCGTCACGCCGTCCGCCGGCCGGTCGCCCGGCCGAATGGCCAGGATGTCAGGCCGCCGGCGAACAACGCCCACCACACGATGACCGGCTGAAAGGCCAGGCGCGGCGCATGATAGGGCCACCAGGCGCTGGGACCGTGGGCCGAAACCGCGTCGACCGCATGTTTGATGTTCGCCGGATAGACACACACGGCGTAGAGCGCGAGGCAAATGGCGGCCGCGCGGCGCAACGGCGGAACCGCGACCAGGGCTGTCGCGCCCAGGATCTCGGCGACGCCCGTCGCGGCTATGACCAGCGCGGGGTGCGGCACCCAGCCGGGCGTGATGCCGAGGAACGGGGCGGGCAGCCGCAGGTGGGCGATACCGGCCGCGAGATAGGCTGCGGCCAGCACGATCCGGAGGATCAGCCTGGACGTTTCGAGCCGGACCATCGCGCCATGCCTGCCAGGGGGCGCCGCGAGCGCGGGCGCCACTACCCTTAAGTCCGTTCGGCGCCCCACGACCAGACGCAGGGTCGGCCGCACGGGCCACTGCGGGCGACCTCAGGGTCGCGACGGCGCTTCTTGGGCGAACCGTTGCACGGCGCCGTGAGGCGCGGCGACCTCGGGCCGTGGCCGCGGGGCGGACAGGGCCTCGTCGTAGACCGCGATCACCGCATCCAGGATGTCGGGCCAGTTGTAGGCCGCGCTCAGGCTCTGCGCCGCACGCCCCAGCTGCGCCCGCAGGCCTTCGTCGCCAATCAGCGCCCGCAGCGCCTCGCCATAGGCGGCGGCGTCCACCGGTGGGCACAGCATTGCGCTGACCCCGTGCCGGAGCAGCGCCTGGGTGTTCGCCGCGTCCGCGCAGACCAGGGCCAGGCCCGACGCCATGGCCTCCAGGTTGACGTTGCCAAAGGTCTCGGTGCGGCTGGGATTGAGGAGGATGTCCCCGCTGGCGAGCGCCGTGGCGAGCGCCTCGCCCGAGAGCAGGCCGGTGAAGACTGCTCCCGGCAGCCGCTCCTCGAACCAGGGCCGCGCGGGGCCGTCGCCGATGACCAGAACTTGCGGCGACACGCCTTTCGCCTCGAGCTGCCGGATCGCGTCGACGAACACCGCCAGGCCCTTCTCCATGACGATCCGTCCGAGGAAGACGATGACTGGCCGCTGGTTGTCGAAGCCCTGGCGACGTCGCCAGGCGTCGCTGCGCCGTCCCGGATGGAAGAGCTGCGGATCGACGCCGCGTGACCAGACCCGGATCCGCGCGGGCAGGCTGTGGATTCTCAGGTCGTCGGCGATCGCCTCGGTCGGCGCCAGCACGAAATCGCACCCGCCGTAGAACGACAGCAGACGCCGGCGCACGAAGGGCGTCAGCGGCGCGAGTCCATAATAGGCGAGGTAGCTGTCGAAGAGCGTATGCAGGCTGGCGACCA
>Ga0209026_1000535_pt1 | contig 26193 bp, 19 predicted proteins | sample AraplaCL_Col_mCL_FD_184262 | JGI IMG/M metagenome (GOLD analysis project Ga0209026, IMG submission 184262) | Arabidopsis root microbial communities from the University of North Carolina, USA - plate scrape CL_Col_mCL (SPAdes) (version 2) | ecosystem: Host-associated > Plants > Roots >... | reverse complement strand
CAGGCGGTGATCGAGGTCAGCGTGCCCGGCCCGACGTTCCAGACCGCGCGCAGCGACACCCCGCCGATCTCGTTGCGGGCGTTCAGCTCGGCGTCGACGTCGGTCAGCCGGTCGAACGGGTCCGTGCTGACGACCTTGTAGCCCTGGGCCGCGGCCAGGGCGGCGTACTGGCGGTTCAGCGGACGCTGGGTCGTGCCGGTGCGCACATAGATCTGGGCGCAGCATTCCGGATCCTGGACGCTGTAGTCGGCGGCCAGGGTGATCGCGAGGTTGTCGTTCGGCTTGTAGAGCAGCTGGCCGCGGACACCGAGGTTGTCCTGCTCGTTCACCCAGCGCCGGCTGGTGACGTTGTAGATCGTGCCGCGGCGGGTCGTGCTGGAGACCGCGATGCGGGCCGCCAGGGTGTCGGTCAGCGGACCCGAGACGGCGGCCTTGGCCTGCTTGAACTCGAGATTGCCGAACGAGACCTCGGCGTTGCCTTCGAAGTCGAAGGTCGGCTGATTGGTGGTGATGTTGATGGCGCCGGCGGTGGTGTTCTTGCCGTAGAGCGTGCCCTGAGGCCCGCGCAGCACCTCGATCCGCGCGACGTCGAGGAAGTCGAGCGTCGCGGTCGCCACCCGGGCATTGTAGACGTCGTCGATGTAGAACCCGACGCCCTGCTCGAAGCCGTCGCTGGTCAGGCCGAACGGCACGCCGAGGCCGCGGATGTTCACCGCCGTGTTGCGTGGGTTCGAGGAATAGAACTGCAAGGTCGGCGTCAGCTGCTGCAGCCGGCCGACATTGAAGGCGCCGGTCGCATCGATCTTGTCGCCGCCGATCACCGAGACGGCGAGCGGCACCGACTGCACCGTCTCCTGCCGTCGGCGAGCCGTCACGGTCACCTCGCCGACGGTCGCGCCGGCCTCCTGGTCCGCAGCCTCGGCCGCGGTGTCGACGGTCGGGGGTGCGACGGCCGTGGTCTGGGCCAGGGCCGACGGCGCCACGCCGCAGAGCAGCAGGCCAAGGAAGGCGGCGGGCGCGGTCGTGCGCAGCGCAGGTGAAAGCATTCTCAGTCCCCCATTTTTGGTTGGCGGGGAACCTAGACCGCTTAATCCTATCGGCTAAATGGGATTAACCTGGGGCGCTGCGCAGTTTTCCTAATACCTTCTATTCGGCGGCCATAAGGGTCCGGCCGGCGGTCAGCGCCGTCTTGGCGGCCAGTTCCGCCTTGGCCGCCTCGTATTCTTCGGACAGACGGCCGATCAGTTCGCCGGCGGTCGGCACGTGCTTCACCGCGCCGATCCCCTGCCCGCAGCCCCAGATGTCGCGCCAGGCCTTGGCCTTCTGGTTGCCGCCCGAACCGAAGTTCATCGCCGATGGATCGGACTTGGGCAGGTCGTTGGGGTCCAGGCCAGCCGCGATGATGGACGGCGTCAGGTAGTTGCCGTGCACGCCGGTGAAGAGGTTCGTGTAGGTGATGTCGTCGCCGCTCGAGGCCACGATCATCTCCTGATAGGCCGGGTCCGCCCGCGCCTCTTTGGTGGCGATGAAGGCCGAGCCGGCATAGGCCAGGTCCGCGCCCATGGCCTGGGCGCCCAGGATGGAACGGCCGTGGGCGATGGAGCCCGACAGGGCGATCGGGCCGTCGAACCACTCGCGTAGCGCCTGGATCAACGCGAAGGGCGACAGATGCCCGGCGTGCCCGCCGGCGCCGGCCGCCACGGGGATCAGGCCGTCGGCGCCCTTCTCGATGGCCTTGCGGGCGAACTTGTCGTTGATCACGTCGTGCATCACGACGCCGCCGTACGAGTGGACCGCGGCGTTCACGTCCTCGCGGGCGCCCAGCGATGTGATGATCACCGGGACCTTCCATTTGGTGGTGGCCTCGACGTCATGCTCCAGGCGGTCGCTGGACTTGTGGACGATGTGATTGACCGCGAAGGGCGCCGAGGGCGTATCCGGGTGGTCACGGTCCCAGGTGGCCAGCTCTTCGGTGATCTGGTGCAGCCATTCGTCCAGCATCGACGCCGGCCGCGCGTTCAGCGCCGGGAACGAGCCGACGATCCCAGCCTTGCACTGGGCGATCACCAGCTCCGGCCCCGAGATGATGAACAGCGGGCTGCCGATAAGCGGCAGGCGGAGGCGGTCGCGAAGAACGGGCGGCAGAGCCATGAGAGCGGATCCTCGGATGATTATTAGATTTACGTTGTACGCAAACATGACCCGAGGAGCAACATCCACGGCTTGGGCGGCGATGGCGCCACCCTGACCCCAGGGCGGTCAAGTCCCCGCGCAGATAGAACAACGTTGCCGATACGACCCTGCGTTGGCCAAAGTGGCGCAGCTTCATCCCACGGAGGCGTCCCCCCAATGGCCGACATCAGAGTCTACTTCGCCACGAACCGGAACTATCAGCCCGAGAACAAGCTGGTCGTCTTCGGAAAGCACTTCAATCCGGACGGCGTGGCCGCCCTGCGCTTCGGCTATGCCGAGTTCACCCGCGGCGCCAAGGGCCCGACCCTGGACGGGGTCACGGTCTATGACGACATTACCGGGCCAAAGGACGAGACCGGCGGGTCGCGCAATCTGCTCAGCGACCTGCACAAGGCCATGGCCGGCAAGCGCAGCGACACCCTGGTCTTCATCCACGGCTTCAACGTCAGCTTCATGGGCGCGCTGGATGCGGCGGCGCAGCTGGCGGACCAGGTGCGCGTGGACGGCAGCGAGATGAACGTCGTCGTCTTCAGCTGGCCGTCCGACGGCGAGAAGGTGCCGTGGATGTCCTACTACAGCGACCGCGAAGACGCCCGCGCCTCGGGCCCGGCCCTGGCGCGCTGCTATCTGAAGATGCTGGAGTTCGTGGCGGCCCTCGGCGAGGAGGAGCACTGCCAGCGTTGCCTGCACCTGATGGCCCACAGCATGGGCAACTATGTGCTGCGCAACGGCCTGCAGGCGATCCTGGCCAAGGATCCCAACAAGCTGACCCGCCTGTTCGACCAGATCATCCTGGCCGCGCCGGACGAGGACGACGACACCTTCGAGACCGATGAAAAGCTGCGGCTGTTGCCGCGGATGGGACGGCGGGTGACGGTCTACTTCAACCGCAACGACCGGGCGCTGATCGTCTCGGACAAGACCAAGTCGAATCCCGATCGCCTGGGCTCGGACGGCCCGCGGCTGATCGATCTGATTCCGAAGAAGGTGGAGCTGGTCGACTGTCGGAACGTCGCCATGAGCGCCGACAAGCTGGTCGGCCACAGCTACTACATCAACAGCCCCGCCATGGCGGCGGATATCGCCGCCGTGCTGCTGGGCGGCGACAGCGAGGCGATCCCCAACCGCGAATACATCCCGCCGAAGCGGGTGTGGCGGATTATCCGCGACGCCCCGATCGTGGTCTAGCGGCCCCCTCCGCTCCCCTTGCGTGAACTTGACGCGCGGGCGTGCGGGGGCGCTATTCCGGGCATGGCCGACACTGCCCTTCTGGACCCTGGAATCACGCCCGCCGGCGAGGACGCCTGGCGCGCGCTCGTGGCGAAAACGCTGGGCGACAAGCCCTTCGAGAGCCTGGTCAAATCAACCGTCGAGGGGCTGGAGATCGCACCGCTGTATGCGGCCAGCGAGCAGCCGGCGGCCTTCCCTGCGCGGCCGTTCGACGGTGAGCGTCCGTGGGACATCCGGGTGCTGTCGGCGCAGGCCGACCCGCAGCGGGTGAACGCCGAACTGTTGGCCGACCTGGAGGGCGGCGCGGCCTCGGTGATCGTGAAGGGCCATGTGAGCCCCGACGCGCTGACGCGGGCGCTGAAGGACATCATCGTCGAGCTGGCGCCGGTGACACTCGACGCCGGTTTCCTGGGCCCCAAGGCCGCCGACGCGCTGCACGCGGTGGCCAAGTCTTCGCCCACCGCCCTGTTGAACTTCAACCTTGATCCCCTGAGCGCCTTCGCCGAGGCCGGCGAGAGCCCGGGGCCGATCGAGAGCCACATCGTCAGCGCCGCCACGGTAGGCGTGCGGCTGGCCCAGACCTATCCCCAGGCGCAGCTGTTCCTGGCGTCGGGCCGCGTGGCCCACGAGGCCGGCGCGGGCGAAGCGCTGGAGGTGGCGGTCGCCGCCGCGTCAGCCATCGCCTACGCCAAGGCGCTGGTTCGGGCCGGGACGGCCGTGGACGAGGCCTTCGCCCGGATCACCCTGGGGCTTTCGGCCGACGCCGACTACTTCCTGACCCTGGCCAAGCTGCGCGCGGCGCGGGCCGTCTTCGCCCGGATCGCCACCGCGTCCGGCGCGGCGGCCCTGGCGCGGATCGAGGCGCGAACCTCGAACCGGATGCTGACCGCCCAGGATCCCTGGACCAACATGATCCGCCTGACCGCCGCCGGCTTCGGCGCAGCGGCCGGCGGGGCCGATGCGGTCGTGCTGGGCAATTTCACCGACGCCCTGGGCCTGCCCACCGCCTTCGGCCGCCGCCAGAGCCGCAACACCCAGCTGGTGCTGATGGAGGAAGGCGCGGTCGGCCGCGTCGCCGACCCAGCCGCAGGCTCGGGCTATCTGGACACGCTCACCGACCAGATCGCCCGCGCGGCGTGGGACCGCCTACAGGCCATCGAGGCCGCCGGCGGCATCATCAAGGCGCTGGAGAGCGGTCTGGTCGCGAACGACGTGGCGGCCGCCGTCGCGACGCGGGGCGACCCGAAGATCCTGGGCGTCACCGCCTTCCCGCCCACCGCCGAGTCGAAGGTGGACATCGAACCCAGCGCCCCGGCCGTGCTCGACATTGCGGCGGCCCGGCTGCCCGGCCCGGACGGCAAGTGCGTGGCGCTGACGCCCGTCCGCCTCTCGGAAAAGCATGAGGTGACGGCGTGAGCTTCCCCGACTTCTCCACCCTCGCCTTCGACGGCGACGTCGGTCCAATCGCGGCCCCCAAGGGCGAAGCGTGGTCGACACCCGAAGGCATCGACGTGCGCCCGGCTTACGGCATGGACGACATCGAAGGCCTGGTCGGCCTGGGCGGCTTCCCGGGCCTGGCGCCATTCGTGCGCGGACCCTACCCGACCATGTACGCCACCAACCCGTGGACGGTGCGTCAGTACGCGGGCTTCTCGACCGCCGAGGATTCCAACGCCTTCTATCGCCGCAACCTGGCCGCCGGTCAGAAGGGCCTGTCGGTCGCCTTCGACCTGGCCACCCACCGTGGCTACGACAGTGACCACCCGCGGGTGCCCGGCGACGTCGGCATGGCGGGCGTGGCCATCGACAGCATCTACGACATGCGCACCCTGTTCGACGGCATCCCGCTGGATCAGATGAGCGTGTCGATGACCATGAACGGCGCGGTGCTGCCGATCCTGGCGTTGTACATAGTGGCGGCGGAAGAACAGGGCGTGCCGCACGACAAGCTGTCGGGCACGATCCAGAACGACATCCTGAAGGAGTTCCTGACCCGGAACACCTACATCTATCCGCCCGGCCCCTCGATGCGGATCATCGCGGACATCTTCGCCTATACGTCGAAGGAAATGCCGCGGTTCAACTCGATCTCGATCAGCGGCTACCACATGCAGGAAGCCGGGGCGACGCTGGACCTGGAGCTGGCCTACACCCTGGCCGACGGCATCGAATACGTCCGCGCGGGCGTCGCCGCGGGCATGACGGTGGACCAGTTCGCGCCGCGCCTGTCGTTCTTCTGGTGCGCCGGCATGAACATGTTCATGGAGGTCGCCAAGCAGCGGGCCAGCCGCCTGCTGTGGGCCAAGCTGATGAAGGCCGAGTTCGACCCGAAGGACCAGCGCTCGCTGGCGCTGCGGGCACACACCCAGACCAGCGGCTGGTCGCTGGCGGCGCAGGACGTCTTCAACAATGTGCCGCGCACGGCGATCGAGGCCATGGGCGCCACCGGTGGCCAGACCCAGAGCCTGCACACCAATTCGCTTGACGAGGCCCTGGCCCTGCCGACCGACTTCTCGGCCCGGATCGCACGGAACACCCAGCTGTTCCTGCAGATGGAAGGCGGCCAGAACCGCGTGGTCGACCCGTGGGGCGGCAGCTTCTACGTCGAGCGGCTGACGGCGGACCTCGCCAAGCGGGCCCTCACCCACATCGCGGAGGTGGAAGCCCTGGGCGGCATGGCCAAGGCCATCGAGGAAGGCCTGCCCAAGCGTCGGATCGAGGAGGCCTCGGCCCGGATCCAGGCGAGGATCGATAGCGGCAAGCAGAGCCTGGTGGGCGTGAACCGCTACCGCCCCGACGTCCCGGACGACATCCCCGTTCTCAAGGTGGACAACACCGCCGTGCGCAACGCGCAGCTGGAGAAGCTGCGCCGCCTGAAGGCCGAGCGCGATCCGGAGGCGGTGGCCGCGGCGCTGGACGCCCTGACCACCGGGGCGGCGGGCAAGGCAAACCTGCTGGAGCTGGCGGTGAACGCCGCCCGCGCCAAGGCCACTGTCGGCGAGATCAGCTTCGCGCTGGAAAAGGTGTTCAACCGCCACAAGGCCCAGGCCGACGCGGTGAAGGGCGTCTATCTGCGCGAGGCGGGCCGCACGGCCGCCTCGGACCGCGCCCGCGCCATGACCGAGGCCTTCCTGGCCGCCGACGGCAAGAAGCCGCGGATCATGGTCGCCAAGATGGGCCAGGACGGCCACGACCGCGGCCAGAAGGTGATCGCCTCGGGCTTCGCGGACCTGGGCTTCGACGTCGAGATCGGCGACCTGTTCCAGACCCCGGCGGAAGCCGCCGCCGAGGCGGTGGAAACGGGCGTGCACGCGGTGGGCGCCAGCTCGCTGGCGGCCGGCCACCTGACCCTGGTGCCGGAGCTGAAGTCGGAACTGGCCAAGCTGGGCCGGCCGGACATCCTGGTGTTCGTGGGCGGGGTCATTCCGCCCGAGGACTTCAAGGCCCTGGAGGACATGGGCGTGGCGGCGATCTTCGCGCCGGGCACCGTGATCCCCGAGGCGGCGATCACGGTCCTGGACCGGCTGAACGAGCAGCTGGGCTACGCCCAGGAGACAGCGGCCTAGCTGGCGCTGAGCTCGAACAGGCCCAGGTCGACCTGTTCGTCCAGGTTCTGGGACATCAGCACCCGGCCATCGGGGGCGACCCCGATGTCGCCGCCGGTGAAGACCTCGCCCAGACGCCTGGCCGGGCCGCGCCAAGGGTACAGCCAGGCGGTCGGCGCCGCGCGGCCGCGCCCGGTGAGGACATAGATCCCGTCCGGGCCAACGTTCCAGGAATCGATGTCGGCGACGTTGATCGTCGGCAGTTGCGCGCCGTCCAGGGCCACCACCTTGCCGCCCGAGACCGCGCCGAACAGCCGCCCGCCCGGCATGGCGCGCAGCTCGCGCCAGTCGCGGCCGCCCGCCACCTCGACGGGCTTCGCGCCCGGCGTCAGAGCCAGCCGCATCATCCGGTAGCCGGCCGCCGTGCGCTGGAGATAGATCAGCCCATCGCCCGCCGCGTTCCAGACGGGGTCGTCCTTGTCGAGGCCGTCGGCGGTGACGGTGCGCAGGCGCGAGCCGTCGCGGGCCACGGTGTAGATTTCGGCCTTGCGCCCCTTCACGGCGACGAAGGCCAGGGTCTGGCCATCTCGCGACCACGCCGGCGAATGCAGGTAGCTGCCGACGATATTGGTCAGGCGCACTTCCTGCCCGTCGGGCCTGGTCACCCAGAGCTCGAAGGCGCCCGTGCGGTTTGAGATATAGGCTACCGCGCCGTCCACCGTGGCGCGCGGCTCCCAGTCCTGGCCCGAGGCGCGGGTGATCGGGCTGAGCGAGCCGTCCGGGTTCATGGCGGTGATGTTGGTGCGGCTGCGCGAGGATTCGACGGCCAGGCGGTTGCGACGGTCGATGGACATGCGGCTGAAGGTGAACTGGCCCGCGCCCAGGCTGATGCGGACCGGCGGACCGCGCCGGGCGGTGTCGATGGTCCAGAGGCCGAACTCGCCGCCCCGGTTCGACGAATAGAAGATGTGCCGGCTGTCCTTGGACCAGACGTAACCGGCGGCCTTCCAGCCGTCGGTGGTCAGGGCGCGCTCGCGGCCGGTGTCGAAGTCCTTGAGGAACAGGTCGTCGGCGCCGTGGATCAGGGTGCGACGGAAGACGACGTGGCGGCCGTCGGGCGAGACCATCGGGTCGGAGTCGCCCATGGTGTCGGCCGGCGGCGTGGTGACGTCGCGCATGGCCCCGGTCGTGAGATCGACCGAACGGATACGCCAAAGGTCCTTGTCGGTGGCCCGGTCCCCCAGGATCAGGGTGTTCGCGTCCTTCCAGCTGACCCGGGTGTAAAGGGCCGACTGGCAGCGCGCGGCGACCCGTTCAGGGCCGACCGGCACGGGCACGACCAGCAGGGTGCACGTCCCGGGGCGTTCGGTGCGTACGAAGGCGATCCGGTCGCCGGCGGGCGACCAGGCGGCGCTGTGGTCGTCACCGGGGTCGGTGGTGATGCGGACCGGAACACCCTGGTCGGTGTTGCGGATGAACAGGTCGCGGCCGACGCTGGAGTCCGGTCGCTGCGAATAGACCAGCTGCGCGCCGCTGGGCGAGATCGCCGGATGGGTCTCCATCCCCGGCTCGGCGGTGAGCGGGTGATAGGCCTGAACCGTCCAGGTGACAGGGCGCGGAAGCTTGGCGACACCCACGGCCGTCGCGGCCACCAGCGCCAGCACGCCAGCGCCGACCGCGAGCCGCAGGCGCCAGCGGGGCGGCTTCGCGTTCGCGCCGATCGGGTCGGCAGGCCCATCGGCCAGCGGTTCGGGCGCGGTCTCGATGTGATGGATGTCGGCGCCTGCCTGGAGCCGGTAACCGACGGTGGCGATGGTATCGAGCTTGATGCGCGGGTTGTCGGCCAGGGCCTTGCGCAGCTGGGCCACGCAGCGGTTCAGGGCGCCCTCGGTGACGATCCGCCCTTCCCAGCAAAGGTCGATCATCTCGTCCCGACTGACGGGGTGACCCTTGGCGCGGTGCAGGGCCACCAGCACCTTCATCACCCGCGGCTCGAGAGCTACGATGCGGCCGTCGGTCTCGACCTCCAGGGCCGCGGGACGCACCTGAGTGCCGGCCAAGGCGAAGGGCAGCTCCCGGGCCAGGGCGAGCTTGGGCCATAGCGCGACATGCTCGTTCATCGCGAAACCATCACGTAGAAATCACGCCCGCAGCCACGCCGTCCCCGCCGCAACATCGGACAGATCGCCCCGTCTGAACAGCCACGTTCGCCGGGATTACAGCGATGTCACGTATCACGGGTACGCTCTTTCTGGCGCTCGCCGCCGCCACGCCGGCCGCCGCCCAGGACAGCGCGGTGACCTCCGCCGCCGACGCCTTCGGCGAGCGCGTAGGGACCGAGCAGTCGGGCCTCTACACCGAGAGCGAGGTGCGCGGCTTCGACGTCAACGACAGCGGCGCCTACCGGATCGAGGAGGCCTATTTCAGCCGCGCGGCCTTCCTGGACGACACCATCCTGGCGGGCGTGGGCGTGCGGGTCGGCGTCAACGCAGCCCGCCTCGCCTACCCCGCTCCGTCGGGCGTGGTGAACTATCGGCTGCGCGCGCCGGGCGCGACGGACGAGCTGCGGCTGGGGGCGGGGTTCCGCGACTTCGGCACGCGGGTGGTCCAAGGCGACGGCTCATGGAAGAGCGCCGACGAGACGCTGGGGCTGGCCGGCGGGTTCGTCTGGCGGCCACTGGTGCGCTGGGGGCCGGGCAGCGAAGGCAAGGCCTACAACCTGGGCCTGGTCGGCACGTGGCGGCCGACACCGAACCAGCGCCTGCGGGCCTTCGGCGCGATCTACAATCGCCGCTACGACGGCGACTACAGCGTGGTCGCGGTCGACGGCGTGGTCCCGCCCAGCCTCCGCAAGCTGCACCAGTATTCGCCGTCGTGGGCGTCGGTGGACGCGACCAACACCAACGTCGGCCTGCTGTACGACGGGCGGTTCGGGGGCTGGTCGGTGGACCTGGCCGCGTTCCGGTCGATCTACGAGACCGAGGGCACGGACTTCACGATCATCGAGGCCCGGGCCAACGGCGAGGCCACCGCCACCACCTATCGCAACCCAGGCAAGACCAATGTCTCGGATTCGGCCGAGGCGCGGCTGGGACGGCAGTTCCAGGCCGGCGGGCTCAACCACCTGGTCAGCGTCTCGCTGCGGGCGCGCAAGAGCCGGGTTGACCTGACCTCGAACCTGGCTACGCCCCTGGGCGCGTTCAACATCCGCGGCGACGATCCTCCGGACGGCCCAGAGCCCGCGTGGCGCGGGACCCGAGGCCAGGACGATGTGGAGCAGGTCACCGCCTCGGTCGGCTACGGCCTGGCCTGGCGCGACCGGCTGCAGGTGCGCCTGGCCGCCCACCGGACGCGGTACGACAAGGACGTGCTGAGCGTGAAGGGCGTGCGCAGCCAGGGGGTCAGCGAGAGCACGCTCTACAACGCCTCGGCGGTGCTGAGCCTGACCGGCCGGACGGCCGTCTTCGGCAGTTGGGTGACCGGGCTGGAGGAGTCCGGGACCGCGCCCACGTCCGCCACCAACCGCGACGAGGTGCTGCCACCCGTGAAGGCCGAGCAGTTCGAGCTGGGCGTGCGCCATGCGGTGACCCCGGGCCTGACCTTCATCGGCGCGCTGTTCGACGTCTCAAAGCCCACGACTGGCTTCCGCGCCGACGGGTCGTTCGGCCACGTCGGCGAGGTGCGCCACCGCGGGATCGAGGGCTCGCTGGCCGGGCAGCTGGACGCCAGGACCAGCGTGGTGCTGGGCGCGGTGGCGTTCAGGCCGAAGATCACCGGGCCGCTGGTGGACGCTGGGATCGTCGGCTCGCGGGCGGCAGGCATCTCGCACGTGGTCGCCAACGCCAACGTCGAGCGCCAGGTCGGCCACGGCTGGTCGCTGGACGCGGGGCTCAGCTATTGGGGCCCGCGGTGGGCCGACACGGCCAACACCTTCAAGACGCCGTCGGTGACGACGCTGAACCTGGGCGCGCGGCGGCGGTTCGAACTGGGTGGGCGGCCGGCGCAGTTCCGGGTGCTGGCCTCGAACGTCACCGGCGCCGACGGCTACTGGGCCTCGGCGTCGGGACTGCTCTGGCCGATCGCGCCCCGGACCGTAAGGGCCATGCTGACCCTCACCTTCGGCCCGGGGGCGTCGTGAGCTAGCGGCCGGACGTCGGAGCGACCCGGGCGTTGCTGGCCTCGGCCGAGCCGCGGCGGCGACCGGGCAACAGGGCCTGGGCGGCGGCCAGCTCGGCCTTGTCGATCGAACCGTCCTTGTTGGCGTCGATCTTGTCGAAGTAGCCGCCGATCATATTGCCCATCTGGCCCTTCAGCTCGGCCTTCTGCAGCTTGCCGTCCAGGTTGTCGTCCATCATGCCCATCAGGCGCGTGGAGGCGAACCGGGCGTCGCTGTCGACCTGCTTGGCGGCCGTCTCGTCCAGCCAGCGGAACGACAGCTGGGTGAACAGCATCTCCTCGTGGCTCTGTTCGCCCCAGGTGACCTTGATGGTCGGGTCGGGGTTGGCCGGGTTCCGCTTGGAGTTGTCGTAGATGTAGTTGGCGATGATCCGCGAGCCCGCCGGGATCTTGATCGGCTTTTCGAAGGTGTAGGCGCGCTGCCAGTTGAAGTCGTAGCGCGGCATGCTGAGCAGCAGGGTCTTCTTACCGTCCGGCGTCTGCAGCCACAGGTCGTTGGCGTAGGCGCGGTAGTGGGCGTGCGGGAACGCCGAGTACAGCAGCGCGTCGTTCGGGAATTCGACGTAGGCGACTTCCTTGGCGCGGGCGGTGTTGGGGGCGATGGTGATGGTGGGGTCGATGACCACCACGCTGCGCATCATCAGCTCGGGCGGCTTGTCATAGAAGTAGACGCCGATCTGCGAGCTGTCCGTCGCCTCCTTGCCGTACGGCGTGTAGTGCATCTGGAAGCCGATCGCGCCGCCCTTGGGCAGATAGCTGCCGACGTTGTTGGCGTAGATGTTCGATTCCGCGCCCACGGCGTAGCCGCCGACCGAACCCTTCCAGCGGGTCTCCGACGACTGGCCGTTGGCCGGCATCTCGGCCATCCAGCCGGTCAGGATGTGGTGCACCGACTGACGGTCGCCCGGCTTGACGGTGGTGGCGCGGATCCAGCGGCCCTCGGTAGCCGGGTTCATGATCGCCGGGCGCTGATAGTCCACCACGCCCGAGGCGGGCACCTTGTAGGCGGGGATGTTCAGCACCAGGTCCGGCTTGCCCAGCGGCCACTCGGCGGCGACGTGCTTGACGGCGCCCAGCGGGTCCGTCCCCTCGCCGCGCGGCGCGCCGGCCTCGATCCAGTGGACCAGGGTCTTGATCTCGGCGGGGCTGAGGTTCTTGTCGTCGGAGAATTTTCCGACGTGCGGGTCGGCGTTGTAGGGCGGCATCCGGTCGGTGCGGATGACCTCGCGGATCATGGGCGAGAAGCCCTTGACCATGTCGTAGTTGCTCATGGCGAAGGGGCCGATGCCGCCTTCCTGGTGGCAGGCCACGCACTTGGCCTCCAGGATCGGGGCCACGTCCTTCACATAGGTCAGCTTCGCGCCCTTGCCCCGCTCGGGGAAGGCGATGGCCGCGCCGGTCAGGGCGACGTTCGAGGCCGGGACCGCCTGGCCGGCGGCCAGGGCGTCCAGGGCCGGGCCGACGCCGGCGACCGCGCCGCGATAGACGACCTGCCAGGTCTTGGGATTGATCACGAAGGCCTCGGCCGAGCGGGTGACGCCCAGGCCCTCGCCCACCAGCTGGTTGGCGTCCATCAGCACGGGGATCACCAGGCCGGCCTTGTCGGCCTCGGCCAGGATTGCCTCGCGGGTGTCCTTGAGGCTGGAGTTCAGCATCATGAACTCGACGCCCTTGGCGCCGTAGGTCGAGGCCAGGGTCTTGAGCGCGGGGGCGGCGGCGCGGATCGCCGCATCGCCGTTCGCCTGGGTGACGATCACCACGGCGGGGGCGTCGGACAGGCGGTAGAGCTCGTGAGCCTCGAGGCCCGCGTCCACCAGCATGAAGTTGTCGACGCTGGCCGGAGCCGTGGCCGCGGCGTTGATCGCCGAGCCTTGGGCGGCGCTGGAGGCGGTCTGGTCGGTGGCGCAGCTGGACAGCAGTGCAGTCGAGGCCAGCAGGGCCAGGACGCCGAAACGGGCGGTGCTCATGAATTCTCCCCCAAGGAGCGCGCTCTTATGACGGCGCGAAGTTGAACGCCCCGTCATTTTCGCGGACAAACATTACACCAATATTTCGAAAACCCGCCCTGCCCGCGCCGCCACGAGGCCATGCCCCGGGTCTATCGGCGACGGCTAGCCGTCGCCCAGCATCACGAGGTTGCCCTCGCTGTCGCGGAACAGGGCGTAGCGCTCGTCGGGCCGCCACGGCGCCGCTGCAGGGACCTGGGTGAAGACGACGCCCCGAGCGACCAGCGCCGCATAGCTGGCGTCGATGTCATCGCAGACGAGGATCATGTCCGGCTCTGACGAGGGGGCCTCATCCGCCCGGCCAACGAAGACGATCCGGGTCTCGGCGCCCGCGACCGCAAGCTCGATCCAGCGGTTGTCGCCATAGGGCTCGTCGGCCGCCACCGTTAGACCCACCTGGTCGCGCCAGAAGGCGAGCGCGCGGCCCTGATCCAGGACCGGCAGGTTGGCGAATTTCACGTGGCGCAGCATGGAGGTCAGCCTATCGCGAGGCTCCGGACACGGAAACGCCCTCCCCGGGTGCTAACTAGGGAGGGCGTTTGGCGTCAGCCTATCCGGCGTCGGCCTCCCGTCAGCGCCTTTCCCACCAGGCGCGGCGACGATGTCATGGACCGGGGCGTTCGCCGTCCCGCTCCAAATTGCGTCAGTTTGTGGTTAAGCCTGATCACATCCCTGACACATCGTCCAGTGTCGCACGCCTGATAGGCGAATACCTGACAATAACTTGAACTGCTTTCAACCGACGGGCGAATTGTGGCCAGCGCCCTCTCCCGCGGCGCTGGATTTTTGAGCGCGACGCCAAATCGCCGAAAGCCCTCGGCCAGAGGTCGCGACGGCCTGCCGCTGCGAACCCCCTAGACTGACCTTACGGACGGGGAGGAACCTGCGCCGAAACACGCTGCATACCGCGAGGAACCGACTATGCCCGAAGCTCTCATCATCGACGCCTGCCGTACGCCGCGCGGCATCGGCAAGGTCGGCAAGGGCGCCCTCGCCGACCACCACCCGCAGCGCCTGGCCTCGACGGTCCTGGGCGCCATCGCCAAGCGCAACAACCTGAACACCTCCGAAGTCGACGACATCATCTGGGGCACCTCGTCCCAGCGCGGCAAGCAGGGCAACGACATGGGCCGCATGGCCGCCCTGGACGCCGGCTTCGACGTCCGCGCCTCGGGCGTGACCCTGGACCGCTTCTGCGGCTCGGGCATCACCGCGGTGAACCTGGCCGCCGCCCAGATCATGTCGGGCATGGAAGACCTGGTGATCGCCGGCGGCACCGAGATGATGTCGTATACGGCCTCCAGCGCCCCGCAGAACCAGGCGTTCTTCGACGGCCCGGCGCTGATGGACGCGGGCAACACCCACCTGCGCAAGCTGCACCCGCAGTCGCACCAGGGCATCTGCGCCGACGCCATCGCCACCCTGGAAGGCATCAGCCGCGAGGCCCTCGACGAACTGGCCTATGTCAGCCAGCAGCGCGCCGCCAAGGCGATCGCCGAAGGCCGCTTCGACCGCGCCCTGGTGGCGGTCTACAACGACGACGGCTCGGTCGCTCTGGACCGCGAGGAGTTCCCGCGCCCGGAAACCACGCTGGAAGGCCTGGCGTCGCTGAAGCCGTCCTTCGCCGCCATGGCCAATGCGCCGATGGACGCCAACGGCACCACCCTCGCCGGGCTGATCAACCAGGTCTATCCGGACCTCAAGATCCAGCACTTCCACCACGCCGGCAATTCGTCGGGCGTCGTGGACGGCGCGGCCGCCGTGCTGCTGGCCTCGCCCGAATACGCCAAGAAGAACGGCCTGAAGGCCCGCGCCCGCGTGGTCGCCATGGCCAACGTCGGCGACAGCCCGACCCTGATGCTGAACGCCCCGGTCCCGGCGGCGATCAAGGTGCTGAAGAAGGCCGGCCTGACCCCGGACGACATCGACCTGTGGGAAATCAACGAGGCCTTCTCGGTCGTGGCCGAGAAGTTCATCCGCGACCTCAAGCTGGACCGCGAGAAGGTCAATGTGAACGGCGGCGCCATGGCCCTGGGTCACCCGATCGGCGCCACCGGCTCGATCCTGATCGGCACCATCGTCGACGAACTGGAGCGCCGCGACCTCAAGCGCGGCCTGGTGACCATGTGCGCCGCTGGCGGCATGGCCCCGGCGATCATCGTCGAGCGGGTCTGAGCATGAGCCTCTCGCGCCAGCGCCGGTTCGTGACGCCGGCGCCAGACGAGACGGTGGAGGCGCTCGCCCAGCGGGCCCTCCCCGACCAGCCGGTCGAGGTGGCGGTCGACGACATCAGGAGCTGGAACCTGCACATCTTCGCCATGCGCAAGCCGGCGGGGCTGCTGCTGGGATCCGACGTGGTGTTCGTGGAACCGCCGTTCTCGTGAGTCCCAGGGCCGACGAGCCGATCATCGTGGCCGCCGACCTGGTGGCCGGGCACGACGGAACGACGGAGCTGCTGGTGCGATTGCGCCATCCGAACGGGGCCGAGGGGCCGGTCGTCCTCGACGAGGAAACTGGCCTTCGGCTGATGAAGAACTGCGGCGCCGCCGGCCTGGGGGATCTCCTGGGCCAGTCGTGGCGGCGGATCGTGGAGGGAAGCTGATGTTCGACGTCATCGTACGGGGCGGCCTGGTGGTCGACGGCTCGGGCGCGCCCGCCTTCAACGGCGACGTAGCGGTCAAGGACGGCAAGATCGCCGCCGTCGGCCAGGTGTCGGGCGAAGCCCGCCATGTGGTCGAGGCGCAGGGTCGCGTCGTGGCGCCGGGCTTCATCGACCCGCACACCCACTTCGACGTCCAGCTCCTGTGGGACGGCGCCGCCCGCCCCGCTCTGGAGCACGGCGTGACCTGCGTCGTGCCCGGCAACTGCTCGCTGTCGCTGGCGCCGCTGCGCGCGGGCGACCGCCAGCAGGTCGTCGGCATGTTCCAGCAGATCGAGGAGATGCCGCCCGAGGCCTTCACCACCGCCTTCGAGTGGAGCTGGGAAGACTTCGCCGGCTATCGCGCGGCCATCGAGAAGGGCCTGTCGCTGAACGTGGCGCCCCTGGTGGGCCACAGCGTGATCCGCCTCTGGGTCATGGGCCCCGCGTCGCAACAGCGCGCCGCCACGCCCGACGAGATCAAGGCGATGCAGGACCTGTTGCGCGAGTGCCTGGCGGCCGGCGCGGTGGGCCTGTCCACCAGCTTCGTCGACACCGACGAGAACGGCCGGCCGGTGCCCAGCCGCTTCGCCCAGTTCGGCGAGCTGGACGCCCTGTGCGCAGTGCTGGGCGAGTTCGGCCGCATGCTGCAGTGCGTGCCGGAATTCTACGCCACCGACATCACCATCGCGCGCATCGACCAACTGGCCGAGCTGAGCCTGAAGTACGGGATCACCACGACCTTCTCGCCAGTGTTCGACAACGCCAGCACGCCGGAGAACGTGCCGCGGATCATGGCGCGGGTTGAGGAGCAGTTCGCCCGCGGCGCCAAGGTGTGGCCGCAGATGCAGACCCGGCCGCTGGACCTGAGCTTCTCATTCCTGCGCCCCAGCCTCTACTTCGCCCGCCTGCCCCGCTGGAGCCGGGTGCTGCGCCAGGAGCCCGAGGTGGTGCTGCACGCGCTGAACGACGCCGAGACGGTGGCCAAGATGGTGGCCGACGCCGGGCCGGACGGCGGCGACAAGCTGCTGGGCCGCCTGATCTGCCGTGGCGGCGACGCGGCCCCGGCCGCCATGGTGGGCCGCACCTTGCGCGACATCGCGGCCGAGCGGGGCCAGAGCTGCGCCCAGGCGCTCATCGACCTCAGCCTCGAGAACGGCCTGGACGTCGCGTTCCTGGATGAATCCCTCGGCCACGAGAACTCCGAGCGCATCGGCCCGATGCTGGCCCACCCGCTGGTGCACATCGGCGCCAGCGACGGCGGCGCCCACCTGGCCTCGTTCTCGACGTACGGCGACACCGGCTATCTGTTCAGCGAGTTCGTCCGCAAGGGCGGGCACATGAGCCTGGAACAGGCGGTGGCCAAGATCACCGGCGAGACGGCCGACATCTGGGGCCTGAAGGACCGCGGCCGCCTGCAGCCCGGCCTGGCCGCCGACATCGTGGTCTTCGACGCCGACACCATCGACCGCGAGGCCGAGCTGCCGATCTTCGACATGCCGGGCGACGGCATGCGCTACACCCGCGCCGCGACGGGGATCGACACGGTGCTCGTGAACGGCCAGGTCGCCTATGCGGGCGGAGCGTACACCGACGCCAAGGCCGGCGTGGTCTGCGTCTAGCGCCACGCGCGGCGGCGCCTCACCCTGGGGGCGCATGGACGAGATCCTGACATCGCGGCTAAGGCTACGCCGGGCGCGGCCCGACGATCTGGCGGCGATGCATGCCGTGCTCAGCCACCCGGCGGCCATGCGCTACTGGTCGACCCTGCCCCATAGCGACCTGGAGCAGACGCGGGGGTGGCTGGCCGGCATGATCCACGCGCCCGACGACAGCCTGGACTTCGTCGTCGAGTACGAGGGGCGGGTCGTGGGCAAGGCCGGGATGTGGCGGCTGCCCGAGATCGGCTTCATCCTGCACCCCGACGTCTGGGGCCTGGGCCTGGGCCATGAAGCGGCCGACGCCGTCGTCCGCGCCGCCTTCGCCCGTCCCGAGGTCAGCGAGCTGACCGCCGACGTCGATCCCCGAAACGCGGCGTCGCGCGCCCTGCTGGACCGCCTGGGTTTCGTGGAGACGGGCCGCGCCGAGCGCACCTTCCTGCTGGGCGACGAATGGTGCGACAGCATCTTTCTGGCGCTGAAGCGGCCGCCGGCGCCCTAGAGTCTTCAGAGCTACGGCATTTTGCTCAGAAGAGTCAAAAACGCGCACAATCAGATTGGTTACTGAATCGTTAACGATCCTATTCAAGAAATAGGCTGAACGCGCCGCGCTTTCGCCCAATTTATACTTCAGAAGATGGAACCAGGAACCGCAACCCGTTGTTGGGGGACTACACGGCGCAAAAGGCGACGTCTCGCAAAAGAACAAGCTCTACTATGACAAACCGGGGCTGATCCCATGTTCGCTAGCGCCATGACTCAAGATACCGGCCTGTCGCGAGAGCTGTCCGCCGCCCGTGCGCAACTGGCCAGCCAGGAGCGGCAGATCCAGGAACTGAACCACCGGGTGGCCAACAGCCTGCAGCTTGCGGCCGACATGCTGGTGTTCGAACAACTTCGCTCGCGCGATCCGCTGGCCTCGGCCGCGCTGGAAGCCAGCCGCGCCCGCCTCGTCGCCGTCGGCGAGCTGCACCGCTACCTGTACGACCACGGCGGCCAGGCTTCGGTCGAGCTCAGCCCTTTCCTTGCGGGCCTGTGCCAGGCGATCGGGGAGACCACCGGGCTCAACTGCGCGATCCAGGCCGATCTGACCAGCGTGCCGGGCGACATGGCCCAGCAGCTGGCCATCGCCATCAACGAGTTCGCCATCAACGCCGCCAAGCACGCCTATGACGGCAAGCCGGGCGGCCGGCTGGTGGTGACCAGCCGCCGCGACGGGCGCGACCTGGTGCTGACTGTGGCCGACCAGGGCAAGGGCCTGGGCGGCGGCGCGGCGCGCACCGGCGGCCTGGGCATGTCCATCATCGCCGCGATCGTGCGCGACCTGAAGGGCACGTTGACGGCCAAGGGCGAAGGCGGCGCCGCCTTCACCATCCGCGCGCCGATCCCGGGCGCCGCACCGATCGTCGACCGCTCGTTCCAGACCTGGATCGAGACCTAGGCGCCCGCGCCAGGGGCATCTTGCACAGCCCCTGACCGGCTGATGAAGTCCGGGGACGATCTTCGCGAGGTCCCCATGAAAGCCGCCGTCCTCAACGCCTTCGGCGCGCCGCTTGATATCCAGACCCTGCCCGACCCAGAGCCGGCCGCCGGTTCCGTGGTCGTAGACATGGCTGCGGCCGGGGTGGCGGGCTATGCGGCCGGCGTGTTCTCGGGCGCGCGGAATTACATGCTGGAGCTGCCCATCGCGCCCGGCCCCGGCGGTATCGGGCGGGTGCGCGCCACGGGGCCCGACGCCACGCGACTGTCGGTGGGCGACTGGGTCTATTGCGACTCCACCATCCGCTCGCGCGACGACGCGGTGAACCCGGACAGCATCCTGCTGGGCTGGACGGCCCGGACGCCGACCGCCCTCCCCCTGCACCGCCTCTATCACCACGGCGCCTTCGCCGAGCAGTTGCTGGTCCCCACCGAGAACGTGACGCCGATCGGCGAGATCGACGCCAAGGACGCCGGCCGCTGGTCGGCCCTGGGGCGGCTGCTGGTGCCCTATGGCGGACTGCTGGCCGGCGACCTGCGGGCAGGCGAGACCCTGGTGATCAACGGCGCCACCGGCGGCTTCGGCAGTGCGGGGGTGGCCGCGGCCCTGGCCATGGGCGCGGGCGCGGTGGTGGCGGCCGGGCGAAGCGCGGCGGCGTTGGCTGATCTGGCGCGGCGCTTCGGCCCGCGGGTGCGGCCGGCGCAGATGACCGGCGCCGAAGAGGAGGACCGGCGGCGCATCGTCGAGGCCGCCGGCGCGCCGGTCGACATGGTGCTGGACTTCCTGCCACGCGAGGCTTCGGCGCCCCAGGTGATGGCGGCGGCGCTGGCGGTGCGGCCGCGCGGGCGGATCGTCCTGATGGGCGGCCTGCGCGGGGCGTCGGGCGACCTGCCGCTGAACTACAACTGGCTGATGCACAACGACATCACCCTGCGCGGCCAGTGGATGTACGGCCGCGAGGCCGTGCCGCGCATGGTGCAGATGATCCGCGCTGGCCTGATCGACCTGGCGGCCTACGATCTGGCCGAGTTTCCGCTGGACCAGGCCAACACCGCCATCGCGTTCGCCGCCGAGAACGCGGGGCCGTTCCAGCTCACCGCCATCCGGCCGGACCAGGACTAGGACGCGGGGCTCAGGCGCGCCCCATCCGGGCCCGGGCGTCACGGACCACCTGAGTGGGCGCGCGTTCGGCGGCCAGGGCCATCAAGCCCAGGACCCGGCGTGCAACGGCCAGGCGCAGTGGCCGGGTCTTCAAGCCCAGCTTGGCGCGGATGTCGGCCGGCACGAGGTCGATGGCCGCCTCGACCACCAGCGGCTGCAGCGCCCGGCCCGCCAGACCGAGCGGAGAGGTGGTGGAGACGATCCCCAGGAACTCATTGATGATCGGGTGCGGAACCAGCTTGGGCCGCATGCGGTCGAACCAGTTCTCCACGCCAGCTACGCTGTCCGGCGGCTCGGGCGCGCCGAACAGCCGGCCCAGACGGCCACCTTCGGCGAAGTAGCGGTCGCGATCGGCGAGGCTGAGCTTCGACACGTGGCGATCATAGGCCGTCAGGAACCCCCAGCTGGCGGTCACGTGGACCCACGTCATCAGCTCGGGCTCGAGAGCGGTGTAGGCCTGTCCCTCGGGCGTCAGCCCAGACACCCGCTCGTGCATCCGCGTGACCATGGCCACCCGCGCCTCGGCGGCCTTGGTCGGGCCGTAGGTGGTGATCAGCGTCGCCTCGCCGGTGCGCTGCATGCGGGCCAGCGGATCGGTGCGGAAGGTGGAATGGTCCCAGACGCCGGAGCGCACCCGCGGCTCGGCCAGCTCCAGGATCACGGCCGCCACGCCGCCGATCGCCAGGGCGACGGGATTGGCGTGCACCCGCCAGGCCATCGAGTCCGGACCGAACAGGCCAGGGTCGCCGGACGGCTGGCTGTAGTCGATGCGACCGCCGCTCAGGGGGCCTGTGCGCGCGGGCCGCGCACGCGGTCGTGGGGCAGCGCGGGTCGCGTCTTCGAAGGCGGTCATGCTCGCTCCATCCTGCGTGTCGCCTGCCAGCATAAAGCCGAGAGCGGCTCGGAATACTCGGATTGAACCGCGGTGGGGCGCCTGAAAAATGTATTTTTAATCAGCACCTTGCGCAGGTCTTCCTGTGACGACGGAAAAAGGCCGCCGGCGGGCTCGGAACCGCCAGCGGCCAGTTCGGGTCGTCGAGGCTGGGGTAGCAGCCTCGCCCGTCGTCGGGTCCTCAACTCCGAGCGGACCCGGAAGCGCCCCGCGCCGGGCGCTTCAGAACGCCTTGCTGACCGACACGCCGTACAGCCGCGGCTCGGTGAGGAAGATGTTGGTGAAGAGGCCCGACGTGTCGTCGGTCAGGTACTGGTCGGTGATCACCGTCTTGTCGCCGACGTTCTTGACGTAGGCCTGCACGTTCCAGCCCTTTTCCTCGTTCTCGACGATCAGCGAGAGGTTGGTGTTGGTGTAGGAGCGCAGCCGATCGTTCACGGCGTTGAAGATCCGCGCGTACGACTTGCCCTGTGAATAGAAGTCGATCCGCGGCGTCGCCGACCAGCCCCCGCCCAGCTCGAACCGGTATTGGGCCCCCAGTGACAGGGTGTAGTGCGGCGAGTTGGGAAGCTGGTTGCCGCCGAGCGCCGCGGGGATGCCGCCGTTCGGGGTGACCGTGACCAGGGCCGACAGCGGTTGGCCGGCGGCGAACGCCCCCTGGCAGACCCCCAGGTCGGTGCGGCCGGGCACGCCGGTCATGGCGATGGCCGGCAGGACACCCGCATTGATCAGCGCCTGGAGCTGGGCGACCTGGTTGGTCGGCGCGATGCAGTTCGAGAAGGTGCCGCCGTTCTTGACCGTGACGAAGCCAGGGTTGCTCTGGGTCAGGTTGGACAGATCCAGGGAATTGGTGCCCCCAAGCTTGGTGTCCAGGAAGCCGAGCTGGGCGTTGAAGCGCAGGTTGGTCACCGGCTCCCAAACCCCCTCGAACTCTGCGCCCCAGATCTTGGCGTCGATGTTCACGTTCACCGAGGTGCGCTGGATGATCTGGGAGACCTGATAGCCCTTGTAGTCGTAGTAGAACCCGGTCGCGTTCAGGATCAGCTGGCCGCCCATCAGGGTGTTCTTCGAGCCGATCTCGAAGGCGTTGATGAACTCGGGCTCGTAGGTCTCGGGGAACAGGTTCTGGCCGGCCGACTGGGGCGGGTTGAAGCCGCCGCCTTTGTAGCCGCGGGCGTAGGACGCGTAGAACAGGCTCTTGTCGGTGAAGCTGAGGTCCGGCGACCACTCGGCGTTGACCCGGCCGGTCAGCTCGGTGAACGAGGCCTTCTGCAGCGGCAGCGCCGCCAGGCCCGAGCCGGGCAGGAACAGGCCCGGCTGGAAGGGCTGGGCCTTCTTGTTGTCGTCGGTGTAGCGAAGGCCTGCGGTCAGCCGGAACTCGGGGCTGAACTCGTACGAGGCCTCGCCGAACGCGGCGTACGAGCCGATCTGATAGCGCGTGCGGTTGTCGAAATAGTTATGGCCCGAGCCGTCGGGGATGGCGTTCGGATCGACATAGACGCACTGGGGTGTGGTCAGCGATCCGGTCAGCGCGCAGCCCGGTGTGGCGGCGTTGAACAGGCCGATGGCCACGGCGGTCAGGGTGTTGCTGGTGACGACGTAGTCGCTCTCGGCCCGGAAGCGCAGATAGCTGGCGCCGACGCTGAAGTTGAACGGCCCATCGAACGACGACTGCAGCCGCAGCTCGTAGGTCCGCTGGACGCTCTGGCCGAAGGTGAAGTCGATCGTCCGGAACTGGTTGGCCGCCCCGACCTGCGGATCGTTGAATACGCCGCCGGGCGAGATGGGCGTGACGTTGAAGGTTTGGGTGGGCGTGGTGCGATTGTAGTCGGCCTGGCTGGAGCCGGTCCCGTCCGCGTAGCTGCCGGTGAAGGTGAGCTGCAGCTGGTCGGTGAGCTGGTAGGCCAGCGACAGCTGGATGATGTCGCTCTTGGACCGGTACATCGGATCGAACGCCGACTCGATGTTGCGCAGGTTGGGGTTCTGGGCCTTGCCGGCGTAGGCGTCGCCGGTGATGAGGCCGGTCAGGACGCCCAGGCCGCCGCCCAGGGTGGCGGCGCTGTTCACGGCCTGCAGGGCGTTGGCGCCGCGCAGGTCGCCGGGCACGCAGCCTTGGCTCAGGTAGGCCTGCGTCGCCCGGCCCGGCAGGTTGGTCGCCACGCCGCCGACGCTGGTGGGCCCAGGGTCCTTGATGCAGAGCTGCTTGGCGACGCGGGCGCGATCGTCGTTCTCCTTGAAGTGCTCCCACATCAGGTCGGCGGTGAAGCGGTCGGTCGGCTTGAAGCGAGCGCTGAGCCGGCTGGACCACAGGTCGCGCCCGTCGATCCGATCGCCGGTGACCAGGTTGCGCCCGTAGCCGTCGCGGTCGATCCACGAGCCGGCGGCTCGCACGTACAGCCAGTCGGTCAGCGGCACGTTGAGGAAACCGTTGGCCTGCTTGTTGTTGAAGTTGCCGTACTCGGCCGTCGCCCGGCCCTGGAACGTGTCGACCGGCTTGGCGGTGATGATGTTGATCAGCCCGCCGGTGGTGTTGCGGCCGAACTGCGTGCCCTGCGGCCCCCGCAACACCTCGATCCGCTCGACGTCGTAGAAGTTCGCGTCGGCGAGATTGTTGGCGGTGAGCGGGACGTTGTTCTCGTGCACCCCGATGGCGGCGTCGGCGCTGGTGGCGACCAGCTTGGTGCCGATGCCGCGGATCTGGAAGTTGTAGCCACCGAAGTTGCCCCGGCTGAACGTCACGTTCGGCACGGCCAGCAGCAGGTCGCGGCCGCCCTCGATCCGCTGCTCCTTGAGCGTCTCGTCCGAGAAGGCCGAGACGGCGATCGGCACGTCCTGGATGCTCTGCTGGCGCCGCTGCGCGGTGACCACCAGTTCTTCGATGACGTTGGCGCGTGTCTGGCTGAGCGCCGGCGCGGCCGTCAGGACAGCCGCCGTCGAGACCCCGAGCGCGAGCGCGCCCCGTAGTGTGGCTTGCATCCGCATCCTCCCTGCCTCGACGGATGTGTCTCCGCGAGGTCTTTCGATGGAGGTTCGGAAGGCCTTTTCAGCGGCCGTTCCCCCTCCCTTGCGGAGAAGTATGGGCCTCCCGAAAGCTTGGCATACTCGGGTTCGTCATACGCCGTTCTTCGAGGGGGCGGGCAGCTGCGTCGGGGAGTTGCTCGGAAACGCTAGTGGCGGGCGGCGGGCCCTTCCGCGGCGTCATGACCCAACGCCATCCGACAGGTCAGAATCGCCAGTTCAGCGCACAGCCGGCGACGCTCGGCAGGTTCGATCTCGAGGAACGCTATTTCCAGCATCGCGGCGAACAGCATCTGGGAGATCAGCCAGGTGTCCGCCTCGGGCGTCGGCAGGTTCAGCCGGTCCTGGGTGCAGGCGCGGATGTCCTGGCAGAGACCGGTCAAGGCGGCGCGGGCCTGGGTCATGGCCGGCAAGGTCGTCACGAACGGCGCCTCGCGCAGCATGACCTTGAAGGCGTTCTCGGGACTGCCGAGCGCTTCGACGCCAGCCATCAGGAGGTGTTCGGAGCCCTCGAGCTGGCCCATGCCGACGGTCTCCTGGATCGCCTCATGCATCCGCGAGACGAGGCGGGCGCAGGACTGGGCGGCCAGGGCGGCGACGATCGACTCGCGATTGGGGAAGTACTCGTAGAGCGTGCCGATGCTGACCCCGGCGCGCTCGGAAATGCAGTTGGTGGTCAGGGCCTCGTAGGGGCCGGTCGCCAGCATCTGGCCGCAGGCGTCGACGATGGCGTCGAAGGTCGCACGCGCCCGGGCCTGCTGCGGCAGCTTGCGCGGCTCCAGGGCCACCCGGGCGGCCGTCGGGCGCAGGGACGGTCGCCGGGGCGCCGAACGCCAGGCCGACGCGCCGTCCCCGGGCAGGGTCATGAGTCCAACTCCGCCTTGAGCTGCGGATACTTGCACTCGATGTGGGCCGCGGCCTGCTTCAGCTCGTCGATGGCCTCGATCACGTGCGCGCGCTGCTGCTTGAGCTGCTCGATGCGGCGGTGATGGATGCGCAGGGCCTCGGCGTCTTGCGAGGCGGCGCCCTCCTCGTCGTAAGTGTCGAGGATGTCGCGGATCTCGGCGATGGAGAGGCCCACGCGGCGACCCCGCAGGATCAGCTGCAGGCGGGCGCGGTCCTTGTACGAATAGACGCGGCTGGTGTCCCGCCGTCCCGGCGAGAGCAGGCCCTGCTCCTCGTAGAAGCGCAGCGCCCGCGGCGTGGCCCCAAACTCGCGACAGAGCTGGGTGATCGAATAGGTCCGGTACGGCGGACGGCGCAGGTTCAGGAAGGTCGACATCGTGTTTCCTCCGTCAAAGCCCGAGTACGAGCCGGGCGATGATGTCCCTCTGGATCTCGTTGGAGCCACCGTAGATCGAAGCGGCCCGGTTGTTCAGATATCTCGGCATGGCGACGAGGCCCTGTTCGGGGCCGATGGGCTCGAGGTTCGAACCCGCCTCCCGCGCCTCGGGCTGGTCGGCGCCGGCATAGGCGCCCAGAGCCGCGACCGAGATCTCGTCGATCCGCTGCATGGCTTCGGTGCCATTGATCTTCAGCATGGACGAGGCCGGGCCGGGGTTCTTGCCGCCGGCCAGGGCGGCCAGGATCATCCGCTCGGTCATGTCGATCGCGGTGACGGTGATCGCCGCCTCGGTGAGACGCCGGCGGTGGGCAGCGTCGTCGGCGTGGGCAGCCTCGGCGATCCCCTGGGCGCGCTGCAGCCCTACCTGAAGCCCGGGCGCCGAACCCCCGCCCCGCTCGAACTCGAGCAGGTACTTGGCGACCGTCCAGCCCTGGTTCTCCTCGCCGATGCGACCCGACTTGGGCACGCGCACGCCGTCGAAGAAGACCTGGTTCACCTCATGCTCGCCGGCCAGGGTGATGATCGGCTTCACCGAGATGCCGGGCGTGTCCATCTCCAGCAGCAGGAAGGTGATCCCCTGCTGCGGCTTGCCCTCGGTCGACGTGCGGACCAGGCAGAACATCCGGTTGGCGAACTGGGCGTGCGTCGTCCAGATCTTTGAGCCGTCCAGAACGTAATGATCTCCATCACTTACCGCACGAAGCTGCAGCGACGCGAGATCAGAGCCTGAGCCCGGCTCGGAGTACCCCTGGCACCAGTAGTCCTCGCCGGCCAGGATACGCGGCAGGTAGTAGGCCTTCTGCTCGGGCGTGCCGTAGCCCATGATCACCGGGCCCACCATCTTAAGGCCT